>Ga0326511_10000366_pt1 | contig 39195 bp, 37 predicted proteins | sample 0_2496_0518_D_FD_203701 | JGI IMG/M metagenome (GOLD analysis project Ga0326511, IMG submission 203701) | Bovine rumen microbial communities from UC Davis, California, United States - 0_2496_0518 | ecosystem: Host-associated > Mammals > Digestive system > Stomach > Rumen | place: USA...
TTGGTAGTTTTGGTTGACGGACCAAGTTTATGCTACCATTGGAGGCTTTTTACTGCTAGAAGCATTTTATCCCCCCGGCCGAGCCGGGGGTACTTTGTCTCTAAAGAGCCAATAGAATTGGCTTGATCTATGTGAGGTAGATCAAGCCATAAGGGGATAGTGTGTGAGAAACAAAAAGTATTTGTCGCTATTTTATTTCTGTCTCTGTCGGTCGGTTACCCGACTGACTAGTTATAGTTTAACAAATTTTAAGGATTTTTCAAGGGGGATTCCGCATTTTACCGCCTAATTCTCATTCTCTTTTTTTGGTCATAATCACCAATTCCCAAGATGCGTTTTGTACGAATCGCAACAGATTCCGCTTCTTTGTATCTAACCCAACATTTCCGCCTATTGTGTTGGATTTTACATTCTCCACACAGGCACTGCTTTGATCTGGAATCTCATCTCAAAATACAATTGAAAAATGCTCCCATATTTTCTATAATAGTCGGGCACCTTAGAGGAGACGAAAGAGGAAATATGGTTTATTCGAATATTTTGGAAGCGGTGGGCAACACTCCGGTGATCCAGCTCAACCGCATGACCGGCCCGGACGACGCCCGTGTGCTGGTAAAATTTGAGGGTATGAATATCGGCGGCTCCATCAAGACACGGGTCGCACTGAATATGGTCAATGAGGCGGAAGCACGCGGTGAACTGCATGAAGGTTCTATTATCGTGGAGCCCACCTCCGGCAATCAGGGCATCGGTCTTGCTCTGGTGGGCGCCGTAAAAGGCTACCGTGTGGTTATTATCATGCCGGACTCCGTCAGCCATGAGCGGCGTCTTTTAATGCATCAGTACGGAGCGGAAGTGAAGCTCGTCCATGATGCCGGAAACATCGGTGACTGTATCAATGAGTGCATCTCTCTCGCCAGAAAAATGGCGGAAGAAGATCCCAATGTCTATATGCCGGATCAGTTCTCCAACATGGACAACACCAGAGTCCATCTGAAATATACCGGTCAGGAGATCATTTCCCAGGTGGACGGTCCTATCGACGCCTTCTGCTCCGGGGTCGGCACCGGCGGTTCCATCTCCGGGATCGGTGCAGTCCTGCGGGAACACAATCCCGATATCCGGATCTACGCCTGTGAACCGAAAAATGCAGCGATTCTATCCGGGGGCGGAATCGGAACCCACCTGCAGATGGGGATCGGCGACGGACTCATTCCTCCGATCCTGGACCAGGAGATCTACGACGGCATCCGGATCGTCACTGATGAGGAGGCTATGCAGACAACTCTCGATCTGGCCCGGAAGGAAGGGATCCTCTGCGGAATCTCCAGCGGAACAAATGTCTGTGTCGCGCTGAAACTCGCCCGGGAGCTTGGGAAAGGAAAAACGGTATTCACCATTCTTCCTGACACCGGAGAGCGGTATTTCAGCACACCGTTGTTTGAAGAATAAAAAAACGCGTTTCTGTTTTTGGAATGAACAGAAACGCGTTTTTTCTAGTTGTTCGGGTGTTTTTTCCCGTAATCCTCAAAGACATCTCCTGCCCACTGGGCGTTGATGACCACGCACCCCTTTCCATGTTCCTCAATGGAATCGGCAAACATCTTCTCCATGTTGTTATAGGCAGTGCGGTCAAAACTGATCTGACCAACGGTCTCCCCGTGATACTGCAGTTCAAAAAAGTATTCACGTTCCGATTCATCCCGGTCCATGAAATACAGGTTGTCAAACTCATAGTCCGGATTGTTGTCCGATACTTCCTGAAACACAAAGAGTTTCAGCAGTGCAGCGACCCGGTCATCCAGTCCAGCATGGATAATGCGCAACAGCTCAGACAGTTCCGGTACGGTTTTTACCACACGCACCATATAGTCACCTTCCAATAGGCCTCCTGCAGCGGAGGATCCCCCGTAGGAATACTGGTGTACGACACTGTCAAACATCTCCTTGTCCGTAGCCAAATAGATCATCCGCTTATTGGCGGAATCATGAATCAGCGTAGGATAGGCCACCTTCGTGATAATGCCGCACTCCGGGCAGGCATAGCGGAACAGCGCGCCGGAACGGGCTTTCTCTTCCAGCGGTGGATTCTCCTCCAGGTCAATGCTGTTCCAGATCTCGAATCTCCCGGATGCACCGCATTCCGGGCACTTTATATCAATACTCTTTGAAGCCATTTATTTCGATTCCTCCATCAGGTCTTCCGTTCGGATATGATTGCCGATGATCTCGGATACTTCAGTGATGGTAGTGAAGGTACTTCCGGGAGCTTCCCGGATCATTTTTCTCAGGTCGAAGATCTCCGCACGGGTGACAACGACGTACAGGATATCCTTGGATTCGTCGCTGACATAGCCGTGGCCTTGCATGAATGTAACCGTTCGTCCCAGTTCCCGGTAGATCTGTTCTGCCAGTGCTTTCCCGTCTTCAGTGATGATCATGACGGACTTGGTGTTGTCCCAGCCCAGCTCCACCAGATCGATGGTCTTGGAGGTAACAAAATACATGAGAAGAGAATACATTCCCTGTTCCAGTCCGAACACAATGCCTACCACGGCGTAAATGATAATATTAAAAAACAGAATGATCTGTCCTGTGGAAACGGATGTATGTTTCGACAACAGGATGGCGATGACCTCCGTTCCATCCAGACATCCGCCGGCACGAAGCACGAGGCCCACTCCGGCTCCCAGAAGGACACCGCCAAAGGTGACCGCCAGCACTACTTCATCCGTAGCAGACGGAGTGTTCTCAAAGATCCTTGTCATCACGGAAAACAGGGCGATAGCGTAGCCGGCTTTCAATATGAAGGTATGCCCCATTTTCTTCCAGCCCAGAAACAGGAACGGAAGGTTGATCACAAAGGTGAGCAATCCGAGAGGAACCGGGATAAAGTGATCTGCCACCATACTCAGTCCGATGATACCTCCGTCATAGATCCCGCTGGAAACCAGAAATTCCTCCACCGAAAACGCTGCCAGTGATGCTCCCAGTGTCAGCATGATTGCCGTCTGTATCATCCTCAGGCGGTTTTCTTTTTTCACTTCAATCTCCTCCCTAAAAAAACAGCAGACGGAATACCCTCTGCTGTTTTGAACTATTTCTATTCGATCACATCTTCAGATTTATACATGGTCTCATCCGTAAGATCGATCACGGTATTGATCTTGTCATGAACGATCTTGTACCCGCGCAGGGTCTTGCGTTCCCCGCTCGGTTCATTGCAGATGCATACCGCGCGTACTTTCCGCGGCACTTCATGATACTCCCGGACGATTCGGTAATTCTCGATCAGGTATTCTCTCCGATCCGCATCGTAATAGGAGCGGTCCTTGTCGATATAGATTACTTCCGCAGAGATATACAGGACGGTGTTGATCACCGCATAGAGTTTATCATCCTGTTCCTCGATATATGCCAGATAACAGTCTACATCCTCAATACTGGTACTGCGGCACAGACAGTCATCCTCACATTCACGAACGATATCCAGGCTGTAGATGTACTTCTCAATTCCTTCATTCATCTGCCCCTGGCTGATAATCTCTTTCAGCTTGTCCGCCAGATCCACCAGATCATCCTGTGTCTCCTGAAGGAAGCGAATGAAGCTGTCCAGTGAGGAGAAGGGCAGGAAATTCTTGTCGTTCTCAAACGCATTGCGGAACTCTTCGTCTTTGGAGACCACACAGATAAGATCCTTCGCCCGGGCATAATTCCGCAGCGCATTGATCACAATGGCATCCTGGAATCCCAGCGCCCGTTTGTTTTCAAACGGCGGCAGTCCTCCGTAATAATCGGAGATCAGACGGTCGGCACTGACCGGATCCAGCGGGATCTGTACCATACCTTCCTCTGCCAGAAGTTTCCGAAAATCCGCCTGGAGCTCTTCCACCGCGGCATCCGCGGAAATCTCCCGGATCCCGTAATTTTCATTTTTCCGGAACGGGCCCATGTATTTTCTCAGATAGCGGTTATACGTGGATGTAGCTCTCCGTATATCCGTTTCGATCTGTTCATTGACGCGACCTGCCGTATCAATAGTATATAGGATCTGCAGTTTTCCTTTGCGCATCAAATCCCGGAGAGTGAGAAACTCCTCACGGTCGAACACGTAATCGGCATCAATATATACATTTGAATCCAGATAGACTAACACGTTTTATCCTCCAGAACTGGATAGTGTTTGTCAAGTTAGACCTGACTTATTCACTATATCATAAAAAATGATCGTTTCAAATCATCAGTTTGGAAAAATGTGTATGTCCCGTCAATCCATTCGGTCCATTTTTCTTTATTTTACTTTTTTTCAGTTGTTTTTGTTTTTTTATCTAATTATAATGATAGAAGTTTATTAAGTGTGAGTTATTTAAAGAAAAATGTGTCGCTATGAGTAAGACAAAGAAAATCGTATTATTATCTATCCTGGGAGCACTGGTCATCGGGTATCTGGTCGGTGTGCGGGTTTTCTATAAGGAGTTTCTCCCGAACACCTATCTCCATGGAGTGAACATCGGGACTATGACGGAAGAAGAGGCGGTGGATACGCTGACCAAAGCAGTTCACCCCACTTTTGACGTAGTGGAGATGGATGGCGTCACGGAACAGATTTCCCTGAATGAGATCAATTATGTTGCCGATTATGAAAAGATCGTCCACGAAATGATGAAGAACACCTCATCATTTACCTGGCCTGTCTCATTGGTAAAGCGGACGGAGAACACCACCGGAGGCGAAGTGTCCTTTGATGCCAAGAAACTGAAGGATCTTGTCCATAATCTCAATGCAATCGCCGGGGAGAATGTCCGGGCCCCGAAGAATGCCTACATTTCCCAAAACGACGGGAAGTATGAGATCGTCAAGGAAGACGATGGGAATAAGCTCAACGAGGACCGGGCTTTCGGTGCCATCAAGTATGCCCTTGCCAGAGACGAAGGCAGTGTGAATCTGGAAGAAGAGGACTGTTATCTGAAAGCGGAGATCCGTCAGGATAACAAGACCTTAAATGACAAGTTCAAGATGATCCAGAAGATTGACTCTCTTACCATTACCATTAACATGGTGGACGCCAATGAGATCCTGACCGCTGACAAGATCATCGATATGGGGAGCTTCAAACGGGATAAGTACGTTCTGAACGAAGACTCGCTGGCCAAGTATGTGGACTGGCTCGCGGAAAAATACGATACCTACAAGAAGAAAAGACCCTTCATGACGACCAACGGGGAACAGGTGGAAGTGGGAAGCAGTTATGATACACTGGGATTTTCCATGTCCAAGAAAGAGACGATCAATCGTCTGAAAACGGCCATCCGGGATCGCAAATCCACCACGATAAACGCCGCTTGGGACGTAGCCGGCGTATGCCGCGGGGAAAACGGCAATGACATCGGTACGACTTATGTGGAAGTCAGCCTTGCCCGTCAGCATCTGTGGTATTACCGGGAAGGCAACCTCGTCATGGAAAGCGATGTGGTCACCGGCCTAACCAATGGACGGCGCAACACTCCCGGAGGAGTCTTCAAGGTCTGGGGAAAAGAACGCAACGCCGTCCTGCGTGGAGACGACTATGAGACCCCTGTCAGCTACTGGATGCCGATCACATGGACCGGAGTCGGTCTGCACGATGCCAACTGGCGCGGCAGTTTCGGCGGAGGGATCTATCGGTACAACGGTTCTCACGGTTGTGTGAATATGCCGCCCTCCAAGGCCGGGGAGCTGTTTAACGCCGTTGCCCTCAACACCCCTGTCGTTATCTATTGACAGAAGAACTATGATATAATCCTGTTGCAATAAATGCAGCAGGATTTTTTTGCACAAAAAAAACGGGACCGGCTTGCCGGTCCCTTAAAAATCAGAAACGGATTACATTGGCTTGCATCTCACAGGACGATCAAACGAGTGATCAAGTCCTTCTATCCCCCCGTGCAATAACTAACGCATTTCCGCTTCCAGCGTCGAGTCAGTTCTGAACTGATTCCATTTTACACGATTTTTTCCTATTTGCAATAGTCAAGTTATATTTTTTGTATTCCTCTGGAGGGGTCCAGTTCGTAAAGGAGCGCATTGACGATGGCTGCAGCGACATTACTGCCCCCTTTTCGTCCACGGGCAACGATATGAGGAACCTCTGTTTCCAGGATCAGTTCCTTCGCTTCCACCACATTCACGAATCCCACGGGAACCCCAATGATCCCTGCCGGAGAAATATCCCCGTTTCGGATCATCTCATAAAGACGTACCAGTGCGGTAGGGGCATTCCCCACGGCAAAGAGGACATCCCGGTCCAGTGCCGCTGCACGCTCCATGCTGACCACAGCTCGTGTAACCCCGCGTTTTTTCGCTTCTTCCGCCACGTCTTCCTCACTCATGAAACACCGGCACTCTCCTCCGAAGGACGCAAGGAGCCGGCGATTGATACCGGACCTTGCCATGTTGGTATCGGTGATGATCCATGCACCGTTCTCGATGGCGTCTTTCATGGATCTGACTGCTCCGGAAGAAAAGACCAGGTTGTCCACATAATCAAAGTCCGCTGTCGTATGGATCACCCGACGGATCACGGCGTCCTGTGCCGGATCCAGCCGGATCCCCCGATCTTCCAGTTCCTGACGAATGATCTCAAAGCTTCTGGCTTCGATCTCACCCGGTTTCATGTACTCCAGTTCCACTTCCATAACCGTTTCCTCACACAAGCCCGATGATCCTGCGGATCGCATCCATATCCAGATGTTCCTGCAGGGCATCTGCGACCAGGTCATATTGGTGTTCCTGCTCTTCCCGGAAAGACCGGGGAGGTGCAGGAATGACATTCCTTCTCTTACATAATGCATTCACAACCGCGCTTCGAAGCGGATCCTCATCAAAGAACCCGTGCAGATACGATCCAGCAACATTGCCGACCACTCTGCCTTCCGCGGTTTCTCCGATGCGGGCGAACGTTTCTCCTCCGTGAAAATCCGAGACCCCCATATGGATCTCATATCCCCGGACCGGCTGCCCGGCGAGACAGCTCCAGAACCCTTCCACGGTCCGCATCGTCCCGGTGACCACCGTTCTTGTTTTCTTCCCCTGAAACTCCGTGATCATGGGAAGCAGTCCCAGTCCTCGCATGGAGTCCCAGCCTTCGATCCTCTCAGGATCCCGGATCTCTTCTCCCAGCATCTGATAACCGCCGCAGATCCCCAGGATCGGGGTTCCCCTGCGGGCATACTGCATGATCCTGGCATCCAATCCGACGGACCGAAGCCAGTTTAAATCCTGCATCGTACTCTTCGTACCGGGAAGAATGATCAGGTCCGGATCTTCCAGTTCCCGAACCTTCGTCACATACTGAAGTCTGATATGTTCTTCATCCTCCAGCGGAAGAAAATCCGTCGCATTGGAGATACGGGGAAACCGGATCACCGCAACATTAACTTCTCCGGCTTGTTCTCTGGGTTCGAAGAGAGAATCCTCCTCTTCCACATGCACATCCAGATACGGCAGCACCCCCAGTACCGGCACCCCGGTTTTTTCCTCCAGTTCTCTCAGTCCCGGTTCCAGGATGGAAGGATCTCCCCGAAACTTATTGATCAGGAATCCGCGGATCCTTTTCTGCTCCTCCGGTTCCAGCAGCTTCATCGTTCCATACAGCTGTGCAAACACACCGCCCCGGTCAATATCTCCCACCAGCAGCACCGGTGCGTTGGCAATGGCAGCCATCCCCATATTGACAAAATCGTTTTCCCGCAGATTGATTTCCGCCGGAGAACCCGCTCCCTCGATGACGATAAGTTCTTCCTGCTCCGCAAGTTTCCCGAAACTGTCTGTGACATATGGGATCAGGTCCGCTTTTCTTCTGTAATACTCTCGGGCGTCCATGGTATCCCACACCTCACCCTGCACAATGATCTGCGACTGATGGTCGGAGGTGGGTTTCAGCAGGACGGGATTCATCAGCACGGACGGTTCAAGTCCCGCCGCACGGGCCTGGACTGCCTGAGCACGTCCCATTTCCAGTCCTTCCACGGTCACACAGGAATTGAGCGCCATATTCTGAGATTTGAAGGGCGCCACCCGGATCCCCTCCCGGTGAAACAGCCGGCACAGGCCGGTAACGAGAAGACTTTTCCCCGCACTGGACATGGTCCCCTGGATCATGATCGTTTTTGCCTTCATTGCAGTTTCCTCCATTGTTCCACCAGTTCCCGGTTCTCCTCATGGGTCCGGATGCCGATGCGAAACCAGGTGTCATCCAGTCCGCGGAAATTGGCACAGGACCGGATCAGGATCCCCTGTTCCCTCAGCCGGGCAGCCGTATCCGCCGGTGCGCGGAACAGGATAAACGGTGCAGGACCTGCATGGACTTCCATCGCGAGATCCTTTCGGAGTTCCCGGCAGAGATACTCCCGCTCCGTATCGATCAGTTCTGTCGTTTCTGTGAGGAACTCTGCCTCATTCAGCGCTGCTTCTCCTGCCAGCTGTGCCGGAAGAGATACCGGCCAGGGCTGTCCACGGTCCAAAATCGCCGCCAGCCACTCTGCGTCTCCTGTTGCCAGGACCCCTAGACGGAGCCCGGGCATCCCGTAGATCTTCGTAAACGACCGCACCACCGCGATTTTCCGTCCGTCTTCCAGCCGGCGGATCCCAGTCCGTTTCTTCTCCTCATTCGTAAAAGGGAGAAAGCTTTCATCCACAAGGATCCGTACGTCCATCGATTCCATTTCACGGATCATCGTGTCAAAGACTTGGTCGGGAATGCACTTCCCTGTCGGGTTGTTGGGATTTCCAAGCACCACCGACACGTTCTTTCCACAGTCTCTTTCCCTGCATGCGGCAAGAAGGATTTCCGAGAGGACCGTTTCATCCATCACGAACCCATTCTCCTTTTTCAGCGGTATCCACCGGACCCCGCTTCCGCAGGCGAGCGCGGACCGTTCATATTCATAAAAGGACGGGATGGGGATGATCGTCATATCCGAAGGGCATGCACATGCGGCACGCAGCAGAAGTTCCGCCGCACCGCTTCCGAAAACCAGCAACTCCGGTGAGATGTTCCAGCGGAGTGACAGCTTATCTCTCAGAATCGTACTGTTTGGATCCGGATATTCCGCGGATCTCATCACGCCCTGCAACGCGGCGTCCCGCACTGCTTCCGGCATGCCCAGAGGATTGATATTAGCGGAAAAGTCCAGTTCGGCAGTTTCTCCGTGTTTTCTCCCTCCGTGAGGAAATTCCTTCACCTGTCAAGTCCTCCGTTATATAAAGTACAGGACCGCCATCCCGACAAGGTAGACGAGATTGGAGGTGCGCAGTATCAGATAGTTTGCACGGTTAATGTCCACAAACTCGATGGGCTTCAGATCATCCCCCACCGTATCCTTGCAGACCAGTTTTCCTTCATAAGTTGCGTCTCCCAGCAGAACCACATCCAGGGCTCCGGCACAGGCAGATTCCGGATGTGCTGCATTGGGGCTGGCATTGGCATGCCGGTCCCTTCTCCAGATACGAACCGCGTTTTTATAATCCATCCGCAGTGTCCAGGATGCTGCGATCATGAACAGTGCCGTGATCCGTGCCGGGATCCAGTTGCATACATCGTCGAGCCGTGCCGCGGCAGATCCGAAATAGCGATACCGGTCGTTGCGGTACCCCAGCATGGAGTCCATGGTGTTCACTGCTTTGTAAAACCATCCCCCGGGTATCCCGAAGATCATCATAAAGAGCAGCGGTGCGATCTCTCCGTCGGAACTGTTCTCCGCAATGCTCTCCACAGCAGCTCTCGTCACATCGTAGGCATTCAGGTTTTCCGTATCCCGGCCTACCATTTTGGATACCTCCACCCTGGCCCGTGCAAGATCTTCCTCTTTCAGTGCCTGAAAGACCCGGTATCCCGCCTTCCGCAGAGAGCGAAGTGCCAGCATGGGATAGCACAGGATCCCGCCAACGGCAATGTAGGCATAGGGATGCAGCTGCTTTGCTCCCCACAGAAGCAGCCACGGGACCGCAGTGGTCAGGATCACTACGACAAGGACCAGCAATCCTCCGGCAAACCGTTTCTTTCCGATGTCCTTTTCCGGTTCCTCTGAAATTCGAAACAGTTTCCACAGCAGTTTTTCCAGTCCGGAGATCATCGCTCCGATCCCCTGCACCGGGTGCCACCAGTTTTCAGGATCTCCCAGAATGAAGTCCAGAAGGAACCCGATGGTAATCATTTCTATTCTCGCAATCATGATTCACTCCTCACGGCCAGGGTGTGATGGAGCGAAGCCGAAATCCCGTCTTACCGTCACCCTGAATCCGGCCGGTCCATCCGGCACCGTTTTCTGTCATCCAGTGATAAAAGTCCTCATGTGGATCCGACCATTCATCCAGCAGTGACATGATCGTTCCGCCATGGACTACCAGTGCAATGTCTCCTTCGAGGACTCCCAATCGTTTCGCGCCGAAACATACACGCCGGGAAAACTCCTGCAGAGTCTCCCCCTGGGGGAATCCGCTCTCTCCATTGGTATCGATAAATCTCTGATACCAGTCGAGGCCATTCATCTCCTCATGGTTCCGGTATTCCGCCACGCCAAAATCCATTTCCCGGAATTCCGGGATCAGGATCAGCTCCCGGTGGGGAAACAGGATCTGAGCGGTCTCTACACAGCGCTTCATGGGGCTGACGAACACACTGGTGACCGACGGTGCCTTCCGTTGCTGAAGGAACCGCCGTTCCTCCGGGAGCAGCGATTCATCCGTCCGTCCTCCCATATATCTTTTTTCCCTGTTTCCTGCCGTTTTTCCGTGGCGGATCAGGGTACATTGAAATTCTCTCATTTGATTCTCTGTCCGACTCCGGCAATGACCCGGATCACCTGCTCCGCCTGCTCGGCAAAAATACAGTTGACTCTTCCGTTCATTTCCCGAAACTGCCGTTCCCCGTGTTCCGCGGGAACGATCCCACATCCCATTTCCGTGAGGACCAGAACGCTCTGCTCCTCCAGTTCCTCCACAAAGGAGCCGGCAAGCAGGAGCGGATCTTCTCCCCTCTCCATCTGTTTCCGGATCCGTTCTTCATATCCGGTGAGGATCCGATACCCGGGAAAGTGTTTTTCCGCATAATCCGCGCCCCCGGCGTATCTTCCTCCAAGTACAACGATCATGGCCATAACCTCCCCGCCGTTACTGCCGTCAGCAGGATCATCAGTTCACACAGGCAGAGAAAATACCCTGCCAGATCCCCGGTGATCCCCCCGAAACGTCGCATGCTCATCCGGTAGTAATACCAGAAAACCGCCAGTCCCATCACAAGTGCGGCGATACCGGTGTACTGAAACAGGACGACCAGAAGGACCGACACAAGGAGAAGTTCCGCCAACAGGATCCCACGGACACTGCGGGCAGCGCCGTCTTCCATGGCTTTTGCAGATCCTCTGGGAGACGCTTTGGGAAACGTCACCACGGACAGTGCTGACAGGACGCGGGAGAACACGTAGGAGAACGCCACCACGCCGATCGTGCCTGCTGTAACTTCCGTGAACCCGGCCACCGTCAGAAGCATGTAGCCTATGGCACTGATTACAGCGAAGGCTCCCACATGGGGATCTTTCAGGATCGCGAGCCGCTCCTCCCGTCCTTTCCAGGAATGGATGGCATCATGGGTGTCCATCCAACCGTCCATGTGGATCCCTCCGGTGATCAGAAGCGGGAGCACGGAAAGGATCGCTGCAGTAAAGAAGCGGTGAAATCCGCCCAGCCGGTTCAGCGCAAGAAATGCGCACCAGATCACTCCTCCCAGGACAACGCCCACCAGAGGAAAAAAGCACATCATGTATCTCGTCTCTCCGTCGCCTCGGATCTTTGGCACAGGGATCCTGGAAAACATGGAAAAAGCGGCTATCAGCGATCTGAACATCTGTTTTCGTTCCTTTCCTAGGTCTTTCTGATCCAGTTGGGGATACCGGCAATGACTTCCACCAGGCCGTCTGCCCCTGTGGCAAGCTCCTGCTGTGCCGTCTGCATCCACCGGTCAAACCGTTTCATCTCCGGTGTGTCGATACCGGAATCTTCATCCATCATGTCGCATACCACAACCACATGATGTCCCGCTTCAGACAATCTCCGTATTGGAGAAACAATAAGAGTATGTATCAGTTTCTTCTCTTCCTTACGGGACAGCAAACTCCTGTCCTGTGAAGAAAAGACTTCATTGGCTGTCAGGTTTCCCAGATCCTCCAAAAGGACCGAAGACGGTCTTGGATGTTCATCCATCCAAAGCGGGACTTTCTTCTGCAGTTCACAGCTCCACTCCAGAGTATGAAATCCGTGGTCCCGGCGCTGTTCCCGGTGACGCCGGATCCGTTCCGCCGTCTCCGGGGATCCATCATTCTGCATGGTGGCAATGTACCAGCGTTCCATGGACGTTCCCATGGAAGCAAGCCCTTCGGCGAACCGGGATTTCCCGCTCCCCGATCCACCGAAAACAAGGATCAGCATAATGTCTCTCCCTTTTGATATCTCTCATATGGTTTCACACGGATCTCCTCAAAGGAACCCATAGACTCATACACATCCTGCACGGCCTCCAGCATCGGCATGAGAAGCATCGCGCCGGTTCCTTCCCCCAGAGACAGGTCTCCCCGGATCACCGCCGGAAGTGCCAGTTTTTCCAGGATCCGGTGTCCCGCCGGTTCCTGGGGATCGTGGGATGCGATCAGGATCCGCCGTACCCGTGGATCCATTCGTACCGCCACCAGTGCAGCAGCCAGTGTAATGGCGCCGTCCAGTACCACAGGAACATTCTGGGCTTCCGCCTCCAGAAGAAGGCCTGTCATGGCGGCGAGCTCCATTCCCCCGCCTTCCCGGAGCATCGTTTCCTCGGAGAGATCCTGCTTGGCACGGATGCGGTCCATTGCCTTTTGCACTGCACGGATCTTCCGATCCAGTCCCTCCCGGGATAAACCGGCTCCGTATCCGGTGACTTCCGGAGCATCCATTTCCAGAAGGAGTCCTGCCAGCACGGCGGTGGGAGTAGTATTCCCGATTCCCATCTCTCCAAGAGAGACGATGGAATAACCCAGCTCCTTAATGCGGCAGAGCACTTCCCTGCCCGTTTCCATCGCCTGCCGGCACTCCTCTTTTGTCATAGCGGATTCTTTTGCGATATTACCGGAACCGTTTCGTATGCGCCGGGACACCACCGAGCCCGGTCGCAGTTCCTTCTCCGGATACTCCGGACCGTTCATGCCCACATCGATAACAAAGACTTCTGTTCCGGTCCGTCGGGCCAGTATGTTGACCGTAGATCGTCCTGCAGCACAGTTGTCCGCCACGATGCGGGTCACTTCAGAGGACGTTTGCGTCACGCCCTCCTCGGTCACGCCGTGATCGGAGCAGAAGACCACAAGCGCACCGGGGCGGGTTCTGGGATCTTTCCGAACCTGTGCCACTGCGACCCGTGTCAGGATCCGTTCCAGTTTTCCGAGACCGTCAATGGGTTTTCCCATGGTATCCCATCGGGTCTGCACCTCTTTTTTTATGCGATACCTCTGACAGGTACGGATAAACTCCGCCGCGGCATCCGGACAGCTGTAGAAATAAAAATGAGGGAATCCGGCATACATGGTCTCGGTACAGAAACCCGCCCGGTATTCCTGTCCGGTACTGGTCTTCCGGCAAAGAAGATCGGTGCCGTTGCAGTCGGTATCCAGATAATGAAACTCATGTCCCCGGAGCACCGTCCCCTTCTTTCCGAAAATCCCGCCGGCACACACCTCCGCTTCCATGTATCCGAATCGGACCAGTCGCTCCTTGCGGATGCCCGTACCCGGAAACACCCCGGTCATACGGTAATCCTGTCCTTCTGCCTGCATTGTGTTCTGCAGATACAAAAAACCTCCGCACTCTGCTATGACAGGAAGTCCTTCTGCGATCCGTTCCCGGAGCGTTTGCTTCATCGCTTCATTTGCCGCCAGCTCTTTTCCCCAGAGTTCCGGATATCCCCCCGGGAGCAGCACACCGTCGGCGTCTTCTGGGAACCCCGGATCATGCAGAGGAGAAAACGGGATCAGTTCCGCTCCCATTCGCTGCAACAGTTCTTCGTTCTCTTTGTAACAGAAGGAAAAAGCCTCATCCCGGGCGATCGCCAGACGGACCGGAATGCGCTTTTCCGGCATGGGGAACTCCGGCTCTTCCACAGTCTTCCACTCTGCCGCTTTCCCCGCGATCTCCAGGATCCTGTCCACATCCGCGTACTGTTCCAGAAGATCGGCCATTCTGCCGATCCATTCGGATATCTTCTCATTTTCCTGCGGCTGATACAGACCCAGATGCCGTGACGGGACCGCCAGTTCCGGCCGGTCCGGGATCTCTCCCAGAACAGGAACGGGACAGGTCCTCCGGATCTCCTCCTGTTCTTCTTTCCGGCGGGGATCCATGCGGTTGAGCAGTATGCCGGCGATATGATGGTCATTCCGGTGATCCATGATCCGGCAGATCTGCTGCATCACCGTTTCATCCCTGCTCTGACCGTTTACCACCAGGATCACCGGTGTGTCGGTAAGGGATGCGATCTCAAAGGTACTGGCTCTCCCATCCGTTCCCCGGATGCCGTCATAGTACCCCATGACACCTTCCAGTACCGCAATATCTCCCCTGCGGGCATGCTCCTGAAACAAACTGCACAGCATGTCCGGAGACGTGAAATAACTGTCGAGATTCCACGACGGCACCTGCTGTACACTTCGATGAAACATGGGGTCAATATAATCCGGTCCGCATTTGAATGAGACCGGATGTTTTCCGCGGCGGCGCAATGCCTCCAGCAGTGCGCAGGTCAATGTTGTCTTGCCGCTGCCGGAGGCCGGTGCTGCCAGAAGGATCCTAGCGATTGTCTCGCCCATTCTGTCTTCCTTCCCTTGCCTTTATTTTAATGATCATTACCGGTGTATCGGGACGGCGCATGTGTACGCTTCCCGCTTCCGCCAGATGTGTCACGGCGAATTCCGTGATTTCAAAGTCATAATTATCCCGGAACTGTTCCTTCAGTTCCACCATCAGCGCCATGCTTTCCAGCGTAATGGTATTGATGACAATGGGAGCGAAGGGGTTCTTCGCCAGTACTGCCTCGATCACGGCGCCCAGATTGCCTCCGGAACCGCCGATAAAGACGGCATCGGGATCCGGCAGTTCTTCCAGCGCATGAGGAGCTTCTCCATGCACGATCTCCATGTTGTCGATGGAGAATTTCTTTTTATTCTCTTCCAGGAGTGCCAGCGCCTCATCTTCCCGCTCGATGGCATACACCGTGCCATAAGGGATATGCTGGCCGATCTCCACGGATACCGAACCGGTTCCGGCGCCGACATCATAGACGATGGAATCCTCTTCCAGTTCCAGACGGGACAGTGACAGCATACGCACATCCCGCTTCGTCATAGGCACTTTCCCGCGGATGAATTCCTCATCCGGGATCCCGAAACTTTTCGGTTCCGCTTTGGCTTCCGGGTTTTCAAACAGCGCGATCGCCAGACCGGTCACCGGCTGCTCCACGAATTCTCTTGGCGATCCAACCCGGATCTCCTCTTCCGGATAACTCAGGCGGAGTCCCACGGTGATACGAACGAGATTCATTCCGTACTCCATCAGTTTCTTGGCCGTCTCCGTCACCGTATCTCCTTCTCCCAGGAATACCAGCACATACCGGTGAGTCTTTATAAGCGGGATCAGCCGAACTTCGCGGCCATGAACGCTCTCCACCAGCACGTCCTTCTCCGGGATCCCCAGTTTCGTCAGGAACTCCGTGGACGCAGAGATGCCGGGGATCATCTTCAGATCAAAGGTCATATATTCCTGCATCAGGCGCCGGCGCATGGATTCTGCGCCGGAATAGCGTCCCACGTTGCCGGAATAGAGAATGGCGATATTGGTGCACTCCGGATGCTCTTCGATAAACTGGATGATCTCCTCGTTCCGGAAGCTGGCCAGTGTCGTCTTCTCATCCAGATCCGACACCACTTTTCTGGCCTGCTCCAGCATACGCACGGAACCTGCGATCAAGTCCGCTTTTTTCAGGATGATGATCGTTTCCGCGGTAAGTTTCTCCGGTGCTCCGGGCCCCATCCCCACCAGATGGATGATCCGTTTGCTGTTTTTCCGTTCATTCATAATTGAACTCCCCCTAGCATGTGCTCAAGTACTCCATGGCTTCTCTGAGATTCATACGCGTTCCTCCCGGCGGGAGGATCCGTTCTTTCGGCTTTCCGATGATGATCAGTTCCGCGCCGGTGGCTTCCGCCGCCGCAGCTTTTTCTGGAAAGCCGCCGGCTGCACCGGAGTTGCGGGTCATCAGATACCGGCAGTTCGTCTGCCGGATTGTGGCAATGTTCATTTCCAGAGAGAAAGGCCCCTGCATGAGGATCAGATTTTCCGGTGAAAAACCGTGTTCCACACAGTTTCGCACCACATCCTCTGCAGGCAGTGCGCGCAGGACGCACCGCGTCTCAAAATCCCGGATCCCGGTATAGCTTTCCAGCTCCTTGCTTCCGGTTGTGATGAGCACTTTCCCCTCCGTAGTGTTCAGATAATCCACTGCTTCTTTTATGGTATCAAAAAAATGACCGTTTTGTCGACTGTCTTCCGCTATTTCCAGTTCCCTCTCCACCCGAATGTAAGGCACAGGGTGCCGCTGAAGTGCCGCAAGGATGTTCTCCGTCACATTCTGAGAATAGGGATGCGTTGCGTCTGCCACGACGGCAGCACCGGTCCTCTCCATGATGGAGAGCATCGTTTCCGGAGTCTGCCGCCCGGTAATGACATGAAGTCTGTCATCTTCCTGCATCATGGAGGCTCCGTACTCCGTTGCGACACATACTGTCACAGGAATGCCGTGGTCTCTGAGATGCTCTGCCAAAGTTCGGCCTTCCACTGTTCCGCCGAATATCAGGATGCTCATATCATATATCCTCTCGGAGTCACCATTTTTCCCCGGATGACTCGTGTCTTGCTGTTTCCGATAAATACCGTGGTAAGCATGTCCACCGGCTGTCGTTCCAACTCCCGGAGCGTACACACTTTCCACTCTTCTCCAGGTCTTCCGATATTCCTGCACCATCCGCATACTGTATCTCCGGAGCGGTGATCCAGCAGGATCCGGCAGGCGTCCTCATAGAGATGCTGTCTCGTTTTGCTGGAAGGATTGTACAGGGCGATGACAAAATCTCCTTCTGCCGCCAGTTCCAGACGTGTTCGGATCCGATCCCATGGTGTCAGCAGGTCGCTGAGACTGATGCAGGTGAAATCGTGACCCAGCGGTGCTCCCAGAACAGCTCCGCCGGACAAGGCTGCGGTGACCCCGGCGATGCATTCCACATCCACGTTGGGAAACTTCACGGACATTTCCCACAGCAGCCCTCCCATGCCGTACACGGAAGCATCTCCTGAAGAGATCACTGCCACCGCTTTTCCTTTTGCGGCTTCTTCCAGCGCCTCGCGGACGCGGAGGGTCTCCTGCCGCATTCCGCTGACCGCGTATTCTTTTTCAGGAAAGACCGGACGGACCTGATCCACATAGGTCTTATACCCAACGATTAGATCGGCTCGGCCAATCGCCGCTTTTGCCTGTTCGGTCATCTGTTCCCGGTCTCCGGGGCCGATCCCCACCGCATAGACGATCCCTCGGGCCATGTCCCTTGCTTTGCTGCTGCTCCTTGCCGCTGCCATGGTGATTCCGTCTACGATGGTCTTCTCCGCCAGACAGACGGCAGCTTCTCCGGCTCCCAGCATGGCACTGCGCTGGCATACATTGTCCACCCCGGTAATCTCCCGCACAAATTCCGATGGCGGATAATCTCCCGGTACCTGCAGCAGTTCTTCCGCTGTAAAAGTCACAAAGGGAACGCTCAGCCGGGCTGCCAGTTCCATGAGCCCCGGTTCATCCTTTTTCCGGTCAATGCTGGTGAGCCGGCAGATCCCCTGCCGATGGAGACCGGTCTGATCCAGAAAACATTCCAGTGCGGACTGCAATGCAGAGAGATCCGTCCCTCTCCGGCACCCGATCCCAATGGTAAGATCCTTCGGGATCAGCTGCAGGACCTGTGCCGGCACCGGCAGCTTCTGGGAAGTGATCCAGACATCGGCATCGTCGGACAGTTCTCCTGTCATCCATTGATGCTCCTCCATCCCTTCCACAGGAAAGTACTGTTCCTTCTCCAGAAGTCCTGCGATCTTCAGCGTTTTTCCCGCCAGCACATCGGCGCTGATACGTTTGGCTTTCTCCCAGTCCGTAACTGCAAGTCCGTTGCATCTGGCAAACTCGTCCACGGAAAACCGGTGCTCCGTATCGGTCCCGGTGGTGATCACCGGCTCCGCTCCGCAGAGTTCGGACACGGTCCTGGCGAGGGCATTGGCGCCGCCCATGTGTCCTGAGAGGAGCGAGATGCAGTGTGTTCCTTTCTCATCCAGCACCAACACTGCAGGATCCTCTGATTTATGTTTAAGATACGGGGCTATAGTGCGCACCGCGATGCCTGCTGCGCACCAGAAGATCAGTGCGTCCGCCGAGGAAAAAGCGTCCTCCACCAGTTTATCCAGAGGGGCATCCTCGTTGCGCTGCCGCTCCGCCCGGCATTTGATTACGGTAGTTATATTTATTTGTCGGTTTTTCTTCTCCCACTGTTCCTGAAGGCGGTCCATGTTCCGGACCCCTTCCGGGGAAAATGCGAACATTACGATCTTCAACTTTTTGCCTCCCGATACCCGGTAGAGAAATCCGGGGCATAAAGACGGCTCTTCACTGCCTGTACGTTCTCATCCGACAGGACCTTTCCGACTATGATCAGTGCCGGTGCGGTCCCGTTTTCCCGAAACACTTCCGGGATCCGGTCCAGCGTACAGCGAACGACTTTTTCGTCCGGCCAGCTGGCACGATAGACAACCGCCGCCGGAGTATCCGATGCATATCCTCCATCCAGCAGATCCTGCCGGACCTTTTCCGCCAGTGTGGCAGACAGGAACAGCACCATAGTACTCTGGTGTGCGGCCAGTTCCTGCAGCCGTTCCTTCTCCGGAACCGGTGTCCGTCCCTCGGCTCGCGTAATGATGACCGTCTGAGCGATCTCCGGAAGGGTATACTCGGTTTTCAGTGCGGCTGCGGCTGCCTGAAATGCGCTGACACCGGGGATCACATCATATTCGATCCCATGCTTCTGCAGAATGGCCATCTGTTCTCCGATGGCACCGTAAAGAGAAGGGTCTCCCGTGTGGAGCCGAACGACATTCTTGTCTTCCCGGCATCCCTGAAGGATAACCTCCATCACTTCGTCCAGTGTCATGGTCGCACTGTTGTGGATGCGGCATTCCTTCGGACAGAGTTCCAGCAGTTCCGGGTTGACGAGAGATCCGGCATAGATCACGATATCTGCTTTCCGAAGGGCGGCTGCTCCCCGCAGTGTGATCAGATCTGCCGCACCCGGTCCCGCACCGATAAATGTCACCATTCCTGTTCTCTCCTTTGCTCTTTCTGCATCTCTTCCAGGATCTCCCCTGCTTCGGCGGTCTGTCCCAGGCATCCGTACTGTTCCGAAAAGACAACGGATCCGCAGACCGCATGGTCTCCTGTTCTTCTTGTAAGCTGCTGTCCCAGAGACCGGATCAGATCCTCCATGACAGTCTCCCGGATCTTCCATTCCGTCAGCAGTTCCAGCATGGCATCCGTTGTGGCACATTCCCGGATCTGCCGCAGTATCGATGCATCGGCTCCATGGATTCCGGCATAGGCTGCCATGATTTCCCACCGGGCATCGGAAACACGGGAATGCGTATTCATGATCCCGGCTGCAACTTTGATGAGTTTTCCCAGATTCCCTATCAGAAGGATCTTTTTAAAACCGGAGGCCACCGCCAGATCCAGACTCTCCCCGATATAATTGGAACATGGGACGACCGCAGAGGAAGAAAGCCCCAGATCCTGTTCCGCATAGCGTTTTCCATAGTTTCCCGGCACCAGTACCAGGACCGTCCGCCCTTCTTCTTTCTTTTGCCGGATCTGCAGGGCAATGGTATCCACAATGGCTTTCTCGCTCATAGGCTCAATGATCCCCGTCGTTCCGAGAATGGAGATCCCGCCTTCCACTCCCAGCATGGGATTGAAGGTCCGCCGGGCAAGTTTCCTCCCTTCCGGCACGGATACGGTGATGCAGATCTCCTCTTCCCGGTCACTGTTCTCAAGCGCCTCGCAGGCTGCGGACAGTATCATCTTTCTCGGGATCCGGTTAATTGCGGGCATCCCCACGTTCTGTTCCAGCCCTCTCTTCGTGACGATCCCGACACCTTCTCCTGCCTGCAGGCATACGCCGGGAAATTCTTCCTCCCGAAAACTGTTTTCCGGAGCATCATAACAGAACTCCGCCCTGGCACGGATCTCCGTGCCATTGGTAACATCCGGATCATCCCCGGAGTCTTTCGTGACCGCATATTCCGCGCCAAAGGCGCACTGAAGCTTCCGCACGGGCAGCAAAACACTCTGTCCGTCCGGAAGCTTCAGCATAACTTCCTTTCGCACTTCTCCCGTAAGAAGATCCCAGGCTGCGGCGGATGCTGCCGCAGCAGCGCAGGTCCCTGTTGTCAGTCCGCGCCGCAGCTTTTTCCCGTTTTTCATCACATACTCATTCATGGAACAATTCCTCAACTGTCTTCTGCTTTCCCTGTCGGTCTGCATAATCCATCAGTTCCTTCAGGTGTTCTGCCGGATGTTCTCTCTCGGTTTCATCCAGCGTGCAGATCACCGAGTCCGCTTCATCGATCATGTTCTCTGCCTGCCGGATCTCTTCTTCCGTCACCGGGGCGAACGGCCGGACCTCGATCACCTTTCGGGCAAGCGCTCTTGCAGCCGGAATGTCCCGGTCGTTCTGCTGAAGAATGCCCGCATCAAAGGCGATCTGCCGTCGTTGAAGAGCGCGAAAGATTCCGGTCCCGTTTCCGGTACCGCACAGCACGAACACCCGGCTCTTTCCGTGGATCTTCTCCATCTCCACACTGCCGGATACGGCGTCGTAGGAACCTTCCTGCAGATCGAACAGCTCCACCATATAAGAGGAATCCATTACTTCCTCCGGGGTGCCGACGCGCTGGATTTTTCCGTTCTTCACACATGCGATGCGGTCTGAGATCCGGGCTGCCAGATCCAGTTCGTGGAGCGTCATCACGGCGGTAATGTTCCTCTGCTTCACCAGTCTCTGCAATGTCGTAAGAAACTCCAGCTTATATCTGATATCCAGGTAGGAGACCGGTTCATCAAGGATCAGAATCTCCGGTTGCTGACACAATGCCCGCGCCAGCAGGACCCTCTGTCTCTGTCCGTCGGAAATCTGAGCATATTCTCTTTGCGCCAGTTCCTTCACTCCGGTCTGCTCCATGGCCTCCTCCACGATCTTCCGGTCGGATGCTGTCATCGTTCCGGCCATGTTCGTATATGGAAACCTTCCCATTTCGATGACTTCCCGGCAGGTGATCATTCCGGGATCTTTTCCCTGAGTGAGAAGTACGGCCATTTTCTGTGCGATCTCCCGGTTTTTGTAGCTCATCAGATCCCGCCCGGAGAGAGTAACCGTTCCCGCCAGCATGGGAAGCACTCTGGCCAGAGTCTTAAGAAGCGTGGATTTTCCGGCACCATTGGGGCCGATCAGCGTGAGGATCTCGCCTCTGTGCAGAACAAGAGTTGCTTCCCCGACGACCACATGGTCTCCGTATCCCACGCTGATGCTCTCGCATCGGATGGACGCCTGTTCGTTCATGCGTGCACCTCTCTTTCCTTCTGCCTGCGCAAAAGCATCACGATGACCACCGGTGCGCCGAAAATTGCAGTAACCGTGCTGATATTCATTTCCGTAGGGGACAGCATCGTCCGGGCAAGAAAATCACAGACCAGGCAGAACAGTCCTCCGCCGAGAAGGCACCCGGGAATGATCTTTTTCGGGTCCGCCGTGTGGAGGACCGTCCGGATCAGGTGAGGTACGGCGATGCCCACGAAGGAGACCGGACCGGCAAAGGCCGTCACGGTTGCCGACAGGAGACTGGACACCAGCACCAGCAGCACCCGGAACACCTTTACATTGACTCCCACGCTGGAGGCATACTGTTCTCCCATCTGGTAGGCATTGATGGACTTCGCCATGATCACAGTCGCAATGACACACAGCACCGTGATCACTGTGAGAGCCAGCACATTGTTCCATGTGATCCCGGAAAAACTGCCTCGGGACCAGTTGTGAAGATTCACGATATCCGAATCTGCGGCAAAGGTCACCACGATCTCGGTGATGGCGGAACAGATGTATCCGATCATGACGCCGGCCACGACCAGCACTGCCATGTTATGCACTACGCGGGCCACCAGGAGCACCATTCCCATGGCCATCATGGCGCCGAGAAACGCGGCTGCGATCATGGTCATGGAATTAAACGCCCGGAGGTTGTCGGCCAGCACCACCATGGTGACCGCCACCATCAGCTTGGCACCGGAGGAGATCCCGAGGATGTACGGCCCCGCGATGGGGTTATGGAAATAGGTCTGCAGCAGATATCCTGCCAGGGCAAGGCCGCCGCCCAGCAGCATTGCCGCCAGAGCCCGGGGGAACCGAAGCTGAAGAACGATATCCCGGTTGACAGGATCCGATGCGGTACCATGGAACACGGCGATCACTTCCCGCAGCGGGATCCGAACGCTGCCGATGCAGATATTTATCAGCAGCATTCCCAGGATCATCGCCCCGAGCAGCATCATGATTCCGTTAAATTTTCGGTTGAAACCTCTTTCCATACTAACAATCCCAGTTACTGTAATTTCCGAAAGTGGACAAGGCCCTCGTCCTGTCCCTGAATAAGCCGATGCATTTCATCGGTGATGTCGCCAAGTTCCATGGAGGACTGATAGAGACTGTCCTCCGTGATATATACGGATCCGCTCTGAACGGCCTTCATGTTCTGGAACATGGGACTTTTTTCCTTCAGTTCCTCCAGCGTTTCGCAATGATCGGTCAGCGAGGAGTTGACGATGAGGATGTCCGTGTTTTTGGCGGTCTTGTAAAACTGTTCCATGGCAATGGTCGCCGTTGAGGAAACGTGTTTTCCCGCAGGCTTGAGATCCGAAAAGGCATAGATTCCTCCTGCGGTCTCCAGCATGGACGCGAGATAATCCGTATTGGTACGCACCACCGCTTCCCCGCTGGTATTGATACTGAAGATAGCGACGGTCTTCCCGGTCGACGGGATCTCTCCAAGCTTCTGAAAATAGTCCGTCTGCTCCGACAGCAGCCGGTCTGCCAGTTCCTCCCGGTCCAGCAGGATCCCATACAGCCGGAGCCACTCCAGCCGGGCCAGAGGAGTCTCCTCACCGCTGGAACAGTCCACAAAGACCGGGATCCCCAGGGATTCCAGCTGTTCCATCACTTCCGGTGTGTGGTAGATCATCGTATTCTCCACCGCGACGCCGCACTGATGGCTGCGCAGCTGTTCGTAGTCCGGAGCGGAATACATTCCTCCATACAGGATCGTTCCTTTTTCCATGGCTTCACGCACTTCCGGAAGATACCACTGGTTTTCCGGCAGTCCGGTAAAGTCCACACAGTCCATGGCATCCAGTTTCAGGAACACATCCATGGCCGCAGAGGACACCACATCGATGTTTTTCAGCGGCTTCTGCAGCACGGTCCAGTCCTCCGGAACGGAATCCGGCACCGTGCCTTTTTCCGGTACCACAAAATACGTCCTTCCGTCAGAGACCCGGATCACATCATATCCGCCTGCATACCGGTCCACGGAAAACTCCCGGGCCCACTGCAGAGGAAGTTCTCCGGTCTTTTCCAGTTCCGAAAACCTTTCCTGGGCCTCTCCCGTGCCGCCCGCGCCGCAGCCGGAAAACAGCAGGAGAAATACCAGAATGACCGGAAGCCAGTGTTTTATTTTTTTCTTTTTAACAGCCATATCAGCAATGCACACAGAATAACGACAACACCGATAACGATCCAGACTGTGCTGTGTCCGGAGCCTTCATCGGGCATTTCAAACTTAAGAGTATATTCCACTTCATGAGGAGTGCTCATGGCAGTGGTATCACCGATGACCTGCATCGGTTCCGAAAGGCTCGTTACGGGGATTACAAAAACGGAATTGTCCTCCGGCGAAACTTTTTCTTCCGGCAGGATCTTCATCCCCTCCACGAGCATATAGTCATAATGGGAACTGGACCACTGGATACGGGCAAAGGCTCTGCCGTCCTTTACAATCAATGTGGCGGGAGAGGCGATGGTCGCTTTCCCGGAACCGCCCTCCAGAGAGACCGGCACTTCATATTCCCCGTCTTCCATTTCGGTCTCCGCCGCCAGATCCGTCAGCTGTGACTGGCTCTTCTGTGCTTCGATCTGACGATCCCTGGCATCTTTCTTCAGCTGCTCGTAGTCTGCGATGGCGACATGCAGGGCATCGGCCGGCAGGCTGTCTGCCCGTACCAGAAGGCTCCGATCATACCACATCTCCTTCTTAGAGGAGAATGCGGCACAGGAAAACGGCTGATCCAGTGCTTCCACCGGAACCTGAAATACGACTCCGTCTCCGTTTTCCGTATAACTGATGTACTGGTCTTCCGTGCTGGCGGCCGCCTGCTCTGCGGTGCCGGCGAACAGTTTCAGATAGCTTGTGCTCCCAAGGGCGAGGGCTACGGTCATCTCCGAATCCGTTACGGTCAGCTGCGCGCTCTGGATCCGGAACATGGATGAACTGCTCTCCACATTCACATCATAGGTGCCGTTTTCGATATCTTCGGCATAGACCGGGATCAGTCCGTCGAATCCCACTTCCTCTACCGTGGTCATATCGGCACTGGATGCCACTTGATCATAGGATACTCCCAGCACACTGACCGTGAGCATCATCACAATGACCAGCAGTGTCATCATGCGGATCATATATCGTCTCATTCTCTAATCTTCTCCCTTCTCCAAAAATGCCCCACCTTGCGGCAGGGCGAAGCTTCATGAACTATAGCGGCGGACACCCGTGACTTCAGTCATGGATTATTGACTATGCGGTCATTTAAGTTGCGCAATGGCGGCAGCAACATGATCCACGAAGATCTGCTGCACTGCCTCGTTCTGGCCCAGGCCTTCCAGCACGCATTCCACTTCATAGCCGTTGGATTTAAAGACATTTTTCCAGGAGTCGTCTTCATCACCGGCCATGTCATTATTGGCATGGTCACCGGCCACAATCATCAGGGGCTGCAGTACCACTCTGGTGTAACCCTTGTCCTGGATCGCAGCCACGACATCCTCCACCGTCGGATCAGCTTCCACGGTTCCGATATAGTAATTGCCGAACCCGTCTGCTGACAGTTTCTCCTGCAGCGCAGTATATACGGCGTTGGACTCTGCTTCCGTTCCATGCCCCATGAAGACGAGGGCGGTATTGCCGTCGTCATTGGAGGAGGAAGCGTCGGTGATTGCCGTAATAACGGCCTCAAAGTCCTCGTCGGAGGTCAGGAGTGGCTCTCCGAGAACGATCTGATCGAACTGATCCGAGTATTCGTCCAAAGCTTCCTTCAGATCTGTATATTCAAATCCGTTCATAAGATGCGTCGGCTGTACGATAAGGTTGCGGATCCCGTCTGCAGCGGCACGGGTCAAAGCCTCATCCACATTGTCGATCTCCAGTCCGTCCCGCTCTTTCAGCTTATCGATGATGATCTGACTGGTAAAAGCACGGCGCACCTCATACTGGGGATATGCCGCAGCGATCGCCTTTTCGATCGCACCGATGGTGAGATCCCGGCTCTCATTGTAGCTGGTGCCAAAGGACACCACCAGGATCGCCGTATCTGCCCCGTTCTCATCACCGGCAGATGCTGTCTCTGTTGCCGGCTGTTCGGTGCCGCAGGCGCACAGCGCCGTCATCATAGCGACTGCCATAAGAATTCCAATCCATTTCTTCATTGTTCTTTCGCCTTCCTGTTTTAAAAAAATAAAAACCGCAGTTTCCTGCGGTTGTTTCTGAATGCTTCCATGCCGTAGCGCGCCGTCCGAAGGCGGCGGATTGTGCATGGAATCGGAAAAACTATCTGTGACCCGCAGATAAAGTGTTTTCACAAACAGGCAGGTCTCCTGACTTCGATCAACGCCTTCATGCTCTTCCCGGTTTCCCAGTGATCCATGCATGAAAACTCCCTGACACAGTGACGGCATCGCTCCGGATTCTCACCGGATTCCCTTTTCATCGGTCCCCTGCGGCCGTCTCCGGCCGCATGATCGACACCTGTTTGGTAATCCTATGATTATTATATTGTCATTATAATAGTCCGCTTCTTTCCGGTCAACGGAATTGGCTGTTTTTCCATGCGGAATCATGGTCGTCTGCCACAGCAAGTGCCCGTCCGGCAAAATAGTTGTTGATCCCCTTGACGATCCCGGTGACCATCACATTCTGGAATTCTTCGCCGGACATCCGAAGATCCTCCTCCGCATTGGTCATAAATCCTAGTTCCAGCAGTGTCGTAGGCATCTCCGCCCAGTTGTTTCCCGTCATGGAATCCGTTTCCCACACTCCAAGACAATGCAGTCCCGTTTCCTGACTGTAGGCTGCCAGTATATTGTCTGAAAGAGCGCGGCACTCGGGATACAGATCCGGATGATAGGGGTTTGCTCCCGTGATGCATATGGTCTGAGTCCCGGTCCGGCTTCGGTCCGTATTTCCATCGGCATGGATCCGCAGGAATATATCTGCACCCAGATCGCCTGCTTTCTGTGCACGTTCCACATTGCTGATGGCGGAGGCGTGATCCTCCCGGGTCAGATAAACCGTATATCCTTCCGCCCATAACGCTTCCCGCAGTTTCAGACAGATGGTCATAGTCAGCTGATACTCCATCAGACCGCTGGCATCCCCATGGGTGCCGGTAGTATCTTTTTCTTTCTGTTGTGCCGCGCCCGGCCCCACAGGTTCCGTGCCGCCGCTCACGACGGAAGAATGTCCCGGATCCAGAACGATGACGATCCCGTTCCCAACGGGAGTGGGCACAGGCGTCGGTGCCGGCACCTCTGATGGTGCCGAAGACTCAAAAGAGGATCCTTCCGCGGAAGGATCCTCCTGATCTGCCCCGCATCCCGTGAGCGTCGCAAGGACGATGCAAACGGATATGAAGATGGAGCAAAATGTTTGAAAACGCATAGTTAATTCCTGTATTACAGTTTGGATTTCAAGAAATCCACATTTTTCTTCTCGGTGACACTGAAAACACTGTCAGAGAAGCGGTCTGCGGCCACAGTAGGCTTGTACCAGTCATACTGCTTGAACTTGGCCAGCAGCGAAGGATTCGTAAACGTATATCCATGTCTTGCGTAGATCTCATTGATTGCAGTCTGGATGTCCGCCTTGCTGAGTCCGGACACATCCGAATTGGTCAGAAGCTTATCGCTGCTGTTGGGGAGCACGCTTCCTTTCCCGCTGGTGCTGGTACTGCTGCTGGTGGAACCAGAGCTGCTGGAACTGCTGCCGGAAATGCCGGAACTGCTGCCAGAGATACTGGTGGTATCATCGCTTTCCAGATCCTCCACTTCAAATTCCATCTCGGTAACCGAGGGGATGGCACCAAATTGATCCACGAAAGATTCTTCATCCATCAGATAGGAAACGGTAATCGTGACGATATCGCCGACGCTGAGATTATCGATGGGATCGACATCGTAGTACAGTTCGTCCACCATCGGTTCCTCGTCGTCTTCAACCAGTTCCACTTCCGCTTCGCCGTCCTTGCCGACAAAAGTGACATCGATGAAATCAAATGGATCGAAGAAATCCACTTCTTCCAGATCGTCTACGGTTTCTTCCACGTCCGTATAGGTCATGGTGACTTTGAATTTATCCTGCGCCAGTGTTTCATCACAGTCCCAGGTATAGATTACAGTATCGCCGTTGCTGAGATCAGAAGAGGAATCCAGTGTTCCGCCGATGCAGTTTTTGATCAGCAGTGCTGCATCGCTCTTGTCTTTGCTGGGCTGTTCCAGCGAATCACGTTCCTCATCGGAACCACGGAATTTGATCCGGTCTCCGAAATCGGCTTCAAACTGTTTGGTGTTGAATTTCGCAGTGGCAGTTCCCAGCGTATCATAACCTTCATAGGAGATAGTCATATAATCATTGAGATTCACTTCCACACGGCGGCTCTGCACATACGTCCAGATGCCGGCACCCAGGATCAGTGCACCGATAAGGCCGAACAGGATATAGTTGAGAACATGTCTCTTCTTTTCCTCCGGCTCGTCCTCGTCCTCTTCCAGAAATACGGGGGCCGCGCTCAGGTTCTCGGGATCATCTTCATAGTTGAGCGTTTCCTCTTCAAAAACCGCTTCTGTTTCCTCCGGGATCTCTTCCACCGCTTCTGCCGCGGTCTCTTCCCCTTCTCCAGCGTAGAAATCTTCCAGAACCTTTTTGATCCTGGTAATATCTTCAGAAGCCTGTGCTCCTGTCTCTTCTTCCGGCGCTTCAGATACGGACGTTTCTTCCTCGCTCACCAGGGATTCCCATTTGAGCTGCTTCGTTCCGCACAGGGGGCAAAATTTCGATCGATTGTCGATCTCTGCGCCACAACTAATACACTGCATGAATTGCTACTCCTTAATCAGTAATCGTATTCCATTATTCGTCCAACAGTTTTGCAAAGCCGGTTTTCAGTTCCGCCCAGTTGGATGCGCTGTTGATATTTTTACGGATCATATCCACACGATCGGCACAGCCGGCATCTTCCACGTTATCGGAAACGGCTTCGTAGTCCGTCAGGATCATGTCTGCAGTGTCAGAGATCGTCTGCCAGTTCTGACGGAAATTCTGCTGTTCCTCCGAATTCATATTATTATAACATGTTTTCAGCATTGCTTCTACTGCTGCGTTATCGGAATCTTTCAGGGAGTTGTCATTGGCCCAGGCCATCAGCATGCTGGCTGCATTGACCGCAGAAAGTGAAGAGCCTGCGGTTCCTCCCCATCCGATGCAATTGGCCAGAGCCACCTGCAGATTTTCCTCGGCGTTTTCTCCAAATCCAGATAGATCGACCGCTGCACTATCCTCTGTTCCCGCTGGCTGAGCTGATGACTGCGGAACCTCTTCCGTCACAGACGGTTTTTCCAGATTCGCGCTGCTGCCGCAGGAAGAGAGCGCTACGATCAGACAAAGAAATACCAATATTCCGATGATTCGCTGTCTAAGCATAACAATAATCCCCGATAATAAGTATTATGTAAATCATAATACATTATTTTTTGAAGCTTGAACAGTTTTTTTGCTGTTATTTTCATTTTTTTCACAAAAAAAAAGGAGCCTGTTCCTGCCGATTGAAGGCGCGCACTTCCTTTTGGGGCAAAAAAATCAACCGATCCGGATGATCTCATCCGAATCGGCCGATTTATACATTTGTCAGTGAAAAGAATTTTGTTGCAATTTATGCTGCTTTTTCCTTCAGCTCTTTGATTGCATTCTTCAGGAATTCAACATTGTACTTCTCCACACGGTTCAGTTCCGTATCGCCGTCCCAGTCATCAGCATCGACGGTGGGTTCATACCAGGAGTAGCTTTCGAATTCTTTCTGATATTTCTCATTGTGGAAGATGTAACCGTGACGAGCATAGATCTCATTGAGTGCGCTTCTCAGTTCATCCATATCCATGCCATCAATATCCGAATTGTTCAGACGAATATCTGCGCTGTCCGGGAAGACCATACCAGTGGTATCGGGAAGATCTTCCAGTCCGGAAACGGTATCCTCGATATCATTGTAGCTCAACAAGACTTTGTAGTTGCTCTCTGCTGTTTCGGCATCAACATCCCACTGATAGACGACCTTATCACCATTGGACAGGCCTTCATCCTCGGAAAGGTTTCCGTCGATGCAGTCAGCGATCAAACCGTTGATATCTTCCACCTGCTCGCCGTAATCGGCAACAAAGGCTTTCTTGTCAAAGTGTGCTTTTGCGGTACCCTCGGTATCATATCCGTCATAGGTAATGGTTATGAAGTTGTCCAGTTCCACGGGAACTTTCTGGTTGGCACGGGCCATGCAGGCAATCAGCACTGCAATTGCCAGAACGGCCATACACCAGATAAAGTTTGTAATTCTTTTCTTATCCTGTGCTTTTTTTGCATCCACAGGAGCTTCGTTTTTCTGTTTTACCGGATTTTCCATCTTATTACTTTTCTCTTTCTCGGTCTCTTCTTTGACCGCCTGTTTTGCGTTCTCTTCAATTTCGGCAACGTCTTTTTTCACTTTTTTGACCTTGTCTTCCACTGAATCCTTCGCATCGCTGATTTTGTCAGCATTCTTTTCCTTCACTTCTTCTGCTTTTTCGGCGACATCAGACAGTTCCTCTTTGACTTCTGCCCCTATTTCACGGAGATCATCTTTCGCTTCTTCGACCGCTTCCTTAACCTCTCCGATTGCTTCGGCCGCTTCCGCTTTCACTTTCTCAAGGGGTTCCTCCCCCTGATTCAGCGCTTTCTCCGCAGCTTTGCGAACAACTGGCATGGGTGTGCCGCATTCAGGACAGAATTTGAAGTCGTCACCAACCTGCGCGCCGCATTTTCCACATAGCATAGGCTCTCCAATTCCTTTCACTTTCAATTCTCATAAAACAAAAGCAAATTAGATCTCCTGATGGCTTTCGTTTTATATATTTTAGCTCGATTCCCTATAGTATGGCAACCCTTTTTTCATGGATTATCCATAAAAAAAGGAAATTTTTACTACTGTTTTTTTCGATTCGCGTTTCATTCTTTCAGATAACTGTAGTCTATTCCCCATTCATTTGATATACTGGTTTCACATACTGAACCCAAAGGGGGAACCATTATTATGCGTTATGAAATCAAAGGCGATACCCTTCCGGTCGTCATTATAAATCTGGAGTCCGGAGAATCCATCATCACACAGGGTGGCGGCATGGCCTGGATGTCTCCCAACATGCACATGGAAACCACCTCCAGAGGCGGTATCGGCAAGCTGCTTGGCCGTGCGCTTGCCGGCGATACTTTGTTCCAGAATATTTATACGGCGGAAAACGGTAACGGTGTCATTGCCGTGGCATCCAGCTTTCCCGGAGAGATCCGTAAATTCGAGATCACACCGGAAAAACCCATTATCCTGCAGAAATCCGCATTCCTCTGCTCGGATCGAGGGGTGGAGCTGTCTGTGTTCTTTAAGAAAAATCTTGGGACCGGCCTGTTTGGTGGAGAAGGATTCATCATGCAGAAGATCTCCGGTTCCGGAACCTGCTTTGCTGAATTTGACGGCTCTGTCGTGGAATATGAACTGAAGGAGGGCCAGCAGATCGTCGTGGATACCGGAAATCTCGCAGCCATGAGCGCAACCTGCTCCATGGATATCCAGTCGGTTCCCGGCGTAAAGAATGCGCTGTTCGGTGGAGAAGGCCTTTTTAATACCGTCGTATCCGGTCCCGGAAGGGTATGGCTTCAGACCATGCCGATCTCCAGTGTGGCCGCTGCCCTGAGAAATTACTTCCCCACCACATCATCCTGATAAAAGGAAAATCGGTGATCACAATGATCACCGGTTTTTTCTTAACTGTCGGGGTGAGAGATCTGAATCTGATAGGCTTCGGCATGCCCTTCCGTCGCCCTCTGTGCTTCCGTGTCGCTGAGGAACACGTCAACCGTGTCTCCCGCCATTATATCCGCAAGGTCCATAGAAGAAAGATTCAGGCTGGCGGAATCAGCATCCAGCAGCATCACACTGTCATGCTGTACAGCTGCACGGCAGTCCACCGCACAAGGGTTCTGGAAAAGACTATCCTCCCCGTCGCTCACCACATAGATGATCTGATTCTCCAGATCTACGGACTGAACGATGCCGCCGTACTCCGTATATGATTCTCCGCATCCGGCCAGAACCATCAGTGTAAGCACTGACAGTAATACCGCAACGATCCTGCTTCCCATGGGGCCTCCTGTCTCATTACTGTTTTGATCTTTAGAGTGTAATCCACTTTAAAGGAAGGTCTTTGATTTTGCAAGACATTTTCTGCTATCCTTCTTCCTACGGTGCCATCCTGCTGCCCTTGATTTTTTCTACGGATACGATAAAATAACTACATTGTAATGTGACAGGTACTGTCGACTATTAGGAGGATAACACTAATGACTTATGATATTGACATAGCCGGGTTAAAACGCTCCCTTCCGCTGTGTCCTGTCACCGATGATCTGTATATCGGTGCATTCGTTCTCTTCGGCGATGTGGAACTGACTGTCCACTGCGCCACGGAACTTCTGAAGATCGCCCCGGAATATGATTACATGATCGCTCCGGAAGCAAAATCCATTCCTTTAATCTATGAGATGGCCCGTCAGTCCGGTGCGGAAAAGTATTTTCTTGCCCGGAAGAAAGCCAAGGCATACATGAAAGGCGTCTTTCAGGTAGATGTTCAGTCCATCACCACACCCGGTGTTCAGACCCTGTTCGTGGATACCGCAGACGCGGAAATGATGAACGGGAAACGGATTCTGATCCTGGATGATGTCATTTCCACCGGAAAGTCCCTGATTGCCACGGAAGAGCTGGTCCGTCAGGCCGGCGGCACTGTTGCCGGACGGATGGCAGTATTGGCTGAAGGCGATGCTGCGAACCGAGATGATATCATCGTTTTGCAGAAGCTGCCTCTTTTCAATCCCGACGGCACCATTAAAGAATAATCACTCAACAGAAAACAGAAATGCCGGCATTGTCCGGCATTTTTTCTTCGAAAGGAGAACGGATATGGAATCCAGAGAATTCTATATGAAGGAAGCGCTTTCCATGGCCCGGGATGCGTTCTCCCATGAGGAAGTCCCGGTAGGATGCGTCATCGTCTCTCCGGAGGGCAGAATCCTGGCGAGGGAACGCAACCACTGCCGCGAAAGGCAGGACGCCACTGCCCACGCGGAGCTGCTCGCCATCCAGCAGGCCGAAAAAGCTCTGGGTTCCCCCCATCTGGAAGGATGCACCCTCTATGTGACGCTGGAACCCTGTCCGATGTGTGTGGGAGCCATCGTCCATACCCGTATCTCTCATATTGTGTTCGGTCTGTCGGAACCTGCCACGGGATGCTGCGGAAGCGTCATCAATCTCTTTGAAGAACGCCTCGGCCATCATCCGGCCATATTCGGAGGTGTATGTGCCGAGGAGAGTCAGGAACTGCTCAACCGCTTTTTCCAGGGACTCCGGGTCTGAGGAGGGAATTCATGTATTATTATTTTGCTCCCATGGAGGGAATCACCGGATATCATTTCCGGAACATCCATCATGAGCTGTTTCCGGGCGCCCATAAATACTTTACCCCTTTTCGAGTCGCCTGTCAGGATATCGGATTCCGCAAAAAGGAACTGGAGGATTTGCTGCCGGAGCACAATGCCGGCGTACCGGTGGTCCCTCAGATCCTCAGCAATGATGCCGAAGCCTTTCTCATCGCGGTACGCCAGCTGCAGGATCTGGGTTACAAGGAGATCAACCTGAACCTCGGCTGTCCCTCCGGGACCGTAATCTCCAAATACCGGGGTTCCGGCTTTCTCGGGCTTCCCGCGGAACTGGATGCCTTTCTGGATCAGGTCTTCTCCGAAACCACGGCCCGTATCTCCATCAAAACCCGTATCGGTCTGGAGACCTCAGATTCCTTCGAAGAACTGATGAACATTTATGAAAAGTATCCTATGTCAGAGCTGATCATTCATCCCCGTTACGGGCGGGAAGGATACCGGGGTACCCCGCATATGGAGGCCTACCGGATGGCCTATGACCGCTGGGAGCTCCCGCTGTGCTACAACGGTGATATCACAGCGCTGCCGGATCTGGACCGTCTTCTGGAGATCTATCCGGAGACCGATTCCGTAATGGTGGGCCGCGGCTGCGTCACAAACCCCGCACTCATCCGCACTTTCGAAAACGGCACACCTCTGACGCTGGGAGAATTCCAGGAATATGAGCGCCGCCTTTTTGCGTGCTACTCCTCCATTCTTTCCGGTGACCGGCACATCCTGTTCCGGATGAAAGAGCTGTGGGCCTATTTTATCTGCCTGTTTCCGGACAGCCGAAAACAGATGAAAGCTCTCCGAAAATCCCAGACCTGTTCCGAGTATGAGGATGCGGTAAAGATGCTGTACCGGGAATGTCCTTTCGATCCCTCCGCGGGATTTTCGCCCTGAATACTAAAAACTCCACGAGAACATCTCGTGGAGTTTTTCACTGTGTTTTTCGTATGAAACCAATCAGGCCTGCTCGAAATCGTCTTTGCCAACGCCGCACAGGGGGCATGCAAAATCTGCGGGCAGATCTTCCCATTTGGTGCCAGCTGCGATGCCGTTATCGGGATCGCCGACTGCCTCATCATACTCATATCCGCATACGGTACATACATACTTCATGATTCTTATCTCCTTTATTTTTCTTCGGGCGCAATGTACCCGATTTCTACATTGGGATTAACTTCCTTCAGATAGGCTTCCGCCTGCTCCAGTAGTTCTCCGTCCTCTCCGACGATGATGCTGGCGATCTCTTTCTCCTGGTACACAACCACAAGTCGATAGTATTCATATCCGACACCGCCGCAGCACATGGTGGTGGTTCCTCCCACCACACGTGTAAACACACGATCCATCTTATCAAAAGGCACACAAACGATCTTCAGTCCGTCCTGATAATACAGTGCCCGTTTTCCTACCATTACCTTGCCGAATTTTCTGGCAAGTGTGTAGTCTCCTTCATATACGGAAGCATTCATGATCTTTCCGTTATAATCCACTACTTTCTTGATCATAGGCATAATCGAATCCCCCTTGCGTTACACGCCTGCGTTCAGCAGTGTAATGTTCCGTCCGCTGCTCTTCAGGATCCCTTCTTCCCGCATCAGACGCATTTCCCGCATCAGACTGGTACGGTCTACACAGAGATAGGAAGAGAGCTGCGACAGAGACATCTCCGTCTCAAACTGGATACTGCCGGTCTTTTCCATCATATAGTCAAAGTAGGCCTCCAGTTTCTGCCGTACCGTCTTTTTGCTGATCATATTGATGCGCAGTGCCATCATCTGGGCTTTCTTTGCGGAAAGGTGGAACAGATTATTGGTCAGCTGCGTATGATGTTCACAGGCATTCTCACACCGGCCGGAGATCTCGGAGAATCGGATGAACATGACTTCACAGTCACTGTCCGCCTCCACAACATATCCCAGACTGCCGTAAGGAAGAGCAAAGACTTCACCGAAAATATCATCTTTCATGTAGTGTTCCAACAAGGTGTCTTCCCCTTCACTGTCCACGGAATAAAGATGTGCTTTTCCGGAAAGCATTACACAAAGATACTCCAGTTCCGGAGAGTAAACGATGACAGTATCTCCTTTTCGGAACTTGCGGATCTCTGCCTTGAAACAATGGATCATGGCGTCGATGCTCTCCTGACTGATGCCTTCGAAAAGCTCGACGTTTTCCAATGTCATTCCTAACTCCCCCTTTCGTTCGCTATATGGGTACTATAACACAAACATGTAGCACTTACCACAACTATTTTGCAGAAAAAATGTATACTAAATCTATACTAAACAGTGGGAAAACATGGTATACTAATTGAGCTAATAATTAGTTGAAAAAATGACAATCTATTATATCAAGGAGGAAAACATATGCATTGCACAAAGAAGGTACTGGACGACCTGACATGGGTCGGTGCCGATGATCGCCGGCTGTTCTGCTTCGAAGGAGTATACGGCGTCCCCAACGGCGTATCCTACAACTCCTATCTTCTCAACGATGAGAAAACCGTGCTGTTCGACACAGTGGACAAAGCTGTTTCCCATACGTTTTTCGACAATGTGAAATATGCGCTGAACGGACGCAAGCTGGATTATCTGGTCGTTCATCACATGGAGCCCGATCACGCTGCCACCATTGAAGATCTGGTCCTCCGTTATCCGGAAGCCACCATCGTCTGCAACGAAAAGATCAAGACCCTGCTGGCTCAGTATTTTGACTATGATATGTCCGAACGCCTTCATATCGTGAACGAAGGCGACACCCTGAAGACCGGCCGTCACGAACTGACCTTCGTCATGGCCCCCATGGTACACTGGCCCGAAGTCATGATGTCCTATGACCTGACAGACAAGATCCTGTTCTCCGCAGACGCTTTCGGTACCTTTGGCGCCCTCAACGGAAAGATCTTTGCCGACGAGGTCGACTTCATGAGCGACTGGCTGGATGAAGCCAGACGTTACTACACCAATATCGTTGGCAAATACGGCAGACAGGTGGAAGCTGTCCTGAAAAAGGCCGCTACGCTCGATATCGCCTATGTATGCCCCCTGCACGGTTTTGTGTGGAGAAAGCACTTCGCGGACTTCCTGGATAAATACATGCACTGGGCAACCTACACACCCGAGAAAAAGGGTGTCACTCTGGCATATGCTTCCGTATACGGCCACACCGAGAACATGGCAAATATCCTGGCTGCAAAGCTGTCCGACCGCGGGGTCGACGTTGAGATGTTTGACACTTCCGTCATCGATTCCAGCTATGTGATCAGCTCCGCATTCAAAAACAGCCACATGGTCTTTGCTTCCACCACTTACAATGCCGGCATCTTCATCCGCATGGAAGAACTGCTGCATGACATCCAGTCCCACAACCTGCAGAAGAGAAAGGTTGCTCTTCTGGAAAACGGATCCTGGGGCCCCACCAGCGGCAAGCTGATGCGCGAGATCCTTTCCGCGATCCCCGGAACTCAGTTCATTCAGGATAATCCCATCAGCATTCTCTCTGCTCCCAAGGCCAATACCCTGGACGAGCTGGACGCTCTGGCAGATGCCATTGCTGCTGATATCGTTCCGCCGAAACCGGCCGCAGCCCCCGCTGCCGCCGATGCCCCGGCAGTTCCTCTGGAAGTATCCAATGACGCATTCTTCAAATTTACCTACGGCGTGGAAGTCCTCACCACTCAGGTGGACGGCGTGGATTACGGGTGCATCATCAACACCGCAGGTCAGGTTGCTGCCGGTGACATCAAGAAGATCACCATCTCCTGCATCAAGCAGAACCACACCTGTGACATGGTGGCAAAGGCAGGCAAGTTCAACATCTCCATCCTGACGGAAGATGCTCCCTTCGCTCTGTTCCAGCAGTTCGGCTTCCAGTCCGGTCGTGATGTGGACAAATTTGCGGAAGTGGATTACAACGACCGCACTGCGAACGGCATCCGCTATATCCCCACATATACAAACGCAGTTCTCAGCTGCGAAGTGCTGGAGAGCTATGATCTGGAGACCCAGATGCTTTACATCGCCAAGGTCGTTGAGGCCAAAGTGCTGTCCGATGCTCCCAGTGTCACGTATGGTTACTACCATGCACACATCAAACCGAAGAAAGCTCCCGTTTCCGATCAGCCCGAAGGCTGGAGATGCAAGGTCTGCGGCTACTTCTACGAAGGCCACGAACTTCCGGAAGATTTCACCTGCCCGCTGTGCAAACACGGTCCGGAAGAGTTCGAGTACGTTCCCGCGGTTACCCACGAAGTCAAGAAAGGCTACATCTGCAATGTATGCGGCCACTTCGAGGAATGCGACGGAGAGCTTCCCGACGATTATGTCTGCCCGGTCTGCAACCATGGCAAGGAAGATTTCGAGTACGCAGAACAGTAATTCATCATTACATTCAAAGAGGTGCAGCGTTATGCTGCACCTCTTCTCAGACTGTCAAAAAACTATACTGGCACCCCCACATTTGGTAAAATAGATGTGGGGGTGTTGTCATGTCCGACTGGAAAATGAAAGATGCGCGACGAGATGTTGTGTTTGTAGATATCGATGAGTTGGTACCGAAAGATCATCTGTTACGAAAGATAGAAAAAGTAATGGATTATGACTGGCTGTATAAGCGGTTGGAACCATATTATTGTCACGACAATGGACGCCCTGGAACCGATCCAGTTGTATTGATCAAGATGGTGCTGATCCAGCATTTATATGGAATACCATCACTGCGACAGACGCACCAGCGGATACAGGACACACTATCCTACCGATGGTTTTTAGGATATGGACTGTTAGATCAGATTCCACACTTTGCAACAGTAAGCTATGCATTCTGTAAACGATTTCCAGAAGAACTAACGGAAGAGATCTTTGAACATATACTGAATAAAGCATTAAACAACCGAATGGTCGATCCTAAGATGATCTTCATGGATGGAACACATATAAAGGCCAGCGCAAATAAGAAGAAGTTCCAGAAGATGGAGGTAGAAAAGACCGCAAAGATCTATGCAGAACAGCTCCGAGAGGAAGTGAACGCAGAACGGGAAGCCCTCGGAAAAGCGCCCATAGAAGATGACGATGACGACACAACGTCTGGCGGAGGGACTGTAGAACGCACGGTATCCACAACAGACCCGGAATGCGGTTTGTTTGTAAAAGGCGAACATGAACGGCAATTTGCCTATGAGGCACATACAGTATGTGACCGGAAAGGATTTGTACTAGGTGTAGAAGTAACACCGGGAAATGTACATGACAGTGTTGCCTGGGATGCCATATATGGACAGGTAACAAAGAGATTTCCGGAAGTTGAGTTCGTAACCATGGATGCGGCTTTCAAAACCCCTTGGATCGCAAAGAAAACAATTGATGATGACCGAATCCCCATTCTCCCGTATACAAACCACCACTACAAGAAAGACATTTACAGACCGTGGGAATATGAATACGATCCCCAAAAGGACTGCTTCATCTGTCCTCACGGTGGAGTGCTGAGACACACCACTACAAACAAAGAAGGAAAACGGACGTACCGCAGCAATACAAAGCATTGCAGAGATTGTCCTTACAAAGAAAAATGCGGTGCGAATGAAAAAGGCCAGAAAGTGCTGATGACACACATCTGGCAGGAGTATCTGGATCTGGTAGATCAATTACGGCGAACGGATCTGGGAAAAGAAATATACTCCATGCGCAAAGAGACGATTGAACGTGTCTTTGCGGATGCAAAAGAAAAACACGCTATGCGTTATACGCATCATCGAGGTCTGGCCCGAGTCACAAGCTGGGTGAGGCTTAAATATGCTGCGATGAACCTGAAAAAGCTCGCAGAATGGAGTTGGAAAAACTCCTTTTTCCATTCAAAAATACGCGTTTTTTCACTGTATATGCCAAAACCCCTCGTTTT
>Ga0326511_10000367_pt1 | contig 39195 bp, 50 predicted proteins | sample 0_2496_0518_D_FD_203701 | JGI IMG/M metagenome (GOLD analysis project Ga0326511, IMG submission 203701) | Bovine rumen microbial communities from UC Davis, California, United States - 0_2496_0518 | ecosystem: Host-associated > Mammals > Digestive system > Stomach > Rumen | place: USA...
TTGCCATTTTTGGTGCTTTTTATTCTTGTGCAATTCGTGCAAGTGCAATGCAATTGCATCGTTATTCTTTCAACTCACATTTGAAACCCCGGTCTTGAAGTTCCGAAAACAGCAAGGACAACTTGGTCACATCGCCGCATTCGACAATCAACCGGGTTGAAATCACTTTCTTGCCGTCCTGCTTTTCTTCACCCTTGTCATCTTCGCCGTTGTCAACGTCAACGCCCCAATCATGCGGGTCAAAGTCGAACTTTTGCGCTTCTTGCATGATTAGGTCGGTGTTGAACTTCAAGTTGGCTTCGGACGTTGCGTTGTCTGCAAGTGCCATTTCGCGGCCTTGCTTGCTGTCAAGGTCAATGTCCGTTCGCTTCACGGCGACCAACTTTGTGCCGTCAGTCTCAACGATGATGACATCATCAATGCCGACATTGACACAATTTTCGGTTGTCTTGTTTCCGCCGATGATGCGGTTGTTCTTGTCAAGTAGGATGGAACGACCCGCGCCGAACTTGCGCAAGGATTCTTCAATCAAGTGTTGTCCGTATTCCGTTCCCTCGTTGAAGTTCTTGTCATCCGGGATAAGTTGTTCAATATTCGTTTCGATTATCTTTGCCATACGTCAGAAAATTAGATGATGAATGAATAATGCCAACGGAAAGGCGACAAGTGTTCCAAGGTCTGTGAATATGATGTCGTACAACTCAACCGTTCCATGACCTTTTGAATCCCACCATTCTTTGAGGAATGCGGCAACAAGTCCGGCGATGACACCAACAAGGGGAAAGAAAATGCCAACAACCAAGGCGATAATGAATCCGGCCAAGAAGTGCTTGCGTTTGTCGGCTTCATGGGACATTGAAACGATGCTTTTGAACATCGCAACAAGGTTTTCCCATAAGTCGGTGAACCACTCCTTGATTCTTTCCTTTGCCGGGGCTTTCTCAAAAACGGGTTCGGCGGCGATGAACACGGGCGGTTGTGTTTTTCCCGAACAAACGCCAAGCCATAAATTTTGCCCGAAAAGAATCTTGATTCTCTCCCATGCGGACGGCTTCCAACACGAAATACATTGTTTGCCATCATTCCAAACATGAAGCGATGTGCATTCCGCATCGGTCATCGTTTCGGGTCTTTGCAATACCTTTGTGGATTGCGGAAAATCAATTGGTTTCATAATCTCGAAAATTAAAAATTGCAATTTTTGGGGCAAAGTTAAGGGATGTATTACAATAATACACCCCTTTCACCTAAAAAGTTATGCTTGACTTATTAAGATTCATGCAACAAACACCTTGTTTGGTTGTGTCTATTATAATGAACTTTAACGGCCAACTTTCGCCCGGATTGGCATTCCTGCATAGTTCCACGCAAGAAGTCCGGCATCCCTTTCGTCTTGGTTTGTCCGCCCGGTTATCCCGGTGAAGTATGCCAATTCTTCGTGTGTTATCTTGCCGTCTTTTCCTTGCCAACACTTGCGCAATGGTGCATGTGCCATTACTTCGATGCCGTAATGCTCGCACATTTCAATGATTTTCCGCCCGGTTTCGTGATTTGCGCCGACATCCTTTGCAATCTTTTCGGCGGATTTGCCTTGTGCCTTGTGGAAACATGATTTGGCGTTCATCCATCCGGCTTCGACAATGACAATGAAGTTTCGGTTGTCTGCTGTCATGCTTTTCTTCATGTCTTGCAGATAGTCAAGCAACACCGGGAACGACATACTTTGCAATTCAAGTTTCCTTGTCCCAATGTCAAGGATGCCGATGCCGGATTTCTCCTTGTCCGGGTCGATTCCAATGACAATGTGATGCCTTTTCCTTGGAAATTCAATCATTGTCCTTGTGCCTTAAAAAGTGCAACAACCTTGCAGCCGGGCGAATCTTCTTGAACACCTTGACCGTGTGCCACCAAAGAAAACCGCGAACTTGCACCAAGTAACGTGTCACATACAATGGTTCGTGATATGGATTCGGGTTGTCTATTGTCCCGGCATCATTCGCATCGAACACAATCTTTCGGATTCTGTAATTTTCACACATACGCATTCGGTTTAGAACGGTTTGTCATCATCTTCTTTCTTTCCGCCACAAAGTTGTATTTCACGGACACGAACGTCACATCCTGCGTTCATCCGATGGTCTCTATCTTCGTACAACTTCAACTTGCCGTCACCCCGGACAAAGACTTGTTTTCCGGCTTTGAGGTGTTGCAGCAATCCGCCGCCATCGCCGTTCATCGTACAACTGAACCATGTCGTTTCTTTGTGTTCGACATTCTGATTGTCAACCCATTTGTCCGAATGGGCAACGGTGAAAGACACGAACTTGTTTCCGTTGGTGTCATAAACGCGGGCATCTTGCCCGATGTTTCCAATGATTTCAATTTTGAACATAATGTTTGATTTTTAGGGGTTATTATTATTCGATTACTTCATGCCACGTCTTGACCGCTTCGTCACCCGTCAAGGTTCGGACATGCTGTTTGTTCTCATATACGGCCAAGGTCTTTTCCTTGCCGTTGTAGTGATATTCGGTCAATACACCATCGACCATTGCTTCACATTTCGCATTCATAGATGATAAATCGCTTTGTTTTTGATGCAAGTGCATTGCAAATGGATTGCAAATGCAATGCAAGTGCATCGTTTTTGAATCAATATTTCTTTCCGTGCTTTGGCGGGCGGCTTTCGTTGTATTTCATCTTGTGCCGGACGTGCCATCCAAGGTTGATGTTCTGTGATTTCGCCCAATTGGTGATGTAGTCAAGGCCGAATTGTATGCGCTTGCAAATACTGATTTGGCCTTTTGACAATCCCTTTATCAGACCAAAGGCGTTTTCGGTCATGGTGAATCGGTCGAACGCCCGGTGATAGTTGCACGGGTTCAATTTGTCAAAGTCGATTTCAAGTTCCCCGGCAAGGTCGCAAAGGCGAATGAACGTGTCGGCAAATTCATCTTCGATGGTGTCCTTGATGTATTCTTCAAAGAAACTTTCAAAGGCTTCACCCGCATTGGCTTTCAACAAGTGTTCAAATGAATCGACCTTTGCGTGACGGTTCTTTCTGTCTGCTTCGATGATTTCCGCTATCTCTGTACATGTGAGCATCAAGCAATGTTCGTTTGATACCCTTTCATCCCAAAATCCGTGATTTACGGCGATTCGATGGGCTTTCTTGGAATATTCGTTGTAATTCATCATGTCATTTGTTGTTTGTTGGTTCAAAAATGTTGTAATCAGAATCGACACATCCATCATATTTCGCAATGAATGCCGACTTCGACCATGACAAGTGCTTGAAGATGCTTTCCTTGAAATAGACCTTGGCGCGATAGTTGTTGACCATGCCAACGACTTCATACACGAACTTTTCAAGGTCGAACGGGTTGACGTTCTGTTTTTTCCCGGACATCAAGCCGATTTTGTAAAGGTCGCAACGTCCCCGCGTTTCCCAAATCATTTTCCATGATGCTTCAAGGTCAACGATTGGTTCAACGGATGCGAACGTCTTGATGCCGCGAACTTTCAATTGTCCCATCGCGTCAATGCGTTCTTGGTTCTTGGCCGCGTTCGGTTCAAGTTCATCATGCCCGGTCAAGGTGAATCCGACCGCAAGAAGTTGGCGACACTTTCCATGACAAAGGTCATGCGCTTCTTTGGTGTATGCCCACGCCGTGCATTTCGTCAAGATAGACACCGGGACATCAAGGGACATGGCGAACTTGGCGCATTCATACGTTGCACCCCACGTTTCCGGCAAACAAGGGTCGGTCGAAAACGAAAAGAACACGCCGCCATTGTCACGGACTGCATCAAGATTGTCAATCAATTCATACTTGAACGTGTTGATGGCATCTTCCACGTCTTTCAACCCGGCTTTCAATTGGGGCGTGTCTTGCCCCATCGCTTTTGCAAGGATGCCTTTCTTGCAATAGCAATATTCACACATGTTGGAACATCCAACGAACAGATTTGCCGCCCAAGCCGCATATTCCCCGGCCTTTCCTTTGGGCTGATATAAAACTAAACCTTTCATGCTTTTGTTGTTTTATAGTGATACACTTTGAAATCAAAAAAAATTATTTATTTGTTTTATTCAATATATCTTGCACTTTATCGGCAAGTCCCCGGAAATATGGATTGAATTTCACTTCGTCATCGTACTTGTTCAACAAGTGAAGCATTGATGAATGGTCACGGTGAACGAACTTTGCAATCTGCATCAACTTCATCTTGCACTTTCGGCAATGATAGACAAACAGCATTCGGGCAAAGAACCCGTCACGCTTTCTTGACTTGGTGATGTATTGGTCAAAGCGCATCCCGGTTGCTTCTTGGATGGCCGCTTGAATCTGCATGACATCTTGATTGGTTCGGATGACATCGGCTTCAAACATGACAACCTTTCTTTCCCGGTTCGCATAGTCAAATTCATGTCCCGCGCCGCGTGACTGCTTCCAATCCCGCAACATAAAGATTCCATCGCAACCGTCAAGGATTTCAATATCTCTGCAAAGATGCTGAATCCAAGGCGCGTTTCTTGGCAATCCGTTATTCAACGGGTTTTCTGATTCAAGACCCAACGATTCAAGCAAGTCTTGCGCATTGGCAAACTTTTCAACGACTTCTTTTTCAACGGCGGGGTCTGAAATATCGCCGATTTTCCCGGATATATATATCTTCATGGCTTCACGTTTTGTTGTTCATAAAGAAATTTGTTCACGAAATAGACTTGACCTTTGCCCGTCACCTTTGTTGTCGTGCGAACCTTTGTTGCCGAACCGACTTGGATTGTGACCTTGCGCATTTCAAACAATCCCATTTCCGTTGCGCGTTGTGTCGGTTGGTTGTACCTTTCGCCGAATGAACAAAGGTATTCATTTTCACGCATCCATTGGAAAAGGCGTTTTTCTCCGATGGCAATGCCGTTTTGACAAAGAATCTTGGCAAGTTCGCCAATCAAGATTGATGATTCCGCGCTTTCGACCGCTTGCGAGAAAAGGACACGCGGGGCGGATTCTTCAATCTGCTTTTCCTTGGCTTCGATAAGCCTTTGTTGTTCCTCGATTTGTTCTTGCTGTGATGCCGCAAGGCGCAATGCTTCTGCGAACGTCTTTGGAATGGCGGGGGTCGTTGTCTGCACCCCGGCGATGGCCTTTTCCATCTTGTCGAACAAGTCAATGAATGCAACCTTGAATTGAAGTGCCTTTTCACCCGTCAAGGACATCGCAAGAAGCGAAAATCCATCCCGGTTCATAACGAAAAGTGGTTGTTGCTTGCCTTGGGCATCAAGATAGGTCGATTTGTAGAACCAATTCTTGTGTGCTGAATTTTCAGCCGACCCCAAAAGGTTGCGCACTTGCTGCATGACGTTCTTGTGCTGTTTGCCGAACACCCTTGCGACTTTCAAGGAATCAGTCACGGGCGTTCCTTTTTCGGTCTTATAAACCATTGTAGATTGAATAATATCGTTCATTTGTCTTAGAATTTTTGTTTTACGCTTGATAATATTCTTTCAAAGTTTCCGGCGGTCAATGCCCCGGATTTCGTAATAGTTGCACATTTCGGACAATCTGCTTGCCACACGGTCGTTGTATTGTTCAATCAACAACTTGTGGTTGATGGGAATGTTCGATGTGATGAATGTGAGGGTGTTTGAAAGGTCGCCCCGTGCTTCGATTAGGTTGCGCATGACATTCAAGCGGTTTCCCATGTAGCACGATTCGGACGGTTCACTTCCAAGGTCTTGAATGCCGATGACATTGACTTTCTTCAACCCGTCAATCGACCCGGTTTCCGCGAATCTTGAACAAATGTCATCCGCCCGGTGGTTGACCCATGAAAGGCGCGTTTCTTCATCATCGAACTTGATGCGGAATCCGTATGCCTTTGCATAGGCAAGAATGATTTCCAACGCCCACGACTTGCCCGTCCCGGTGTTCCCTGCGATGTAGATGCCGCGTTTCAACTTGGCCGGGATTGGCTGTCTTGTTTCCGGGTCAAGGCATTGCGCCGTTGTGTCGCAATGAATCCACTTGACAAGGTTCGTGTATGTGAAGCGGTTTTCATCATCAATGACGAATTTCGGGTCACGGGACTTTCCAATCGCTTCAATCAGTTGCAACGATTCTTCGACATCATATTGCAAATACTGATAACGGGTGATTGAGTTTGTCAAGATGTTGCGTTTCCGCATTTCTTCAATCAACCGGGAAATGTGATTGGTGTGAACAACTTGTCCTTTCTCGTTCTTTATTTCCATAAGTCGTTGACGTTGTTAGTTGGCGAACCGCCGCGTCTTGCCGTTGCTGTTTCACCGTTGTTGTCATAATTACCATCTTCGACCTTTCGCCAATTGGTCGCGTTCTTGAACACCCATCGGAAAGAACACCACTTGCCGGACTTGCAGAAATCGGAAACACCGATTTTCTTGAAGATGGCTTCGATTCTCTGATAAGCCGTTTCCGGGTCATCCCCGGCGACCATTTCATTGAATCGTTGGCGAACTTTCGTCTTGTCATCATCCGCAAGGGTTCGCGGTTGAGGAAAGCCGGGGCAATTTTCTTTCCATAACGCCATGATTCTTGAATAATCAATGACGAATTTCTTTTCTTGCGATGCCGGGTCAACGAAAGTTGACGAATCTTCGTTAGAAGATGATATATTATTATCTTCGTTAGAAGATATATTTTCTTTTCTTTCCTTTTCTTTGGATTGCAAGTGCATTGCATTTGCATTGCTTTTGCATTTTGCACCCCACCGATGTTGCGCCGCTTCTTTGCGTTTGGCCTTGATTTCGACACGCTTTTGCAAGCGTTTGTTCACAGATTCCGACCAAAAGTTTTCATCGTCTGTCTCAAACAAGCCGAAATCCCGGATGATGCTTTCAACGACCTTGGCATCCACATGAAGCGCAAAGGCGATTCCCTTGATTCCTGCAAGGGGCAAGATGCCGTCTTGTTCGTGAAGTTGTTCAACCACACACCAAAACACGCCAATTCCCGCGCATCCGTGTTCCATCAACACATTTTGCAACTTTGGGTCGTTGCGGGCGTTGAAGTCGTGTTGAAAATAGAATGTTTCTTTCATGTCTTTGGTGTTTAGACCGCCCGGACAAGCGTTGAACCCATCCGGGCGGGTGATTGTTAAACTTCGATGATAGCGATTTCCGGGGCTATTTCCTTGATTTTGACAAGTTCTTCGTCAATGACCTTGTTTCGCAAATCTTCCAAGGTCTGATTCGCACCGGGTGAAAGAAGAACGAAAGCAACTTCACGACCGTCAATCTTGGCGAACGTCTCGACTTCAAGGTTTTCGGCGGGCATACCCTTGAAGATGGCAATTTTCAAGTTGAACTTGCCGGGCAAGTTGGAATTGACAACTTGGGCGAAATTGTCCGTTCTGTTGCCGTTCTCTGCAAGTGACCTTTCCATCTTGACGTTGACATCGGCCTTGAAGTTCATCAAGGTTGTCACCAAGGTCATGTTCTCCTTGGGGTCTGCAAAGAACGCACGGTTCATCTTGCAGAACAAGCCAAGTTCGGCGGGTTGCCACGTTGTACTTGGGTCGTTGATGCCGAACTTCAAGAACGATGGGTTGAACGCCAATTCACCCTTGATGTTGCCGCGCTTGTATTCATCGGCTTCGTTGATGACAAGTTCGATTGACACCTTTTCGCGGTCAACGATGATGTGGCAATCCTTTTGCAAGAATTGTTCGGCGTTGATTCGCTTTGTCAGATACTCGACAACCGTTCCGATTGTGCCGGACAAGTTGGTTTTGACGGGTGCTTTCGGTTCAAGTTCCGGGGCGGCTTTGCCCTCGCGCAAGATGACTTCAACGGGCTTGCCGTTGTTCTCTGTTGCATTGATGTTGATGTTCTCAATTTCCATGATTTTGATTTTTTGAATGTGAAACAATTAGTTGTCTGTTCCCGTCTTGGCGGCATCTTGATTGCGGATGACACCGAACAAGGTTGTTTGAAGTTCATCGGCGGTCGCCGGGCGTGATTCAATCAAATCGCCCTCTTTGTTGTAGTAACCCGTTTCGCGGGCTTCTTGGTCAACGAACTTGTAACAAAGTTCCTTGACATACTCCGACTTTGACTTGATGTCGCCGACCATCCTTGCACGGGTTTCTTTCAACGGCTTCAACTTGCCCTTGTAATGGGCGGCGGCTTCCTTGGCTTCCTGCTCGATTTCGGCGATTTCGATTGAAGCATTGGCCAATTCTTCTTTGCGTTGCTGCAATTCTTCCGGGGTGTAGGGTTTCATGTAGCCCTTTTCCTCAACCTTGTCGCAATTGTCTTTCAAGAACGCTTCGCGGGCAACAAGGTTTTCAATGTCTTTTCCTAAATGCTTATCCATTTTGATAAATTTTTTGATGGTGAATTATTATTTGTTAAACAAAAGAAAGTCGTTAAAATGGTGTTTTGTTAAATAGAATTTGCATTCCCGATTCTGCAACATATACCGTCTTGTGTGTCGCTTTCTGTATGCCGTCACGGAATGCGGCGGCATCGGAATTGCCGGATGAAAGATGAATCAAGACGATGTTGTTCACTTTCGACAAGTCGTTGCAAAGCAATGTTTCCTTGCATGTGTCGAACGACATGTGCGATTTTACCGTCCTATTGCGCAAAGCCGGATTCAACTTGCCGGATGCAATGTTCGCGTCAAGGATGTCTTGGCGATAGTTGCATTCAATCAAGATGTTGTTCAACCCTGCAAAGGTGTATTCCAAATAATAGGTGTCGGTTGCGAACAACGTCATGCCGCATTCCGGGTGATAAATCAAGAACCCGAAAGGGTCGGCGGCATCATGCCGGGTTTCAAATCCTTGCACCAAGAACTTGCCGACATGGTAAGGGTTGCCGCCGGGCTTCATGCCACAGACAAGGCGGTTTTCGCCAAGGTGCAACGCATCGCGTGTTCCCTCTGACATATAGCAAGGAATCCTTGCTTCAAGGAACTTGGCAACGTGCTTGGCATGGTCGCCGTGTTCGTGCGATACCAATGCCCCGGCAATGCGTGAAATGTCGAAATCCATTGCCTTTTGAACTTGCTTGAAAGCGATTCCGCATTCAATGACAAGTGCTTCTTTTCCGTTGTCAAGGACATAGCAATTGCCGCTTGACGATGAACCGATGACATGTAGTTTCATATTCCTTTCGGGTTGTTAGACGTTAGAATCCGGGTTGACGGACATTCGGGGCTTGTGACGCGCTTTCCGGGGTCGGTGTGGGCTGTTGTCCCGCTTCGTTGTTTTCTTGGCCTTGTTGGGCTTCATTTGCGGGTTCTTGGCTTTCCGGGGATGTTCCGGCGTTGTCGCCGCCGTCAACATTCATCTTGATTTCGGTCTTGTTGGCCTTTTCTGCCTTTTCTGCTTCCACTTGGGCGGTCACGTCAACGGCTGTTTCCGTGATGTCGATGATGTCTTGTTCTTCTTCAACCGTGCGCATACCCATTGAAATTTCGGGTGCATAAGCCGATGACCACCAAGACGCGGCGCGATACATGAGCATTTGACGCGGCATTGTCTGCCACTTTGACCCGGACTTCGTAAACCATCCCTCTTGAATGGCAAGGCGGATGGAAACCGGGGATGATTCCAAAACGCTTGTCCCACCCTTTGCGGTCGTGTAGGCAACGCATTCAATATCCATCATCTTCTTGCCGTCAAACTGCTTGTTGACCGCATCCTTGCGGCGGGTTTGCGGATTGTACACATAATCGACATAATCAACCATGCCAAGGTTGCCTTTTTCCGTGAATCGGAATTGAAGCGGTTCAAAACGTCCGCAAGTGTTCACGGTTGCGATTAGGAACTTGGCCGACCATGACGGGCGACCGTAGATTGGAACAAGGTTTTGCATGACCATCAAGGGTGATGCGCCGATTCTCGATGATAGTTCAAGGGCGATGATGCAATTCGACATTGCTTTCATTTCGGCGGCTGCAATGGTCTTTTCGTCTGCACCTTGTGGAACATTCACACGATAGATTTCCGGGACAAGTTCGGAATGTGCGAACATCTTTGAAACCCGTTGAATCGTTGCGAATTGTTCCGGGTCGAAGAAATTGAACGCAACGGGCGTTGCCGCGCTGTTCTGCTTGGTTGTTGTTAAATCATTCATTGTTGCGATTGTTTATTTGATTACTAATTCCTTGTCGTTTGTGACAACAAGGTTGATAATTTGACTTTCTGTTTCAATCAAGGTGTTCACCGATTCACGGTTGTCAATGAATATCGGGGCGCATACACCGTTGAACTTGCAAAGGGCATTGATGATGTCAAGTCCGGCGTTCACCTGCTTTGCGGTGTTGGCTGCTTGATATGGTACACCATCAATCAAGGGGACACACACTTCAAATTCATTGCCGTCAACCGTATGGTCGAACAAGCGGAACTTGACCATCTTGAACATGCCGTTGATGCGGCGTTCGCATTCGTCAATCTTTGCCTTGGTGAATTGCGTGATGGTGTATTCCTCTTTTTCCGCGTCTGCAATCTGTTGTGCCAAGTCCTTGCCGGATGCTTCAAGGCGGGCAATTTCATCATCGCACTTCTTGATTTGGTCACGGGCTGAAAGTTGAAGTTGTGCTTGGCTTCGCTCTGACTGCACTTGACGCAACTTTTCGGAAAGTTCGTCATTCACGTTGTCACCCTGCTTGTCGGTCGAAAGGGTTGCTTTGATGTCGGCAATCTGCTTGTCGATGGCAACGACTGATTCAAGGGTGTCGCCGTCAACCTTTGCGGGTTCTGATTCCGGGTGTTCTGCAAGCCATGTGTCGATGTCTTGGATGAACTTTGTTTGTTCAACTTCTTGCGCTTCGATTTCGGCGGTTGCCTTGCGAATCTTTGCAAGAACCTTTTCAAGTTCTTCGATTTCCTTGCCCATCTTTTGACCCTTGGCGGTTATTTCGTCAAGTTTCTTGTCCTTGGCATCGTTGAAGTGCTTGCGCGATTCCTCAACACGGTCGGCTGGCAATGGTTGGCCGCAATAAGGACAAACGGTTGCCGATTCATTAAAGGCACGGGCGTTTTCTGTCTGCCAATCTTCGCGCAACTTGTCTTGTTCTCCCTTGATGCGTGTGATTTCTGCTTCAAGGCGGGCGATTTCTTTCTTGTTCCCGGCAATCTCGTTCCTTGTCAGTTCAAGCAAACGTGACTTACTTGAACGCGATGCCATCTTTTCGCGGCGTTCCGCATTGGCTGTGAATGCTGAATCCTTGGCGGCTTGTTCGGCCTTGCGGATTTCTTCTTGTCGCTGCATCTGCAACTTGGAAATCTGCGATTGCTTTTCCTGCTCTGCTTCATAGAAAGCACGGTTGGCGGCTGCACGGTCTGCAAGTTGGTTGTTGATGTCACGTTCTGTTTGGTTGCATCGCTCGATGGTTGCTTCCAAAGATGCCCAATCCCCGGTTTCCGGCTTCATCTTATTGGTTTGGTCAATACGGGGTTGGATGTTGTCAAGTTCGATGCGCAAACGCTTCTTGCGGGCTGCAAGTTCCGTTTTGAAGTCTGTCAACGACTTGCCGGAAATACGGTCAAGCAATGCGGCGAAATCCGGGTTCTTGGATGCGATTTCGTCATCTGTGATTGTCCCGGCCAAAAGGAACAATTGTTCGCGCTGATTCTTCCAAGGCATACCGATGAAGAAAGCCGGGTTCGTTATCATCTTGAACACCGTTTCATCAATGATTTCACGGATGCGGTTTTGGTAGTCACCGACACGAACCGGGGTTTCATTGTACCAACATTCGGTGTGATTTCCCTTGAACACTTGTTCGGTCTGTCCCTTGGGCTTGACCCAATCTTCAACGAATGCGCGTTTCAAGGTGATGGTTTCGCCGTCAACGGATAGAACACCCGTGACCGAACATTCGCATTTCTGCAAGGGTTTTCCCTCTGCATCATTGGATTTGATTTCAAAGTCCTTGCGGTCTTTTGAATCCTTGCCGAACAACAACCAAATGAACGCATCAAAATGTCTTGACTTGCCAAGACCGTTCGCACCCATGATGGTTGTGACATCGGCGTTGAAATTGGTCGTGACATCCTTTGCGCCGCGCCAATTCACCATTGTTAGACTTTTAAGAATTACTTGTTTCATATAGAACTAAATTTGAAAGTGATTAGAAATTTTCTTTCAGTTGCAAAGCCCGGTCAACGTCAATGACAATGATTCGCCCCGTTTGGGTGATGGCCTTGTCAATCTTGCCGGATGCTTTGATTCTGTTGGCGGTCGCCATGCTGCAATTGAAAATCCGGGCGATTCCCGCAATACCATATTCAAGGTTTTTGGGCTTCTGTTCCGGCTGACTTGCAGTTGCGGCGGCGGTTGTTTCCCGGATAAGGTCAACAAGTTCGCCAACGGTCAAGTCAATTATTCGTGTATTCGGGTCGATGTTCATTAGCGAATATTCCTTTCACAAACGCCTTGACGCAATCCATGCCGCCCCACAAAAGCAAGATGGCGAATAATGCGGCGAATGCAACCAACTTTGACACGATGAAATCCAAAAGCCATGTGCCGATTGGTTGTTGCTCGTTTGGTTCTCCAAACAAACCGATGACGAACACGATGCCAAGCAAGAAGATTGCGGCAATTCTGATAATAAATACTACATTTTTCATTGTTGCGAAATTTAGAAGTTAAAGAAATCAATTGTTGTTGCATCATCCGCGTTGCGTCTTGAAGAACGGACGCGGGTTGTTGTTGTCCTTGCGGACGTTCGACTTGTCCGAACGATGAATTGTCCTTGTGCAATCTGTATCGCCACCAAAAAAAGCATGAATGTTGCAATTGCGCTTCGCTTCAATGGCGAAAGGTCGAATGAAATGTTGAATGTTGTGCAAAACCACCATGCGGACAATTCGTTGATTTTCGTCACCCCGGTCTTTTCATAGATGTTCCGGGTGTGATTCTCAACGGTTCGTTCTGAAACGAAAAGGCGATTGGCAACATCTTTCTTTGTTGCGCCCCATGCCAATAGTTCGGCAATTTCCGTTTCGCGTTTGGTAAGTATTGCGCCGTTCATCATTCTTCACCCCAAACATCAGTTACACCGTACTTGGCGAAAATCGCTTCGATTTTCTCCGCTTCACTCACTTTCGGTTCGACTTCACCGCGCAACCTTGAAAGGAACGCCGGGCGTGTCGTTACGTTCAAGGCATCCATGATTTCGTGTCGGACTGCTTGAACATCCTTGTTCATTACTTGGGAAAAACCCTTTTCAAATGCGTAATTTCTCATTTTTTGTTAAATTTTTGTTGTTATTGCATCATATTTCGTAAAAATGACGTATTTTTGCTATTTCAAAACCGAAAGAAATGCTTTACCTTTGCATTGTCTTAGGTTTACGGGTGCAAAGATACGCAATATTGCGCATATAACAATGGTTTAACACGGAAAATTTCGTGTTTTCGTTAGTTAAAAAATATTAAACATATTAGTAAAAACAACGTAACTATATGAACGACAACGAGTTAAGCGATGTTCGGGAAATACGCAAAAAATGGGGCTTGACGCAAAAACAACTTGCGAAAGCCATCGGCGTTGACACAAAGACGGTGCAAAATTGGGAATACGGCACACAGATTCCCAAAAGTAAACGCGCAATATTGCGTCAGATTGAAGAACATGGAATCACACCAACACCAATCACACCGCAAAAGTATTACGGCGAACCGTTGCAAAGTGAAGATTGCAAAACCATTACTTTGCCATTGATTCCGCTTGAAGCGGTTGCCGGATTCCCCGGATGTGATGTTGACGGTGTGTTCCTTGAAAACTGCGAAAGATATGCCGTCCCGGAATTTTCGGCAAAGGGGGCGCAATATCTGATTCGTGTTTCCGGGACATCCATGTTGCCAAAGTACAACAACGGCGATTTGTTGGCATGTCGCAAGATTGACGAAATCACATTCTTTCAATGGGGAAAGGTTTATGTCATCGACACACGGCAAGGAATACTTGTCAAGAAGTTGTTCCCGGACAAGGACAATCCGCAAAACATCTTGTGTGTGTCTGAAAACAAAGATGATTTCCCGCCGTTCACCCTGCCAATGGATGAAATACGTTCCATTTCGATAGTCGTTGGCGTGATAGGCGTTGAATGAGTTATATTAAATATAATAATGTGCATTTGCATTGCATGTGTTATGCACTTGCATTGCAAGATACTATATAAAATAAAAGAAAAGGAAAAGAAATAATATAATATCCTTTTTCACTTCGTTCAAAAGAATATTCGTACACTTCAAATCAAAATATCTGTTTTATGGGAAAGATTGAAATCAATGTTTCGGAATTTTACGGCATCCCGGCGTTTTATTCGGTCATGCCGCGTGACATCTTTGATGCGCTTGAATCGGCGGCGTTGAAAGGCGACAAGACGGCGACCGTTGACAAGGAACAATTCGACAAGATGATGTTGGACTTTAACGGAAAGGTTGCATGATGGATTGGTTCTTTTATGGCTTCTTGCCGATAGTCGGCGGCATCCTGCTTTATTTCTTCATCAAAGGATTGGTGAATCAAGACAACGACAAAAAGGACAAGGAATGAAAGGATTGAAGATTTTCTTTGTGATGATGATTGCATCATTGGCCGCATGTTCGACCGATGATTCCGGGATAATAGAACCGAAAGAAGTTTTTGCCCCGGAAAATACCCCGGCGGCAATCATTGGCCGATGGGATGAAGTCGGCGGCGATGAATGGTTCATCTTCACGAAAGATGATGAAAGGGAATCCGGCGCATTCGTTCACTATAACGGGCAAACAGAATCCGGGACGTTCTTGTTCACTGAATCAGACAACACCATCCATTGCAAGATTGATGGCCGGGATGAATCAAAGTACAATTTCCGAATCTATGTTTCATTTGACAATACAGACAAGAACCTTGCAACATTCACAATGGGTTCACACACTATCAACGTAAAAAGAACGCAACAATGAAAAAAGCAATCAACGCCCAAGCAATCGAAATCACCCGGCGATTCTTTCAAGGGCTGCAAATGGCCATCGACAACGGCCTTTGCCAAGGGTTGAAGAACTTTTGTGATGAACACGACTTGAACCGTGTCAAATACCAACGTATCAAGGGCGATTTGAACAAGCCCGTCAACGAATGGAAATACAAGGTCGTTGACCTTGACGCGCTTCAATACCTCTGCGATGACTTCATGTTTTCGGCGGAATGGTTGCTTTTAGGACGCGGCAAAATGATGAAACGCAATGATAATTGACAAGACAATAAAATTCCTATTGCACAAGCGGAATCCGGGCGACACAAAGAACCTTGGAATCCGAATGCGTGTGACCATCAAGGGACAAACGCCGATGGACTTTCCGTTTCCAAAGACATTGAAGATTGATTCGGATGATTGGGACTTCGACACCATGCGGCCAAAGTCCGGCGTGAACACCGCCGTTGCATCTGACATCAACCGAACAATCGGTGATTGGGTCGGCAAGATGAATGACGTGTTCGCCCGGTATGAAATCATCGAAATGCGGATTCCGGCCAACAATGAAGTCAAGCAATTGTTCAATGACTACATCGGCAAGAAATCCATCCTTGATGCGAACGACATGCCGGGGTTCTTTGATGTGTTCGACATGTTCACACAGACGATGGGCGACAAAAACGAATGGACGGCGGGGACACATGAAAAGTTCCATGCCTTGCGCAACCATCTTGAAGCGTTCGACAAGAAACTTGACCTTGCCACGTTCGATGAAGCCAAGGCACAATTGTTCGTTTCCTATCTGCATGGGTTGAATTTCAGAAACACAACCGTCAAAAGCAAGGTTTCATTCCTCAAATGGTTCTTGCGATGGGCGGCGGAAAACGGGTATTACAACGGGAACGCGCACCAATCATTCAAACCAAGGTTGAAAGGCACGTCCGTTGAATCAAAGGAAATCATCTATCTTGAAAAGGATGAAGTCAAGCGGTTGGAAGATATGACGTTCAACGAAAGCCAATCCGCCCTTGAACGTGTCCGGGATGTGTTCTTGTTCTGTTGCTTCACCGGGCTTCGATATTCGGACGTTAAGAAGTTGACCCGGTACGACATCCGGGATGGTGTGATTGTGTTCGTCACAAAAAAGACCGTTGACGGCATCCGGGTTGAACTGAACAAGCATTCACAAGCCATCCTTGACAAATACAAGGACATTCCGTTTCCCGGTCATGCGGCCTTGCCCGTCATCAGCAACGAAAAGATGAACGCCCACTTGAAAGACCTTGGCAAACTTGCCGGGCTTGACACGCCGACCCGCGTTGTGTGGTTCGTCAAGAACGTCAGACATGAAGAATTGTTCCCCAAATGGCAATTGATGACAACACACGTTGCCCGCCGGACGTTCGTTGTGAACGCCTTGCGCCTTGGCATCCCGCCGGAAGTCATCATGCGATGGACGGGTCATTCGTCTTTTGAAAGCATGAAACCATACATGAAGATAATTGATGAAGTCAAGCGAACGGCGATGTCAAAGTTCGATGATTTTTGAATTTGTACACAGACGAAAAATGAAAAAACAGACGTACACGAATTTGTACACGAAAATGCGGGGAAAGATGATGTTTTGTGATTTTGTACAATATCAGCAATATTGCGTGAATGCCATTTTTTCTTGGGTTTGCGGCTTCGTGACACTTAACGAAATAATGGGTCTTAGTTCCTCTCTCTCCGCAATATCGCTTGAAAATCAAGCATTTACGCACAATGTACACGAATTTGTACACGAAAACGCCCGATTTTAACACTTTCGGGCGTTTTTTTATGCGCATTTTTCGCCGGATTTTATGCACGACCGGGCAAAATGTACACAACCGGGGATTCGATGGTTTTTGCGGCTCATTGAAGAATCGTTGAAAAACCGTTGAAGTTTCATTGAAGAATCGTTGAAGAAATTGGGGTGAAAGAAACTTCAAACAACTTTCTTTCATCTTTCACCCCGGTCGGCTGAATTTTCAGCACACGAAAAAAGCCGGGGTGCAACTCCCCGGCCAACTATCATCGTTCGGGGTGCAACTCCCCGTTTCGCAACAATGACGGTGCAAAGGTACAATTTTTATTTCAAAAACCCGCGAATCCGGGTGATGAAATTTTTGATTGTACGCACGAACGGTTGTCTTTTCATATAAAGAAGCACGATGGCGGCAAGGATGACCGCAACGATGAAAGCGATGTAACGCCAACGGTACGGGTCGGGAACGGGCGTTGAATCCTTGTGTTCCTCTTTTCCCGTGCGCACCAAGTTCGCGTTGTCCTGCTTTTCATCCTTTTTCTTCGTTTCCTTGCTTTCGCCCTTTCGTTCGTCTGTTTTCTTGATTTGGGTCTGCTTGACCGACTTCACCGACCCTTTGACCTTTCCGATGCCGGGCAAGTCAAGTTCGGTGTCCGCATCCGGGTTGCCGCCGGATGAATCGGTTTTCACGTCACCATTGTTGAAGAACTCAATTTCGGTGATGATGATTTCCCCGGTCTGTGTCCGGGTCGTGTCAACCACCTTGTCCGTTGTCTCTGTCTTGGTGACATGGTTTTCCGTACTATCAAGGGCGTATTCCACAACGTCCTTGGTTACTTTGCGCGATGTCCCGCAAGACGCAAGGACAAAGGCCGCAATCAATAAAAACAATACTTTCTTCATACTTCAAAGGTTTTTGATGTCGTTCAATCTTCGCAACCATCCCTTGATGAAGCGTTTGTTCGTGTGCTTCAACTTCTCTTGTTCGGTCGCCCGCCGTCCGATTTTGCGTTCATACGCTGCAACGGACTTTGATACGATGTCATTCAAGAAGTTCACACGCGCCTTGAACAAGGCATCGAACAATTCATCCGGGTCGGCAAAGTTCACGGCGTTCAAGGTCTTTTGGCCGACAATGCCGTCAACCTTGACACCAAGGATTCTTTGCGGAATCTTGATGCCGTGCGCACCCGAACCCCAAACCCAATCGACAAGGATGTTGGCGACTTTCTGCGATTGGATGTTGTCGGCTTTCCAACGATTCCAAAAATGCGGGATGAACACGCGGTCGCGCACATCCTGCCTTGAAATCTGCTTCAAATCCTGCACGTCAATGTCGCCGTCCCCGTCCTTGTCATAGCCGCATTGCCGCCATGTGCCTATTGTCACGCCCATGTTGGTTGCGCCGCCGGAATCGGCGGGGTCGTTTGCAAAACCGCCCTCCCATTTAAGGATGAACGGGAAAAGTTTGTCGCAATTAGCCATCTTCTTTGCTGTTTAAGGGTTGTTCACTTGCCCCGTCATCGCCCGGCATCAGAATGTCGGACAACGGGACGTTCAAATGTCGTTCCGCTTTGTTGACCATGATTCTTTGCATTGCCTTGGCAATGGGCTTGTCGTTTTCCGATGACCAATTTTCAAGGCATGACCAAAGTTCATAAAACAAGAACACGGCAACCGCAAAACGGACGGCCAAGCCATCATCCGAATGCCGGACGTTGATGTCAACGTAACTTGCAAGGATAATGCAAAGCCAAGCAATAATCATTGTGGCAAGTATTCGCCATTTGTATTCTGACTTGAACTTGCCATCCGACTTGTCCGGGTATTTTGCATGTACACGCCGACCAAGGAAAAAGGCCGATATGACATCAAGAATTACGGCGATGAAGCAAGGGACAAAGAAATCAATCGAAGTTTCGACCGCTATCAAAAGCCCCGCAACGATGCTTGTAATCCATTGTGTCAACTTCTGCATGAAAAAAATTTTCAAGTCGTTCATTTCGTTTAGGTAAATTGAAAACACTTTCCGACCTTGACGATTGTTGTATCCATTGGAAACAAGTTCAACGGTTTTTCGCCGTTGGCCTTGCGCTTCTCGTTGATGGTTGGCAATTGCGTTTGGGCTTTCTGAATGTAGCCAATCAGAATGTCCGACCCGGTGAAACACGACCGCCGTTCACCAACTGCGTTGCCGCTTGCGTCCTTGGTGAAGAAATCACCGTCCGCGTCTGCTTGCTCGTTGAAAGTAGCAAGGACAACTTGCATCTGCATTCTTAACCCGGATTGATTCTTTCCCGGAAACTTTGTCGGCTGTATCAAGACCTTTTCAATCAAGATTCGCTTGTCGAATATATCTTCAAGGTCGATTCCCTTGCCGATAATCACATCCGATTCAAGACCAAGTTCACTAAATCTTGCCATTGTCGAAAACGGTGTTTTGGTTAAACTTCGTCAAGGATTTCAACGGCCAATGCGTCAACGTCTGCACGGAACTGCAAATATTCCTTGTATTCGTCAACGGCATCGGGGTTGATTTCAATGCCAAGGGCGTGTGAGTTGTAGGCGTTCACAAGCGCAAATTCGGCGGATTCGTCAATAACGTCACGGATGACCGCTTTCTTGATTGAAGCCTTGGTCGGCTTGTCCCAAATGCGGACTTCGTGACACATCCAACCGATTTGTGTTTCCTCGCTCTCGCCCTCTTTGACACCCATTTCGGGTTCGATGTTGTAACGGATGATGGTTGAACCGTCATTGTCATGTTCCAACGCGGCGGGTTTGCCGTGTTCCATGTCGTAATGCGCGTTTGGCGCGATTGAATCTAATCTCATAAGGCAAAATCTTTTGAATTTTTGAAATTAAGTTTATTGAATCACAATACTTGCACCAACCCCACCAAGATGCGATTGCCTGCTTGTACTGCATTTTGGTTGGCAAGACCTTTCTTTTGTTCAACAATGCCACCCGGCGGCAAAGATGTTGTTTTATTCCCTTGCGCAACCTTGTATGTGTGTGGAAAAACACATAACCAAGAAAATCAATTCCCCGTGAATCTACCGGGAACACTTGCCAATTCTTCTTGACTTTCAACTTCAAGTTGTCGTGAAGATACTTTCGCATATCAACAAGAAGATTGTGCAACCATTCCTTGTTGTCCGATAGAATCACAATGTCATCGGCATATCTGAAATAATACTTCACGCCCTTTTCTTCTTTCAACCAATGGTCGAAATATGTCAAGAACAAGTTCGCAAAGTATTGTGACAAGTAATTGCCGATGGGAACACCTTGTTCAACCGAATCAATGATTTCGTCAAGTAGCCAAAGCAACCGCGAATCCTTGATTTTCCGGCGGACAATCTGTTTCAATATTTCATGGTCAATACTTGGGTAGAAATGCCGGATGTCGATTTTCAAGCAATACTTTGTCCCGGCGGGGTCGTTTTTCAACGTGTAACGCATATCTTCCGCGCACTTGTGGATTCCCCGGTTCTTGATGCAAGAATAGGTGTTCGGCGTGAACACGGAAACCCATATCGGTTCAAGAATGTTCATAACTGCATGATGAACGATTCTATCCGGGTAATACGGCAAACGCGAAATCAAGCGTTCTTTCGGTTCAAAGATTGTGAATTGATGGTATTCGGACGTTTTGAACGTCTGATTCTTCAACGCTTCGTGCAATGCAAGAAGATTGGCTTCACGGTTCTTGTCATGTACGCGCACACCATACGAACGCAACTTTCCCTTGCGGGCTTTTTCATCCGCAAGGTGCAAGTTTTCGATGCTGATTACTTTATCATACAAGTTGCCGATTCGCTTCATGTTCTTACTTTGCTTGAATAGTAGGGCTTTTCGGCTTTCGCCTACCAAGTCCGTTTTTCGTATGAAATTTTTTGCCCTTGGATTTCTCCAAGTCATGCCGCCGGGATGTCCGGGGTTTTTGTGGCAAGGTTTCCTTTGATGCGATAGGTGTATATTTTATCAAGCAACGCTGAGACCCGATATTCGCATTCGTATTCGTAGCCGTATTATTCGTATTCGCATAGACGAACCCCGCATTCGCGTCATTATTCGCATTACCGCTGAACAGAACGCCACGACAAAGGACAACCCTTTGAATATCTCTTTTTTTGAAAGGCGGGGCGGCTTTGTTGCCGCCCTACCTTTGAAGTGTTCACCAACCTTTCACGCGGCAAGGATGGTCGAATTTCGATTTTCCGCTTCGCGGCGATTAGGCTGCCGGGATGAAGCAAAGCCGAGACCCGACATACGCAGACGAATACGTAGCCGCATTAAGCGTACACGCAAAGACGAACCCCGCAAGCGCGTCAGTAAGCGCACAACCGCCGAACAGAACGCCACGTTCGGATGTCCCGGATGACGGGATTGACTGATAGAAGTAATCACAGAAATATGTCGATGAACTGCCGCCAACACTTAACGGCATGATTTCGCCATATTCACCAAGGACAACTTCTTTCACATAGCCCTCTGAACGTGCAAGGTCGCCGCGATAGTTGTAGTTAGCAACGCCGGATGACGTGAAGTTCGCCGGGTCATCGCATGTGTAGAACTTGGAAAGTCCGCCGTCTGCTTCTGACTGAACCAAGACTTTGCAACCGTCCGTCCATTTCCAAATGTGGCCGAACGGGTTTTCAACACCGCGATATGATGGAACGGAAACAACCGTTGCGTTGGTGTCATATCCGCCCGCTTCAAGGGTGTAGTCAACGCAACCCGTGTGATTGCCAAGGCTGTTTGTTGTTCCGCAAGGAACGAAAGGATTGTAACCGTTAAAGGTATTCCATTTCGTACTGTTCAAGGTAGTAACGCCCGCGCCAAGACCGCCTTGATGGTAGCCGTTGGAATCCAATTCGGCGTTGAACGCTGCTTGTGAATTGAAATTGCAATACTCGATTGCAAACAGCCACCAAAGTTCCTTGTGCAACTCATAGACGTTGCAATTCCATTCGGATGTTCCGCGATTGCGGGCATACGCACGGAAATTGGTCAACGAAATGTTGGTTGCGGGACGGCCAAGCAATGTTTTGTTGGTTTCATCCCATCCGCTTGTGTTGTTTCCGCCGCGATAGTCTGCATCGGTGTTCACAACGGATGCCAACTTCGATGTCGAACGCTGAACGGCTGCTTCGTATGCCGAAATATATGCCTTGTTCCACTTGTTGAAACCGGGCAATGGTTCGGTCGAAATCAACGCACGGCGTTTCAAACCATCCATTTCAAAACGATAGTAGCAATCGGGCAACTCAACCATGACTTGACCGTCCGCGCCCGTAAGGTTTGCAGCCGCGCCGTTGTCCTGCTTCGTTGAATCGTTCGCATGAAGATAGTAGTTCACTTCGCCGTTATCTCTCAAAGTACAACGGCGCATCAATGACTGCACGGGCAACGATGCGTGAAGTTCCGCTTTTCCGATTCGCGTTGGTACGGGATTGGAAACGCTTGTGTCCCACTCGATGCCATAATAGTAGTCATACGCAAATTGCGGGCGTGTGCCGCCCATTCCGATGATTAGTCCCATATTAGTAACCGAATTTGAGGTTGTTAGACAATGATGTTTGTTTGATGACTTTCACGATTTCGGGATTCCAACCGCAATCAAACTTTGTTGTCACGGTTTCCCCGTCCGACATCCCTGCAAGTTGAACTTCAAGTTCGACCGGGGCAATGCCATCGTTCTTGATGTTGAACGGCTGACCATCTGCAAGGCTGAAATCCTTGGTGTCAAGGTCTGTCACCGTTCCCATGATTCCGACTTGTGCGGAAACCATTTCACCGCTTCTTGTTATCATATTGTTTCAATTTTAGAAATTTGATTGTGCAAAGATAATGCTTTTGTGTGTTACAATGATACATTGTTGAATAACGCAAGCATAACTTTTGCCGTTAAATACTTTCCGGCGGGGTCGGTTCGTCTTGGATTTCCCAAGACTGAACCACCTTTCCGCCAACAATTTCAAGCGTTTCGACAACGACCTTTCCCGGTTCGGGCGTTGGTTGTTCGCTTGCTACAAAGTCAAGAAACCCGGATTCCCTCAACTCTGTAAGGTATGCGCCCGCCCGTGAATCAACACAACGCAAGTCAAGCGGTTCACCGGGGACGTATTTTGCCAATAGAAGTTGTTTCGATTTTTCTGCCATAATTATTGATAAGTTACACGTTTGTCAAGGATGTAATAATAACCATTACAATAGCGTAAGCGGATGGAATCGCCCTTGCTCATTCTGTATTCACTAAGTGGATTTGCGGCAACGGTTGACATTTCGGTTGTGTACACATAAGAATGTTGTTCCCAATGACCAACCCTTTCAACAACCGCATGATTTCCCCAATACAACCAAGCACCATCCCTTGATGTCAAGACAATGGTGTTCGGCATTGCTTGGTCACATACGATTTCCAAATCAAACATGGTGACGGCATTGTTCACCTTTGGATTGATTTCTTCACTTTGTCTTGGCAAGTACACAGAAAGCAAGGAAACACCGCATTCCGTGAAGTGAAATTTGTGCGTAAGTCCAAAATAACTTGTGATAATATCAGAATACGCACGTCCGATGTAACCCTTTTCAAACATCGCAATCTTTCCGATTCCGAATTGGTTTCCCCGGATGTCCGTTGCCCTCTGCGTGTACCAATGTTCCATCGAACCATCGCCGGATTCACACTTGACGAACAAGGCATTTCCAATCAAATAAGGGTCTTGCGATGTCAATTCAAAACGGGCGACATTATCAAAACCGAACGTGTTCAAGTCGCCAATGGCTGCAAACTTTCTTGTATATCCGCTATTGAACAAGAAACGTATTAGGCTGTTGATTATGCAAAGGCCGTCATTTGATTCATAACTTGCATCTGCACCGATTTGACCGCTTGAAATCTTGAAACCGCCAATTGACCCGGATGTCGCTTTCACTTTGCCCTCGATGTCTGCTTTGGTCATTACAACACTTCCATCTTGCTTCACTCTGAACGGGGCGGTTGTTCTGTTTTCAAAGGATGCGCCCGCCCAAAAACGGATTGCATCGGCTGTTGTCCCGTTACCCGTCATTCCTGCAAGAATGGATTGATTGTCGCCCGCAACTTGTATTGTCCCGGATGTTACAAGACCACCATCAATGACGGTTTTCGTGTTGTCGTATGCAACGGCAACAACCCAATCGTTCACGTTGTAGGATTGGCCGGATGCCTTGGCGGTTGCACAACGGCGCAAATCCGTTCCATTGACCCACAAATCGCCGATGTCATAAGGCGGATATGGTGTCGCAACGAACACGCGGCGTTTGCCGTCTGCTGTGTCTTGTGCTGTTGCTGCATTGGCGTATGCGTCAATTGCCTTTTGGTCATGGATTTCAACCCATTCGTAACTTGAAGAATATCGTTTCAACAAGTTCGTTGAATTGTTGAACCACATGTCGCCGACATGTTTTGCCTTGATTGCGTCAGTAGTCCAAGATGATGACGGGTCGGATGTCTGAAACCAAGTTTCAATCTTTCCGTCAATCTGATTGGTCAAGTCCGTTATTGCGCTTGTATATGCGCCATTGATGAATGTTGTCAACGCCGTGTCATCGGTGTATTTTGAAGCCTTTTCCCAATCGCTTGAAGAATAGTTTCCCGATGACCTTGCCGTCTTGCATCGCATGATGTCGCCATTGCCACCTTGAACCCATAAGTCACCGACTTCATAAGGCGGATATGGTGTTGATGTGAAAATGCGGCGTTTGGTCATTGCCAAATCCAAGGCATCGTTCGCAATCGACAATGCTTCTGCAACCTCTGCATCCGAAAGTTCTTGCCATTTATACACCAATCTTCGACCGGGAACACCGCCGGGCATTGGCGGCGGAACAAGAACTTGCACTTTTACATATCGGAAAACCTTTCCCGTGTCCGTATTGTAGAACAAATCGCCAAGGTGTGCTTCTTTCTCGTTGTTGTTTCCCGCCGCCGTGTCGGTTGCAATCCATGTTGCGGTTGGTTCGGACGTGTCATCCGGGTCGTAATCATAGAAGAATTGTTCAATCTGACCGTCAAGTTGCGCTTGGATGTCATCAAGGATGCCCGGTAATGTGTTGTTGATGAAATCCTTTGTTTCGGATGATTCCGCGCCAAGTTCTGCAAGGGTCTTTTCTGAACCGTTTTGCATGAACACGATTCGACCGCCGATTTCGCCATTGTCAAGGTCGAAATATGTGTTGCCGTCCGCCGACTGAATCATGCCCGTCTTGATGAAACGGCCATTGATAGTTGTGAATCCGTATGTCAACGACATGGAACGGACGTTCAAGTCTGTGTCAACGCTTGACAACGTGCCAATCAAGAAATGATAGTAATTGGCATCATCTTCAACCTTGATTTGCTGTGTACTCCAAAGGAAAGTTCCCGATGTCCCGGTTCGTGAACATTTCGCATACAGATAGCGGGCGTTGTCGTCCGTTAAGGTGATTGAACCATCGGCAATGACCCATGACACGGCGGAACTTTCGTTGATAGTGTAATGCGTCAAGACACCACCTTTCCACGAAACGACATTCTTGTTGCCTTGGTAATTCGGTTGAATGACCGTGTTGACCAACCCGAATTGCATTGACTTCGCGCCGACTGACAACATGGATGTATCAATCGAAAGGGGCTTGATTTTGTCCGTGTAATAGTCACCCTCTGCATCGAACACCATGTCAAGGACTTCGCGGGATGTTCGCCAATTCTGTCTTGCACGAACCGGGTCTTTTAGGTTGTTGATGGAAAGGAATTTGTCGATTTCTGTCAATTCCTGCAAGACGCGGGTTTGTGTGCTTGTTGTCACCGTGTCCGATATGGTTAATGTGTACTTGTATTCGTCAATGATGTCACGGGTGAAACCCTTGATGCGGATGGACTTGTCAACATCAATGTCATCATCAACGATGTGCAAGTAGTCACCGGGAACAAAAGCGTTCACAATGGCGTTTGACACATCGCCGCCGACAAGTTTCTTCAAGAAGTTCTTTTCAAGGTTCAAGGCATATTGCACCTTTGGTTGTGACACTTGCGGATAATATGCTTCACTTTCATCTTCAAGTTCGCTTTCGGCTGCATTAGTGATGGAATCCGGGTAAATGATACCAAGAATCTTGTATTTGTCGCCGGGTACACTTCCATTGCGTCCGTGAATCTGAAACGCTTCACTTGACGAATTGGGGAAAACGTCACCCCGGTCATCTTGGAATGTCTTGATGGTGAATTTGTGTGTCGAATGGTCGTAATTCACGACTTCAAATTCATATCCGGCAAGATTTCCCGTGTTGAAATGAATCTTGGCCGTTTCGCCGGAAACAAGATAAATGGTTTCGTCACCCTGCTTTGCCATGAGGTCAAAAGGAAACGCCGTGTCGATGAACTGCAAGACGTTCCCGGACACAACGGACGTGACTTCGCCGTCATAATGCGGTTTTATCTTGTCAAACACCTTGCGACCCTCGATGATGCCATACTTTGCAATCAACGTGTCATCCTTGATGAATGATTGGTGTTTTGTCTTGCCCGGCAAACAAAGTCGGTCGGCGCGATACTTCAAGGAAATGTTTTCGGTTGAACCATAGACATACAACTTTGTCACAATGTCGGTCGATGTGACATTTTGGCGGGTCAATTCATACATGCCGCCGCCGCGTCCGAACTTGAACGTGTATGGCAATGTTGAACCGACTTTCTTCAAGTTTATCACATAGACATCGTTTGACTTGACAATCTCAAATTCAACCGTTGTCGAACCCTCTGTGAATTGGGTGCAAAGGTTCTGCAAGACCGCAAGGCAATTTTCGCCGTCAAAGGTCAATGTCTTGTAATCTGTTTCGGGGCATGTGCCAAGTGACCATTTGCCGGGGAAAACGCGGTTGGCATTCGCAACCAACACTTCCATGAACTTGTGCAATGTCCCGGTCAACGAATCGCCTTGAACGTCTTGAAGCGTGTTCCCGGATGTCTCGACCGAAAGTTCATATTGCGCCCGGATAAGGTCGTATTGCACACCCTCAAAGACAAGGGTGTAAACAAATTCTTGCATCCCCGTTTTCTTCACTTGCGGCAATCGGTTCAACGTGTAGTCACGCCCGAACACGGTGATTTTGTCGCCAATCTCGTATTGTTGCGGGAATGGCGATTGAACGGTGATGTTGACCGTTTCATCGGCATTCAAGTTCCATGTCTGCGATGCCGATGTGATAACGGTTGCCGTGCGCCTTACTGAAAGGGGCGCACGGTTTCCGTTCGGTCTTGTCATTATAATTTGTTCCATACAATAATTGCGTTTGTTTCAAAATCTGTGATTTCGTCAATGCAACCCGTTATGACGGGGAAATAATCGCCGTTTTCTGTGTAAACGTGCGAAATGGTGTGTGATAGGCTGTCACCCGCAACGTCAAAGTCCGCCGTACCATCGCCCCAATAGATGTTGACGTACTTCATGGACTTAAACGTCATTGTGCAAGTCTTGGTCGCTTCTGAAACGCGAATGTGCTTCAAGATTCGCTTCACGGGTTCGGGTTCTGTCAACTTCACCTTGAATGTGCCAACCATCAATTGATTGTTCCATACCTTTGACACGGCGACCGCATCTTTGCAATAGACTTCAAAAATCAATGGTTTAACGGGATGAACATTGATGGTCAAACGCTGTGTTCCCACCTTGTCGAATTGCTGCATGAAGTTCGACAATTGGATGACGAAATCATTCTTCGTTGCGGCCTTAATGAAACAATCAAGGGTGATTTCGCGGGGTTCAAAGAACTTGTGATGCAAGTCAACGATTTCGCCGTGATAGTTGTCAAAGTTCACCGAATACGGGTTCTTCAACTTGGGGCGGTCAACCACGCCGTCAGACCCGGCAACGAAAACGCCATATTCCTTGAAGTCCACGCCGTCAAGAAGATATGTCATGTTGGTCGTTGTTGTCGTTTCTGAAATGATTTCTTCTTGCGACAATGCGACCTTGTAAACCTTGGCATCGTCAAGAAGTCCAAGGCCGTAACAATCGCCGTCCGAATCTTCACCATAGAAATCTTGGTTCAATGAAATGCCCGTTGGTGTTCCTGCATGTGTCACCGTGTTCACCAATTGCGCGTTGACATAGAAACGATAGACCGTTCCTTGCTTTGTCATTGCCACATTGTACCAAGAACCGGGATTTACGCCGATTGGAACTTCAATGAAGTTGTTCACGCCGCCAAAGTTCACGACCCAAATCAATCGTTTCGGTGTTCCTGCTTCAACACTTGCAATCTTAACATTAGCCATGATTGTAAGGTTGCCCGCAAGGGTGTTGATGATGTCGTGTTCAAGTTCACAATATTCATCGCCGCCCAAGAACTGAATCGCATTTCCATTGTTTCCCGCAACGAACGATGCGCCGTGAACATCGCCATCCGAACGGGATTGACTATAATCGAAAGCCTTTTCCGAACCGTTTTGTTCGTCAAATGGCAAATTTAGGATGATGTCGTTTGCATTCATATTGTTATTTGTTTAATTGTTTTTCAACAACCTTGACAACCGCTTGCCCATCCTTGGCGGTGATTGTCTTGCCGCCATATCTGTTTACATGCACCTTTGCCCGGTCGTGCGCATGGATGGTGACTTTCGCGTCATCATATACATAGACCATGACAAAAGCATTGTCCGATGCTTCGATGACCAAATCCGATGTGTGCTTTGCGTAAATCTGTGAAACACCATAGGATGAAACATTTATTTTCCCGGATGTCTTGCCAAGGGCAACACATTTGCGATAATTCGTCAAGTTGATTTTGTCATCAAGGAACAACCCGAAACTTTCCATGATACCCTTTCCGTGTTCTTTGATGAACTCGTTGGATGGGAAATCATGTTCAAGACAAAATTCAAGTTTTGACATATATAGTTGAACCAATGCGGCCTTGTTGTCGCCGACATTCTTCAAGTCAAGCAAGCCGGGCGAACATGCGCCAAGGACTTGCGCTTCTTTCTGTAATTGCTTTGCGAATTTCTCCATGTCTGTATGTTTTTAGATTCCGTTTGCCCGGTTCGTGTCGCCTTTGTCCGATTCAAGGATTTCAAGAATCCGGGACAACTTGCCAAGATGGAAATTGTATGATGTATTGCGTTGAATGGCATTCAAGACCGCAAGTTGTTGACGTAGGATTCCGGCAACCTCGACTTGATTCAATCGAATTGCGTTCATCTGACCGCCAATCAATGACGCGGTTTCCTCTGTGACACCCTTGACCGCACCCGTCAATGATTCATCATCCTTTTCGCCCAAGTCCAAATCCTTGAAAATGTCGGAATATGCGCCCATCGCTTGATTGAACGTGTTGGCGATTCCCTGCACCTTTGATTTGAATTGGTTGATTTCGTAGTCTGTCAGACCATCGAAGATGAAGTCATCGCCGTTCCAATAACCCATTGACTTTTCGAGTTGGTCAAGCGCACCTTGCAATTGGTTTTCCAAGAAACGCTTTTTCAACTGATTCAAGACGGCATTCTTCAAGACCTCGTTGACGGTTTTGTCAAATGCTTGGGCGGCATCTTCACCCTTGCCGAATGCTTCAACCAAGGCGTTGCCAAGTTCGTTCGCCATGTCCTTTGCCGTTGTCTGCAAGATGTCCTTGGATATTTCGTCAAGCATATCTTGGATGTTGCGGTCAAGTTCTGCGATTTGCGCTTGATAATTTTCGATGTCGCCCCAATCGGTGTGTTTTTTTGACTTTTCATCTTCAATCATGCCGCGCAATTCCGCTTGCTGTGCTTTCATGTTGCGGATGGCGGCTTTCTGATTGGCATATACTTCACCACCCAAAGCACGGTTGATTTGCCATTCAAGTTGCTTGTATGCGTTCTGCAACCTTTCGATGTTCTCCTTGTGCCTCTCGATTGACTTTTGCGCATCGCGGTCACGCGAATTGAACAAGTCAAATGCCGATGACAAAAGACCGATTGAACCTTGAACGACCGAAAGGGGATTTCCCGTTGCGATACCTTGCGAAAGTTGGCTTGCACCATCAATCATGCCGCCGATGTCGCCAAGAATCTGTTGGGTTTCTTCATCCATCTTAATGCCGAACTTATCCAAAGACCCGGTGACTGAATCGAATGTCCCCTTGACGAAATCCAATGTCCCGGAAAGTGAAGAAAATGTATTCTTCAAAGATTCACGCATCATGTCGGATGATGACTTGCCGGATTCCGCCTTTTGAATGGCTGCATCAAGGATTTGCATTGAATTTCCCGTATCAATGCCCATGTCGATTTTGCCCTGCAATTCCTGCTTCTTGCGGCGCAAATATTCAAGATAGGTTGAACCGTCTTTCAATAGGTCTGAAAAGGCTTTGTCCGCGCCCTTGACCAATGTTGCGTTGCCGGAATTGACGTAATTCGCAAAGTCTTGGTATTCCTTTTCCTTTGCTTTCAATTCCTGCACAAACGGGTCATCGCTGTCAAGCAACTTGTTATTTCGCAAGGTTTCTTTCAAGCGTTCAAAGGCGTTTCCAAGTGCCTTGAATGGGTTGCGGGATTCGACTTCTTGACGCGCCTTTTCCAATTGCTCGTTGATGGCCTGCAAGTCCGCCGGGTTGAACTGACCACCAAATTCAATCTTCTTGGAATTTATCTTGGCGATAAGTTCTTCAATTGTCTTGGTCGATAGTTCATCAATATTGCCAAACAGACGTTGCCAATCAATCGAACTTGTCAATTGGTCGTTGGCAAGTTTTGACAATTCATCGGATTCGGCCTTGGCAAGTTTCGCAAGCATTTCTTGGTCGCCATGAAGCGTTGCAATGCAGCGTTGTTCCTCATATTTACTGCGAATTTCCGAAACCTTATCTTGATATGATTGATATTGTTGGCGCATTGCGTCATAATCAGCATCCCCGGAACTCTGCATGTCACGGTTGAATTGCGCCGTTCTGTTGGAAATGGCCGCGTCAATGGATTCGCGTTCGGCATCGGTCGTTGCTTCTGTACGGCGTTTCTGCAACAACTTCAAATCATCGTTGTACTTCTTTTCCAACTTGATTTTGCGGTCAAGATACCCGGCATATTGTTCAAGAAGTTCGTCCGTTTCCTGCTTTTGGCGGGCAATGGCTTCTTTTTCCGCTTTGTCAAGGGCTTCACCCTTTTCTTTACCAAGGCCGGATGTGTCGTTTTCCAACTCCTTGCGGCGTTTCTCGATGATGGAAAGGGCTTCAAGAACGGATTTTGCGTTCGACATCTGCATTGATAGTTCTTCGTTGAACGCATCAAGGACGGTTCGTTTGGTTTCCTCTGCAATGGCATCGTTCAACTTGCGCAAGTTGGCCGTCTGTTCCTTGGTTCGCTTGTCAACGCCGATTTCAAGAATCTTGTCGCGTTGGTTCTTCAAATATTCAATATATGTCGAACCCTCTGCAAGAAGTCCTTTGAACTCCGTTTGTGCCGCCTTGACCAATGTCGCATCCCCGGAATTGACCCACTTCAAGAAACGGGAATATTCTTCTTTGTATTTCTTCAACTTTTCAAGGAACGGGTCTTTCTTGTCCCCGGTTGAACCACCACCGCCGGATGTGGATGTCGAAATCTTCTTTTGCAAGGCTGCAATCTCCTTGACGGCTGTTTTGTATTCCTCTGAATCCGGCTTCAATCCTTTCAACGCTTCTTGCTTTTGTGCAATGGCTTGTTCGATTGCGCCAACCGTTCCGGCTGCATATTCCTTTGCACCCTTGACCCCGGCATCTTTCAAGATTTTCGCGCCCTCTGTTTCGTATTTATAGGCTTCTTCATATCCTTTCTTGATGTCGGCTTTCAGTTGGTCGATTTCTTTCTTCTTGTCTTTCTTGTCAGAATTTTCCACTTGATAGGTGTTCGTCGAAAGACCGCCCGTTGCCGTTCCGTTCATTATAAACTTTGTCTTTGTGTCGGGCATTGCTTGATACTCTGCTTCTGCTTCCAACAACTTCTTGACCTTTTCTTGTGTCTGTGACAAAACGACAAGTGCCTTGGCCTTTGCGACTTGTGCGTTGACAAAGGCATCCTTGTTCTTGATAAGAAGATTTTCGGCATCATGTACGTTGCGAACGGAAACGCCAAGTTCATCAAACTTCTTTTGGTTTTCCTCAACGAACTTTTGCTTGGCTTCAAGGTTGTCACCCAATTTTTCCCACGCATTTGAAAGTTCCATGACCGCGCCAACGGGCTTGTATGCCAAATCGGAAACAGCCTTGCGAAATTCTTCGGCGGCTTTCTTGGCTTCATTCGCCTTGCTTACAAAAAAGGCAACAAGACCGATAAGGGCGGAAATGCCCGCAAGAATCCAACCGAACACGGGAATTGACTTGATGGCAACGCCAACCGCCCGGAATGCCCCGGCAAGGGTGAAGTTTGCAACCGCCCCGGCTGTTGCGGCGGCTGTTTGTCCCGTTTGCGCCGCCGTGTTAGCAACTTGCGCCGTTGTGTTGGCTGTTGCGCCCGCCGTGCTTGCGGCTTGCGCCCCGGCGTTCGCTTCTTTGGCGGCTGTATTGGCAACGGTTGCCGCCGTGTCCTCTGTTGTTGCGACCGCATCTTCTGTTGCGGCGGCTGCATCGGCCTTTAACGCAACGGTTTCGGCGGTCTCTGCTGTTGTTGCGGCGGCAACGACCTTTGCCCACCATTCTTTAAGACCGCGCAATGTAGTAAGGGAAAACGCGGAATCCTTGTTCAATGTCTCGGACACTTGTTGCAATCCGATTGTGATTGCCATGACCGATTGAACCTTGGTCATTATCCTTTGCAAATCTTCGTTTTCCCCTGCAAACAATGATATTGCACCCGTTGCGGCGGAAAAACCGCCCGCAATGCCGGAAAGACCCGAAATGATGCCTTGGAATTGTGCTTGGTCATTCGCAAGAATCTTTCCTTGTTGTGCAACGTCTTGTTGTATGTCTTGAAGTCGGCCAAGTTCATCTTCAAGGCGTTGGTATGCTTCACTTTGCTTGTCAATGCCTTGGTCAACCATTTGCATCATTTCTTCTTTTAGTTCCTTGATGCGGGAACGCATGGATTGGGCGTTTTCGGCGTTCTCCTTGACCTTTTGGGCGTGTTCTTCCATCTTGCCCGCTTGTTCTTCAAGGGCATCGGAACAATCGCGCAATTCACGCAAAAGGCGATGGCGGACTTCAATTTCACCTTGAACCGCCGTCTTTTGTTCTTCAATTTTGCGATATTCTTCATCGCGCCCGGCTGCAAACGCTTCACTTGCCTTGCGGCCAAGTTCTTGATACTTGGCTTCAAGGTCGGCAATGGCTTGTTCGTGTGAATCACACGCCGCGCCGATTTCGCCTATCTTGTCACGGATGGATTGCGCCGTAAGACTGAACGCTTCATCCATCTTCTTGCCGCCGTTCACGGTCGCATCGGTCAAGCCTTGCACACGCCGCAAGGTTTCTTCAACCGCCCCGTCTAATTGCGAATTGTCAAGTTCTGATTTGAACGACAATGCGCCGTTGTCAATATCTGCCATATTACATCATGCTATTTACATAGTTCAATATCTGTTGTTCGTTGCTTTCGGACAATTCAATGACTTCGTGACTATCATCTTCAATGTCGAACGATGGCGCGTCAATCATCATCTTTTGCACCGTTGGCCATCCGATGCCGTGCAATAGGTAGTCATAAGTCCAACCGAAATGTTCACAGATTGCACCCCGGCGACCGAATGGACTATTTAGACCCCGTTGTTTTCCTCTATCCGAACCGGCATGGATGTTCGGTCGGTTGACATCAATCGAATAGAGTTCAAAAAATCCCCAAGATTGCACATTAGGTTCACCAACGTATAAAGTTGGTACAACTTCGATGGCTTGATGTTCCTTGCGAACAAGGATGTCAACTTGTCAAGACGTTTGGAATCTTCAACGTACTTGACAAAGCCGTTCCGCCCCGGTGTCGGAATCATGTAATCTTCGCCAAGAACTGCAAGGGCAATGACTTTCGCGCAACGCTTCGCATGGTGATTCACCATCGTTCGCGCTTCTTTCATGCCGTCATCAGATTGCAATCGTTCTTCGTCAAGCGCAAATTCAATCCATTCACATGAAAGGCGGTCAAGCGTTCCAAGGGTCGGTTCTTCAATCTTGAACTTGCGGACAACCGGGACAAGTTTACGTTTCTTGAACAAACCGAAAAACATTGGCTTTTCAACGACATCGAAGTCCTTGACTTCAAAGCCGATGCCCTTGTTCACCATTTCGTTCAATTGGTCACGTTCTTGTTCAAGTTTGGTGATGTTCTCGTTTTCTTCTTTCATGTTTCTTTCCTTTTATTGAAGAACGCCCCGCAAATCCGTTATGCGGCTTGGGGGCGTTCTCTGATTTGATACATGTTCACCGTTGGACGGTTAAGTTCCGCTTCCACTTGTGGGCGCAACCTTTGGAATGGCACGGATGGCCTTGCCCGTTGTAACGGCGCAAGGTGTGACGGTGAAGTCAACAAGGACAATGCCGGATGCCGACAATGCGCCATTGACAACGGCTTCGATGTCGCCGTTAGGAATGGCAAAGTCAAGACCTTGTTCGGTCTCGATGTAAATTGCCTTGTTGTCAACCGTTTCATCGCCGTCAAACTTCCATTCCCCGGTTGTGCTGTCAACGCTACCACCAATATAGGCGGCAAGCATCGCGGGGTCGGGGTTCATAAGCGAGAAAGTAACCTTTGGAACTTTCTTCTGCTTCTTGCGCACTTCGGGGGCGGCTTTGCCTTCCTCAAAGTGTTCTGTCACATCGGCGGCATCTTGGTTGATGTTCGCCGTGTCCTTATAGGTCTTGCCGATTTTAGTCATTGCTGACTTTGCGGGCATTGTTCCGGCTGCACTTGCATCGGCAACAAGAATCTGACAAAGACCAAGGGTGATGGTTGTTGATGTTGATTGTGGCATAATATTCAATTTTTAATTGTTATTACTCACTTTGTATGTTCCACGAAAGGCGGATGTTCACGAAATGTTGCTTCACGTTTGTCTCGGACAACTCGGATTGCGCTTCAACCTTGAAAAGCAATCCCGGAACTTTTGCAGCCCGCAAGACTGATAAAACAACGCCCGTGATGGCTTTCAGACGAACCGAATCCGCTTTCAACATTGACTTGCCCTTGATGGTCTTGGGCTTGTCGGCGACATACACGTTCACATTGCTTGTCGCAATTTGCGGCAAGAAGTCTTGCGTCAACGAAATGGTGTTGATGGTAATATCTTCATCCGTTGAATCATCCGGGCGGTCATCCCCTTTGTAGATGTCACCCGAAATCGCGTTCTTGACCGTCTGCACGTTCAAGATGCGGTACACAATCGTATTTATGTCGAACGATGTTTTCATTCCTCTGCGGCTCGTTTGATGTTGTTTATCAGTCTGTCAAGCATTTTCGGCAATTCCCTTTTCGCCAATTGTTCGGCGGATGTTATAACGTCCCGACCTTTGGATTCGACATGAACCGCGTAATTCATTCCGGCGGTCACGACAAGGCAAATGCCCGTTGTTTCGTGTCCCACCTTTTCCGCAAGGGCTTGTCCGGCTTTGACCCCGGTTGACCCGTTCAATGTCTGTTCGTATGCCGAATGAACGGCAACGCCATCAACAAAGACCGCATATCCGATAGATGAACGCAAGTTGCCCGTTTGGTCATGGAAACCGATTTCCGGCGGGACTTCACGCGCATGTTTCACACACATTTCACCAAGCATTTGCAAGCGTTTGACTTGCGCCTTTTTGATTGCATCAAGGAAAGCATCGCAACGCTTCTTGACATCATCGCGTGTGAAGTTCGGTGTTATAGCCATAGACGCGCATGAAGTTGGTCACGCTTGAAGTTCAAGCAACACCCGGTGATTCTGACATCGGAACATTCCGCATCATTGGCGACAACTACATTTGCGCCAAGTGCAACGTCCGGGCATGATTTCGGCAACTGAATCAACGATGTCACCTTGTGGGCGATGCCGCCGACTTGTATTTCAGTCCCGCGCCCGTCCGTTTCTTCCCTGCATTTAGAAAGTAACGTGTTGGTCGGTGTCCCGGCCACAAAGTCACCATCTTCATTGCGCACGGTCTCGCCGGGCGTTACAAGGAAAAGGAAATGCGGATATTGCTTCACGGATGCCATTATTACCAAATGTTTGACTTGTTACGGATTTTCGGACGGGAAAACAACACATTTTCTTTGCCAAGTTCATTGCATAAAGCATTGTAGAACAATTTGACCGCATCCATGTTCCATGAAACGGAATATCCGCCCTCTGTCACATTCTGCGTTGTCCCTTTCAGCACGATAGACATGCGATTGTAAACCGCATTGTCGCATCGTTCAATCTGAACTTCGTTGTCGGCTTCGATTCCGGCTTTCAACAAGATAATATCAATGTCTGATTCCGAAATGTTCAAGCCGTTCAAGGCTTTTTCTAAGTATTGTTTGTTCGTCATATCGTTATCGGGAAAAGGGGCGGGGCGGCATTGCATGGGCTGTCAACTCCACGCGCCGCCCGCCGATTAGTTCTTGTTCCAAGATGTCGCGTTCGTCTGCATGAGAACGGAACGTCCGGCAAGATTCCATGCGGGGAATGCGTTTGCAATGCCCTGCGTAACCTCTTGGACGGGTTCTTCATTGCTGAACTTCTTGACAAGCGTATGTCCGTGCATGACCTTTTCAGCCACCGAACCGGGCATCTTCTTGGCATCAATGGGTTTCTTCCACCATGTGTTGCCAAGGACTTTCGATTCGCTGAACAGAATCACATCATCCTCGAATGGGTTGCCCGTCTGACGTGAACCGTCAGCAAGTTCGATGGTGATGTCTTGGTCGATGATGACAATCTGCAAGCCCTTGAACGTCTCTTTCTTCTTGGTAAGATAAGCGTTCACGGCTTCAAGGCTTGGGACATCCTGCGCACTTGTGATGTTCTCCACAACGGTTGCACAACGCTTGACAACTTCTTCCTGCATGGCAAGTTTGCCGAATGTGTCAAGGTTCATAAACGCGAACTTGTACTTCGCGCCGTACAACTGCTTGCCTTTCTTCAAGGCGGCGGGGAAATCAACCGACAATGGCTTGCCGGATGTGCCGGATGAATACGATGTTGCAACGCCGATTTTGTTATCCGATGGAATCAGATAATCGACATTGTACTCACTCACGATTGCCGCGTTGTTGGATGTGGTGAAAGTCACCTTGCCAAGTGAAATTTCTTTCAAGGCAATCCATTCAAGACGGGCGGCAACGCCATCCCAACAGAACTTGGTGTCCTCTGCCCAAAACTCGACAAGCGCACGCAAGTCGGGGTTGTCGGATGACAAAGCGACCATGATGTCATACTCTGTCAATTCGTCCTCGTTCTTCTCGCGGGCGATTACAATCTTGGGGATGTCACCTTGTATGCGGGCAATGGCTTCACGGGTCTTGCGGGGGATGGTAGAACCGCGTGACACAAGGTCGGCGGCAATCTTCAAGCCTGCTTGGGCTTCAAGCATCTTCCAATCAAGACGGTTCGTTTCTTTAAGGGGGAACAAGGTAGGATAATAATAATCCTTCAAGTCATAGGTGTGGATAACCGCCGACATATCCTTTTCGTTCAACCCTATCATTAGCGATTTCTGCATATCTTCTTGATGGTGTTAATGGTTAAACATAAATGATGCCTTTCAAGGCGGTCTTGGCGGCATCGGTTACAACCGGGGCGTTGCCCTCACGAACTACACCCATGACCCACGCATCGACAAACAAGTTGGTGTCGGCATCGACATCCATGTTTGAACCTGCGATTGCAACGGGGGTGTTCTTGACGGTCTTGTTAGCACCCGTTGTTTGGAAAGCAACCGCGCCGGCTGTGATAGCCGCGCCGATGGTAGTTCCAAGGGTGATAACGTCCTTGGCGGCATTGGACTTGTCAATCGCGGTAATCTGCTGACCGTTGTTGTTACCAACGGCAAAGTAATCACCAACCTTGAAGTGATGTCCCTTTGCAACATCGTATGTGGTTGCGTCATTTGCGGCGTTCGTCAAAATCTGTGCGGTCTTGCAGACCTCATACAGACCATTTGAACCTTTCGCAAGGGGCGTTCCCTCAAACAATGCCGAACCGCCAAGATTTGCCACATGTACGGTCACGCCGCCGGGAATGTCTGCAATGCGGTGAAGAATACACTTCACAACGCGATTGTCCTTGCTTCGTTTGATTGTAAGTGACATTTTGATTCGGTTTTACTTGTTAAACTTCTTTGCCCGTGAACGTATCGCCACCGGGCTTCAATGATTCCACATAGGATGCAACGCCTTTTGAAACGCCGTCATCGCCTTTGTTTGCAAAGAAAGGTCGGCTTTCGCTCGACATGTTGGAATCGGCGACACGCTGATTTGCGGATTCAACATCGGTCTTTGTCTCGGTCAAATACTCGTTGAACGCATTGTCATCGTTGAACGTCATGCGGCCAAAGTCTTTCAATGCTTTCGCCTTGAATGCTTCATCCTTGCAGCCGTTCAAGATTTCGTTCAACTGCTTCAACCTTGAATCAGTAACAGCACTTGCGCGATAGCCCGCCAATTCGTCTTGCAACGGCTTGACTGCATCGGCAATCGCTGACTTGACCATTGCGGCAATGTCGTTCGGGTCGTGCTTCTTGGTAGGGTCATCGCCGGGTTCAACAACCTTTTCCTTGAAGTCGTACTTCTTGCGCAAATTGCTTTCATAGGTCGTGTTTGATTCGTTGACCTCTTTGTCCACATCGGAACGATAGTCCTTGATGAAGTCGTTGACTTGCGCATCGGTCAACTTATCAACAATGCCTTTCGCTTCGTCATCGGTTGTTGCTTGTAGGGCAAGAACGCCCGCCAAGACTTTCAAACCGTCTTTTCGCACGCCCGAAAACTTTGCAATCAGTAATGCGAGAATTTTTTCTTTCATTGTTCGTGAATTTAATTGTTAAACTTCAAATCGGTGCAAAGATAATCATTGTATTACTATAAAACACGTCTTTTTCGCCCTTTTTATGCTTGATTTATCAACATTTTACAAGAAAAATGAAAAATTTTTGTGTTTTTTCTTTGTTATATTAAATAAAACTTGTATCTTTGCACCGTGCAAGTGAGAAAATGCAACAAGTATCACAATAGCACACCAACAAAATGCAACGTCAAACAATTAAAATTTCGCAACAATGAAAAAGGTATCAAAAAAGATGGTCGGCGACTTTTTAGCCGAAACAAAGGGTGAAACAATGTGGTCGGTAATTTCTTTCGACAAGAAAACCGGGCTTCGTGACTTGGCACACGGCGGACACAACTTCATGAACGCTTTCGCCGTGATGACTGAACAACTTCACAAGGGTTTTGATGTCATCTTGACCGACAAAGCCGGATGGGACGCAATAAGCGAAATCGAACACAAG
>Ga0326511_10000368_pt1 | contig 39030 bp, 59 predicted proteins | sample 0_2496_0518_D_FD_203701 | JGI IMG/M metagenome (GOLD analysis project Ga0326511, IMG submission 203701) | Bovine rumen microbial communities from UC Davis, California, United States - 0_2496_0518 | ecosystem: Host-associated > Mammals > Digestive system > Stomach > Rumen | place: USA...
CGAAAGTGAAAAAATCGGATTGAAGATAAAAGAGCATGGTCAAGCCTCCTCTGCTTCGTTCTTGACTTGCATTGTATAATGTAATAAATTTAGTGCATAATAGTGCAATTAATTTATTTTTTTTTTGAACCGTTTTAGTGCAGTTTATTATTTTTTGCGAAGGAGACCACCCAAATGGAAAAGGAAAAGCAGTACGCCAAATTCACGAACCTGCGAATAAAGGATTCGTATTTTCAAAAACTGGTACGGCACCAGGCGTTTGTCGAGAAAACGACTGGATACAAGCCCGCACTTTCGCAACTTCTTTACAAGGCCATCGACGACCTGACGAAGGGTGCCGGGGGCGAATGATTCTTAATTTTTTGTCGGTAAAAAAGCGGTATCCGGACGGCATACATTGATTTTACTGATGAAAGACGAAGCAGCTGATTCCTGCCGGAGGAAAGGGACGGATGGAAGAAAAGGGACGTTTTCGCGTCCATGACGGCGTTCTTGCAGTCGGTCGAGACGAGCAAGGGAGCGGGGTCGAGCACCTGCGGCGCATACACGGGACGGCTCGCCGTCCTGAAGGACTTCTGCAAGGCCGCAAGGATCGCCACGCTCGGGGATTTCACCCGGGAACGCGCCCAGGGGTTCGCCGATTTCCTGGCGGGGCGTCGTTACGCACCGAAGACGACGCGCGAGCTCTTGAGATGCGCCTCGCAGTTTTTCGCCTGGGCTTCGGACACGTACGAGATAGAAGGGTGGGAACCGCTGGCCAAGGTAGCACGGCCGAAGCTGGTGAAAAGGCAGAAGGATTTCTGGACGCCGGAGGAAATAGACAGGATCCTAGACGCCGCGCCTTCGCCAAGGTTCCGCCTGTTCTGGGCGTTCATGGCGTTTGCGGGACTCCGTCACCACGAGGCGTGCGCCATCGGGCCGGAATCGGTGAAGGACGGGAAGATCGAGGTGATCGGAAAGGGGAACAAGCAGGCGTTCCTGCCGGTGAACGACAGGCTCAGGGACGAAATGGCGAGATACGGACGGATTGAACAGGGACTGTTCCAGGCGTCCGAATTCAGGCTGGGAGGGAATGCGAACAGGGTACTGAAAAAGGCCGTCGAGGCGGCCTCTATAAAAAGCGGGGGAGTTGCGAGCAACCACAGGTTCAGGCACTCGTTCGCGTCGAACTTGATCCGGGCGGGGGTGAACGTGAAGGCGGTCCAGCAGCTGATGCGGCACGAGAACGTGCAGATAACGCTGGACACCTACAGCCACCTCCTGCAGGAGGACCTGACGGAGGCGGCGAATTCGGTGGGCTAGGCGGCAGCGCTCCGCTCCTTGGCGAGCTTGGCGGCAGCCCTCCGGCGCCTTCCGCGTTCGCGTTCGTAAGCCTTGCGTTCAGGCGTCCGATTGCGTTTCCGGTCGGCTTCCCGGCGCCTTTCCTTCACGTCCTCGCGAGACAGGTATTCCTTTGTCCAGGCGATGCGTTTCGGGTCCTTGGCGCGTTTCCGGTCGTGCTTGCGGTTGAGCTCCCGTCGCCGTTCCGGGTGCTCCTTGGCCCATCGCTTGATGTTTGGCTTTTGCCGTTCGCGGGCTTCCCGGACCTTTTCCGGATGGGCTTCCGCCCATTTCCTGTTCGCGGCTTTCACCCGGTCGGGGTGCAGGGATTTCCACCGTTTGGTCGCCATCTTGGCGTTGCGCTTGACGGGATCCTCGATTTCGCAGACGGTCCGGGTGAAATGGTGCGCCTCTATCTTTTCGGCAAGCAGCTGGTCGAAGGTTTTCTTTTCGGGCATGGCTGGTTCCTTATGCGGCGAGAGGCACGTTGTATTTTTTCACCCATTTCTGGAACGCCTTCCGGGCTTCGGCGGTCGGGTGGATGTCTTCCGCCCGTTCGTCGGCATAGAACTGGCCGACGGAGAACTTGCGCCCCTTGATTTTCAGCTCGACGGTCGAGTTCGGCTTCCCGTTCAGGGTGATGAAGACGAGCACGCATTCCTTCTTGACGACCTTTGCGGAGTAGTTCATCGAGACGATGCACTGGTGCAGGGCGCGCGCCTGCTTCCCGTATTCCTTCACGCTTCCTGGCACGAAGACGGAGAAGCCGTCACGCCCGTTGAAGGTCTTCCCGAGCCACTTCTTCACGGCCTTTGCGTATTCGGCCTGGAAGGCGGCCTGTTTCAGCTTTTCGGCGTTGCGGCGTTCACGCACGAGCTTGTCGTGGCGCTTTTGCAGGTCGGAAGGGAAATGCCAGTACGGATCGGCAAGATCCTTGCCTGCGGTTCTCGCCATTTCGAGATAGTCGCCGTACAGGCTGACCGAATGGTCGTCCAGCTTTTCGCAGAACCGGAGCTCGGCTTCGCAGAAATCGCGGCACCGCCAGTTCTGCTTAAGCTCGATCATGCGGGCGGTCCAGCCCTTCACGAGACGGCGGATCTGTTCCGGGCCGTAGTCCTTGCCTGGATTTTCCCGCATGATTTTGAACCACGCCTTGAGCGTCGGCTTCGAGAGCCTGTAAAGGATTTTCGACGTGGCGAGCTTCCAGTACCCTGCGGCGACGACGAGCTCCACTTCGGGATGTTCTTTCCAGATCGGGAGCAGCTCGAAGATTTCGGAGATCGTGAGGTCCGCCTTCTGGAGGACGTAACGGAAATTCGGGTGGGCGTCGCAGACGAGAGCCTTCTCGCTTTCGGTCGGCTTGTCCCATCCGAGGCAGGGCCTGAAATTTTCGGGCACGGAGCCCCACGGTTCCAGTTCGGTCTTGGTGCCGCAATACAAATAATAGCAGCGTTCGGTTTCGCCCGGGAAGCTGACGCCATAGCCGGCAAGAGGCTTATAGTAGAGATTCCGGGATTCCCTCGAGCCGTCGTCGAAGGTGCGGAAGACATCGAGGGAACGGTCCTTGTAATAGGCGGTGGCGACGGCGCACAGACGGCCGTCCACCAGCTGGATGCGCTGGTCGAAATTCACGTGATGCATCAGCAGAACCCCGGCACGTCGAACATGGATACCTGGCCGAAATAGCGGTGGCCGGCCGGTTCTTCATCAAGGGTGTCGTCCGTTTCGACCGGGGTGAGTTCTTCCGGCTTGGGCGCCTGCGGATTTTCGGTCTTTTCCGGAACATCGTCCTTGACCGTTTCGGCGGTGACGGGTGCCGTGGATTCGGGAGCCTTTTTCTTGGCGGGCTTTTCGGGCTTCGCTTTTTCGGACTTTTCCGGTTCGGATTTTTCGGCCCACATTTCGTCGTTGAAGTAATCCATGCAGATGCGGTAGCAGACGGCGTCGTCCACGTTTCCGTTCTTGCCCCCAAGGATTTCACGCGCGCACTCGGTCAGGTGCCGGATGCAGTCGGAGAAATGGGATTCATTGCCTGCGTATTTTGCGCAGTTTTCGGCGAGATAGGCCTTGATCTTGTCTTCCATGGATGCGGATGCGTTCATGGACTTGTAGGATTCGAGAAGTTCTTTGTTTTTCATTTTTTTTAGTCCTTGAAGATGGAGATGGCGAAGGCGATGGAGCAGCAGAAACTCACGATGACGAGCGCGAATCCGAGCCACGGCTTGTAGAGCATGACGAGCAGCGACACGGCGACACCCACGATCGATACCAGAAGCATGATGTCTTTAAGAGAGATCATTATTCCTCCCAGGTAACGATGAAATACGTCTTGCCGGGTTCCGCACCCCATTCGGGGCGACCCTGCCCGATGCGGATGCGTGGGTTCTTGAGCGTTATCTTCGGGCTGTCCGCACGATAGCCGTTGCGGAGTACGAGCAGATCGAAACATTTGAACAGAGAACATTTTTCAAATTTCTTGAATTGGAATCGTCTCTTGTAGTACGGCTTGATTTCTCGGTACTCTTCCTTTTTCTTTCCGTCCCGAATCATCGAGAACCAGGGTTCTGCGATTGTAAGCGTGAGTGTTTTCATTTGTCAATCTCCTTAGTATTCGAGACTCTGTTCACGGGAGTCTGCGGGTTGTTCCGGCTGAACCGCTTCGGGCTTGGGTTCTTCGGCAGGTTCGGCAGGCTTGGGTTCTTCGGCAGGCTTCGTGTCGAGCAGGTCGCTCTGAATCTTCATCGCATACTCCTTGCTGTACGCTTCGTTCGACTCGTCGAGGCGGATCGGCATCAGCAGGGTGCAGATGGTGTAGGAACCCCACCCGTAACAACAGCCCCTGTCATAGCGGACGGCTGCGCTGTGGAGCCCGTTCTTCCACACGGAAAGGTGGATCGTGAACCTTGCCCCCACGTCCGGACAGAGGAGTCTCCAAGACTTCAGCAGGTCCGCACGGAGTTCATCATCGAAGTTATAGTCTTCGACTGATTCTTCCGTGATGCGTGGCACGACAGCCTTCACGTTCGGGTACGGGACGTATTCCGTCAAGCCCTTGCCGAGCAGTCTGTCCGCCCCGTCGCAGACTTCCCTACAGGCGGGGTTGATGCGGACGAGCTCAGCCCAAGTGCGAGCGGCTTCTTCCTTGTCGTCAAAGAAGAGACGGAACATCTTGTGTCCGTCCGTCGCTTCGAAGATGCGGTCGCCATTGTAGTGGATTCCGGCGAGAGCCAAGCGAATCTTGTCGGTGGAGACGACGGAGAAGAGAGCCTTGGAAAGATTCTTGATGGATTTTTCAGAACTGATTAGAGACATTAGTATTTTTCCTTTTGTGTTTGGTTGTGGGTTAGAGAGGCAAGGCGGGGATCACCTTGCAGAAGATTTGCGGGAACTTGGCGAGCGATTCCAAGAAGCCCGTTACGTCATCTCTGTTTTCGCTAGTCCAAGCGAAGTTACAGACTTGCGAGCCTGCGTCAAAGCCGCCCCCATCATGGAAGTGGGACGGGACCCGCTCGCGGCGCTTCCATTCGCCGCCGAGCCGCCTGACCGCTAGGCTACGGTGCCGAAGTTTTAGTGGAGGATTAGCCGTCCATTGGATACGCCGTATCCGAACTGCTCGATTGCTTTCAGCAGGACGCGCCGATAGTAAGGCTTCATCACGCCCACGCTCCGCGGCCCTTTATGGAAGGTCGAGCGGTACAGGACGTTATAGATGTGATTGTGGGTATGACCGCCCTTGTTGGGGCGACTCACGTAGTAATCGATTACGCCGTTTCCCAGAAAATCGAATTTTATTTTTCGGCCGCTGTATTTTTTCATTTATTGTCCTCCTTGGCTTCGCTTTTCGCCCACGCGGTGAAGACGTCGACGCATCCATTCCAGTAATCCTTGCCGCACTTGCCGTTGATCGGACAAACACGGCAATCGTGCCTGATGACGTATCTATCATCATCCGGGTCATTGCATTCTTCGCCACGATCGACAATCAGATCTTCTACCTTTTCGACACGTTCGCTCGAAGGAAGACTCTTCTGCCAGGCTTCAAAGTTCGTCATTCGCGCCTCCATTTCTCGCAGTTCCGGCTTTCGGACATTGAGCAGTCGGTGAAGTAGCGGCAGCCCCAGCAATGGTCCGGAGCGGTCGCCTTCTTGCGGTTGCGCTCGTAGATGGCGTGGCGTTCCTTTTTGGTCTTCTGCTGTTCGCCGGGACGGACGAAGTCCTGGCGGTATACGATCGTGACGAGTTCCTCGCTCATGCGGACACCTCGGCAACGGATACATGGGCGAGCTTCCAGCGCATGGCGTTGATGGCGCTGGCGGAGAGCCCGCACGCCTTGAGGTAGGCAGTGTCGCCGTCCTGGAGCGCGTTCTTCATCTGCGACGTCCAGTGCAGCCGGCGGAACTTCGGCATTTCGCCCGCCTCGACGATGCCCTTCCGGCGACGGTTCAGCGCGGACTGCTCCGCGGACTTGACCGCCCGATACAATTTTTGTGCATCGGCGTCCCAGGCGTCGTAGCCGTACCCGTCGTTCTTGCGCTTGAGGTAGGCGTACACGAGCGCGGTGCACGGCAGGGTGCACTGCCTGGCGCGCTTTTCGGCCTTTTTCTGGGATTCGTAAGCCTTCAGGATTTTCTTCGCTTCCAGGGCTTCCTTTTTCGTGATTTCCATTGTTTCGACTCCTTTTTTTCGTGTAATTACTTTGTCCGTTTCAGCACCCAGGATTCCAGGCGTTCCTTCGAGTAGAAGATGGGGCCGTTGGCCCTGAGCTGGAAGAACGGGAGAGGCGGCACGAGCCCGCCCTTCCGGGAACGGCGGGTGAGCGTGTCGAGGGTGGAGAGGCCGACGCCGAGGAAGGCGGCGGTTTCGCGCCTGTCCAGGTAATCCATGCCTGCGATCTTTTTCATTTTGACCTCCGAAAGGGCGCCGGAAGGGTCGACTCCGGCGGGTCCCTGCATGCCCCCGATGGTGGGCGCTTGGCACCGAGGCTCCCCTGCACAAGGAACGAAAAAGGGGTGGCCACGGCGGATTCCGCGCGGTCCGCGCGCGGGGCGGTGCCTGATGGCAGGCTCTAGACGGGCTGCGGGATTCGGACCCGCATCCTTCCACAAGGGGGAAAGGGAAGGAGCTGCCTGCGCCCGGGATGGAAGGGACGGAAAAGGATCCACGGAGAATCCGTCCCTTCGCGGGGTGACGGACCGCCTAGAAGGGCAGGTCGTCGTCAGGATTGGCCGCGTTCGAGCCCGGGAGCAGGTAGTCGTACGTCGAGGCGAAACGGCTCTCCGCGTCGGCAGGGAGCGGGGCGATGGTGCGGTTCTCGAAGGAACCCTCGGCATTGATGAACTTCACGCGGTCGCGGGTGCGGGATACGCCGTTGCTGTCGGTATAGGATTCCGGTTCGACGGTGATCTCGCATGACTTGCCGCGGAGCGTTTCCGGATGGTTCAGTTCGCGGAAACTGGTGCCGTTCCAGCCAAAGACCTCCTTCAGGGTCTTGAGCGAGTACGGTGCGGCGTTCACCGTCAGCCACAGGTCGGAGAAGTAGACGTTCTCGACCGCCTTCTTGGTTTCGAGATCGGTGACGGTGCGGAACTGGAGACGCACGGACGGGGTGCCGCTCCTCGTTTCGGCGAGGACGGACTTGTCGACGGTTGCGGAATAGGTAGCCATTGGATTTTTACCTCCTTAGAAAACCCGTTTCAGGGTCGGCTTGTTCTGTTTTTCCTCGATGACGGAGCCGAAATGTTCGGCGAAAGCCTCGTCGCTCTGGCCGATCGCCTTCGCGGCGTTCTTGGCGGTGATGGAGCAGTACGGGAGCACGTCGGCGAGCGTGAGCCCGTTCCCTTCGGCGATCATGGCGAATTCGGCCATGTCGGACACCTTGCGGGTGACGGCGCCCTTCTGCCACTTGAAGTGGTCCGGCAGGTCGACGATGCAGAGGGTATCCTCGATGACGGCCTTCAGGGCTTCGCGGGCGGCGGAATATTCCTCCAGGCGGCGGTGCAGGGCGTGGATCGCGTCGGCGCTGCGACGGACGGCGTTCTGGGCTTCCTCGTCGAACGGGGTGTCGAGAAGGGCCTTCATGGCGACGATCGCCTGCTTTTCGGATTCGACCGGGGTGACGGCTTCCATTTCGGAGAAGGTGACGATTTCCTTTTTCATTATGCGTTTTCCTTTGCGGTTGCCGCGTTGACGGTGTTGCGGAGGGAGACATAGACGAGGTTCCAGTCGGATTCGGGGATGTCCTCGAGCGACTTGTAACCGTGGGCCTTCATGAATTCGCCGTAGGCGTCCGGGGCCTTTGCCCAGAGCGTCTCCATGGATTCCGCGAACTTCTGGCGGCGGGTCTTCTGCGGCTTCGGCGCTTCCGGTTCCTGGGCCGGGGCCGGTTCCGGTTCGGGCACGGGTTCCGGAGCCACGACCTCCGCGTCGATCACGTCGGCGGCAGGCTTCGGGGCTTCGGCCTTCTTTGCTGCCTTCTTTTTCGTGGCGGAGTTGGCGGAAGTGGCGGCGACCGGTTCACCGGCAGGAGTCGGATCGGCCGTACCGGCGCCGCCGTTGGATGCCTTCGGGGTTTCGAAGAATTCCGCCTCTTCCGGGGTGTAGACACCGCAGCAGCAGGACGGATAGAGGGCGCGGACGCCTTCGGAGATGCAGCGGGCGGCGAGCATCTGCACGGGGTGCTTCTTCCAGTTGTCCTTGTTGGCGAGACCTGCTACCTGGGCGCGGGCGGTATCCCACACCACGGTCAGTTCGCCCGCCTGCGGATGCGAGAGCCAGAGTTCGCAGCGGGAAGCGGTGCGTTCGACCCAGCGGATCTTGCCGCCCGCCTGCTGGAAGCGGACGAGGTAGGCTTCGGCGCGGAGGGTCGGTCGTCCCTGCACGACCTGGTACTGCTGCATGGCGAGAACGGGGTTGATGCCTTCGGCCTGCGCCACGAGCATCACGGCGGCGGCGCTGGCGCCGTCGTTGAACCCGAACAGGCGGGACTTGGCGAAAGTGTCGGCCATCTTGTAGATGGAATCCAGCGTGACGAGGGAGGATCCGGCGTTCACGCTTGCGGGAAGGTTCTGTGTCTGGGTGTTTTCCATTGTTGACTCCTTTTTTCAGTTTTTGGGCATGAAGCCCGGGAAGTGATACTTGATGCAGTTCCATGCGACGGACGGGTCCGCGACGCGGCGGTCGATGGAGGCGATGGCTCGGGCCTGCCGGGTGGACAGGATGCCCGTGCCGTAGACGTGGACGAAGGGCTCTCCGTCGGCTTTTTCGAGCACCACGGAGGCGGTGCCGGATTCGTAGATCATCGGGCGGCCTCCGCGCGTTCGGCCTTTCCGGAAAGGCTGGTGAAACGGGCGACCCTGCCGAAGCAGAGCGGGATCAGGTCGCGGAAGGTTCCGACGGCTTCCGGGAGGTAGCCGGACGGCGTCTTGATTTCGAGAAGGTAGAGGGACTGGTTCTTCATTTCGGATCCTTGGTTATGGTTAAGGGCTTTGCGGACGTCACGCCTTCGGGAGAGATTCCAAGGATGGCGCCCTTGTACGGGAGCGGCGTGCCGGAGGAGATGGCCGCGGCGACGGAAGCGACGAACGGGATCGCCATCAGCTCGCGGTCGGACGGCGCGGGGAGCCATGCGGTCTTCATCGCCGAGTTCCTGCGGTCGTCCAGCTGGACTCTCGAGTAGCCGAGCGAACGGCGGAGGTCATAGTAGCTCGGTACCTTGGAGAATGCCCCGCTTTCGGCGAGCGTGTCGACGGTCTCGTCGAAGAGCCTGCGGAAGGTGCGGCAGGCGCACGGCAGGGAAGCGATCTCGCGTACCTGGAAGGCGAGGACCTCGTTCGAAGGCGGCTGCCGGTTTTCCAGCATGTAGCACCTGGTCATCAGCGCCTTCACGACGAGATAGCGCACGTTCAGCTTCACGCTTTCGTCTAGTGCGCTGCCGGACACGGCCATGGCCTTCCTGACGTAGAAGGAAGCGTTCATCATAGGCCGAACTCCTCGATGACGTCGGGGAACTCGTTCCGGACGATGTCCGCCATGCGGTCGCGCTCGGACGCCGCGAAGGCTTTCGGGCTTTTCGCGTCCGCCGCCTTTTCCTCGTCGAGCCTTTTGATGACCCACGAGGTGAAGCAGGCGTAGTCGGACTTGATGCGCGCGGCCTTGGCCGGGTTGTTGACCTTCCATGCGCCGAGTACCTCGACGCCTCTCTCGAAGCGGGCGGGTCCCAGCTTAGCCTGGAGTTTCGCGGACTCCTCGTCGGACAGCGCTACGTTCGCGAATTCGCCGTAGAACGACTTCTTCGGTTGCGGTTTCGGCTGAGGCTTCGGCTGCGCAGGCCTTGCCGGCTTCTTTTCGGGAGCTGCGGTTTCTGCGTTTTTTTTGGAATCCCAGTAGGCTCGAATTCGGGCTTGCTGCTTCTCGCAAAATTGGTCAGCTTCTGCGAGAAGTGCCTCAGCGAAAGAGTTCACGCCCGTTACGCGGTAGATCAACGCGTCGTGGAATGTGCGCAGCCAGCGCTGGCAGGCTTCAGGATTGTCAAGAAGCTGGTAGACCTCTCGCCCGAATTCTTCGATTGGGAGCTGCACGCGGTTTATCTTCCGGACCATAGATCCTCGACCTTGGCGGAGAGGATGAGCTTAGACGCAATGGCACCCTGCGAGAGAGGGACCTTTTTCTTACTTTCGGCGGCGAGATTCACCAAGGCTTGCTTTGCGGCTTTGGTGATCCCGACTTGGCAGTTGGATAATTGCTTCATGTTTACCTTGTGATTTTCACGATTTGTGAGTTACGATGATAATGTAATCAGAACAAATCACAAAGTCAAGATATTTTTGACAAAAATCTTAATTTTTTTTGATTTCAAATCAAAAATTTTATTTTGTTGATATGGATATTTTGAAATTCTTGACCCGAAAGGGCATGAGCCAGACGGAACTGGCAAAAATTCTAGGCGTAATCCCATCCGCCGTCAATAATTGGACGCGCGAAAAGGCTTATCCCAAATACGAATACATTAAAAAGATGTTTGAAATGGGCGCAAGGGTGGACGAGCTGTTCACTCCGGAAATTTGGGAGTCGATAAAAACGCTGCTGCAGACGAGATCAAGGGCGAGGTTTCGTTGACTCCTGATGAATGCGCGGCGATTGTTCGGAGCGGTCTTGTCGCCTTGAAGGGCCATGGCGCAGAGCTTCCAATCCAACTAAAGTCCTCCTTGGAATTCGATTTATACCGTGGAAATACCGTGGTTAAACCACGGTATTTCCAAGCCCAAACCAACCCCATTCCCATTTCATTACATTTCATTTCATTACACTTCATTACATTTCAATTAAAAATCTTACGATTTTTAATAAAAATACTGATGTTGTGTGTGCGCTTCCGCGCACAGGCGCGCGACGGACAAATCCTGGCTTCCAACCCGTACCTCCTGACCCTCAAGGGGTCCTTTTATCGCCAATATCTAGGAGGGAAAATGACACAGGAAGAATACGAGGCGGCGTTCAACAAGGGGCGCGCCGTCGCGGCGGAACACTTCGCCGAGATCGAGATGGCAATCTGCAAGGGAAAGCGCCTGGCGCTGGAGCAGGTGCTCGACTGGCTCAAGGTATGCCTCCGAACCGCGAATGGCGACATAGGGAGGGGAGTGCCCGTCAAGGACGTGCTCGACACAACCCTCAACTCAATGGAGTCCATGAAGGACGTGTACGCCGAAAAGCTCGCCGAAAACGTGAGGCTCATCTCCCGCGAGATCGCCGAATGACACGGCGGCGCCTGCAATTCGACGGAAAGGCGTGCGGGAGCCCGTTTCTCGGTTCCGGCCATACGGACGGGCGCCTGCCGTAAAAACGGCCGCAAAAGGGCGCTTTTTGACGGACGCTGGAATGTGGCCGTGACGAAAGACAAAATGACAGTATCCTGAATGCGGAAGGCTCCGGGCGATACCCGGGGCCTTTTTTCGTTCGATCCCGGGAAAAGACCCGCCGCGCTGCCGCCGGGTTTTTTGGTGTCCTTGGGTGTTTTTGGGTGTCTTTGGGTGTTTGGCGCTTTTTGCCCGCAAACGCCCTAAATTTTTCCTCATGAAATTCAACGACATCGCAGTTTTCCAGCCGAACGTGCTCCACCGGACCAAGGAAGGATACCTCGAAGGGCGCATCCGCGTCACTGGCGCGGGCGTCTTCACCTACATGACAGGGAACGGGAAGGTGCGTCGCCTCCGCACGGTCGAGGAAGTCGGGAAGCTCGAAAGCTACTCCACCCTGAACGGACAGCCGGTGACGAGACGCCACCCGGCGGAATCGGTCGACCCGGAGAACGCGAAGAAGCTCTCCGTCGGGTACTGCATGAACGATGCGTACTTCGACGGCCTGAACCTGTGGATCACCATCCGGGTGACGGACGCGGAAACGATCAAGGCCATCGAATCCGGGGAACTCGCCGCGGTCAGCTGCGGCGGGGAATTCACCGTCTACGCCCAGTCGGGGAACTGGCAGGGGAGCGACTACGACGAGATCGCGACGGACATCAAGTACAACCACCTCGCCATCGTCACGAAGGGAAGGGCGGGGGACGGCGTCACCATCCAGGTGGGCGACTCCGCCGATATCGAATTTTTCACGAACAAAACAGGAGAATCCAAGATGGTTAAACATTTTTTGGACGGGGCGGTCTTCGAAGTGGACGAAAAGGTGCACGAAGCCTTAAACGCTGCTGAAAAGGCCAAGACTGAATACGAGGCCAAGTTCAAGGACCAGGCCGACCAGATCGAAAAGCTCAAGGCGCAGGTCGACACGCAGGCAGCCGAAATCAAGAAGATGCAGGATGCCGCCGTCGACGAAGCCGCGATCAACGAACGGGTCAAGGAAAAGCTCGCCGTCGTGTCCTTTGCCAAGGACCACGGCGTGGAATTCAAGGACGAAATGACGGTCGGCGAAATCAAGGCCGCCGTCGTGGCGAAGGTTTCCGGCCTTTCCCTCGAAGGCAAGTCCGAAGCGTACCGTGACGCGGCTTACGACTCCGCCGTCGCCATGGTCGCCAAGGCGCCTGCCAAGAAGGCCGCGAACCCGCTCGCCGGACAGTTCCAGGATTCCGCCGACGAAAACGACCCGGAAAAGGCGTACCAGGCCATGAAGGCGAGAACTTACAACATCAAGAAGGAGGGCTAACCGATGGCTCTGCAACTCATCAGCACAAAGGGCGAACCGGGACTCATTTTCCCGTTTGTCCCCCACAGCATCGAAACCGGCGTCATGCAGGACGACAAGGCGCTCGCCGGAGGCTTCGCCCTTTGGGGTAAAATCGGCGAACCGGGCAACGTTTGGGCGAACAAGCCGGAAGCTTCCGAAGCGGTCGCCCGCGTTGTCGATGTCGAAATTGCCGGCACCGTTGCCGAAGGCGACAAGTTCTCGGTCAGCATCAACGGTACGAAGTACGAAGTGACCGCTCCGGCCACTCCGACAGCGGCAGGCATTGCCACCGCTCTCGCTACCGCTGTTGATGCGGACGCAAACTACGGAGCGACCGCTTCCGGCGCCAAGGTGACCATCACCGCTTCCACCGCGGGAGCTGCCGCCAATGCGGACACTTTCGCCGTCGACAAGAGCTCCACTGCCGGCACCATCGCCAAGACCGAAACGACCGCAGGCAAGGCCGCTGTCGCTGGAGGCTTCTTCATCGGCATCGCTCAGCTCACCACCATCAACGACGAATACTTCGAAGGCGACATGGTGAACGTCGTCAAGAAGGGACGCCTCTGGGTCAAGGTTTCCGGCGAAGTGCTCGCGAACCAGGCCGCTTACGTCGATGACGAAGGCAACTTCTCGGCCGACGACTCGGGCACTGCAATCGCGGGAGGCGTGTTCAAATCCAACTCGGCTGCAAACGGCATTGCAGAACTCGAAATCGCATAGGAGGATGACGAATGATCTTCAATGATGAACAGATTGTCAAGATCCGTGAACTTTTCCGCCAGATCCAGAACGAAATCTACGGCCTTGACCGTGCGGACCTCACGGCAACCACGCTCGTACCTGCCGAAACCAACCTCAAGGAATGGGTTCGCACCTACGTGTACAAGTACGTGACCGAAATCGGCTACGCCAAGTTCGTGAGCGACTACGCGGAAGACTTGCCGCCGGTCGAACGTTTCCTCCAGGCAAAGGCCGTGGAAATCAAGACCATCGCCGACAGCTACAGCTTCTCGGAAACCGAACTGAACGAATGGCTCGCCATCGGCACCCAGATCGACCGAGACGCGGCGGAATCCGCACGAGTCAAGATCGACGAAAAGGTGGACGAAACGATCCTCAAGGGCGACGCAAAGGCTGGCTTCCAGGGTCTCATCAACAACGGCAACGTGACCATGTACGTGCCGGCTTCGGGCTCCGATTCCGGAACCGTGCTCAAGGGCCGCGACCTGGCAGGCGTGACCGCCACGATCCAGGGCATGATCAACGCCCAGAAGAAGCTCGCGGCGAACGATGCCGGCAAGGCTACCGTCAAGGCGGACTCGCTCCTCCTTGCGCCGGATGACTACGCCTACATCGCCACCACGCCGCTCAACGCGAACAACTCCACGACCATGCTCGAATGGCTGAAGAAGACGTTCCCGCAGATCGTCAACTGGGCGGAAGTGGAAGAACTCCACAACGCGAGCGCGAACGGAAACAAGGACCGTGCAGTCCTTTACAAGAAGGACCGCAAGTGCGTCGCGTACCTGCTTCCGATCCCGTTCCGCCAGAAGCAGGCACAGGAACGCGCCCTGCACTACAAGGTGCCGTGCTACGCCCGCTGCGGCGGTACGATCTTCAAGAACCTCAAGTCCGTGGTCTACGCGGACGGGGTATAAGTTCCAACACCGGTAAACCTCTGGTGGGGCTCGCCGCCTGACCTCGGCGGCGGCTCTTCCGGGGTTGCCTTTTTTTCGAGAGGTTTAACGATGATTCTGATTTTTAACGAAGCCCGCGCCGTGTTCTACGGCGAACATATGCTCATCCCGGGAACGAACGTCGTGGACGACAAGTTCGACCTGACTCACCCGACCATCAAGGAAATGCTCGAAGACGGACGCCTGGAACAGGTGGACGAATCCAATGCGGCGGACGTCAAGAAGGCGATCGCGCACTCCTACACGAAGACGACGCTCGACGCCGTGGTTGCCGCATCGAAGGTCAAGGGCGTGAAGGACGCCGCAAAGAAGCAGGGCGGCAAGATCAAGGAATTCGACAAGGAATGGTCCGACGCCGTCAAGAAGCAGGAAAAGCAGAAAAACGACGGCGAAGCCGACGACGAAAAGGACGAAGAAGGCGACACGGAGGAATAACCGATGGCAGGTCTGACCGAAGAGGAAATGGCGAAGGTGAAGGGGTTCATGCACCCCGACCTCGTGGCGGATTCCCGCTGCGAGACATGGATCGCCATGGCCCAGTTCAGGGTCGGACGGTGCTATTTCGGCGCCGCGTTCACTTATGCGCTCGCGCTCATGGCAAGCCACATCGGGGCGCTCGAAGGACGCGGGGCTGACGGAGACGCCGGAAGGATCGCTTCCAAGAAGGAAGGCGACATCTCCGTTTCCTACGCTTCCGGATCGTCGGACGATGACGGCGACCTCTCCAGCACCAGCTGGGGTCAGCAGTACCTGGCCCTTTTGAAGCAGTACAGCGTGCGTCCGGGAGTGACCGGGCGCGTGCGGGTCCGCCATTTCTGCGGCGGGGCAAGGAAGGTGCTCTGATGACGACGCCGTTCAACCGCAAGTTCACGTTCTACACTGCTCCGAAGCCTGGATTCGGATCGAACGGGCGACCGCTCGATGTCGAGGCTTCCAGCAGGGTCGTGCGTGGCACGATCCAGAGCGTGACGGGAGAAGAGGCGCTCGCCCTTTCGCAGGGCAACCGGAACACCGGAGTCGTCAAGATTTACGCATCGGAACGCCTCATCGCTAGGGCGCAGCTGAGCGACACCCAGGGATGGGTGGTCAGCGCTGCCGGGCGGGTCTATGAACTCACCGAAGAATTGCCGTTCCAGAACCTGGGACCGATAAAACACTGGAAGTATATCGCTTCCGAAGTGCCGGCGGCGCAGATTCCGGACTTCCTGAAGGGGGGAGCATGACCTTGCAGGGAATCCGAGACTGCATCTGCGGATATTTCAACTCGCAGGAAGAATTCGAAGGTTGCCCGTTCATCCAGGTGCCGACGAACCAGCCCGCGCCTGTCGGCAACTACATGGCCGTCGGAGTGGAGGGCGTGGAACAGCAGGGGAACCGGATGACGCCGCCTCCGGGCGAAAACGGGGAATACGGCTTTTTCGACGTGGCGACGCTCTACTTCACCGAGGTGGAGGGCGACGGGGACAACCTGAGACACGCATTGCAGCACCTGCAATGTCCGGAGTTCATCGCTGCGGCGAAGACGGCGGGGTTCACCGTATGGGACCCGTCGGCGATCATCCGGCTCGACAGCTATGACGGCGACTTTTTCATCAGGCAGTGGCGCGCCTCGTTCCGGGTGAACTTCGGTGAATCCAGGAAGGCGGCGCTACCGAAGATCGATACCGTGGATTTTACTTTAACAGGAGAATAAGATCATGGCCCAGATTATCGACCAGATTGTGAACATTTCCATCCAGGATGCGGTGAGCGCGGTCGAGACGACCGACGTGAACACCATGGCCCTCGTCGGCAAGGCTGGCGACGGATCCACCGCTTCCGCTGGAGTCTACGCCGATCTCGACAGCATCGGCGACGATTTCGGGACTGACAGCCAGCTCTACGGCATGGCCCAAAACATCTATGCACAGGAGTCGATGCCCGACAAGCTGGTTGTCATCCCTTGCGCTTCTTTCGCCGGATTGCAGGACGCCATCGTGGCCGCCGCACAGGCGGGGCTCGACTTTTACCACATCGTCACGTTCCAGGACGAGGCGACGTCCGCCGGACTTTTGAGCCTTCAGGCATGGCTCTCCGACAACCACAAGATCCTGCACGTCCAGGTCCCGGACGCATCCGGACTCATGGCGGCGCTCAACGACATGGACGTCGACCGTGTCGCCATTTACCAGCACGTCGAAGAAGTGGACGACAATCCGGAATATTTGGCGGCCGCCCTTGTCGCCATCCGTTGCGCTGCGGATTCCGCCCGCGGGACCTTTGCGCACAAGAAGGTGAAGGGCATGACTGCGGACAGCTACACCCCGACCACTTACGCGGCTGCGATCGCGGCAGGCATCAACATCTACACCAAGGTGGCGGGCGAAAAGCGCGTCTTCATGGGCACCTGCGCGAACGGACCGAAGACCTTCATCGACAACGTCATCAAGGACGACTGGATCCGTTTCAACGTACAGTCCAAGATTTTCGCGCTTCTCGGCGAAGCGAACGACGGTGCAGGCGTCACCTACGACGATACTGGCATCCAGAGCGTGGCGGCAGCCATCGGGAACGTATTCACGCAGGCGGCAGGCTCCGACAGACAGTACATCATGGAAGGCTTCGAGGTCGAATACAAGACCTACGACTACCTGAAGGAAAACAACGCGGAAGACGTGCGCAAGCGCAACCTGCCGCTCATCTCGGGCAGATACAGCCGCATGAACTCGATCCACACCGTGAACACGGTCAAGCTGAACGTCACCCTTTAACGGGAGGAATGAAAAATGGCAGTAAGAACATACGACCACACCAAAGTGAACATCGCCCTGAACGGCGTGGCCATTACCGACTTCAACGGCGACCCGACGGTCACGAAGCAGGGGAACGATTTCGAAGTCGTGGAAGGCTCGAACGGCGCCGTGGAACGCGCACGCATGGTGCGCAAGCTCTACACGGTCACGCTCCCGATGATGCAGACGAGCCCGCAGATCGACGCCATCGAAGCGCTGCGCATCGCCGACGAACGCACGGGTGCAGGACCGTACCCGTTCGCCATCACCGATCTCAACGGCGCATACGTGCTGATGGGACAGGCATGGATCAATTCCATGGGCGACGCCACGAAGGGACGCGCCACCACGGCACGCACCATCACGCTCGACGTCTACGCGGACTTCGCGTTCGAAGGCGCATAACCGGAAAAACACCAGAGGTAAACCATGTTGAAACCAATCGATTTTGAAGTGAACGGCGAAAAATACCAGGCGTTGCCGCACACGGGATTCGAGGCGATGAACCTCGACCGAAAGGTGACCGCCCTGTTCGCGAGAGTTTCCCGCAAGGGAAGCAAGAACGAGGCCGAATTTTACGAAGCGGTCACCGAAGAACTCGCGAACTATTCCGACGACGAATACAGATGGCTTGTCGAGACGACCTTCAACCGCACCACGGTGCTGACGGAAGGGAAGCAGCACGTCCGCCTTGCGGACATGGACGCCATCGCGGAACAATTCCGGGGAAAAGGCTCCGAACTTTACGGGATCCTCATCCGGATCTGGAGCGAGGAACGTCTCACCCCTTTCGTTACAGCCCAGGGGGAAACCGGCTCGGCTGGAACCTGAACGGGTCGAACCCGTACGTTGCGGCATTCATTGCCGAAGAAGCCGCAGACGGCGGGGAACTGGGCGAAATCGGGACGCTCGAAGGGAGCGCCTCCGATGATTTCGTCATCTGGGCGATCGTAGGCGAGGCGAAAGTCCCGCTTTCCGACATCGAGGAAAACTGGACGTTCGACAGGATGCAGGCCTTCATGGCGGTACGACAGATGCGGCAGGATTACAGGTCCGCATGGCGCAAGCTTTACGAGAAGAATAACGAGGCTGAACGTGGCTGAAGATTATGTATTCAAGATCAAGGCGGTCCCGGACCTTTCCGGATTCGAGGCTGCCTTAAAGTCCGAACTCAAGAAGCTCAAACTTGGATTCGGCGTCCCGGCGGCATTCAACGGGATGGGAGCCATGTCGAAGGGCGGGAACACCGCCCTTTCTTCCATGGTGCATGCCGAACGGAACGCCACCAAGGCGCTCCTCAATTTTTCCTCGGCAGTAACGCAGGCGACCCGCGGACTTTCCGGACTCGGGACGAAAGTGGCGTCCGTACAGAAAACGGCTCCAAAGGTTGCCCAGACGCATGAAGCGGCTCCGAAAGGCGCGAACTGGGCGCAGGCATTGATGGCCCTACCGGGCATGCAGTCGGTAGCCGGGATCGTTACGGCTTTCCCGAGAAAGGCGTTCTCTTCGGGGCTCACCAACTTCAAGGAAACGGAAACTCTCCGGACGAACCTGGGGACGCTCCTCGGTTCCGACGAAAGGGGCGCCGCATTCACGAAGAGGCTCGAGGAGTATGCCAAGTACACGCCGTACGCGATGAACGACATCGCATCGCTGGCGAAGGGCCTCATCCAGTACAACGTGAGCGAAGGGGACACGGAAAAGCTCATGAAGCAGGTGGGCGACATCGCCATGGGCAGCAAGAGCCAGATGTCTAGCCTCGGGCTTGTCCTCGGGCAGGTAGCCAGCGCCGGGAAATTGCAGGGGCAGGACCTGCTCCAGTTCATCAATGCGGGCTTCAATCCGCTCGCCATCCTGAGCGAGGCATGGGGTAGACCCATGGCGGAACTCAAGGACGCGATGAGCGAAGGAAAGATTTCGTTCGAGATGGTCCGCGAGGCGTTAAACCTTGCGACGCAGGAAGGCGGCAAGTTCTACAAGGGAGCCGAACGCGGGAGCAAGACGCTCGAAGGCATTCTCAGCACTGCGGTCGACAATTTCAGCATAGCCATGGGCGACGCCTTCAGGAACAACGAGGACGCCTTTAAGGGTATCGCCACGACGATGGCGAGCATCGACTGGACCGGGGTCTCGAAGATGCTCGGCGATTTTGTGAACGTTGCCGGGAGAATCGGTGGGTGGTTCGCGAAGTTGACAAAAGCAATCGCTCCGTTTCCGGATCTCGTATATTTGACAACAGGCGCTCTCGGTGGATTGGTGGCGTATGCATCGGGCGAAGTGATGCGGTCGGTGTTTGGCCTTACATCGGCCATGAAGGCGATGGCGACCCAGGCGAACGCGACGGCTGCGGCAGTCGGAATGAATGGGGCAACAGGACAGGTCGGCAAATTTACGGAGGCTTTGGGAGGACCGCTCAAGGGTGGCCTCTATGCCGCTGTAGGCTGGGCTATCGGGCAAATCGTACGGTTCGGATCTACGCTGTTCGATTATATGGACGAGAGAGACAAGGCCGAGAAATTCGCCAAGCAGTCCAAGGAACAGCAGAATATCCAGCAGGGCGTGATTGCAACCTTCAAGAAATTCAATGCGGATGGTGAATGGACCGAAAGCGAGAAGGAACGTTATCGCGAAGTCTGGGAGTCGGCCAAGAAGCTCGGCGTGGATATGGCCGGATCGTACTGGGACATTTTCAAACAGGAAGCCAGACAGGAAGGCAAGAAGGAAGGCGAGGGAATGAAACCGCCGAAACTCCCAAAGCCGGTCGTCAACATCAGCGCTGACTTCAACAGCGTTTCGAGGCTTGTCAAGGAAAACCTCACGGAAATCCTTAGAAGCCAGCTCAGGGTCATGAACAGCTACCAGGCGGTGAACGTATGATAGGGTACATCCAGCGGGCGACACGGAACCGGCCGACTCCGCGAGCCATCCCGGCGTCGCTCTTCACGCAGTCCGAGGATTTCGGGCTTGACGAGCTCCCCTTCGACCTGCTCATCGACGAATCGCACGAGCTCGGATTCGACATCACCGATCACGCCGTGGAGAACGGGGCGGTCATTTCCGACAGCATCCAGCGCAGGCTCCGCTCGGTGACGGTGCGCGGCATGTTCACGAACCATCCGGTCCGGAAAAGCTCCGGGTTCACCGTCGACAAGGACGGGAAGGTGACGAAGCCGGAAAACGTGACCATCGAGGACGGGGACGGGAACGAGGCGATCAAGAACACGGCTCGGGATGATAAATGGAAAAGACTCAACGAGATCGCGGAGCGGAAAGGGACGGTCCGGCTTGTCACGGCGCTCGAAATCTATGACGAGATGGCGATCGAGAGCATCCAGGCGGATCGCGGATCCGAAGACGGGGAAGCGATCCAGTTCACGCTGACGCTCCGCGAGATCCGCTCCGTCGCATTCGTGAGCACGAGCGAAGGCGGGACGTGGACTCCGGCACAGCAGACGACATGGCAGGAACGGGTGGCGGCAAGGAAGAAGCAGAACGGAAAGGTCAGTGCAGAGGAAATCGAGGCGGAAAAGAAAATCGACGATCTCGCACGGATGAAGGGCGGCACGACCGTCGCAAACGGAGGATAGCAGGATGCTGAGAGTACCGACGGACATGAAGGGCAATGCCTACATGGTGGAATCCGTCAACGTAGGCGGGCAGAGCGTCGCCATCCGGCTGCTCTGGAACAACAGGGCCGGCGAATGGTTCGCCGATTTCGAGAGCGCGAACGGGAAAAACCTGGGCGTGGCTCTAGTACCATGGAGTGCGCTCCTTTCGGCAGGCAAAAAGGCGCTCCCGTCCGGGGATTTTGCCGTCCTGAAGGACGAAAAGACGGGCGACGACGAGATCACGTTCGACAATTTCGGCACGACGTGGGGGCTCTATTACCTGACGGACGACGAAATCGCGACGATGCGTGAACAGGGGGTGCTCTGATGGCGTTCGGAAGGGTGGTCCGGCTTTTTGTCGGGAATTTTGCGCTTGGGAACATGGATACGGAAGACGCGAAGCGAATCGACGGGCTCGACATCGAATTCTCGGTGACGCGGTCGATCGAGTTCTGGGACAACGCCGCCACGATCACGCTCTACAACCCGAGCCCGGACACGTTGCGATACGTCATGCGTACGGGCGCATCGGTGATCCTCCAGGCGGGACACGAGGACGAGACGGTCGGGAACATTTTCGTCGGGCAGATTGCCCGCGTGGAGACCCACAGGGAAGGACCCGACATCGTGACGGCAATGACGTGCAAGAGCGCAAGGGGCGCCTATTACCAGCTCGTGAAGCTTTCCTGCGACGTGCGCTTCCAGAAGGGGGCGACATTCAGGGAATGCCTCCAGTATATGGCGGATTATGCCGGGGTCGCCCTGCGGGCCGGGGCGGACCTTGAAGCGCTCGACGGGGCGCTTTCGCGCAACTTCCAGGCTTCGGGATCCTTCCCGGGCGTTTTCGAGAACTTTGTCCGGACGGTACTCAAGCCCGAGGCGAAACTCGGTGCGTTCTTCGACAACAACGAGATCCTGATTCTCGGGGAGAACAACCACGTGGAAATCGAGCATATCGCTCTTTATTACGACACGGGGCTTCTTTCCGCATCCGAAATCCGCGACGAGGGCGACAACGACATCAACGGGGGCGGTGACGCATACCACATGATGACGGGAATCCAGGAGCTCGAGAAGAAATACAGGCTTGACGAGCACGCGCCGAAAGTCCAGGAAGTGGACCGAAAGCGAAGGGTCAGGTTCCGGGCTATCCTCAGCCCGAAATTCTGCCCGAACGCACGCGTGGAACTCGACAGCACGACGGGCGACTCCTACGACAGCGTGCTGGCTGTCCAGGGACTTTTTTCGATCGACAGCGTGGAATTCAACGGGGGAACGACCGGCTCCGACTTCACGGTCGAATGCGAGGCGGTGGAGGTGACTGAATGAGCGGCACGGCGACAATCCGGAAAGTGATCGATACCTATATGGAGACGTTCGAGACGGGATTCCCGGGGACGGTTTCGGCGGTCAATTCGGACGGGACAATCGACGCGCTCCCAAGCGTGCGGAACTGCCTGACGAACCTGCAGCAGGAAGCCGGAGGCGGCACGGTCCAACCGATGCGCTCCATTCCCGTGCTTTGGCCTGGGACGGCGAAAGCGCTCGTGAAGTTTTCACTTTCCGCAGGCGACCCGGTGTGGCTCGTTTCCGGAAGCAGGGACCAGTCCCAATGGGCGGACGGGGACTGGGCGGACGCCGCATCGGATCCTTTTAGGGCTCCTTCGTTCGGCGGTAACGACCTGAACAGTCTCGTGGCGATCCCGGTACGCAGGGAGACCCACGGCAGCGGAGAACCCAAGGTCACCGTCACGATCGGCGACGACGGGAAGGTGACCATCGAAGGCGACAGCGTGACCGTGAGCGCGGACAGCGTGATGCTGGATGCGGACAGCGTCAAGGTGACGGGGAGTCTTGCCGTCGAAGGCGACATCGAGAGTAACGGGACGGTGACGGGGAAAACCGACGTAAAGGGCGGATTGTCCGGCATTTCGCTCAGCACACATATCCACGCAATCCCAGATGGAACGACGGGAACGCCACAATAAGGCGACAATTTGCCATGGAACAAGAAAGGCGGCCCTTCGGGGCCGTCTTTTGAATATTCAGGGGAATTTATAGAGGGATTCCGCCTTTTTCTTTTCTTCCCATTTCGAAAGCTTCGGTGGCGGTTGCTGGCGTTGCCTTGCAATTTCGGCCGTATCCCTGAGCGCTTTGCGATAGCCCCAGATGACGAAAATCAGGAATGCAAGAGGAAGAAAACCTATAAGCGCTTCCGGTTCTCCAAACATAATGGCAAACAACGGGCACATTGCCATAAGAAGAATGGCCAAAACAAACGGCCAAAAGACGACCGTAATGTACACGATTGCACAGACCCAATCACTTTCAGTCCAACCACTTTCAGTGAACTGATTATTTTCGTTTCTCATGGCGTTACCTCCTCGTCATCAATCTAAACAAAAATCCACGCCTCCGGTCTAGTTTTTTGGTGTTTTTTGGTGTCTTTGGGTGTTTGCGGAAATAAGCCTCGGGCTGGTCTATATTTCGGGGAATGAACGAACTGGCGCTCAATCCATCGCACGACATCGAGCTGAACGCTTCCGGGACGGGCATCGCCCGCATCCTCGGGGACGGATTCCGCCCGCAGGCTAAGCGGGTGAAGCAGGCCGTCCTTTGCCTCTTACGGACAAACGAGGGCGAAGCCTTCACCGACGGAAGCCACGGGGTGCCATGGTTCGAAAAGATTCTCACCCTGTCGGAAACGCACCTGGACCTTGCGCAGAGGATCCTCGAAGAGAAAATCCGGGCACTTGAAGGCGTCCGGAGAATCAAGACGATGGAACTCAAGACGGACGGGCGCAACCTTTCCGGATCCATCGCCGTCGAATGCGAGGACGGCAGCGTCGCGGAGGCTGATTTCTAATGGCGATCAATGCAGTGACAATCGACCAGAACGGAGGCGTCTCGGTCGCAAGTTTCGTGGAAATCCGGGAACAGCTGGCGACGGATTACCGCGCCATCTTCGACAGCGAAGGGGAAAATATCGACCTTGACCCGTCCACTCCGGACGGCATGCTGGTGGACCTTTTCGCCTTCGCATATACCGCCATCGCCGAACACTTGCAGGTGGTCGTCCAGGGAATGAACCCGGCGACTGCTTCGGGGATTTTCCTCGATTACCTGGCGAGCATCACGGTGGGCGGAAGAAACGAAGGCGAGACCGACGAGGAACTGCGTGACCGCATCCAGAGCGCGGACCATTACGGATTCGCCACATACGACGGCATGCTCACCTACCTGCGTGACAAGATCGCGTCCGGCGTATCCTTGCAGGTCAACGAAGAGGACGAGACCGTGGACGGGATCCCGGCGCACCGCTTCGAAGTATTCGTCCCGGACGGGGTGACCGCTACGGCGGACGAAATCGCCCAGTTCATCTGGGACTGCAAGCCTGCCGGCATCCTTTCGCACGGGAACAGCTCGGGAACGGCGACGGACAAGGCTGGATTTACCCATACGGTGAAATTCTCGTCCATCGCGGGGACACCGGTCCTTGCAAGAATCACGATCACGGAATACGAGGAAGAGGACCTTCCGGACGATTACGTCGACAGGATCAAGTCTGCAGTGGCGGAATGGGCAGAAGGCGAATATACGGTCGGAAAGGACGTCATCCCGCAGCGGATCACGGTCCCGGTTTACGGAATCGCTGGCATCGACAGCGTCACGGTCGAAGTCTCCATGGACGGAGGCTCCACCTGGAGCGGCACACGCCAGGCGGTCGGTGCAGGCGCATACGCCAGCCTTCCGGAAGCGAACATCACGGTCCTGCCTAGCGACCTCTAAGGGGGACCGATGCAATACACGGGCAAAATCGATCTTTTCGAAAAAGCTTGGGAACTCGCGCTGGACCAGTACCAGAGCAGTCCGAAGCTTAAGGGCCTGATTCAGGCCATGATCAAGAACGGCCAACCGTTCGAGGACTCCATCGACAGGCTCACCCGATGGGCGAACATTGACGAGGCGGAAGGCGAATGGCTCGACATCATAGGCTCGTTCCGGAACTTTCCGAGAGATGCGGGCGAGAGTGACAGCGACTACAGACAACGGCTGAAGTCCGACATCCTGGTCGACAATTCTGGCACGCCGGACAACGTGATCGACAACGCCCGGGAACTCAGCGGCGACGAAAACCCGCAGTACATGGACGAAGACAATCCGGACGACCCGCTCGATGTGGTGTTCTTTGTTTATACGCCGAACGGAAGGCAGATCCTACAGGCGAAAGTGCGCAAGCTCGCCCCGGCAGGGGTGCTGGGAATTGCAGGCGCCGCCGTCGGACAGGGTGACGGGTCGTTTTTGGCGGATGCGGATGGAAAACTTTTCCTGATGGCGGCGGAAGACGCCAACATCGGTACAGGATCACTGCTCGTCGCGGAAAGCGACGGGACACGGCTGGTCGCCGAGGACGGCGTGACGCAGCTCGTATCGGAGGCATAGATGGCAGAAGCAAAACTGAGCTCGTTTGTACAGAAGACGATGGCTGAAGCGCAGGCAGGCGGGGCGCTCTTCCCGGCAACGATGAACGGGGAGAACATCAACGTCCCGGCGTCCGACCTTGGAGGCGGTGGCGGCCTGTTCCAGTTTACGCCCGGTACGACAACTTTCAGCGCCATGCTTGCAGCGCTGGAAGCAGGCAAGACGTTTGTCCTTGTTTACGCGCCGTCCGGCGGAGCGATCTTGAAAACTTACTACACCGGGGTGACAAGCAATACGCTGAATGGCGTGAGCCGCATCGTGCTCGTTCACACGAGCCAGACGGCTATGACATTCTACACGGTCGACAACAGCGACAACTGGACAGGGCCTGCAACAGTATCAATCGACGCATCGGGCAAAGTGGCGGTGACATCGGGAGCCGACGCCGGCTTCCTTGAGGACGTGCTTGTCTCGGATTCCGACCTTGTGAATTTTGTTTCGGTCGGCAACCAGCTCCGCGTCCAGCTTAACCTGGAGTACTCCGCAGACCCGAAGATCTCCACGCTTGACGAATCGCAGGTCAACAGTGCGACCGCGAACTACGGATCGTACGCACTCCAGAGCGGAGCGGAACGCCTCGCATGGGACGATACGGAATTCACGACGTACCAGTGGCTCAACGCAAGCGTTCACCAGTGCATGCGCATCGCCGACGCGCAGGGAACCATCACGAAGTGTAACGTTGCACTTTGCGGATCCCTCAGTTTCCAGGACCCTGCTCCCTGCTTCAACGTCGGGATTTTTGACCTGCAGGGGAACCTTCTCGGCCAGAGCGGTCTCCGTTTCCTTGGCGTGGATTTCCAGAGCGGTGAGGAACTTTGCGAAGTCGACATGGAAGAGACGACGGAAGGTTCGCTCTCGATCAAGCGCAACACGAGATACATCATCCAGGTATGGACCTGCGGGCTCCAGCTCGCGGCGCTCGATCGGCATGACACGTACAACTACACGTACGACTACTCGCTCCGGCAGAACCTCGAAGGCACGGTCTCGCAGCCTGTATTCCTGCCCGTCGACAGCGCCATGGGCAGGGCGGACAAGATCCCGTTTGTCACTTTCGGCGCGGCAAGCCTTGTATAGGAATAGGAGAACAGGATGTATTCACGAAACGAGTATCTGGAATCGACAGATTGCAAGAAGCAGTGCATGGCACGCAACAACGAAGGACTAGACTGGAATTACGCCATTGCGCCCGCCATTGACCGTGACTTGCACGAAAAGCTTCTGAAAATCGACAGCTCCGAAGTGCTCCCGTTTATCCAGCTGTTGCCGCTGATTTCCAGCGGGTATTTCGGGACGGCTATCGAAATTTTACAGGGCTTGACGGCGGAAACCGAATCCTTGGCGGAAGTCAAGGAATGGCTTATTGCTTCGCTCGATGAAGCAAGGGAGGTATAATCATGGCAGAAAACGTCACGACATTGCTCGAAAAACCGGATGCGGAAAACGTCTCCGGAACCGACTACCTCTACCTCGTGCAGGGCACTGGCAGCGACCGCGACCGAAAGATTTCGCTGGAGGCGCTCTTCGCGAGCGACCCCGCGCACACGCTGCTCGTGGACGAGCAGGACACAGTCAAGAAGCGTTATCTCGCTCCGGCATTCTTCCAAGGATCCGATTCAGGAAATTTCGACGTGTTCTTCTCGGTGTCCAACATCACGCGTGACGGTGCCACTGTGCGCGCCCTCGGCGCATTCATCGGCAACGGAAAAGTGACGACGAACAAACTGGCGGACGCCTCCGTCACGGATGAAAAGATTGCGAGAGGTGCCGTCAGCAACGGGGTCCTTGCGGACAATTCCGTAAGTACGAGCAAGATCATCGACGGCAACGTGACTCCGGAAAAGATCGACGCGACAGGCAATTATACGGTCGGATCGATGACCGCCACAGGCTCGGTGCACGCGGACTCCCTCAACGTCACGAATGGCGCAATCATTGGCGGCGATGCAGGCGTCAACGGCAATCTTACCGTGGGCGCTTCCAAAAAGCTGACGGCTGTGGGAGAAGCCGTATTTGGGGATACGACGATACGAAAACTGACGCTTATGGCAGGAAATGGCGCCCTGTATTCCGTCCTCAAGGCGGACTCGACATTCGACCTGGCGACGTACAGCGGCGCCGAAGGCGAAATCAAGATCGTCTGCAACACCAACAACCAGTACGACATCACGGTGACCTGCACGACAGGGAACGTGACGATTCCGGTCCACGGTGCGCACATGTTCATCGGGATGGGTTCCTCTAGCTGGTTCTCGATCGATTAAGGAGAGCAGCCATTGAACGCAGCCACACTGACGACAATCGCGAACGTAATCGGGGCTCCCGCCTTCGCGGTGCTCGTATGCATCGCCCTCTTCGGGTTCGGTCTCTACAAGATCCTGCCGCGATTGCAGGACGGGCAGAAGGCGACCGAAGCCATCCGCAAGGACCGCGAAAAGAAGCAGAAGGAATACTCCGAACGGTTCGACCGCCTCGAACGTTCCATCATCGAGGAACGCTCCGCGCGGGAGACCTTCGAGGCGCTGACGATTCAGCGCCTCAAGGATGGAAACGACAAGTTCGAGAAGCTCGACTCCAAGGTCGACGACCTCCGGAATTCGGTCGGCAAGGTGGACAAAGGGGTGGCTACTCTTTCCGGACAGCTCGACATTCTCATCAAGATGAAGGAGGCTTGAGGGATGCTCGAATTCGTAATCGCAATCGCGACGGCGGTGGTCGTCGCCGGGCTCGGTCTTCTCGGGGCCGCTTTGATCGGACAGGCCATCCTCGACGGCATCGATGACGTATGCAAGGACAAGGACAATGAAGAAGATTCTTGAATTGCTGGCAAGGATCGGGATACGGATCACGATCCATTTTTGACTTAGTGGAGGGAAAATGACAAGACGCAACCGCATCACCGTCGACAGTTTCTCGGCGTCAAATTTCCACACGACCGAATCCAGGCCGTACCTTTTCGTCGCGCCTGCGACGGTGTGGATCCACTTCACGCGGAGGATGGCAGACGGCTCTTCGCTCCGCGGCGTCATCAGCATCTGCCTGCTCGACGGGTTCGAGACGGACGGCGCTTCCACGAAGTGGCCCGCGACGCTGCTCGTCCCGAACTGGCGTGAGGGCGACGACCGGTACAACGCATGCCCGACGGCGCACGACGTGCTCTACATCATGGAAGGGCTCGTGCCGGGGCTGACCGGAGGGACTCCGCCGCTGGAGCTTTCCCGCGAGGAATGCGACGACATCCTGCGCGGCATGTGGCGCTGCTGGGGAATGTCCCGCGCGCTCGCCGGCGTCGCCGACAAGGGGATCGAGATCTTCGCAGGTGGCAAGTCCCACTGGGGCAACGACGGGTTCTGCGTGAAGAGCCGCGCCGTTGTAAGATGGAGACGGACTGATGGATAAGTACTTCACTTGCGCGGAACCGCGCTTTTTCACTTTCGCCGAGATGACCCGTACGGACACCGGCCTCGACAACCGCCCGACGACCTGGGAGCAGGTCGAGAACCTGATGGTGACCGCGAACCGGCTCGACACCATCCGCGAGAAGTTCGGCAAGGCGGTGCGGGTCAACTGCGCCTTCCGTTCCAAGGCGGTAAACGAGCGCGTGGGCGGCGTTCCGACATCCGCCCACACCCAAGGGCTCGCCGCCGACATCTGCGCCTACGACGGCACGGAATCGGGCAACAGACAGCTCTTCGCCATCTGCCGGGAGTCGCTCCTTTCGCTGGGCATCGACCAGCTCATCCTGTACACGGAAAAGCCAGGAGTCGAAAGTTCCCGCATCCGGTTCATGCACGTGGGGTTCCGTGCGTCCGGGCAGACTCCTCGCGGGCAGATCCTGCTCAAGTGAGCCGCGCATGACCGAAACATTCGCCTTTGAAATTCCGGGAGAGGTCCCTAGCAAGAAGAACAGCAGGCGTCTCGCGATGGCGGGCGGACGGCTCCGCTCGTTCCCGTCGAAGGCGCACGAACGGTGGCACCGGACGGCAATGGCGGAAATCGCCATGCAGAAGGCGGGGCGCATAGGCATCCCGCTGGGCATGCGCCTGCGGGTGGACTGCACGTTCTATCACGCTGACAGGCGACGCCGTGACCACAACAACCAGATGGCGTCGGTCCTCGACCTGCTCGTGGATTCCGGGATAGTCAAGGACGACTCCTGGGACATCGTGGCGGAGGAATCATGCCGTGGCGAATTCAGGAAGGGGAACGGGGGCGCAAAAATCGAAATCAGGATTTTATCGGAGGTTACGGATGAAAATTGTCGAGATGCCGCTGTCGCAGATCAGGCGGTATGCGAACAACCCGAGGAACAATGAGCGCACATGCCACAGGATCGCCGCTTCGATCAAGGATTTCGGGTTCACGAATCCGCTCATCCTTGACAGGGACGGCGTCATCATCTGCGGAGACACGAGATACCTGGCGGCCTTGAAGCTTGCGCTCCCGACGGTGCCGTGCATCGTACGGGACGACCTGACGGAAGACCAGGCGACTGCGCTGAGGGTCGTCGACAACAAGGTGGCGGAACTCGCGGAATGGGACAAGGAGAAGCTCAAGGCGGAGCTTGCCGCGATCGGCGGATCCATCGACATGGAGGCGCTCGGCTTCGACGTGCCGACCATCAACGACCTTGAAGAGGATGCCCAGGAAGGGACGGAGACAGAACCGGAGACGGTGACGAAGCCGGGATGCATCTGGCATCTCGGGAAACACAGGCTGATGTGCGGGGATTCCACCAAGGAAGCGGACGTCTCCAGGCTCATGGACGGGGCGACGGCTTCCCTTTGCGTCACGGATCCGCCTTATAACGTCGACTACGAAGGCGCGTCGTGCACCGACAAGATCGCGAACGACAACCTGGGCGACGGCTTCCCTGCCTTCATGCTCGACTGCATGAGGTCGCTGGTCAACCATACGAGAGGCCCGGCGTTTGTTTTCATGAGCAGCTCCGAACTTTCCGCATTGTATAACGGGTTCACGATGGCGGGCGGCCATTTCGGTTTTTTCGGGATCTGGAAAAAGACGCATTTCACGCTCGGCCGGAGCGATTACCAGAGGAAATACGAGCCTTACCTGTACGGATGGGCGGGCGACGAACGTCCGGAACCGCCGAAGAAGATGACGGACCTCATGGTCTGCCGGAAGCCGAACAAGTCCGTCCTGCATTCGACGATGAAGCCCGTCCCTCTTTTCGAGGAGATCATCAGGGAGAACAGCCGGAAGGGGGATGTCGTCCTTGACCTTTTCGGAGGATCGGGAACGACTCTCGTCGCCGCCGAAAAACAGCACAGGACCGCATACGCGATGGAGTTCTCTCCGGTCTTTTGCGACAGGATCGTCGAGAGGTTCCGCTCCGACTTCGGCGTTGACGCGTATATGGAAGAACCCGAAACGGAGGAACAAAAGAATGGCTAAGCGGAAGACGATCATCCACATGGACCAGGTGAAATCCATGGATAGCCACGAAAATACTCGGCTCGAAATCACCGAAGAGCCGATCGGGAACGTCCACCCGTACGAAGGGAATCCTCGAAAGAACGAGAAGGCGGTCCCGTCTGTCGCCGAAAGCATCCGGACGTTCGGATTCCAGGCGCCGATCCTCGTGGACGGCGACGGCGTCATCCTGGCAGGGCATACCCGGTACATGGCGGCAAGGTCGCTCGGGCTCGAAACGGTGCCCGTGATCCGCATCGGGAACTTGAGACCTGTCGAGGCGAGAGCGTACAGGCTCGCCGACAATAAGGTCGGGGCAGGTACGGCATGGAACATCGGACGGCTGAAGGAGGAACTGAAGTCCATCAAGGGAAAATTCAGCCTGGACCTGCTCGGTTTCGGGGCGGACGAGCTGAAGGTCTACTTTGACGATTTCGAAGTGGACCTCATGTCGGACCGGTGCGTTCCGGAGAACCTGCGGAAGGTGGAACCCGGCGAAGTATGGAAGCTCGGGAACCATACCCTCGCCTGCATGGACGGGACGGACGGGGCGACGAACACGGAGCTCCTCGACGGACGCCCTGCGATGGCATGCATCACCCGTCCATGGTTCGACGACAGGGACCGAACCGAAAGATTGATGCGACAGGCGATCGTGCAGACCGAAGGCGCCTGCTATTTCCATTTGAAGCCGGGTTTCCTGGCGTGGGCGAAACCTGCATGGGAGAATGCGGGTGGAGTTTGGTCCACGTTCATCGTCAACCATGGAGGGGCTGAACCGGGGCCTTGCGTGGAGCATAGCTTCAGCGCTTGGCTTTACGGGTGGAATTCCCAGCGCGGGCATTACTTCATCGAGGAACGCAACAAGAGCGACGTGTGGGATTTCGAGGATACGGAAGACGCGTCCAGATACCTGCTTTTTGCTGGCGAGGCGATAAAGAACAGCACGATCCCGGAAAGGACCGTGTTCGACCCGTGCGCCGGAGACGGGGACACGCTGATGGCGGCCGAAATGGGATGCAGGCGGGCTGTCTGCGTGGAGTCCGATCCGGAACGGTGCGCCTACATCATCGCGCGATGGGAAGGATTCACGCACAGAAAGGCGGAAACCGTCTAGACTTTATTTGTTGCGGATTTCGAAGGAGACCGAATTCACTAGTGTGCTGGTGTCGATGAGAGGCTTGTCGCCGCCATGGCGCCGGTTCGCGATTGTGTAGGGGGAGAGGGCGACCCACGGGCCGTTACGCATGGAATCCTTGATCTCGTCGACACCTTTCTGCCCGAGGAACTCGAACACCTGGCGGGCGGTCATCTGCCCGGAAATGTAACGGGGGAGCAGCCTGCGGAGTATGGCGTCCGCCTTCTTTGCGAAGTTGGCGGATGCAAGTTCCATGAACGGACGTGGCGGAATGGCAGGATAACGGTGGCCGGAAACGGTGCACCCAGCCTCGCGCCCGTAGTTCAGGGTTCGGGCGACCATGGCGAGCGATACGGGCTTCCCGGCAGGGATGGACTTCCCGTTTTTCATGTTCCCGCCGTTTTTCTGCGCGGCGTAATAGACGGCGGTCTTGTTGCCGTCAGGCCAACCGACGGCGAGCTCGCTGTCCTTGAAGAATGCGGAATCCGCGATCTTTGAAAGATTTCCCTTGCTTAGAATTTTCATGGTGCTTTTTTTGAAAAATATATTACATTTTAAGGTAACAAGAACGAACTTAGTGGGAGAATTTCTCACCTTAAAGGAACTCGCCGCCCGGATTGGTTACAACTACTGGACGGTACACGGATGGGTCGATAGCCGGGGACTTCCGGTGCACCGCGCGACGCCGCGCGGTCGAATGACCGTAAGCTGGACAGAATTCAACGCCTGGTGGGCGAAGATCGGGGCATAGCCATGGTAGACAAGGCTATGCACGAAAAGATGTCGGCTCTCGCGCGACTCGGTGCGAAGGCGTCAAACGGCGGAGAGACACGCCGGTTACAGAACCTTGTCAAGAAGGGGCTCAAGACCAACATCCCCACGAGCGGGAACCTCGCCGATATCCTGTACAAGGTCGGCGTGGACGCCAACGAAAAGGTGGACGCGGCCAGGGGCATCATTTCCGTTTTCATATTCAAGGCGCTCGCCGGTGACCTTTCGGCGGCCCGCTTCATCTTCGAGGCGGGAGGCTTGACGCTGAACGCCGCAGAAAAGCGCGCAAGGATCGCCGCAATCTCGAAGATGGCGGAAAACCCGCAGGACGTGGCGCTCGCAAGGCAGCAGGGCACAACTGCCGTGACTCCGGAAGAAATGCGGGCCGAAGCCTTGGACATGGGGGTGAAACTATGACACCCGCAAGGGCTGCCCTGTCCCGCAGGAACCTGCTCGCCTTCACCAAGGCGACATACCCATCGTACGACATCGGGTGGGTCCACCGCGAAATCGCTGCGAGACTCGGGATTTTCCTTGCCGATGTCCTGGACAAGAAAAGCCCTCGGCTCATCCTGACGATGCCGCCGAGACACGGGAAGACGGAACTGGTCAATCGCCGGTTCCCATCCTGGACGTTCGGAATCGCCCCGTTCCTCAACATCATGACGGTGACATACTCCGATGCCTTGGCCAAGCGGCTGAACAGGGACGTGCAGCGGATTATGGGGCAGGAAGAATACTCCGAGATTTTCCCGGGCGTCACGCTCGAGAAGCGGAAGGGAGATATAGCCCACACGAAGACTACGGAACTTTTCGAAATCCCTGGCTTCGGCGGGAGTTTCCGTTCGTGCGGTGTCGGAGGCGGCATCAACGGCATGGGAGCTGACATCCTCTCGATTGACGATCCGTTCAAGAACAGGGCCGAGGCGGACAGCCCTACCATACGACAGAGGGTGTGGGATTTTTACGTATCCACGGCGCTTACTCGCCTTGCACCGGGTGGCGGAGTGATCGTGACGGTCACTCGCTGGCACAAGGACGACCTGGTGGGGCGTTTGTTGCAGAACGAGAAGGCGGGAGGCGACAGCTGGACCGTCATCAATTATCCGGCGATCGCGGAACACGACGAACCGAACCGGAAGGAAGGCGAGTCGCTGCATCCGGCACGGTATCCGATCGAGGCGTTGCTGAAACTGAAACGCACCATCGGCTCGTACGAATGGTCCGCGCTTTACCAGCAGCGTCCGACGCCACGTTCAGGCGGCATCTTCAAGCGCAGCTGGGTGCGGTATTACGATACCGCCCCGGCGGTTTTCGACCGCGTGATTCAGAGCTGGGACTTGACGTTCAAGGATTCGGAATCGGGGGACTTCGTCGCGGGTTTTGTCCTTGGACAGATCGGCGCCGACATTTACGTTCTCGACTGCGAGCACTCGAAAATCGACTTCCCGAGCCAGATTCGCGCCATTCTTCGGATGACGAAAAAATGGCCAATGGCGACGGGGAAGGTTGTCGAGGACAAGGCGAACGGTCCGGCCGTCATCGCTACGCTCAGGAGCAAGGTGCCTGGGATCATCGCATTCAACCCCCAGGGGAGCAAGGAGCAGAGGGCGAACAGCGCGGCTCCGACGGTGGAGGCGGGGAACCTGCTGCTTCCAAGGTCCGCCCCGTGGCTTACCGATTTCGAGAACGAGTTCTTCATGTATCCCGGCGTCGATCACGACGACCAGGTGGACGCCCTGGACCAGGGCATCCTTTACCTTACACAGCACGCCATGCGAGGGATCGCATCATGGCTCTAGGAGAGACAATGGGCAAGAATACAATTGGCAAAAAGAAAACTTTCGGCGATGGCGCCTATACGAACCTGGTGACGGGTCTGGGCGAAATCGGCATCGACAAGACCGAAGAGACGAAGGCGGGACAGTATACGCCGGCGGACCTCGGGGAACTGGCGCGGATGCAGATGCTCGACGGACTCGCCGACATAATCGTCTGCAATCCCGTCGAGACGGCGTTCATGAACGACCCGACGCTCGCCGGGGATGACGACGGGAAAATCCTTGAAGCAGCCATGCAGGCGGGGCTTGTCGAGGCTATCCAGAGCGCTGGCGAGGAACTGCGACTGACGGGAGGCGCCGTCATCGTGAAGGAATACGAAGAGGAGCAGACCGGAAACGGCCCGAACTTGAAGAAAGCGCCCGACGACAGGTGGACACTTTCCGGATTCCGGGTGTACGGTGCCGGGGAAATTTCCCTGCAGTCATCGGATTTCGAGGGCGACACGCCGAAATGTTACCCGGTGAAGCTGATGGACGGGAACGAGGTGCGCATCCATCCGCAGCGGTGCACCGTCTTCCACGGGAAACGGCTGTCGGGAGCGCTCAAGAATTCGGGCTGCATCCGGGAGAAGTTCTTCGGGACGAGCGCCCTGCGTCCGGTCGAAAAGGCGCTGAAGGACATCGCTACGGTCACGGGATCGGTCGTGAACATGGCGACGGAAACCGGGACACTTCTTGTCACCCTCGACGGCATCAACGACCTGCTCTCGAAGCCGGACTGTGGATTGAAGGACGTACACGACCTGATCAGCATGGTGAAGTTGTGCATGAACAGCATGCGCGCCGCGTTCGCAGGACCTAACGACAAGTTCCAGATTCTCTCGCACAATTTCGGCGGGATCCCCGACGTCATGCAGAAGCTTTTCGTCCTTGCCGCCGCTAAGAGCCACATGCCGATGAGCCTGCTCTTCGGGCAGAGCGCCACTGGGCTCGCGCAGACGAACGAGGGCGACGCGAAGGCGTACGCAAAGACGGTGAACGCATGGCGCCAGCGCTATCTCTACAAGCCGTCGGCTTCGCTTTTCACCGATTTTGCGAAGCGCAACTTCGAGAAGGACGTGACCGGGTTCACGTGGGGCACGATCGACACCCGCACGATCACGGAAGAACTCGATGCAAGGAAGAAGGAAAACGAGATCGACATCGCGTCGATCAACGCGGGAATCCTCACAGCGGACGAAGTGAGAAATGCCCGCTATGCGAACGGGCACTCGTTCGAACTTACGGTCGATTCGGAGGATTAAGGGATGGGAGCATTCCAGGAATTCGCACGAGCCGCGATGGCGGCAGGAACGAAACGCGGGCGTCGTCCCGTCATGAACGCGCAGCAGTTCTACCCGCGCGGTTTGGAGCGCGAGCTCCAGCAGAAGACCGTCGCGGAGTTCATGCGCATCTACAGGCAATTCCTAGAAGCCGCCCTGGTCGGATTCTCTACGTTCAGGGACGACCAGGGCGATCTTTCCGAATCGCAGCCGGTGCTGTCCGACGCCTTCAAGGGAGAACTCACGAGCATCGAGATGCGCACCGACAGGAAGGCTCGCGAGAATTTCAGCAGGCAGTCGGAAATGATCATCGGCGCCCCGTATTACCCGCCGGGATCGACCGAATGGATCCTGAACGACTGGCACGCCACGTTCCAGGACTTGTGCGTCTCGGCATGCGCACAGCAGAAGACGAAGATCGCCGTCATCGTCGCCGGAGCGAAGCAGGCAGGCTGGAACAAGTACCAGCTCGAAAAGGCGATCGAGAAGCAGCTGCCGTCCCAGTTCAAGCACAGGGCGGAACTCATCGCACGGACGGAGCTCGCGAAGCTCAACACGGCCGTGACGCTCGAGACGTACAGGAGCTCCGGGGTCCAGTACTACAAGTGGCTCACCACCATCGACGGGCGCGAACGCGAATCGCACGCGCTGATGAACGACCGCATCTGCTCCGTCACGGACGGCGACGTCTACTTCGAACAGAACCCGAAGCAGCCGCTCCGCCCCATCGAGCACAGGCGCACGGGCGACATGTACCACGGCCATCCGGGGACGGACTTCCAGTGCCGCTGTTCCATGGTCATGTGGGACCCGGCCATCGACGGCGACTACGAGGTCAAGGACTCCGACCTGCTCGAACAGCGGGAAACCGAGGAATTGGCCGAAAAGGAAGCGCAGGAACGCGCGGAAGCCGAAAGGAAGGCGAAGGAACAGGCTGAACGGGAAAAGGCCGCGGAGGCGCTGAGAACGGCGAAGGAAGCGGCAAAACGGGCGGAAGCCGAAAGACAGGCCGCCGAAAAGGCGAGACAGGAAGCCGAAGAGAACGCCAGGAAGCTGGCGGAGGAAGCGAGGACGGCACGGCTCGAAGCCGCCGCTGTGAAACGCCATGCGGACCGGACCGAAGAGATGGAACGGGCGATCGTTTCCGCCTGGAACCGGCGCAGGATCCTCCGGAACGCGGAAGCGAGACACGCCGAGCGCACGCAGGAACAGGCCACGGCAATCCAGCAGCGCTGGGACGCTCGCCAGGCGAAGATCAAGGAAGCCATCAAGACGGTGGACGACATCCGTGGCGAATATTCCGGCATCAATGGGCTCGCCTTCCCGTCCACGGTCAAGAAGGCGGAAAGTCAGGGCAAGTACACGAAGGCGGCAGGCCTTGCGCAGAATTTCAAGGCGAAGGTGGATGCGGAAGCATCGAAGCTCGACCTGCTCGGAGACCCGCTCGACGCCATGAGGAAGCACGGGCTCAAGGAAGCCCAGGCGGTGCAGGATGCCGTCCGGAAGAAGCTCGAATACTTGGAACAGTTCGACATCGACAAGAAGATCAAGAAGCTCGAGTTCGAGATCGAGTACGTCGAGAAGAACAAGAAATACGCCACCTGGGAAGTGGCGAAGAAGGCGTACGAGAAGGCGCTCGCTGGCGTCAAGTTCCAGAAAGGCGTATCCGATGCGACCGCCAAGGTTACTGCCATTGAAGCCATGGCGAAATCCGCCAAGGACAAGACGCTCACGGGCTACGTGAACAAGCTCAAGAAGGCAGGAACCCCGACGACCCAGGCGGAACTCGACGCCCTGAACAAGGAAATCGACAAGGCGGAAAAACGTGCCGCGAAGGTAAAACCGAAGGATCCGTCACCGAGCGACGTCTATCCGGAAATTTCGTTCAAGCCGAGCACGGCAAAACAACGAAGTATCAAGTTTATCGATCGTTCGAAATGGAGATCGAAGGACACCGAAATCATCGACAGCTGCGCGAAGAACGCCTGGCAGAACGCCACGCTCGAGCAGAAACAGGCCGCATACTACTACACGAGTGGATCGTGCGTCAACAACGAACCGCTGTACGGTGTGCATTATTCTGCTAACAAGGACGTGATGGAGGCGGTCACGAAGCGCAACCCGAACCTGACGAGACTCATCGACAGCACGAGCCTGCCAAAGGATACATGGCTGAGGAGCGGGCAAAGATGGGGAACTTTTTCTGGCGTTTTCGGGATTGACCTTGATGCGGAAATTTTCAATGCCAGAAAAACTGCTAAATCGGGCGACGAAGTGGCGAAGATGCTGACGAAGAAGCTCAAGGGAAAGACTGGCACGCAGAAGGCTTTCATGTCAACGTCGTTTGCAAGTGATACTGGATTCGATCGAGATCTTGATTTTCAAATTTTTGCACCGAAGGGGACAAAATGCCTTTATGCGGAGCCTTTCTCTGCGTTTGGAGTCCGAGACACATCTCCGACAAAATGGGATGGCAAGGAGGCTACTATGAGATTGCCTGCGACCGATCCCGAATTTGAGGGAATTTTACAGCGAGGGACAGAATTCAGGATTGTAGCGATTGAATATAGCTCGACGGCAATGTCCAATACAGGCTATCGCGTCGTATTGGAAATCGTCAAACAGGCTCCGCAACCTTACCAGCCAGGAAATCCTGTAACCTATTAAAATCTTCCAACGCACATCGTACTTCTTCGCCGCTTCCATAGCATGCGGCCTGCGCACGATTTGCGTATAGTCCGAAAAATTCCTTGTTGTAAGGGAAGAAATAATTTTCCGGAAGTTCGATGTTGCAGGCCTTGGCGACGACTTCGACTTCCCGGACAAAATCGTTCAGTTCATTTTTAGTGAACAATTTTGTATAGCCGACTCCTTCGAGTCGTTCAAAATTTAAGCGGCTAGGAAATTTTCCCGGATGTTTTTCAATTCTAAAATCACCATCCTTCAGGATCGTATATCTTTTTTCTGCCATTTTAAGCCTCCTTTAGACAATAAAAATAAAACGTTTTTCATGGACGGTCGCCCGTTCAATTTTTACACGGGGTTCAAGGCTTCAGATTTGAAACATAGAGCCTGGAAAGCGGTGAACGCCTCGTCCACGGATCCGTCGAGCATCTGCAGGGTGAAAATCTGGAACCGCCCGTCGGCATAATTGAACACCAGCTCGAAGAACCCGTCGCGTCCAAGTTCATCATCACGGACTGTACGGTTGGATTTCCGGAAATCCCCGAAATTTGAATCGCAGGAGAGGCGCGAAGCGATGGAGCGGAAGCAGTCGAGCGCGGATGTAAAACCGGCTCCGTCCATTCCATTGAACAGCTTGAGATAGAACTCCCCGTCGATGCCGTCAGATTCGAGCTCGCCAGGGACGAAAGTGAAAAAATCGGATTGAAGATAAAAGAGCATGGTCAAGCCTCCTCTGCTTCGTTCTTGACTTGCATTGTATAATGTAATAAATTTAGTGCATAATAGTGCAATTAATTTATTTTTTTTTTTTGAACCGTTTTAGTGCAGTTTATTATTTTTT
>Ga0326511_10000369_pt1 | contig 39027 bp, 45 predicted proteins | sample 0_2496_0518_D_FD_203701 | JGI IMG/M metagenome (GOLD analysis project Ga0326511, IMG submission 203701) | Bovine rumen microbial communities from UC Davis, California, United States - 0_2496_0518 | ecosystem: Host-associated > Mammals > Digestive system > Stomach > Rumen | place: USA...
GCTATAGTCGCCTGTTGCACTTGCGCCGCTATAGTCGCCTGTTGCACTTGCGCCGCTCTTGTTGCCTGTTGCACTTGCGCCGCTATAGTCGCCTGTTGCACTTGCGTCGCTCTTGTTGCCTGTTGCACTTGCGCCGCTCTTGTTGCCTGTTGCACTTGCGCCGCTATAGTCGCCTGTTGCACTTGCGCCGCTATAGTCGCCTGTTGCACTTGCGCCGCTACAGTTGCCTGTTGCACTTGCGCCGCTATAGTCGCCTGTTGCACTTGCGCCGCTCTTGTAGCCTGTTGCACTTGCGCCGCTATAGTCGCCTGTTGCACTTGCGTCGCTCTTGTAGCCTGTTGCACTTGCGCCGCTACAGTTGCCTGTTGCACTTGCGCCGCTACAGTTGCCTGTTGCACTTGCGCCGCTATAGTCGCCTGTTGCACTTGCGCCGCTACAGTCGCCTGTTGCACTTGTTTTGTCAGTCCATTTTACCCGATTAAAGCAAAATTTGATTCCTGCTTGAATAAGACCTGTAAGCCCAATTTCAGCAACAATCTTAATTCGTTCAAAACAACTTTTATTACAGTCTTTATCTTCTTGACCATCACCTTCAACCTCACAAAAACGAGTAGTCTCGTTCGGCGGATAATATTCAAGAACATCCATAGGATTTTCACACGCATGGAATCCGCTTTCGCAACACTTAACTTCTCCGGCATGGGTATATTCCTTGCCAATTTCGTACTGAAAATCCCTGCATTTCAAATCTTTGTCGAAACCTTTATATAGCTTTTTCATATTTATACCCCTCTAAAACTTTACATTATGCAGTCATTTCTTTAAGAATCTGCCCGAACATTGCTTTTGCAAAATCAGGTGGCACGGCATTGCCAATCTGCTTTACAACCTCAACTTTCGTTCCTGTAAACTTGTAATCAGCCGGAAAACCAGTAGCGGCGGCAAGCTCTTTTGGCTGCAACATTCTAAAGCCAAGCTCTATGCCGTCAGTTGTTCCGCATACGGCGAACCTGTCTTTTGTTGTGATTGTCGGAAGCGGAATTCTGACTGGATGAGCACATCCATTGCCGTAGTATTCCGTAATGAACGGTTGTACCAGACAATGCTCCTGTTTTGTGCAAATTGTTGAAAGAGGTTTGCTAATTTCACGGTTCCTGTTCTTTGCCGAAGTCTGTCCGATAGCAGACACAAATGGTTGTATCAGCATGTGATGTGCACCACTGCAACTTATTGTAGACACAGGTTTTTGTATGCTTTCTGATGTGGACTGACCGTACAGAAGGGCAATGAACGGTTCTGCATAGTCTCCCCAGAATTCGCGGATTCCGCATTCAATCCTGCGCAATGTTGCGGCGGCCAGAGGCTTCTTTCTGTCCTTGATAAGCTGACAAGGAATTGACCAGTCGATTATCTCAGCCGCGGCCCTCCATTTAGGAAGAAACATGTCGCCGTCCTTTGTGTTTGTCATTTTTGGCCATACAATCCTTTTTCCGCAATCTCTGCGTACAGCCTGGATAAAAAGCCTTCTTCTTGATGTAGGTGCTCCGTAATCAGCCGCACAAAGGACCTTGAAAGAAACCACATAATTCAAAGACTGTAAACATCTGACAAACATGTTGAATGTCTGACCTTTCTTTTCTGCGATTGTTTTTCCGTCCGGTGTAAGAGGTCCCCAGTTCTGGAATTCAGGGACATTCTCTACAATTATTCTTTTCGGGTGCAAAATTTCTGCAAACCTGAGAACATCCCATGCAGGGGCTCTCATCTGCTCATTCTTTGGCTTGCCTCCGCGGGCAACAGAATGGTGAGTGCAGGCAGGAGAGGCCCAGAGCAGGTCAGTGTCAACGGCAGCCTTAAGAGTCTCCGGGTTTATTGTCTGTACGTCCTCTACACGGTGCTCTGCAAAAGGGTAATTGGCTGCATGAGTCTCAATTGCCCTTTCCCAGTGATTAATAGCGGACATATTTACGTCACAATCATATTCATGTGCGGCCTGTACAAGCCCTGTAGACTCTCCGCCGCCGCCGCAAAACATATCAATTATGTTAAGTTGCTTCATACCCTCTCCCCATACAAAACATAAATCATTTGTTCGTCTGTTGCTTCCGGGAATGTTTCTGTAAAACGCGCCCTTATATCAGCCTTTACAAGTGCCTTATTCAATGTTTCTTTATAGGCTTCTGCCGTATTTCCGTAATGCTCTATGATTGACTTGTAAACCTCTATCGAAAATCCGCGGCGGTCAGTTGAAACAAGCGACAAGTAGGAAGGGTCAAAACCGAGCCGTGCCGCCTGTTGTTTTTGTGTCTCCGCAAAATCAACGCGCAACTTTTTTAACACTTTGCCTATGTCATTAAGATAACAATTAACTGTTGTACCCATTTTCTCACCTCACATTAAAAAGGAATGTCTTCCGGGAAGTCTTCGCCGCCGTCATTACTGAAATCCTGTTGCGGTGGCTCGTTCTTTGGTGCAAATCTGCCGTTGTTCGTGTTGCCGTCAGATTTTCCGCCTAAAAGTTGCACTGAATCAGCAACGATATAGACTTTTGAGCGGTTATTGCCAGTTTCCTTGTCTTTCCAACGGTCTTGTTTCCAGTAGCCGTTTACCGCAATCTGCTTGCCCTTGCTCATGTAAGGTTTAAGTTTTTCGGCGGTCTTACCCCAAATAAGGACTTCAAAGTAATAAACTTCGTCCGTCCATTCGTTATTTTTCTTTACGCTCTTGTTTACGGCGATACTCACATTCATTCTTGCCGTTCCGCTAGGTGTATAAGAAAAGCTGCGCTCGTCCAGGTCATGTGTAAGCCGTCCGATAACATTGTAATCGTTTAAGTCTGTCATATTTTCTATCCTCTCTTTTCCCTATAATCAGGGGCTTTAATCGTTATTATCTGTGAGTTTTGCCTTAACCTGCTCAAAACATCGTTGTTGACAAAACGCTCAAAACAAAAATCACAACCTTTTTTCGGGCAATCCCTTGAAAGATGTGTGTTTGTAAGAAGCATAAAAGGCAAATTTCTTGTATGCCTTTTGTCCAGGATATAGCTAAGCCAATTCAATTCCGCATCGCTTCCTTTGCTTCTGCCCATTTCATCAATTACTAACATTGGGATTGACGCTAATTCCTGTACTATTTCCAGTTCCGTCTTTACCGCCTTGACTGAATAACTTTGACGAATCATCGTTGTTATCTCATACATTGACAGAATCTTGCCCCCCATTGCCTTGACTGCCATACTTCCCAAGAAGGTTTTTCCAACTCCGTTACTGCCTAACAGAATCACTTTCCCGGATTTTTCAGCAATCATTTGCTTTACCGCTTCAAGTGCCTTCTTCTGCTCCGGCGTTTTCGGAATAAAGTCTTTCAACTCCTTATCCCAGTATTCAGGCTCTATGTTCCGCTCTTTGTATCGCGAAATACGCTCTTGCCTTAATAAATCTGCTTGCCGTGCTATCTCTTCTTCCTGCTCCCTCTCCTGCTCCTCTGCCTCGCACTTTTCGCAAACATACTTCCTCTCGCTTTCGGTTTCAATATAGTACCCCTCGACTTTGCCATGTTTTTCACAAACAAACTCACACCTATTAACAGTAAAGGGTAAACATGTCGCTAGATTAACCATAGACACACACCTTACAACTGGATTTTATCTTCAACAGGCGAACTTTCCGCTTCCTTCTGCTTTTTGAAATCATCAATTCTAAAGTTTTCCGGCAAAAACTTTAGAATTGTCTTCTTTTCGCAAAAGTTGTAGAAGGTCTGCTCACTGTTCCACCATGTCAAGCCCTGCCTCTTTAGTTCAATAACCTGTGCATAGTTCTTGACTGCCGCTATGACTTCATCACTGTGCAAGTGCAGACTGTTCAACGCGCTCGCCGCTAGCTTAAAATCGCGCATTGTGAAAGTTATCAGATTGCCGTTACAACACGGCAAGCCGTGGGAAAAAAGAATGTCGAACACCTGTTCCGCATAGTTTTTTCTTTGTTCCGATTGTGTCTCATAGTCGAACTGCTCCCTCGGCTCTTCCGGCTCTTCTTCCCTCACAATTTCAGTTGTCAAGTTTTCTTTGACAACTCCATCACTCGGCTTGTTGTCCGCCTCTGTTTTCTCTACGGTTTCAACCCTTGTTTCTGTCTCTGCATTTTTCAGCGAATATACACCGTTTGACTTCTCGATTATTTGCGCCTTTTCTTCGGGGTAGTTGGTGTCCTTAATCCTGTCTCCGCGAATTTTGTTGTTAATCTTCCAGTGCTTAATTACGTAAATCCCGGAATTAAAGCGAATTAAAAATCCCTTTTCAACCAATTCAGCAAGTGTCTTCTCATCCGCGCCGCACATTCCGCATATCCGGCGCGAACTGTTGACAAAGCCTTCATCATCCGCGTTCATTGCCATGTGGAAATACAAAGTCTGTGCAGCAAATGACAATTCTAAAAAGGCGTCACTGTCCGTAATCGACTTTGAAAACATCCTGCGTTCGCTCATATTTCCCGATTCCCCCATTTTATATTTTTCTAGTTTCAAGATTAATTATCTTTGTCTTGTCATAGCCAATGCCATTGCCGGACAACAAACTCTTGAATGTTGTTATCTGTTTGACGTTGCCCCTCAACGTGATTCCAGGAATAATTTCAATTCCCATGTTGTCCGCAATTTCCCTTACGGTGTTTATCTCCGCTTCGTTGCCATAGACATTGAAAGTGTAGACCTCGACTTTGTTTGGTTGTTCCTCGTTTTTTTTAGGCTCGGTCTTTACTTCTACTTCTGTCTCTACAGTTTCCGGCGATTCAGCTTTGTTTTCTGCCTTTTCAATTCCAAAAGTTTCATTTTCTGCCTGTTCTTTTTCTTCACGCGCCTTTTTTTCCGCCTCCAACTGTGCAAGGCGTTCGCGGTTTGCCTTTAGTTCCGCTCCCTTGTTTAATGTCTGCTGCAAGTTAAGGGTAGACAGGTACAAGTCTTTTAGAATAGCGGTATCTTCGCCAAAAGCGTCCAAAGAAGCCAAGTCTCCGTTAATATTCTTAATGATTGTGTCAATGTCAGCGTCTACGGTTGAAAGTTTTGTTGTTTTATTCAGCCATTTTGCATTGAAAACGCGGTCAAGCGGTACAAGATTGAAGTTTTTGCCATTCCAAAGTTCGACAATCTGCGCTTTTTTCTGCGCCTTTTCCTCTTCCTCTTTTGCCTTTACTATCAAGTCCAACTTTCCGCTTGCAGTCTTCATCATGTCGCAAGTTTCGGCTATGACATTCTTGAACTCTGCAAAAGGCATGTTCCACTCTTTTTCAAGCGCAATTCTGCGGTCATTCAAAGTCTTTATTGCCGCATTGATTTCTGCCTTGTCCTTTGCCGCCTGTTTAGCGTCTCCGGCGTAATTGTCTACGGAATACTCCTTCAACTTTTCCGCGACATAAGCCTTGATGTCCTTGGCATTAGTTACTAAATTACCAAGCGTTTTTTCTTTGATAATCAAAGACAGTGGGTTTGTTTCCATTTCGTATCTCCTATTTTTCACTTCCAGAAATTGGCAAGTGTCCTGCTTTCTCAAAAGCCCTTTCAACTTTTCCGCGCAAGTGCGGATATTTATTTAAAAAAGCTTCCCAACCATGCGCATGAAAAAACTCGTGTTCCTCTCTTGTCAGTGCAAGCACGTTCCATGCGCAATCTGCAAACTGCGGCGCTGCTCCCCGGCTTACAATGTGGTGGCAATCTACATTGCCGCCTATTCCGCTTGCCTCGCTATAGACTGCCCTTTTTCTCCACTCTGTCACCGTCATTTCGTCCATAAAGTCATGCTCTTGTTTTCCGCGCCATATTTCCCATTCATATAGCACTTTCCGAACATCCGCTTCTAGGTCGTATGACAATTTACATTCCGTTGCTAAGTGGTAAAGCAAGCCATCTATAAAGCGCGCCGCCGCAACTGTATTAGATTCCGAAATATGCACCGCTCGCAAAGTGTCTCTCAACCTTGACGGCGTTTTGTCTGCGTACAATTCCAGTAGGTCTAAATACATGTCATATTTTTCTTCATCCGTAGGCTTTCGGTCTTCCATTGAAGTAAATATAACCTCAACAAGTTTCCAAACGGCTCTAAGCTGCTTGAAAGTGCGTTTCTGATACTGTGCGTCAATCTCGCATTTCAACAGAATCTCGCGCTTTGTCCGCTCTTCCCTTCTGGCTTTTGAATCAAACATCTTGCGGATTAAAACAAAGTCCTTTTGGTCTGTTGCCCTCAAAACAATTTGATTTTTGTACAATAAGCCGTGAAAAAAAGCCGTTATCTTCATCGCTTAAAAAAGTCCGTCTCCTGCCGGAATGTCGCCATTGTCGTATGCTTCTGCCTGTGCCTCAAAAGCTGCATTTATTCCTTCTTCGTCCATGTTTTCATCTGGTACGCTTTCAGTTTTTACTGGCTCTTCCTTCTGCTCAATTTTTCCAGTCTCTTTTGTTTCCGCGTCAATCACGTTTTCAGGCGAATAGTCAAAGTCTTTTGTGACGGTGTACTGGTTGCCGTCTTTGATGATGTTAGTTTTGATTATCGCGCTATCTCCGTTTACTGCCTCTGCAATAAGTTCAGCGTTTTCAACTGCCTTCGGTGCATACTTCAAAACCTTTTTAAGTACGGTCTTTTTTGCCATGCTTTCCGGGTCGGTGGTCCAGGGTGATGTATAACCGTTTTTCACGCTCTGCGAATATTTTTTAGCATGATTCATTACGGCTTCCCATGACATAACCTCGAACGCACTCGCGCCGTTTTTCAGTTCATAAAGACCGTAAACATAAATCGGTTTGTCTGTTTTTTCGCGCGGTCTGTGAATCAACTTCTCTTCCAGTCCATACGAATAGTCGAAATCATCCCCCTCATAGACAATACGCGCAACTATTTTCTTGTACTGTCCAGTACGGTAGCAAAGGTCAATCAATCCCTGGTAGCCCAACTGGAATTGGGTTTCAAGAACTCCCTTGTTTCTGAATGGGATTAAATAAGCCTGTCCAAGCGGTGTGTTACATTCAAGCCCAAGCTGCGCACTTGTCAGCAATGCGCCCATGAAAGATTCCGGCGTAGAGTTTGCAAGTTTAGCGTCTTTGGAAAGTGCAGTAAGGGCAATTCTCATCATGCGCTCTGGCGTAATGTTTGCCGGAAGAGCGTTTTTAATCTGGTCGCTCATTTTTGCAACCCACTGTTTAAGTGTTGGCTTTGCTACGTTTGCATTTAGCTTTGCGTTTGCATTGTTTCCGTTCACGTTCATTTTCAGGTCTCCTGCTAAATAAGGGTTACACCCAGTTTGTAAAGTTTTCCGGCAACTTCCCTTGTTGCCTTAATATCTGCCAATGCGTCATGTGCGTTGTCAAGATTAACGCCCAAGTGTTTGGCAACCGTTCCAAGTTTTCTGTCTGGCAAATAAGGCAAGGCTTTTTGCATACCTGCTTTTTTTACCTGTACAAAAACATCCGCTACAATGTCCGAAAAGTAATCGCTCCACTTGTAACCGTTTCTTTCAAGCAAGGCTTTAAGGTGCTTAATGTCAAACTCGACATTGTAACCGGCCACAACCAACTTCTCGCTCTTGCTGCCGTCTTTCTTCCAAAGTTCCCTTGCTTCTTCCAGAAATTGCGCAATTTTCGGCATTTGCTCACTTTCTGCCGGAAAAGTCTTTATATCCTGCTCCGAATATCCGTGTACCTTTCCGGCTTCCTCGTGATACTTGATTGTGTCATTCAGTGGATTCAGAAAGAAACATCTTTCACAAATAACATTTCCGCCGTCCACTAAAATAAATGCAAGTTCAAAGGCTGCCGAATCCGTAACTTCAAGCCCTGTTGTTTCAGTATCAAGCCATAAGAACCTCATCTCCGCACTACCTCAATACCCTGCCTTTTCTGTTCATCGCCCCACCGCTTTATGAATGTCGCGCGGTCAATTTTCTTATCCCAGTAATCAATTATGATTTTCTTGAACTCTGAAAAATCAAACATCTTACAACTCCTTTGTTTTGGTAATTCTCATTACCTTGCTTACACTGTCTTTCGCGTACTGCTCATAAATGCCGGCTTTTTTAAGTGCGTTTGTATCAACGCGCTTTGTAGTCTGTGTGTTGTAGGTAATTTTCCAGTTGCCACAAATTGCGGTAGTTTTGTCTGCATTTTCGCCATTGCTTGCCGCGTTCATGCGCATAAGAATTAATTCTTTGATAGCTTCTACCCTTGTCTGCAAAGCCTTAATCTGTGCGTCAAGATTTTCTTTTTCGTTCAAAAGTTCTTCACAAACTTCATCAAGTTCAATCTCTGTTGCCATTGGCAAAGACTTTACAAGGGTCGATTCGTTTTCATTTCCTGTCGGTCCAGGAGCAACCTCTGCAAGCACGTTGTTTTCCCAAAAGTCTGTTTCGCGTTCGATAAGCTGCGCAATAAAATCATCGTTGCGCGGAATTACATAGTGTCTGCCTTCGTACTGGTCAAAGATAAACACCGTCAAAACAAACCATGATAGCCCGGTGACTGCCATGTAGTGCTGCACCTGCGCATAGTATGAATCGGGAATTTCGTCATTAGTGAACCCCTCACCTGTACGTGAGGTCTTAATCTCGTGTCCGCCAAGACCACTAACGACACTACCGGCGATTTCTTTTTCTCCGTCCACAAAAACAAGTCCGTCAAAGTTTGCGTTCATAAACTCGCGTTCTTTGTTTGTGAACATTCCGGGAACTGTCTCAATTTCAATTCCAAGGTCTTCACGCGCCTTCTGTCTGATAGGGTCTTCAAGAATGTTGCCCCATTCAGTAGCCTTGTTCCCTCCAAAACTTGCAAGGTCTTTTTTTGCAAGATAAACGCTTAGAGGCGTTGAATACTTGTTAAGCCCAAGTATTGCCCCTGCGTCAGAGCCGCCGATTCCCTTAGTCCTTAATTTAAGCCACTCTTCATGGCTCAAACCTTTTGTTTCTGTAAAATTAACTAATCCTTTTTCAAGAATCCTTTCGTACAACATGGTGATTCCCCCTTGTTTTGTTTTTTCAGTATAGCCGTTTCGTACCTCAATTCCGCCGCCTGGTCTGTTCCGTAACCCATGCAGAACAAAAGGCACTGCCGAAAAGTTCCAGTAAACTTTTTCCCCTCGTGTACGGTTTCATACAGTTCCACCTGCCTGTCACCGCACTTTAACACCACCCTTCGCAACCTCATAAGCTGCCTACCCGATGTAATACCGTTTGACATGGCGTTTTTCGCCATACCGATTCTTTACCTCAATCATCTCTGAACTGATGTGAACCCCTCTCGCTTTCAGTTCAAAGATTCTTGCCGACAACCTTGTTTCCCCCAGGTCATTACACGCTTCAAGGCTCGTGATTGACCCAAAATCATTCATGTAGTCAAACACCCTTTGTTGGGTGGTATTCAAGACAATTTCAGTCATAGTCACCTGCCATGCTTCTAAGCGTTTCCTGGACCTGTACAAGCCTGTCATTCAGCCGTTCGATTGTTGTTTCAAGACGTTTCTCTTCGCGGCGTAAACTTTCCTGGCTTTCAAGGTCGTCGTCAACCGGCTTTGCCTTTACAATCTGCTTAACCTGCTCTACAGTCTTTCCGCCGTCTGCGGCTTTTTGTGCCATGTCTTTAACCACTGGATTTTTTGCAGAATTAATAATTTTTGCCATCTCATCAGAATTACATTCAGTATTGCGCATTTTCTGGTATTCTTTGGCTTTTTGGCGCGACAACTGCAAGTCATGCTCTACAACATCTTCAATGCGTTCGTTGTTGCGCTTGCAACAGTCATAGAGATTTGCAAGCACTTTGCCCAATGCTTTTTGGGCATTGATAATCAATTCCTGTATTTGTTTTGCTTCTTCAATGAGTTTTTGTGTTTCTTCGCTTCTTGTCCTTTCGTAGAATCCAAGTTCAATAGCCTTTTCCAAAAAGTCGTAGAAGGTAGACCAAAAAAGACTGTTGTGCCTTCCGCCTTTGTCGCCTTTTTCAGTTCTCAAATAGTGATGGGTAAACTCATGGACTGCCGTGTACATGAGTTCGTTTTCAGTACCAAAGTTTTTGTTGTGCAAGAATATTTCATGAGAATCTGGCTTGTACAAGCCGTTGACCTTGTTTGATTTTTTCCCGGTTTGAATTACCGTGAAATCCTCTTTGCAGTCAAAGAGTTTTTTCAGGTTTGTTTTGATTTTCTCGTTTGTCATGCTTTCCGTTCCCTTGCCTAAAAACAAAGGGCTTGAATCTGCACACTTGATTCAAGCCCCTATACTTGCATTGCTGCAAGAACCGACAAGCGGTTAGGAAAGTGTGCTAGTCCTAACAACTTGTTTTGGAGCGTTAAGATTAACACTCCCTAAGTTGTATTCAGATTAGCACGGAATTTTTACAATGTCAATAGTTTTTTTTAATCTTCATGTTTTTTTTTTGATTTTTTTTCTCGGAGTTTTTTTTCAGGTGGCGGAATAAAAAGACTTTACCAAAAGTGTTTTTCTTCCGCAAGTCTTTTTTTTGATTTTTTCAGAACTTTTTTTTGAAAAATACACGCACACACGCGCGCGCGTTTTTATGCTTGCCTATACTATCCTAATCTAACCTAATCTATACTAACCTAACCTATACTATACTACGCAACCAATAGGTTGCGGATTTGCAACCAAATGTCAACCAATTTGCAACCAAAAGACAACCAAATGTCATACCCTTTGACAAGATTTTGACAAATATTTGACGTATTTTTGACAACTTATAGCAATGTAATTTGCGGCGTATATGCGGAAAAGTGGCAACCAATAGAAAATTATCCGACAACCATAAGTTTTCTTATTGACCGCCAATATGATTTTATATTGGCAACCAAAAGACAACCAAATGGCACGTTTAAGTTAAAGTAAAGTGTTGCCAATTATGTGCCAATAATTAAAAAAGAGGTGACACATAATGCGAACTGTTAAACACCCACACCAAAGAGACAACTTAGCTTACTTCTTACAGGGTCTTATTGATGGCAACTACACCCTCTCCCAGGTAGCCCACATAACCGGCTATACAAAGCAGCATTTATGTGTACTGAAAAAAAACTACCAAAAAAAAGGAGAAAAAGCCTTAGTCAATGGGCATAAAGGGCTTAGGTCTAAGCTTCGTATTCCGGCTTACATAAGAAAAAGAATAGTTGATTTATACAAAACAGATTTTGACGGAATTAATTTTAACTTTTTCGTTAAAATGTTGAATGAATGTTATGACATTCATTATACCTACCGCCCGATATACAAGATTCTTACGCAAGCCGGCATTGAATCCCCGGAGAAACACAAGAAAAACAAAAAAGACAAGGTACACCGCCCCAGATTCCGCCGTGATTCTGCCGGTGATTTAATTCAGATTGACGCAACCCCCTACCAATGGTTTGCATGGTGTGGCGACACGTCTTATTATACGCTGCATGGCGCAATAGACGACGCAACAGAAAAATTAACCGGCTTATGTATGACTGAAAATGAATGTAGTTATGGTTACTACGATATTCTGGAGCAGACGATTAACAGAAACGGTCTTATGATTGATATTTATTCAGACAGGTCTGCTATTTTCTGCGTAACACCAAGGCACAAAGACAACCTCACTATACAAGAGCAACTGGAAGGAATACACCAAAAAAGAACGCAATGGCAACAAATACTTGACAAGCTGCATGTAAAGCAGATTCTTGCATGGTCTCCCCAGGCAAAAGGTCGCGTAGAGAGAATGTGGCGGACATTGCAAGGTCGTTTACCCTGGTATTTCAAACATTATCAAATTAAGACAATGCAAGCTGCAAACGACTTTCTGCAATCAAAATACATTGATATTTTTAATGGTGAGTTTGGGATAGACGCTGCAAAAGAATCCGTATGGCGTACACCGCCGGCAAACTTCAAGGATTTTATATGCAGCAAGTTTGAACGGACTACCGACAATTCCGGCGTTATTTCGTTCCAAGGGTATAAGTTCAGCATTAAAGCGCCGGACATAGCCAAGCGGAAAGTTGAACTCTGCATTTACAAAGACGGCATTAAGGCTATTGTAGATGGTACTTTTTACCCAGTCTCATTGAAAGACAATATTCAAGATGGTGTTGATGAAAAAATGAGTGTCTCGCTCAAAAATATTATATACGAATACATGCTTTCAGACTGCAAGCGGATATGCGCCTAATTCCAACCGCGCGGAACAAGCCTAAAATTAAGCGTAGTTATATTGTTTTCTTGCGCCACTTTGTATTCTTCCCTTGCGCCTTCCGATTCCTTCCAGTTGCCAAGAAAATTGATGTATTCACACTTCTTCAATTCCCTAATGTCTTCTGCCATTATTTCATCGCGGCTAGGCTCTCTTCCAATACGACATTTTAGCCTGTCATATATTCTCACAGGGTTTACCGGGATATATCCAAGTGCCTTTAATTCCTTTTCTCTTTTCTCAAATTGACTTCTGTAATTTTCGTTGCCTGTTATCTTGCCCGAAATGTAAACATAACTCATAAGATACACCTCTGCATAAAAAAAATGTCCCTGCAAGACTGACCTCTTGCAAGGACGGCAAAAGAACTCTCGGTATTCTCATACGAGAATTTATATTATTCTAATTCGTATTTGCGATTTTGTCAACTTGCAATTCTTTTACAAGAACATTCAAAAATGTGCAACTTTCTTCTTATTTGCACTGCCATTTATTCAGCGTAAAAAAAAGCAAAGTTTCTTCTTATTTGAACTGTACTTTATTTAGGAACTGAAAAAAAATATTATTTTTGCCGATATTTTTTATATGCGCACAAAAAAAGAACTCTTCTATGAACGCTTAGACCGTTTAATGAAAGAAAAAAACATTCAGCAAAAAGACCTTGCCGAAAAATGCGGAATCAGCAGCAACGGAATATCTACATGGAAGGCAACAGGCTCTTATCCACGTGCAGACGTTGCCGTAAAAATTGCAAAAGTTTTGGGTGTTTCCGTTGAATACCTGGTTGCCGGCAAGATTCCCAATGTAGAATATGAAGACGCATTAGCCTATGACGTTTCAAGGCTGCCGGAAAAAAAGAGAAAGTTCATAAAAACAATCATAGATTCCCTCTCCGCCTTCAACTGAAAAAGGAAACATGTGTTTTTACATTAATTTTTTTAATTCAGTTCAGAGTAAAAGATTCAGCCAGTAGGGTATCTTTATTCCGTATTTCAGCTTTAAAATCAGCAGAAAAACCCGGATTGCGACAAAAAACAGTAACAGTGCCACTCCTACCGATATTATTTTCGCCTTTGTTTTCAGCTTCCTTTCGTATTCGGTCAACTTCATTGAGTAGTCGCTCAACTTCACGTTCGTATTGTCCAAACAGGTATTCAACTCTTTCAACTCCGTCTGTAATTCCGCGACTTGTTTCGATGATGTTTGTAATTCGCTCTCTGCTATCAGCAGTTGCTCTGTCAAGTTCCGCGACTGTTGCTTCAAGTTTTCCAGTTGCATGTGAATTTCCTGCGATAATGTCTGTAGTGTCTTGTCTGTTTCTTCTGCATGTGCAGCAACCGGCAAGAATGACAATACAAACAACAAGAATACCGATGAGCATAAGCATACCTTTCCTTTCATTGTTGCCCCTCATATAGAACTCCGTTTAATGTAGACCTTAAAGCACTTTTACAATTCTTGTGCTTACCGCCTTGCCCTTAGTGCGTGTCCTGCTCTCGCCGAATGGGTCATGCACTAACTTTCCGTTGCGCGTAACAACAAAATGACCGTATGTAACGCCGGTTTCCTTGTATTCATAGCGCGTCACCTCGTATTCGTTGCTTAACGGTGTGTAGCCTACCTTGTCATGCCTTACCTCACACTTTTTGCCAATGAGATAAGTCATCATTGCAGCCGGGTCTTTCATGAAACAGTCGGTGTCAAGCCATTTTTCGCGAACACCCTTTTCATACAGTGCAAAAATATCAACTTCCTTTTTCGTGATAGTCTCTGCGATATAAACCAACGACAAAAAATAGCAGCCACTCTTGCCAATTCTTGAACAAACTGCCTGTTTAAACATTTTCTTCCGCCCCCTTGTTCTTTATCCTGTCCAAAAGTCCTTCTATTACCGCCTTAAAGCCCTGTACAACCGTCTGATAGCATATTTGAACGCACCCTACGGTTAATACGCTTCCAATAACCCACAAAGGCAACCTGTCAACGGACAAATAGCTTGCTACAGACAGTGGGAACATAAGGATAGCATATATCCAGGTCTTTTCCGTTTTCAGAAAGTTCTTAATAAATTCTTCAAAGCCTACTGTTGCAAAAGTTGCAACAAAAACTTTCAGTAAAAACTGTGAATCTATCATCTCATTACCCCCTTCAAACATCATCTGAAACACGTTTCTTCTCCCCTTTCTCTGCCATAACAGGTTTTGAAACGGTTTCTTCTTTTTCGTTTTCCATTTCCGTTTCTTCTTCGGCTTCTTCTTCATCCGCTGCGGAACATCCGCCACAATCCGCCAAAATGTCTTCAAGGTGTTTGCGGTGTGTTTCCTCTTCCCTTGCAATGTCGCGGATTATCGGTGCGTATTTCTCCGGCGCGGTTTCGGCAAGTTCCTTGTACTTGTTGCAGTCCGCCTTTTCTTCCTCAATGTACTCTTTTATCTTTTCTGCAAAGGACATTATTCTTCCTCTGGCTCTTCTTTGCCATTGTCCGGGTTGATGTATTCAAGCATTGTGTCAATGTCCGATTCATCAAACTTCAATTCTTTTTCCGCCGGTGAGAGCAAAGGAATTGGCGGAATGGTAACGGCTATTGCGCCGCCATACTTCTTGACAGATTCCTTTATTGCTTTAAGAAATGAATCAATGTCATACATTTCATCATCTTCAACCGGCAAAATCATCTTTACAAAAGGATTTTCAAAGAAAATGTCTGCAAGTTTTGGTTTTATTTTCAACTGCGTTATCAAAAAATAGATAATCATTGAAAGCGCCTTGTCTTTTCCTTTCAGTACCGGCAGCAAACCCTTTTCTGCATACTCAATAACACCGTCTATAATTTCTTTTTTTGTATTCATTATCATAAGCCCCTGTTAAAAAAAATGTCATGGAAGGCATAATGTCATTCCATGCCTTCCATTAAATTAATTATGCCCCTGTACCTGTTGTGCCTGTTGTTGCCGGTGTCTGTACCTGGACCGTTGGCGGTGGCAAAGGAGCGACGGCTACTGCTCCCCATCCAGGCATTACGCTATCGTTGGGAACTACAAAGCGCGTAATTCCTGCAAGCTGCTCTTTGAGTGTAGCTATGTTGTTGCTCTGGACTGCATTAATTGCTATCTGCTGCCCGAACTGTGCCTGTACACCTGCCATTGCGCGGTCTGTGTACTGCTGCGACTTGAGCAAAGTTATTTCATTGTCTTTTGCATTGTTTGCCTGGATAAGCCCCATCTCGTAACGTGTTACTGGACGGTCTGATTCATCCTTTGGCTTGCCGATTCCAAGAATAGCACCAATACCCCCGGGCGCTTGCGATTGCACCAAGTGATGTACCGATAATACCTGTTGTGAGTGCGGCGTTAGCCTTTGCGTTTGTTGCGTATTCCATAGAATACCTCCTGTATTATTAAATATATTTTTTTTATCGGCGATAGCCGCCGGCTATTTTTCTCGCATTAAAATAGATTTCCGCAAAGAGACTTTTGTAGTCTTCTACGGAAATATCGTTTAGGATTAATGGCAAATCGTAATTAGGTAATTGAATATTGTATGTAAATAGGCTTGCCTTGACTGAATGATAGTAGCCTACTGCCTTTGCTTCACTATACCTTGCCAATTCAATATCATCTTTTTCTGTTATATGATTTCTTGTCAAATCGTTCTTTACTTCGTAGTTAAGTTTGCCTTCAATAAGCTTTGAAATGTCTTCAAGTATAAAAAGTTCTGTCTGGTCTGTAATGTCAAACTTTTTTCTTCCAACCTCATAAAGGTTTATCCATATTTTTTTTAACAGGTTATGCGCGTTCGATGTCTGGTTATCCAGAAGGTTTTTTCCCTCTGTCTGGTGCAACTCTTTTTGTGAATAATCGGCTTTTTCCATAAGTTCAATGTTTTTTATTTTTATGTCCTTATTTTTCAAAAGACAATAAAAAATAAAGATACTGAACCCTATAACGCCAATCAAAAGAATAACGGCAATCCAACCTAATGTTGGCATAGACTGGAAGAAAGAAGCCCACTCCATAAAACATAACCCCGGAAAAATAAAAAAGCCGCTCTTGTCAAAAGACAAAAGCGGCTTCGGCTATACCTGAAAATCACCATGCTTACTATACTTTGAGTATATTCCTACATGGTGTTTTTGTCAATCGTCAACTTATGAGTTTCTCGATTTCTTCCACGGTAAAGCCCAACTGGAAGACCCTTGCATTTTTATCCTCTTTTTTCACAAGCTGCACAAAGAACGTCTCCCTTTCGCCTGTCTTCTCGTTAATGCGTTCCTGTTCTTCAACGTGGTGGGTTTCGTCTTCCTTCCCCTTGTCCTTGTCGGAAAATTCCTTTGTGACTGTCCAGTTAAAGCGGTCTGCAAGAAGACGGCGCAAAGCCCTTTTCGTTTCTTCCGGGTACATTCCTAAACAGTTCATGTAATCCTGTTTTGTTGCAAAAAACTGTGGAAAACCTCTCATTTTTTTACACCTCCATTATGACAATGTATAATATTTGTCAATCTTTTTTACCGTTGTAATAAACGGTATTTTATCCGCATACTTTTCAAGCATACTGATAATAACACCGCTCCCAGTAAAGAAGATTCGTTTACGCTCGTTAGTCTCTTCATAGAACTGAACCGTAGCGCACTTGTCGCCGTGGTCTTTGAACTTTGAAGATGTAATTTTTACCGCAGAAATAACAATTTCCTTATTAAGTATATTATCAATTCGCTCTTTATCTCCTTCCAACGGTTTTTCATCATCTGCTGCAAAATCGCTAAACCGCTCCAACGTATCGCCTCCTTATTTCATTTATCCGCATACTTTTTTTCAGGTTGTATGTATTAGCATGTTTCAGCCACCCTGCTATACTATCAATAGCAGACCTCATTCCATCAACTGTTATTTGCCCACATTCAAACTCTCCCGACAATTCTTTTAGCCGTTTAACCTGTCTTTTTGCCGTTGGTTTTCTTACCAGTATATAATTATCAAAATGTCGATAGCCGACAAAATCAATACCCTGTTTTACATTAAAGACATCAGCCTTTGAGTATGTTAATTCAAGATTCCTTCCGATAAAATCTTCAATTTTCCTTCTGCAATCATGCAAATATGCTTTGTCATTACCAAATAAAAGAAAATCGTCGCAATATCGTATATAGTCCTTTATTCCTAATTCCTGCTTGCAATAATGGTCTAGTGGCGTAAGGTAAAAATTGCCGCCCCATTGACTTGTATAATTCCCAATCGGGCAATTATAGCCGCCTGGAAAACTGAAAATAATATCGTCCATTATTTCAAGAAAATCTTTGTCTTTAAATTTGTCATGGTACATCTGCGACAAAACATTTTGATTGATTGAAGGGTAAAAATGATGTATGTCGCACTTCAAACAATACTGATTTCGCCGTACCGCTTGCATAGTTCTTAAACTCGCCGCCGTCTGTCCTCTTCCTGCAATGCAAGCGTAACTGTCTGAAATAAACAGTTTTTCCATAATCGGCACTAATATATTCATGATTGCGTGCTGCACAATTCTGTCAGGCGCATACGGTAAAATGTAGATAATGCGCTCTTTTGGCTCGTAAATCGTACGGCTTTTATATGGAGATGTATGAAATTGTTTTGTTATTACAAGCTGCCGTATATCTTCAAGGTTTTTGTCAAGATTCTTTTCAAACTCAATAACATCATATCTTGATGTTTTATGTTTTCTTGATTTCTGTTCGGCAAGATAAAAATTATCTTTTGTAATAATCAACTGCCACAAATTACCGTATCTTTTCATACTTTCCTTATTAAAAAACAAAATATAGTATTTCCAGTCTTCGCGCCTGAACGCTACCAACTGGAAATACTCTCCTTTTCGTATTTTGGCATTCCGCCAAGGTCTAGGATTCAGCCGGAGTTCTCGCTATTTCAGTACAAGGAGTAAGTACCATTTCTTTGAATCTCCGTATCGCACCGCGCCCCCCATTATTCGCATTCGTATTCGACCGGACATTATTCGCATTGCGACTGCGCGAACCGCAATTCGCCGCATTATTCCAGTTGCCACCGAAACGAAGGGCGGTATATAAACCCTTAACCTAAGTAAAGTTTTTGTGTCGCTACTTTCGCGTCGCAAAAACAATATACTTCCAATAAATTTGTAAGGCAAGCCCCTAAATTGCTCGCCTTACGCCCTGCGCCTTACAATCAGCACTTTACGCCCGGCGGAGAATTCGGCTCGCACCGCGCCCCCCATAATCCGCAGACGTACTCGACCGGACAATATCCGCAGCGCGACCGCGCGAACCGCAAGCCGCCGCAGTATTCCAGCCGCCACCGAAACGAAGGGCGTATGAAGAACCGTATGTTTTACCAAATGCGCCGTTTCCATCGTATACACTTGAGTTAGAACCGCCGCTCGCACTTACACATTCCGACCACTGCCACACTACGCCGCAAGCGTCTTCCACCCCGATAAAACTTATTATACGCCTATCAGCAGAATCGTTGTGTCCGCCTGTAGTTATAGGATTGGCAGCCCCCTTGATAGACGTACTTTCGTTTGAACCGCTCGCGATACTTGCAAATTCATAATCCCACAAAAGACGCTTTTTAACCTGCCTCATGTCGTCCTGATAATTCTGTTGTTGTCGTGTATTAGTAATTGTTCCACCAAAAGCACTAGCAGTCAATTTTCCTTTTCCGCTCTGCAAATACACATCTACGGCAATATCAGTGTCTTTGTCGTAGACCATTCCTTCACTTTCTGAATACGGACGGAATGACAGACAGAAAACAGATTCTGGAAGAATATCACCGGCAACAAAGCCTGCTAAAGGATGTGCCACTGTAAGAACGTCATAGTTGGCATTTGTTGCTATTGCAGAAATTGGCTTGTTGTAAAAGGCGTAGAATCCATCTTCATCATCAGAATCGTATTGCTTGACAAGATAATTGTTTCCTACAACCTCTGTGCCAGGAGCCGCCGCTATCTTTCCTTCAAGACTGTCTCCTGCGTCTGCACAAAGCGTTGTAAACTGCCCAATTTTCCTTGTGTTGTTGGCGTTGTAATCCGCGCTAATGTCGTTAGGATATGTACTGTTGCAGCTAACAACAAGTTTTACGCCGATTCCATCGGGAACAAGATAGATGTAAAAATCACGTCCGTTAAGCTGCCCAGTCCTTGTACTGCTTGCGTCTGCTGCCGTCTGCATACCTTCCGACAAGTCAAAAACCGTGTCCGTGTCAACGTCAAACCAACGCTTTTCTGTGTTTCCGCCATCGGTAATATCAAGCCTGATATGTACATCTTTTTTAATTTTGATAGACTTGTGGTTTGCGTCTGTAAAGTCAAACGTCATAAACCTTTCTTTGCCGAACGGAAATCCTACGCCGTTTGTGCCGCTATTCCTAGCTATCTCGCGGAGTACCTCATAATACCGTGCTATGTCGTCAGTGTCTTTAGGCGCTGCAACCTTTGCGCGTCCGTTTTCATCCCTTACAATAAAGGTGTTAGCCTTTGCAAATGGTGAGATTTTGCTTTCGATAAAGTTCAGTTCATTAGTTCCAATCTGTTCAAAATCGCCGTTAAGGTAGAAGACTTTTCCCTTGTTAGCCGTTCCTGCCTTAACAAAAACCAACTTGTGCCTAAATGCAGCCGGGTTTGTTGCGGTAAATCCTGCATACCTGTTCCATGCGCCAGACTGGACTTCGTAGAAACCGTTTTCCACTGCGTTTGTCTGGTCTTTAAGGAAGACAAGCTGCCCGATACTTACGGAAACGCCGTCTATCATCATTTCACCGCCGGTGGCAATGTCAACGTTTGCAGTAGAACATGCAACAGGCAAATTGTCGATGAATGAGTACCTTGAAAGTATGTCATTCGCATAGCCATACAAGCCGTTGACGTTGCTTGCTAAAGCCAGTATAAGGTTTGTGGCGCTTTCGTTGGATGTATAGTCAGTGCCGTGTACGCTCATGCTCTGCCCGGTGGGGATGGAAGAACCTGCCACCTGTCCTGCCCCAGTACCAAAGTCAATGTTGGAAGCCTTGATAGAAGCAGCCTTGTGTATGCCGTCTTCGTTATGCTGCACCAAGAATGTCGAAAAAACATCTGCAAGGAAAGAAGGGTTGAAAGTTGATTTTGTGTTTGTTGTCCACCCTGTATTGTCCTGTCCATACTTTCTTGCGTCAATATTCTCAATAAGGTCTTCCGTTATATTGTTAGTCCCTGCCGGAATCCTAACCTCTGCCAACTTGACAAATTCCGCGTCAACTGCCGGGGCTGCCTGTGAACCGTTTGACCCCCTCTTTACAACAACAGAAAGTTTAATGCGCTTTTTGGTGTTTACAGTAAGTGTCGTCTTTGTGCCTGTAGAAGGGTCATTGAATTTTCTTGACTGTGAATCATAGCCTTCTTCAACACCCTTTACTTCCACAATGTCTATGCGGTCCAGGCTACTGTCTGCCTCCTCAAACGATACCGGCTCTGTAATGTTTGTCTCTACAACACACACGCCAGTACTGTCTTTGAACGCATAAATAGGCTCTATGGAAACATTCAAGCCTCCAGAGCCATACGGCTTAACCTTGCCGCCAATAACGAAATCCCCTGCGGAATTGGACAAAACCGCCTTCAAAGCTATTGCCGCATTACTGATAGCTGAATCATAGCCGAATGTAACATCAACTGCCTTCATAATCTCGTTTTCTGCTGCAATAGCGGTCTTAAAATTAGACATAAGCCACTCCTTGTATTTTAGTCGTCTTGCTCTCTCGTTAATATTTCAATCGTGCTTGTTATTCCGCCCGGTTGAACTATATCCAACAATTCCTGGTATATTTCTTCCGCTTCCTTGCCGGTTGCCCCGAAAATATACGCATTGTCAAAATAAGACATTTTGTTGTAGTCTACGGTCTGAAAATCATCACTGTTTACCGGCGACTTAGGCGCAAGCGCTTTCTGTTCGTCCAGGTAAGTCATGTTTTCGTAGCCGTCCAACGGCTCAATGTCGTTATTTCCTTCTGTTACAATCGGGCTTTCGTCTTCCTGTAAAGGCGAATCGTCCAGATAACTCAAAGAATCGTAGTCAATTTCCCTTGCGTCTTCACCGCCGGGCGAATTATACCCCATACTTTCCCAGTCAAACGCTACAATGTCGTCATTTGTTCCAGGCGCAAGGTTTGCAGTTTCGTCTGAATACACGCCTTCAAAAACTGCAATCAAACTGAACGTTGAAGCCCCTGTCTTTTCATTCAGCCGTACATAGTCAAGAAAAGCGTAATACCCAGGCTCATAAAGGAATATGACTTCTACATTGGACACGTTCACGTCTGTAATAAAGTAGAAGCTTTTGTTCTCCCACTCTGTACTGTCATAGCGCATTGAATATTCTGTACTACTCCATGCGCCAAACTCGCCTCCTTTTGGATTCCAATACCTGCCGTTATTGTCCTTTATCTGGACACGGATGTTTCCCTTCAAAAAGAAGTGCAAGAAGTAGCTTGTGTCACCCTTTACATCTACCGCCTGTTTGCACGTCCCGGAAGCGTTAAACAAAACGCCTGTTGTCTCCTCAAAACGCGCTTCCCTTTCGTAACTGCAATCCGAAAGTTCCCAGGCATTTTGCCGCTCAAAGTTTCCATCAAGAAGAAGGTTGTCTTCAAACGGCTCTGTATTGTTTACAAGCCAGATGTTTTGGTTGTTGAAGAAACTCTTGAATATATTAAGGATATTCCACTTGTCACCCCATACCCTATCGCCATGCCGGTAAAAAAGCAGCTCATTTCTTTTTAGGAATGTACTTTCGCTTTCATTCCTTAGCTTAGTAAGAACTGAAAATAGTGCAAGCGTCTTGTTAAGCTGCTCGCCTGTCTGCTCGTATATGCTCTTGTTTGCAACCCAAGATTTCCTGGTATCTTCCAAATCAGAGAATATTTTTTCTACCGTTCCGCCGCCCTCTCCGTCTGCAAGCAAGGCTTTGAATATTTGCCCACCTTTGTTGACTACAGAGGGAAAAACGCTACGAATAAAATCACCCACCGAATTAACCATTAGTCAACCTCTGTCAAAGTGATGGAAATTGTACCGATTCGCGCAATCTGGTTAATTTCCGGGTTGATGTTGTTTGCCGGAGAAATTACGGCAACATCGCGGACATAGTTCAAGCCCCTTACCTTTGTTATGATTGAAGAAATTACGCAGCTTTCCCCGATGGTAAGAGAATTGACATAAGACGTAACCACGTCCTGAATCTCCATTCTTGCCTCGTCCAAGTCCATAGAGATAACACTTACATTCATGTTTACGTTTACTGGGATGGCAGTAGGCGTAATAACACGGATGTTTACGCCCGGCGCAAGGTGTCCGGGATTATCCTGCGTACCGTCACCCTCTACCGCAAACTTTACCGCGCTCAAAGTCTCTTCACTTGCGCCGCCTGAACCATCGTCAACATATATACTCATGTTGTATATGTTTTTTAGCGGCGGTTTGTGGTTTTGCACGGAAACACTTCTTACCGCATTGACGCTTAAAGCTGCGCTTTTTATCGCGTATGAGTTTGTGCCAGAAAGTCCATTTATATATGTTCTGAATCGCTCTTCAAACTCCGCGTCTGTCTCTTCATCCGTTCCGCCTGTAAATGCGCTAGGGTTGCTAACCCCTACAACGTCAACAGGTACGGTAGTTTCTATGGCGTTTATTGTTTCCGCCGCAATGTTATATCCATTCCCTGTATTGTCAGCTACAACCGTTACTGGGTCACTGTACAAACTGTCTGCCGCAATTAATCCGGCTTCCGTTGTAGTAAATGTAAGACCGCTTCCGCTTACTACAGTACCTTTAGGAATAACCGTCTGGCTTCCCAATGCGTTTGCCCTGCTGAATATAACTTCGCCGCTTGCAGAAAAGCCTTCTTTTTTTGTAAACTTAAAAGGAGAATAAGGTAAAACTTTAAGCATTTCATTATATCCCTGTCTAATAGCCACGTATGCCCTTTCTGCAATACGTGCAACAGTGTCCAGAATCGTGTGTATGATACTGCCTTCATTGAAGTCTGTTATCTTGTCTTGCCGTGCTATCATGTTTGCCGTTGCGCCTGTCATGATTTCGTCATAGCGTCTTATTTTGGACATTTATATTTCCCCCTTATATTCGCCCCTGTCGCCGTTTATGTCAGTGTAGACAACTTCAAGATATAGTCTGTCCTTGTCTCCCCGGAAAGTAAGTTCATTCACTTCTGCTATCCTTGGGTCGGCAAGGATTGTCTGTTCTATTGCGCCGGTCAAATAGCTTTCAACTGCCATTGGGTCGCCGATGGTAGAACGTATGCCATAGGCAGACAACCTTATTCTTTTGTTGCTTGCAGTTGTTAGCCTGAGCGCTATAGCCTGTGTTAAGTTTTTTCTGCCGTCCAGTGTCTTTATGTCACCGCCGGACAGGTCAAAGTCTCCATCATCACTAATCTTAATGTCAACTCCGTAGTTTTCCTGTCGTTCCGGCTCTGCATATATCCTGTTGTTTCTGTTGCTTGAGTTTGCCGAAAGAACAGGTATTTTTATTTTTGTTCCTGCCTCTATCTCACTCTCATTTACAACCTCATTAAAATAGGCTATTACAGTTCCATAGTCGGGATTGCCCAACAGGGAAGCTGCCAAATTGTCGAAGGTGTCGCTGCTCTTCCATTCGTGATACTTAAAGTCATAAACCGTAATTGTCGCGTCATTGCCGTCTTTGTCCACGTACACAACCGTAGAAGCGTTAGTCTGCTTTTCTTTCGCCAAGGCAACTACGATACATGCGTTTTCGTCCATTTGAGAAACATAATCAACTAAAGCGTCTTCTCTGTCTGTATCTGTCATTAGTTGCCCCCTCCAAACCACTTTGCAAACAGTTCCGTGTCTTCTATGATTGGCGTTGAAAAATCAAACTCTTCGTACTCATATTCTGGCTCATTCATTCCGTTTGAACCAACAACCTTCCTTGTCTGCCACATTTCAAAACTGTAGCCTGTCTTTGACGGTATTTTCGGGAATATTGCCTTTTTGCCGTAACCGACATTTTGAGTTTCAACCGCGCTGCCGCCGTCAGAATCAAAGGTTACTTCGCAAATTGTTTCCGTCCATTTTGCGTAAAGAGTTGTATTTGCAGTAATTTGTGTTGTGTTGAACCTAAATTCATTAGTTCCGGCAGAATCAGTTGCCCAATACACAAAGTCAAAGCCTTCTTTTGCCGGGTCTGCCGGTTTTGTCGCATATCCGCCAATGGCAACCCTTTGGGAATCTACCGCACTGCCACCCATAGAGTTGAAAGAAACGGTGTTGGAAATCTGAACAAAACAGGCATACAGTGCAACGTCCGTATGAATCGGCGTTGCAAAGTCAAATATGTTCTGCAGCTCGTTGTCAGTACACCAATAAGCAAATGTGTAGTTTTCTTTCGTAGGTGTCATTGGATAGATGGCAAGCCCACCGTCTGTAACTGTCTGCATATCAACCGCGCTGCCGCCCAGGGTATTAAAAACAATGTTGTAAGTTTTCACCCATCCGGCATATAGTGTAATGTTGTCATTTACCGGCGAACTCCAATCGAACGCCTGTGTACAGGCGGAATCCGTATACCATCCGTCAAAGGCATATCCGCTTCTTGTCGGCGGCGTAGGCTCTTGTGCCGTCTCCCCTGCGTCAACTTTTATTGGCGCAACCTGCGAACCAGAGCGACTGTTAAACGTTATTGTCGCTACAGAAATCTCCCACTTGGCATAAAGCGTCATGCTTGCCGTCACTTCCTGCGAAAAGTCGTATTCTACAGTAAGTTCAGAATCCGCAAACCATCCGCCAAAGTAGTAGTCTGTCTTAACCGGGTCTGTAGGCGGAACTACCGTTTGCCCATATTCAACCTCTTGCCGTTTGACCTCTGAACCGCCGTTTGTGTTGAACGTAACATAGAACCTGTTGGAACTTTGAATCTTACCCTGTTGCCCAATGTCTGAATTGTCTTTTGTCAATCCGCCAAAAACCGTTGTCGCATGGAACATTTCTTTTGCAGAATTGTAGACACTGTTTGAATCACCGCCCAAAACACGGCTTACCGTGTCCGCAGCATTTCCTACCGCAAGAGTAACCAAGCCCATGTCATATTTTCTGTTTGCCGCCATATCGAACGCTAGCTTTACTTTTCTGCAATAATCCGCAACGTTTGCGGCGGCGGTCATTGTTGCTTCTGTATACTCCATTACGGTACTAAGAGAATCCATCGCCGTCTGTATGCCGGCAACTGCCTTTGAAATACCGTCTGAAAAGAAGCCGTTTGTGCCTTGCGCTTCGTCTTCAACTGCAACCATGTCAAGTGTGTACTTGAAGGTCTTTGGTCTGCTCTTGTCGCGCTTAATCTTTAAATCTTTAATGAACACGCGCCAATAATTTCTGCTTGCAACTCCTGTAGCAAGCTGCAAGACACTCATTTTTGACAGGTCATAAAGATAAACTTTTTTATTCGTTATGTCCGAAATATTTTTATTCGCAGCCCAATCCCTGATGATTTTTTGGAGTTCAAAAATCTCTTTTGTTCCGGTCAAAAATAGTGGCGCTCCAACAGAACCCTTATAAACAAGTTTTTTCTCTTCGTTAATCGTTGTTCCGTTGATTGTTATCTTGTAGGTGTCGTTGCCATAATCATCGAATACGCTGCCACCGAATGTCTTTGTTTCGGTTACTCTTTGCGCGAATCCAAATTCTTCACTTTCCGGCGGAACTGAAAAAGTAAAACACTCTTTCAACTCCTTGCCTTCGAGAAATTCTAGCATATATGCCTTGTGCCATTGCAGCATACTAATTGAACCCATAACCTACCGCCGTCTAAGAAATTGTTGCCGTTCCTGTGCTTGTTGTTTCTCCGGCATGACTTCCCGGGTCAACTGCACAAGCAATTCCCTTTGCAACTGTTATAACTGAATCAGACTTAATATCTCCGTAAATTGCAGTCATTATGTCAGTCCATACTTCTATTATACGTTCCTTCATTTCTTCCGTTGCCCTGCTATCGGTGAGAATGTCCGCTATTTTTTTGCCAGTTTTTGCCGCATTAAGTGCCATATTCCTCTCCTTATGCGTTCAGTATAGTGTCGCCAACATGCGGCGCACCTGTGAAAAGGCAAGAAGGCAATCCGCAAAAAGCCCCAAATCCGTTAGCCTGTGCAGTTCCGCCCATGACAACCTGCCCACCCTTAAACTCTGTCTTTGCATTTGCTTTTATCTCAACATTTTGCGCCTCAACAGTTGCCGTCTTAGTTGACTTAACTTTTATGTTTCCCTGGACTTCAAGTTTCGTGTCACCGTCAATTTTCAAACCAATGTCTTTGTCCGTTTCTATCTGAATACCGTCCTTGGATATTGTTATGACGTTCTTGTGAACCGTCAGAACTGCCTTTTCTTCACCTTCCTCTTCCTGGTCAATTTCCAGTGTAATGGTTGGCTCTGAATCGGTTTTGTTTGCAAAACGTTTTGTGCCGGTACGGTAATCTGTAGTCATGTGCCAGCCGCCATTCTCTACCTTCTCGTGCGTTTCTTTTGCGTCTTCTCCACTTTTCTTGAAGTCTCCATGAACCGCCGCCTGGTATGCAAATCCAGAGCAAAGGACAAAAGCGCTTGAATACTCTCCGTTTGGCATAAGGCAAAAAACGTAGGTGTCTACCGGCGGTAAGTGGCGTTCGCCTGTAAGGTGTTTGTCAGGCGCGGCAGTTACCCATTCAAAAGAAGCAACCCTTACTCCCCCTATCTCAACGCCTGTGTCCGTCCTAACGTGTACAGTACAGTCTTCCGGGTGTACCTCCGTAACCAAGCCCCAAAAGCCATAGCGTCCGTCCATCGGCGTAGAACTGCTAAGCGGAAAGTCTTTTTTTGCGGATGGTGTTTTCATTATGCTTATGCCTGTCATTTTTCGCCTTCCTTCTTGCCCTTGCTTTCTATCAAGTTCTGAATATCCGAAATGTTCTTGAATGGCGTAAACTTGCCATCTTCGTATACACCACCCCTAGACACGCTTATGTTGATTGAACCGCTGCTATTGTACGTCCATGAATGGTTTATCGCGTCGACATAAAAATAACCGCCGGCAAAGCTAACCAAGTCGCCGGGCATTATAAGTTTATCTTCGCTGCTCATGGCAATAGTCATATCACCCTTCAACATGTCCGGCAAATCTGCATACCAATCCTTCAACTGTGCGGACAATCCTGCAAGTGCCGACCCATCATCGTTTTCTCCGTCTTTTTTGCCGTAACCGATAAAATGCGCGTTCAACGGTCTATAACCGTAAACTGCATAGCGTTCAGACGTAACCAAGGAAGAATCTTTCATGCCTTCATGGCTTATGTAAGACAGGCGCAAAGCCTTGTCTTCTGATATAGGATAGCCCGAAAGATAGCCAAAAAAGACTGTGTATGCCTCATCGTCCGTATCACTAACAGAAAAAGCCGTTAGTTGTTTCGGGGCTATCTTCTTTGCGTCCTTGACAAGTTCATCCCATTTCGCATGTTCCAACTTTCCGCCATCATTGTATGGAAACGGAACTTGCCGTATTTTTATATGCGGTACGCCGTTTTCATCCGTATAAGCAAACTTTTCGTAGACAGGATTAGGAATTATCTTGTCTACAAGGCTAAAAAAGTTCTGTGTCGAATTGCCGTCAAAGACACACCCAAGGTTATATTTGAAAGTTGAATCGTCAATGTTGAAAATCTCGCTTTTTCCATCCGTTCCTTTAGTAAACTCCGACAGGTAAAGCCCTATTATTGGAGTACCGTAGGCATGAGAAAGATTCATGAACTTATTCCACAAGTTTTTAATAACACTATCTATTGTAAGGAACTTGCCTGGAGACGTATTAAGCGAAATTGTAAGGTCGCGCCGCAAAAACTCTTCGTTTGCCATCTGGTCAGTAAGTATGGAAGCGTTTGTGTCCAAGTTAAGGTAGAAGTCAGAGACAAGCCCTACCAATGAGATTCCACTTATGTTTATGCGCCGCGAATTGTTAGAGCCAGAAGCCTGTGACACATAGCGTTTTCTCTTTATAAAGCCAACGAAAGACGGCTTTTTCTGGTAAACGCCGCTTGCTTCGTATATCTTTACGACATCGCGTTTCTGGATAAGGTCAAAAAGGCAAACCCTGTCATTGTCAACGGATTCTGGATAAAGCGTTATAGAAAAGCTGCCGTCAACGTTGTCTTTGGAAAGTTGCCAACTGTAAGACTGCAAAGCCCTGTCGGTATCGGGTGAGAATGTATGTATCAACTCTACCCCGGAAACAACGTTTTCTTCTTCTGTTATTGTTACGGTCTCTTCCTTTTCCTCGCTTCCTGCATACTTGGGTCTCGCATAACCTCGTATGTCCTTATAATTGATTGAATGTGTCCACCTGGAAACAGAAGAGCCGGACTTTTTGCCAGTCGCGCCGGAATTACCGTTGATTATGGTTATAGTTCCGTTACCGTTGTTTGTTTCGACTACGCCAATATGGTAGGGCCACCCAACACCACCCTTTGAATAAAGGATAATGTCACCGGGCTTAGGGTCGCTAGTTTTTCCAATCCATATTCCCTTGCTTTTGAAAATCTCAATGTGGAATCCGCAACCGCACTCTGTTCCTATAAGGTCTACCATTCCTGCCTTTATAGCCGCCGCCGAAACGGTGGTGTCGCACCACTCATCATCGTATTTGACCTTATAGCCACGTGCCAAAGGCTTGTGCGAATTGTATATGTCTATTATTTGCTTGAATTTACCGTTTTCTTCTGAATATCCAATCCAACTGCGCCACACGTCAAGGTATTTTTCTACGTCCTTCCCTTCTGTGGTGTAAGTTCTTGTTTCAGTTCTTGTTACGGTCTGCTTTTCTGTGCGGAGACGCCATATTTCCACTACAGGCGATGGGTAGTTATATGTTATGTTCTTAACGTCCATTTGCACCCCAACAAAAAAGCAACTAAAAACACCTGGACATTATGCGCCCAGAGTTTTTCAGCTGCCTTTGAAAGTGCAAACTGAACCGCTATCTCATGAATAAGTTTTATTTATTATTATATTACACCTAAAAGCCCTTGCGGTCAATTATCCATAGCTTTATGGCGTTTCTACCGTAAACTTCAAGTCTTGGAACATTATTGCAAGTTTCTTGATAAACTCATCAACGCTTACGTTCTTGTCGGTATAGGCATTGTATACATCATGGTATTTGTCGCCTTCTATTTGTCCAGTACCCAATGCACTGAACACTTTGTTTATTTCCTTTGGCATGTCTACCCCATACCTTGCCATTTGTGTAAGAAGTACCGCGTCTTTCTCCTCGTCACCGACATTATTATTTATTACCCTGTTGTATATGTCAGCTTCGTAACCTCCACTTCCTCGGTAAAGGTGTCTTGCCCTGTCTTGTATTCCCTGCGCTATCTTGCCCAGGTCTCCTGTTTCCTTGCCCCTCAAAATGCTTCCTGTTGCGTTCATTTCTTCGCCTATAGGCTGCATTTCGTAGTTTGTATTTACCGCTGCAACTTCACTGTAGTTATAGCCACGTGCCATTGCTGCCGCCTTTATGTTCGCTTCTATAGTTGCTGATGATTGCCCAGTCTTTTTGGCTATTGCGTCATTGACATATTCTTCTGTAGTGGTGGAAACCTTTTTGTCTTTATTAAGGTACTCGGAAATAATTTCATCAAGGTGCTTTATGTTATTCCAGAATTCCGACTGCCCCATAAGAGCTTCTACAGTTGCTATCTCGTTAATCTTATTCTGCCAGGTAGTCTCTTCTGACTGGTATTTTTCATCTTCTTGCATTTTTGCAACGTCTTTAGCAAATTGGTTTTCTGTATATCCATTCTTTCCGATTTTTTCCGCCATTGCAGCAACGTCTACCGCACCACCGTAATTTAGCTTGAAAATATCCTTGTAGCGTTCAACTCTTGCCGCGTAGCTTGTTTCCATCGAATTAACCCTTTTGGCTATCGCGCCGAACATTGCCGGGTTAGTTCCCTGCTCCATAAGAAGCATTTCATCAATATATGTGCCAGACGCTCTGCCGCCAAGAATTTTATTGCGCTCTGCTATAGATTTTCCCTGTAAAATATCATGCGCCGCACCTGCTACGATAACGTCACTTACGCTTTGCAAAGCCGTTGCCCCGGAAATACCGCTATTCATCTGTTGCAAACGCTTTGCACCTTGCTCCCCCTGCCATAATGGATTGTTGCCACTAAGCCGCGCAAACATAACGAATGTCTTTGAAACGTCTTCTGTGGACTTTACATAGCCGTTCGCTATTCCGTCTTCAATTACACCCTGTAGGGCATTGAGAAATTCTTCATTCTGCGCTTTCGTCATTCCGGCGGCTTGACGCGCCTGGCTTGCATATCCCAGAACATCGCTATTGTCACCATACCGGCGCGCCGTACCAAGGAAATTGGAAATTACACCTGCGTCCGTTCCTGTAGACTGCGCCCAAAGTGCAACATCCCTTGCCTGTTGAAGTGCTTCTGTCTTGCTCCTTGCTCCATACCGCGCTTGCCTTGTTGTAAGCTGCAAAAACTCGTCCGTTGACATTCCTGTGTCTACGGCATAATCCGTGCCTTGCCGTAGTGTCATTGCAGCCGCTCTTGCATTGTCCGCAACGCTTCCGCCGTTTGTATAGAGTTTGTTCAGTCCATTAGTTCCGGCAAGCGTCTTGCGGTAGGCTTCTCCCTCGGCAATATCTGCCCTTCTGTCCCCTGCCCAGTATTTCCCGATTGCGCCGCCCAGTTCAAGTGCGCCACCTGCGCCTAACATTATCAATCCTGCCGGATTGGTCGGGCCGCCCATCATCATACCTGCGCCCATCAGAGAGCCGCCAATGCCCTGCGCGATGTTTGAATAAGATTCAACAGACGAAACATCCGCGCCCAGGTAATCACCATTTGCCATTGCTATGCGGTGGTTAAAACCTACGTCTGTTATCTGGTTAAAGTACCCCAAGCCCTGGGTAAACATTCTTGCCAAGCCGTACTGCTTAATCATGTCTGCTATGGACTTGTCTTTATCTGTCTTTGTACTGTTTTCCACCCGGGCTTTTTCCGATTCAAGACGGCTTCGTTCTTGTTCCGCATTGTTCAATGCAGCAGAAATATTAAACGCTTCCCTAGTCTGCCCTTTTTCCGTTGATTCCTTCAACTGGTCTGTAAGGCTTTCTATAACCCTCGTTATAGTCTGCAACCTTGCGTCAAGTTGGTGTGCTGAATTATAGTTTGTCAATGTAGATAGGTTTGAACCGCCGGGAACACCTTGCGAACCTGTTGCACCGCCGCCAGAATATCCGGGCATATTTCTCTGCCTGTCACGGTCATTCTGTATGTCGCGTTGTATATCCCTTATATTCTGGAAACTGTTTTCTACCGGATTTAGCTGCTCTGCCCCAGATACGCTAATGTTAGCCGACAGTTCAACACCCATTCTTTCCATGTTATTGCTCCATGTTCAAAATATCCTCGTCTGAATAGCCCAGGTCTTTCAACTCTTCATCGTGGATTTCCTTTTCTTTTTCCATTTCGTCCTTTATGTAGCCGGTGAGTATGCTTTCTTCCGTAAATGTATTTGCAAACTTGTAGAACAAGTCCAACAAATCATTGTCCGTATCATTTAACGGTTGCGGCAACTCCCGAAAATACACCATCGCCCACAGTTTCAGGAACGTTCTCCTCGACAACAGTTCCTTTATCGGTCTTTCCTTCATCGCCTCTAATGTCGCCCTGCACTTTGAGACGAAAAGTCCATGCCTTTACGTAAACTTCGTCTATGAAGTCCGTGTCCGGCATATCCCCCCAACTGAATGACTTGTTTTTTTCCTTCAAATTGTTAAACCATGCTTCGCCGCTTTCAATCACTACGTCAAGGTAAGCAACTTTCTGCATGGAGAAATTGGCAATATCATCAAAACTGCTTGCCGGCAATCCGCCCCTCATCAATGCCACTTTCCTGTCAACATACATCAGGTCTTTCTGCTTTGGATATTTGACAACGAACTTTCCGCGCGATGTTTCAATAGTTTCTTTTGCAGTCTTTCCGTTCAAAAGCGCGTAAAAAATATCTTCCTGTTTCTTGTCGTCAAAGGTCTCTTCGTGCTTAATTTCTTCGGTAATTTCCATTTCCTCACCTCTTAAATAAGATTTATTTTCTGAAAGTTCTTAAAATTGTCTTCCAGACGATTAAAAAAGGGTCCAGGAGCGTTCTTTTCGGCAAGTTCGACATTTTATCAAACCTGCCAAAAGAAGCCCTTACAACCCCATTTTTAAGCCCTGCCGCTATTTTGTGTAAAGTTCACTATTCGGATAATCCGAACCGTTGAACATACCGATTGATTCAAAAGAGCAGTTTGCAATCATGTAGCCCTTGCCGCTTGAACGCTCTGAATAAGAGTTGATGATTGCCCATGTTGTAGAAGCAACAACCGCCTTTGCCTTCTTGTCATAAAGTTCAAGATACGGAATCTTGGCAGTTTTCTCTTCGTCAACGATTGTATCAATGTCCGGGTTGAGTTCCTTGATTCCGTATGCGTCACCAAGGCTTACACCCTTTGCCGGAACAAAGCCACTGAATGTAGTGCTTACGCTTACGCCTGTAATGTCGATAGCTACAGGCAAGAACTCGCCCAAAACCTCGGCTTTCTGCGTCTGGAACTGCGCCCTCATTTCAAAATCCTGGACAAGACCAATAACCTTTGCGCTTGCTGCGTCTGCACCTGCGCGGACTATACAGTTCTTACCCTGTACAAGGGTGTCGCCCTGCAAATTGTAGTTTGCCATCATTTACCCCCTATTACACTTCAACGGTCGAACTGTAGACCTTGTTAGTTGCCGTGATGAATACGAAATTGTTTGGAGCGCGGATGTAACGGTCGAATGTCAGATAAATCTTATCGCCGTCAAAACGCACCTTTGCATTTTCGTAAAGGTTTGCGCCGTTCTTGGTAATAAGACTATTTTCGTACCATTCCTTCGCCTTGTTTTCCAAGGTCTGAATGATGGAACTTTCAGACGGCTCATCATTCGTACCAATACGCCTGTTGAACGCCTTGCGCAAATCTCTGTCCATATAAAGAACAGAGCGAATCATTGAACGCTCGTTAAGAACAAGGGAATCGCCCTGGTATGTCGTTATGCTGCGGATACATACAAGTTCGCCATCGTCATTCTCACCGAATGTTACAAGACCACCGGCAATCATCTTGTTAAGTTCGCCTTCCTTGTACTTTGTACCAAAAGAACTAACTTTAATTGCCTTGTTAGTCAAAGGATTACTTACGCCGATTGCGCTTTCAATTCCTGCACACTTACATGCAAGAAGCGCCGGGTTGATTTCTTCCTTTGCGCCTGTAAGCGGATTACTTGCGATTGCGCTTGTGCATACCAAAGACACAAGTTCACTGTTGTACTCTCTGGCAAGCGTCAAGGCATTGTCAATGCTCGTGTTCTTTGCCGTTCCAAGCCAACACATGCGCTCCCTTTTCTTTGTTACGGTAGACATGCTTATGCAGTGGTCGACAATCAGAGTGTGGATGTCGTTGTCTGTCTCCGGCGTGGCGATAATCTGAATGTCTTCCTTTTCAAGAAGAGCAAGCGCCGCTTCATAGTCGCTGAAAGAGGAAGTTCCTGCGGTTGCCCCGGAAAAATAGACGTAGCCATCGTCCTCATCTGGGATAAGGCGGCTTGTTCCTTCAAGTGTAACGTTTCCTGGTCCGATGTACTGAACGCTTTCCAAAGCGTCAATAAGAGCCTGCAAGTCACTGTTGAAGGTTGCAGCAGTGTCAAGAACGCTTACACTTGATACATGGTCAAGCTGCTTTGTTGGCGTGTGCGGTGTAGTGTCAAGCAAAGTTGCACTATATACGCCGGAATCATTGATTTTTGCTACAAGTTCTTCAAGGGTCTCGCAATCTTCCCATGTAACTGAAAGGTTGTCCGCCGTAACATCTGTCGTAAGTGTCAAGCCTGTAGCATTAATTGTACAAGTTGCGGTTTCCCCTTCACCTACATAAAGGATTGAGAGAGACTTCTTTGCGATGTTGTCCACCTCAATTTCGCTGCCCTTGTAGTTTACAAGAACTTTCTTGCCGGTAGTTCCTGCCTTTAGCCACATTTTCAACTGATTCTGGTGTGCGCCGTAATCGGCGCTTTTCAACGTGAGAACCGTTGTACTTCCGTTCTTCAATACGCGTGTTGCCTGTGTACCTGCATTAACGCGCATACAGAAAACCTGCTGCGGAACATAAGTTGTAGAGCCAGTAAAAGCCTGTGCAACTGCGTCAAGCAAAAGACCGCCTACAAGCAAATCCTTTGCCTCTGCCTTGTCCGCAACAGAGTGAAGCGTCAAAGGCTTTCCGCCCATAGACGTACCGATAATACAGAGATTTCCACTGGAAACGCCTGTACCTGCGCCGATTGTATTACGCCTGGAATATGTACCCGGTATGTAATGGCTAGAAGACTGCCCGGCACTGTTGAATTTTGCTGCTGAAACGCCCATCTTTTCAACCCCCTTTAACCAATCTTGCGGTTAAGGACATACTCCAGAAGGGTGTCCCATTCCGCCAAAGTGTGAACCTCGTTCTTGTAACGGCTTTTCATTACTGCCGTTACGCCGCTTGAAAGTTCACGAACCTGACAATAGCGTACCACTCCCATCTTCTGATTAGGAGAGATAACTTTTGCTCTTACCGCAGATACAGAAGGCATTGCCCCTGCCGTCTCTTCTACGGATTCCGACAAGTTGTTAGTCTTACCTGCCATAATTGTTTGCCTCCGTGATAATTTCTTTGCTTACTTGTGTAAGTTCTGTTTCAAGCACTATCTGCTCAACGCAATAATTCACGTCAAGCGATATGTGCGCACCGCTCAATGCCACGTCAAAATCAAAGTTGTAGTTGTTACTTCTGTGTCCTACGATTGTGTTGTCAAATATTGCAATGTCAAAGAAAGAATATTTAGCTTCAAGTTGATGGCATAGGTTTCCAGTAATAAACAAGCGCAACTGCTCGTAAATCTCGTTTTTAAGCTGCACATTTTCCGCCCAAACCTCAAAGCCTAAAGTATCTTTCCGGCGTATTCTCATTGAATAACCATAGCAAAAGCCCTGTTTTTGAATTGTTTTTCTTATAGCGTCCAGAGTGTTATCGTCAACCACCGTGCAAAGTCCTGGTATTTCCCTTGTTTTAAGAACGCCCTTTTTATTTATGTAGGATTCCGTAGTTTTTGTTATTTCTTCAAGGTCACTTTCAGTAATCCCGATTCCCTCTGTCTGCACAATCGCCAAATCGTCAAATTCGCTAGGCTTTCGGTCTTCCTGTGTTGTTATAACTACACATGGGAATGAATCGCTTGCATTGCGCCCTTCATGCAGATACAATTCCGCAAATGGGTGTTCGCTTGTTACCGATATGTGAAAGTTTTTGTATTTGTTGTCCAAATGCAGCGCGTCAAGATAATCTCTCACAAGCGCAACCAAAGCCTGTTCAAGGATTATTCCGCGATTCAAATAGCATAACACCGTCTACACCTCACAAGACAATAAAAAAAGACAACGTAAAGCCGGTCTTTTTTCCGCGCCTACGCTGCCTTTGAAAGTGCAAACGATTGACTAATCTATTATTATTATTCCTCTCTATAGAATACTTGCAAAAGCCCCTGTTGTCAATGTAACAAACTATATGCCCAAGTCCTGTTGCAAACCTGCCTCGATGATGTTTTCTACGTTTTCTTTGGTCGTATTTTTAACGGCTGAAAGAACATCATTTGCCGGAACTTTTTTGCGAACCCATGCCCTTTCTGGAGATTTTGCAGAAATTACGCGGAATGTAAAATAAGTGCTGCCGGTGTTGCTCTTCATTTTGACCATTCCGTTAGCGTTCCCTGCGTCTTCGTCATTAATCCTGTCTCCCCAGTTGTATTCTGCACGTTCTATATCCTTGCCCTTGTAGTTTGCTTCCGGGTGAGTATTTTCTGTAGTTTCAGACTTCTTGAACTTGCGCGACTGTAATATTTTGTAGACTTCCAAAGGAATGGTATTCCCAAAATGCGCCCTTGCGCCACCGTTCTTATTGGGAGTACCCCACCTAAAGGGAATAATAAGGTATGGCACACCCTTTTTCGACACACGGCTTTTGTTGCCGTATGGGTACTTCGTCTTCATGTAAAACTTTGGCATACCGTTTTGAATCTGCTCCATGTACCGCGAATCTGTTTCAATGGAAATATCAAAGTCGCTTGTCTTGCGTATGCGAATACTGGAAGCTAGGCGCGGATTAGGATTCTTTATGTTTTCCGCACCCATTAAAGAGCCGCCCATAGCCCAGTTTTGCCATGATTTTTGAATCAGTTTTGCAGCATAAGAAAAAGCCCTTGCCGTACCGGGCATTGTGTTTGCCCCTGTTCCGCCTGTAAGCCCTGCAAGGCCAGACCTTAATTGAGAAAGTAGTTCCTGGTCCAAGTCTACATTTACTTTAATCATTTACGCGCCTATATTATCAAAATATGATTTCTTCAACTCATTCACCATTGAAGCAAAAGACTTTTTAACCGCCGGATTTTCTTTATCTTTTTTATTGACAACGGTGTAATCCTGCGCTATATTTGAATTGTCGGAAGGTTTTACTTCTTCATTCCGAGAATTGTTTGAGGTTAATCCGTCTGTTGAGTTCTCCATACGGCTACCACCGCTATTTGCGCTGCTAGTCAACGCCGGTCTTATGTAATAACATAAACCGGCTTTTTTTATTTCCTTTGCAATGTCTTTTGTATCTCGTGGACTGTTTGAAACAACAATATCAATATTATCAATGTTTGGCACGACTGCCAAATAAGCCTTTTTTCCATTATTATCTATAAATGCTTTTAGATAAAGTTTTGAATATCTGCCTTTGTTATCTGTTTTTCCGATAATAACATCAGGTTTTTGCAAGCATTGTTGTAAAGCCCCCATAAACTTTATTCTTGCTCCATTGTCTTTATCAGCAAATCTTTCAAACTGTTTATCACCCATTTTTATAGTTCCTATAGGTGTCTTGCACTCACCACGAGGAAACAGTTTGTTATAGTTTTCTCTTGTATAATCTACATAGTTAATTTCTTCAGTTGGATTGTTTAATGCGTCTACTGCTTTTTGCTTTAATTCCTGGGTAAACTCAAAGCGTCCGTCTTTTGGCGGCTCATCTCCGCCATCTCCACTATCACCATTTATAGCATTTTTTATAGTCTTATTGCCCCTATTCTGCCACATAAACTTTGCGAACTCAAAAATGTTTTTGTCAATCGCTCCACCGTCAGAGAAAGTGCCGTTTTCGTTTTTAATTCTGAAAAAATAGTCTGAATGATTGTTGCGTTTTTTGTTTTCTACTGGCTCATATCCCTTGCCTATTGAATCCATTATATCATTCAGCACATTATCCTTGCAAAGAGCGTGCAATTTGTCGCGTTTCGTTTCCATGTCTCCGCTTGCAACTTTTGAGACATAAATCCTCAAAATGTCCTTTCTTTCATCTGATGTCTTCAATCTGTTTATAAGTTCTTTATCCTCTTCACTTGCAGCCTTTAACTGTTTCTTTCGTTCTTCTTCGGTAGTTACGCCGTTTCGCGTTGCATAATAATTTTTTTCTTTTCCAGTATCGGGAGTTTTCTTTGATGGTTTTCCGGCGTTTAGAGTTTTCTTTCTTGCGTCTACTTCTTTTTTAAGTTCCAGTACAATATCAAGCGGCTTTCCGTTTTCATCAGAAAAACGGTGAGTATTATTCATTACAATTTCAAAAAGTTCGTCTATACTCTGCGCTTTTCTTACCCTGCCTTTAAGTCGGGCAATAGATATTTCAGTGTGTCTATCGTGAGTGTCATAAACCCTTACCCATTTTTTATTAGGCATTTTCTTGTATTTCTTGCCGTTCCATGTGCGAATCTCACCAACCGCGCCGACTTTTCCGCCTTTTGCCATGTACAAAGGGTCTGTCATACTCTTGTATAGGTCTTGAACGATAAAAGCCTTGCTTACTTCCTCGCCGCTTTCTTCTTTTTCCTTCTTATCCAGTATTTTAAGAAGTTCGCTCTTGAAGTATTCAAGTTTACGGTCTTCCACCGACTTTTTGAGAAGTTCTATGTCTGATTTTTTGATTCCAAGTCTTTTGTGGCAAATTATATAGCTTGTCATTTCTTGTTTACCCCTCGTTTTTCGCCGTATGTATCGTAAAGTTTGATAACGGCTTTTTTCGGCATACGCTGATTCTCGCTCGTTCTAATCTGCGGAATAGACTTAACAACCTTGTATGTCGGGAACACCTTGTAAGTTAGGGAATACCCCTCGCCGTCTTCCGGGCAATCATTGCAGAGCCATTTAAGGTAGTTTGCACCGCACAAAATAAAGTCCGTTCCCTGTATGTATTCCCTGTCTTTGCCCATGCAGCTTACAATTTCATCAACAAAATAAGCCGGGATAACGTCATAATCAGCTTCTTTCTTGCTCAATACGCTTTTTAACGTGTATGTTCCACTTAAAACTGTTATTACATCGTCAATCGCTACGTCATAGGCATAAGGGAAGGTCAAAACCGCGTCTCCGTTGTTTTCCTGCATTGCCTGTGCGTCTGATTTTGAAAGGTTTTGATTAAGAATAACAAACGTAAACGGCGGTATGTACTTCACGTTCTTTACAATAAGTGTTTCCGGCGGTGCAACCTCTATTGTTTCGCCTGTCTCTTCGTCTTCAACTTCGCGCGGATTTACATAAATACAATCCTGTCTTATTTCGCCGATTTCATAGGAATTGCCTTCCTCGTCTTTTACTTCTTCTATGCTTT
>Ga0326511_10000370_pt1 | contig 38918 bp, 41 predicted proteins | sample 0_2496_0518_D_FD_203701 | JGI IMG/M metagenome (GOLD analysis project Ga0326511, IMG submission 203701) | Bovine rumen microbial communities from UC Davis, California, United States - 0_2496_0518 | ecosystem: Host-associated > Mammals > Digestive system > Stomach > Rumen | place: USA...
TATTGACCTCCAGCCACACCAACAGGGACTCTTCGTCCTTGAAGTGAGGCCGCAGCTCGTTCATGACAGCATCGTTGAATGACATATTGTATCTACACATAATTATTATCGCAGTTAATTCTCATATTAGGACTTATCGGTTGCAAAATTAAGCATTTTATTCGATATCTGCAAGGATTATGCCGTTTTTCTGCAAACAGAAATTTAACGTTTGTTTATACTTTAATATGAAATATTCTTAAAGGTATTGCAGAAATGCCCGAATTTTACTAATTTTGTATAGGAATGAGCGGAAAAGGCTCAATTTCCCGGATGTCTGATGAATGTCTGATGAAACAGGAATTCGGTTTTCCGTTTTATATTGTGTATCAGGCTGTTATGCAGAAGTTCACATTAGCTTAAAAAAACTTGTACGCTGCATGTGAGTACTTGGGGACTGTCTAAACTCATCTCCCGTAAGATTTACCTCTGCAAATAGAGGCTGCTTGGTTTGCTTTTTGTTGTTCATTGTCGCTAAAATTTTAAAGTGAAATTATCAGCGACCGCTCGGCTTTGCCGCTTATTCGAGCAACGCGAGTCTTAAGAAAGGTACGTACATTATTTTATACGGCAATGACGGGGTTCACCGAACAGTTACCACTTGGATGGTTTGATGCCACCAGAGCTACTTATCTGAATCAACAAGCAAATTCAACTTATGCAGTATTTTAACATTATCGATGTATCTATAATTCTGCGGAACTTTATAATCAGTTCCAAATACATCCTGTATACTGAGGCCATATCTATAAGGGTAAACCTCGTTTATAACTATCGCATTCCCTTTTTTCTTAGCTTTAAAATAATTAAAGAATTTCGATTTACTGATTCCACCCTTAACATGATATTTATCCCACAACTTTTGGGGATCCATCTGCTCAACTTTCCCCACAGAGAAGTAACCTATAATCTTTTTTTCTGGGGATGACGAATATATATAAACACGTTTAACATGTTCACCAAAACAAGTTTTTCTGAACTCCACACTTTTTGTCCCTTTCATTATCTGATTTGCGAATTCTGGTTTGATAGACATTAACACATTCTCTCGCAAATACGGCTTATTAAAGTAGTATTCATAAGAACCTTCATTATAAACAGACTCTACTTTACTGATTACTTTAAAATTAAATGGGCTCAAGAACTTCACAAATGGTTTAAGATGTTTTTCCGGCACAGTAATAAGGGGCAATTCATCATGAAGTAAAGTAATTGCCGTACCAATCAAACGAGTTCCGATACCCCGCCTTTGCATCTCTTTAGCCACACGCAAAGTACATATCTTATTTTCTTGTTCGTTCTTTTTTATTATACAAACGCCATATATCTCCAATCCATCATCCGATTCACACGTTATAATTGAACGTTCCTTAGTATATGACATAACAAAAACATGCTCTAACCACTCTTCAAAAAATGGATAGTCACATTTCAAATCATACAAAAAGTGCCTTACCTTATTAAAGCAGGTTCTTTTTATGTCTTCAGGCGTTCTGTAATCTACGATTCTTGATATCATAGTAAAAATTGCTTATAAAAGGTATTTTGGGGATACAGAATAGTATACAAACAATAATAACCCCAAGAGAAATATACCACTCAATAGGCATATTCTTATACCAGAATTCTCCTACACCCTTTGTACTTCGATATGATGCTATAGCAAATAAAAGATTGCATATTAAGTTTGTAACTAATGCAATGAGTAATTGCTTATTTCCAATATACTCTTTAGAGAAAGTTGTAAAAAACGAGTTCCCGTTTACATTACTTTCCTTAAGAAATATGATATTATATCCTCCACGCAGTTTCTTTAGCAAAGGTAGATAATTACAGAAAGCATCTTTTTCCAGTTTTCTTATATTCTTCAGTTTAGAAGCATCCGAAAATCCAATCTCATAGTCGCCTGGTACACAATGCAAACAAAAAGTCTTTTGGATCTTTAGAAGTGTCAAATTATGTTCCCGTTTATAGTCATACACATCATCTGGAATATTACGAGCTTCGTTTACTTTAATATCAAACACATATGTTCTTTTTGTTATTGATTTGATGGTCTCCGCAATAGTCTTATTATTTGTTTTTATCAGAATTCGAGTATAAATATGCCCGAACGCACCACCAGGCTTTCTTACAGAAAGCTTTACTATCTTCTGGTTATTCAATATATCACAAGTAGCAGGTACAACGGCATACTTCTTATCGGCATCGTTATTACCATTACCAATAGTAACGATACTACCACTACGTTCATCACCCCCAATTGCGACGATTTGTTCTGCTATTTCATTAAAGATAAAACGATAATTTGACGAATTTGCTAAATTCATGTGAAGACTTTCTGCTGTAGTCTGCTCGGTCAAGAAAGGTAAGGCCAAGTAGTAATCGATGTTATCAGGTGTATTATCTGTATTATTTATACAGATTCCGACCTCAACAAAGGTATTCTCATCACGAACATCCCACGTACAAAAGTGGAATTTTTCTACTGTCAAATCTCCACAGCTAGATAGTAAATAAATAGTATTCATTAGTTATTTTATAATTAGTTTTACTTCTCCTCCTTAAAATACAACTTATAGTATTTCATTCCTTTTTCTTCATCATAGCCTTTTTCCAGGAGATTCTCCCCACCTCGGATGCTGATGCCAAAATTATCATCCAGCTTGATGTTTGTCATATTGCCGAACGAGAGCTTCTTTAATGCCAGAGGCTCCGTTTTAAAGTGTTCCACCACGCCATTACCATCCTCTGTGATTGCATCTTGATTATACTTCAAAAAGCCCTGCGCGGTCTTTTCATCATCAAAAACACAGCCAACCATCTCTTTCAAGTCAAAATCACCTCTTTTCAGAAAGTCCGTCAACCTATTGAGCATCATTGCCCTTTCATTCTTATCTACATTCTCTGTTAGCGACTTCACATAATCTTTACATACATTAATGGCCCTTTTCGTCTGATTATAACCATCATTTCTTGGAACCACATGCAAGAAGTCATCAATCCAGTATTTAGCTTCAGCACCACGTTTTGTCCTATCTACAACAGCCACAACGTAACCATGTTCTTTTTCTATATTAAATATCAAGCAGCCTTTATCCAGTTTTTGCACATTTACCCCCATATCAAAATCAACAGACACATCGTCCTTTTCGTGCTTCACCTTCAAAAAACGTTCTTTATTCTCTGCTTTAAACAATCCTATCGCATCCACTAGTTTATGGTCTACTTCGCAGTTTTTAAACAGTACCACAAAGAAGTCACCTCCATTAATTTTTGGATGATTACTATGCTCATATAAACATCCTGCGATATCTATCGACTTCTCTACCAGAGTATTGTTGTCATCAAATATAGAAGAAACATGAGAATAAACCTCATTCATCTTTAACTCAGCCTCATGGTAGAAGTTGCACAGAGCCTCAAGTTTGAATGGAGATAGGAAATAATATTTTAGCATATTCTCCATCGCATCATCTATATACAACGAGTGGGAAGAGGTCTTTATCCCCTCTTCCGCCACTCTATTACCAACATAATGCACTATAGCGTTTGCTATTTTTATATTCTCATTCATATTTATTAAGATGCTTTTTTAATACTCCAATTACCGCTTCCTTAATATCTTTCCACAAGCCATCCTCCTCATTCTTTGTCATTTCTATATCCTGTCTTACGCAAAAATGAACAGTCTGCCCATAAGTAAAAAGATTCACAACCGTAGAACACAATAAAAGCATTGAAAACAGGCCAAAGAATAGAAGTGTAATATATATAAAGAAGTTTAATATTAAACAAACACATTCATTATCCACTGTCAGTTTCTGTTTCACAATCAAGTGAACACAAAACGCCAGTATCAAAGTAAAACATTGTATCAAAACCGATGAAGCAAACACACAGCTAGTCGTCTGAAAATAACTTAGTTTTTCTTTATTGCTCTTTAATGGTTCCGACATACGTCCAATCAACTTCAAATCCGAAGCACCAATAATCAATGCATACCCTGCAAGACTAAATCCCAGCAAACTGGGGAATGTTGACAGTATTGTCGATGCCAAATCATCGATAAACTCAAATAGTCGATTCGCCTCCCTATTAAAAAAGAACACCCACAGTGCAAACAGCCCTGTTAAAATCAGGCAAAACTTACACACAAAAGATTTTCGTATCTTGTCGATAGTATATCCATTACGGAATATCCCATCAATACTCACTTTGTGTCTCGTTCTCAGATCATTATCATCATCCATTACCATTATTTCTAAATAAGTTCACCACTTGCGTCACTATATTCTTACGTAGAAGTGTCTCCTTGCATCTAATTGCAAGTGTTTTGGGGTGCCAATCTGTAACAATCTTAGATGATACACCATCTTTTATAATTGAGGCCGTAACCTTTCCATAATGCTGGGCCAAACCGATAGCACCTTTAAGAATTCTCACATTAACATCTATATTACCGGTATTATCTGGAGTACCTTCTATTTTCAATCGTTTCATATGAGCAGTCTTCATCTGGTCATCCATAAACTCCATAGCTTCGTCACCAGTATCCTGATTACTATACGACACGTCAATCTCAAGTTTCTTTACGATATCAGCCTGGAATATCTGTTCAAAGTCCGACTCATCCTGTTCTTTAGTCACCAAGAAATCTTCTCCTTCTTCTATAACCTGTGCTACAGCCTCATTTAAGAACTTCTCTACTGCATTTGCGCTGAAGCCGCTTTTCATCACAAAAGCCATTCGGTGTGCACCTGGTACAAAGAAGAAATCAGATTCCTTCAGATTGGGGAATGTATTTCTTGGAAGGTCAACACTCTCCACCTCCATATTCTCCAGATTAATCCAGTCTTTACCATCTATCACAGTATATGTAGAGATACTACCATACAGCACATCCCAATTTCTACCATTCACTTCAACCACATTATTAAACAGCGTACGTAAAATCATATGCCTATCCCCTCTAATTGGAATCGAAACCTTTTCCTGGTTTATCTTCTTAATAATGTCAGTATAAGCAGCATCACCACTACGGCTGTCCGACATCAACTTTACGTTAATCATTTGAACTTTGTAGTTCAGTTCTTTAATTTTTCTTTCTACCATAATACTTTTTGTTTTTAGTTATTGTATATAGATTATTTTTACCTTTGCTTTTGAAAAGCAGGCCCCACCTGTGGTGTTGTATGAGAGTAATCCAAGTGGGTTGCCTGCTACATAACGATTTATATATCTTGATATCTCACGACATGTATGCGTCCGAATCTTGGTCCCAAAATCTCTACATCCTCAGTGTGAATGAGGATTCCAAAAGTTTGTAAAGAAGATGGAAAATCTTTGCTTTAATTCGCTGGTCGCTTAGCTTGTCTAAGAACTTTATTTATGCAGCCTTGGTATGCTTATGCCACTGGCTGTGAACAAAACTGACCAGTAGTCGTAAGGATTGATATTGTTAAGTTTGCAACGATAGAGATTAACAAGCAGGCCAAGGATCCTGCCACCCTCACTTTCTTGTGACTCTTCTGCAAGTCACGCGCTCGGCTTTGCCGCTTGTTCCGTAGGTCTCAAGAAATTGCTTCACATAATCTTTTATTTCCATATTGCGCTTAACTTTAATGAATAAAATCTTGCGCAAAATTAGAAAAAGATTTTATCTCAACCAAATTAGGCCAGACCCAAGGTTCGGACGCTTACTTTTGTTCTCTGTAGTTCTCCGAAGGGATTATTTTTAAGCATGCTGAAAGTATTATGGGATAACGATTACATAACCCCGTTATTGGTTGTACAAATCATCTAGGAAATGGGAATTCCCACAAGCCATACAAATGTTCTGAAAGCAATTCAAGCACTCTGAATCCGTTATCCCATTTTGATTTCATGTCTTTTCCTGCCAGACAATCTGGACTTATTGCAATCGTTAATACTTGAATATTATCCATGGCATTCTGGAGCAACTTTCCGACCTCGCGAATATAATCATCAGAGAACATCTGTAGTCTGACATCGCCTCCATCGTGATAAAAAAACATATCAAGATCTAAATTTACAATCCACTTTAATTCGTGACTATCTGGAACTACATCATATAAACATTCTGACATTTCCAGAAGATACTGATTCATATGGGCTAACAAAAACAGCGAATCTTTCTCTGAAATATTCATTCTATTTTTATGCCATCCTTCGCAAATATCACCTTCCTTTTGAGTTAGAAATATGTTTGTCTGAAACCATTCCGGCCTTATTTCATATGCAAGCCGAATGTAATTATCCCAACGCAGCGTTAGAAAATCATCAACACGTTTCAGATTAGCATACGCTTCATATTCCATTCTCGGGTTAGCTTTAATAGGCTCCAAATCCTCATCGTAATAGTAGTCGCCCATATCATAATGGCGATCTATATGCATAAAGTTATATCTTTCCCCGTCTCTACATTGATGGAACCAGCACCAGGTTGCATCCCTGTGATTATCCATCACATAAATCTTTCCGTTTTGCCACAACATAACATCATCATAGCAAAAGGAAGGATGATTAAAATAATCATCTGGCATACTTTTTATCCACATCTTTTCATCCATCGTTCTTCTTGTGTCATTGTTTCTCGTCACTATTCCCTGTGGTTTTCCGCAGGGCTTATTGTTTCGGTATGTTGCGATGCCATCGCGACCATTCTTAGTAATCCTATGCCCGATGGTTCCCCCCAATCGAGTTCATCTCATACTTCTCATCTCTCCCTCCACCATCTTCATCAGCTTCGGCAGCATCTGTTCTATCTTCCTGCACTTCACCTTATTGTAGTGGAAGTCCATATCATCCAGGAGTTCATTACACACCTCCTCATCCATGTCACCACCATAGCCTGCGGCTACGACGGCGATAGCGGCAAGTTTGCGGGCATCCTTGTCCGTTCTAAATGCCGAACTCATCAGTATCGTGGGGAGCATCTCATATAGGATGTTGCAAGACTCGACCTTTGGTCGCTCATTCCGAAGGTCTTGAGAACGCAATAGCTCAGAGAAATAATCGTCCTCCGTGAGAAAGGCATCAAGCATCTCTTCTTCATACTGTCGAAGCAAGAGGAAGAACTCTTTCGGTAAGCCGAGCGGAGAACTAAGCTTGCTTAGGCTATCCCGAGGCGAGAAAGTAGTCACCGAAGGTAACTTTTCCTTCCTAATCTTTCCCTTCAGGCACTGAGGCAGTGTCACCACCCAAATTTAGAATCCCTTGGTAAGGGATGGCTATAATGCAGGGATTAAAAACTCAGAGGAATGATAGTAAAACATCCTATCTTCTTCCTTTGGATGCATTTCCTGCAGCCTTTGCTCCATCTGAGCCATCATCTGCTTACGTGTCTCTCTCAGTTCTTCCTTATTCATTGCTTTTATTCCTCCCCCATTAAGGCATAAAGAGGTACAAGCAAAATGCCCATACCCCTTTAACAATCTCCTTTATCCAACCATAAATCCTTGATTTCTCAACTCAATCAACCCGTTCTCAATATCTTCCATCGGGATAGTGCCACCCAACATCCTATAGATGTAAAGAGGCGTTATGCAACCGAAATCCATAGAACCAGACCGTACCTCGTTCTCTATAAATTCTCGCAAACTGGATAAAACATCTTCCTTCATACCTCTCCTTTCTCACATCGAGGCGTACGTCTCACTCCCATCCTCACCATACTTACCATCCTTACCTTCGTAGATAACCGATGGTTCAATCACCTCCACGGTATGCCAAACCCCTTTCGGCACCTGACATCCATACACGCCCTCTTCTGGGCTTAGATGGATACGTTCAGTTTCCTTCAGCGATGTCGTACCATCCCCAGAAGTCATCTCCTCATAAAGCACCTCATCCAGCCTTCCTTTAATAAGAATCACGTTCTCATTACTCATTGGGTGCCTATGTACGGTCACTTCCGTTCCTGGCAACATCGCGTTCAGCATACGCTGTGAGCCATCTTCTGCCGATGTGCGCAAATCTAGGTTCGTCCTCAAGCGAGGATTCCCCTTCGCCTCTTCAAACAGTTTTTCTAGTAATTTTTGGTTAATCGTCATGTTGTCTCTTTTGTGGTACAAACAAATATGAACAAAATAGCCATATCGCTTTTAGAATGTCTTTCATATTCGATTAGTTTGATTCGTGTTCAAAATAATTTCTGTGCTATCTGTGGCTTCTGTGCGACCTAAAGTCTGCGTAAAGCCACCTCAAAGGCTTCTGCATACACACATCCAGCCTGGCAGCCACGATAGGCAGCGAAGCCCTCAATAGCCTCGGCACTTCTTGGATGTGGATAAGGTCTCATCACACCACGATACATCGAAAGAGCCTTCACCTTGGCATCCACGCCCTCCTTACCAACTTCCAACCATGTATTTGGTTGGAATCGGTTCATGGCCGTATTCAAAGCCCACTCCGTACATGATGGCACCTCCATATACCAGAACTCAGAAATTGGCTTCACCTCTGGCCTACGCTGGAACAAGCGGATAGCCTCCTGACAAGCCATGCTCGTCTGCAGGTGGTCATTGTTCGTATCAGCAGGATGATGTGTGATAATAATATCTGGCTCGCTCTCCTTGATTGCAGCCTCAATATGCTGCACCAGTTTCAAGTGCGAAACCGTATTCATTTCGATATTTGGGAACGTGCCCTCATACTCCTTGCCTACGCCTATGTATGCCAGAGCCGCATGCGTATCATCTTCCAACTCATTATCTTCCGGTCGGAAAGCACGTGCTTTCGCCTCTGCGCTCATAATGCACACGTCCACACTATCACCCTGTCGCGTCCACTTATAAATGGAAGCTCCGCAACCCAACACCTCATCGTCAGGGTGCGCTACAACAATTAAATATTTCATAATTTACTTCTGATTATTCTACATATTCAATCTGTTATTTCTTTCATACCTTTCTATCACAGACACGAAATTGAAACCTCAAATTAGCCTCCCCTCCTCCTTCAGTTTATCTTTGAATCCTTGCGTTGTAGAATCCAGCCATAGTTTCCACTGGCGTTTCTGTTCTTCTTTCTCCATCTGAGCAAGAGAGGAATGGTCAATTTCTGCCTCTTTCAGTTTCTGGGCACATTCTTTCACTTTATCTATCTGCCATTCTGCTACCGAACCGCTTATGATTTTCACACCATACGCAGCCCACAACATTCCTTCAATATATGCCTGTGCAGGATTTACATCTTTTATTGCCTTCATAACCTTCTTTGTTTAAAATTTCTTGGTACAAAGATACAAAGCGATATCCTTGAGACATAACGTTACCAGAAATTTTCATAAACAGCTTAGAGTTAACAAGTTACAACTAATAAACGATACCACTATTTATCCAACGCCTCATACACCGAGTGATTGCTCTTGAATTCTGGAACAATCTCCTTCATCTTGGCTACGGTAGCCATATTATCATATCGTTTAGATATTTCTATCAACTCATCAATATCCTTGCAGACCACATCATAGTCATACTGGCGCACCTCAGCTATACGAATCTTCTCATGGAACGATGGTTTTGTGCCTTCAAGTTCATTCAGCACCTCCTCATACAGTTTCTCTCCATCACGCAAGCCTGTAATCTTTATCTCCACATTCTTGGCACCAGACAATGCAATCATTCGCTTAGCCAAATCGATAATCTTCACCGGTTTGCCCATGTCAAAGACAAAGATTTCACCACCATTGCCCTTCGTTCCAGCCTCCAATACCAACTTACATGCTTCTGGTATCAGCATAAAGAAGCGCACAATCCTCTCATCAGTAACAGTCACAGGTCCGCCATTCTTTATCTGCTCACGGAACAATGGAATAACACTTCCATTCGATCCCAACACATTTCCGAATCGAGTGGTTACGAACTGGCATTTATCCTGCGTGTTATTTAAACTCTGCACATAAATCTCACAGATTCGCTTTGAGCATCCCATCACATTGGTTGGATTCACTGCCTTATCCGTAGAAACCATCACGAACTTCTTTACGCCATATTTCACGCTCAAGTCTGCAATCACCTTCGTGCCATAGATGTTATTCATCACAGCCTCACTGGGATTTGGCTCCATCATCGGCACATGCTTATAAGCTGCTGCATGGAACACATAATCTGGTTTGAATGTGCTGAAGATGGCCTCCATCCTCGTAACACGACTAATACTTGTCACCACGATTTCAGCATCTATCTCTGGATAATCCTTTTTCATCATCAGCAGGATGTCATGCTGTGGAGTCTCAGCCTGATCGATAAGCATCATCTTTGCAGGCTTATATACAGCTATCTGGCGTACCATCTCAGAGCCGATGCTACCTGCTGAACCTGTTATCAAGACTTTCTTGCCTGTGAGCATTGCCCCCACAGAGTCCATATCCACCTTTATTTCCTGACGAGGAAGCAAGTCCTCAACAAATACTTCTTTCAGCTGCATTCCTGCAAAATCATCCTCTGTCAGCTCTCCGTCTTTTACGCTAGCTTTCTTTGCCTGGTGAGCAAAAAAGATCTTTACACCAGCCTTAATCAGCAAATCTTGCAGTTCCTTATTATCTCTGAAATCAGCAAGCCTCAATGGCGATACAAGTACAGCTTCAATCTTCTCTTTTTGTATGATTCCAGCTAAATCATCCCCTACATTATATACTTGCTCGCCCATCAGCATCATGTGTTTAGCTCTGCTGTCATGAGAGATAAAGCCACATAATTTAAACTTAACAGGATTCTGCGATCTGATATTCTTTGCCAATCCGATACCGCCAGTCAAAGCACCATATATCAGTACGTGCATTGCATTATGCTCAGCCTTGGTAACATCGTTAAGATTCTTCACTACTATTCTGATGCCCCACATCAGCAGCATGGCAAGTCCAAAGGTAGCTGCTACCTCTGTCTGATTGTCAGTTATCAAAGCTTTCACATCCCAATGTTCAAGTGCCAAGGATGTAATAATCGCGATGACAGCTGACAGCAGATTAGCATACGCCACTCTCTGCAAGTCAACAAACGACGAATATCTCACCACACCAGAATAGGTACGGAACACACGAGCCCCTATCCAACTAGCAACAACGTAAAATAGCGATGTATACAGCACATCAAAACGATGTGTAAACATCTCCATTGTTCTGTTGAATATCCAGTATGTGAATAATCCCGAAAAAAGGACTATTACACTATCTATAAGAAACAAGCACCAATAAGGTAGCGATTTCTTATTGAAGTACCAATTCAAAGGTTTCTTCCAAAAAATCATTTTTATATATATAAACAATCAAAAATTCCCTTGAGTTCGATACTTTCGAACAAGCCATGTTAGTATACAAAATGCGCAATAGCCAAGCAAACAACCTATCGTATTGTGAATCACATCATCGACTTCCGAAAAACCTCTTTTATAATAAAATTGCAAACCTTCAACAGTGGCAGACATGCAAATTCCAATTACAAAAACTTTCCATAAACGCATTTTCCTAAATGAGCATCCAAGAAGAAAACCCATTGGTATAAACACTACCACATTCATAACGTTCTCTGCTATCAATTCTAAATGCCCATACTGAATTGATTCGTAGCTCCACAAAGGTTCCACACTATATCTTACATCCTTACTTTCTGTTCTAAACAGAACTGTTGAGCATAAAAGTAACGCTAAATATTCAATCAACAGCAATTTAGGTACCAACCGGAAATGTTTTTTATCGTTCGAAAACTTCAATACCAAGAACAATCCTATAGCAAATGCAAAAATCAGCACCAGATATATTTCTATCGGAACATCATAATACAAACCAACAATATATTTATAAAATAGATCTCTTATCATCATCTTCCTTTAAATGCACTCAATATCCTTTATATATTCTCCAGCACCAATGCCATGCTTTCCAAAATGGAATGGATATAACATCCATCGGATAATATCGTAGAGATCTTAATTGCCTACGGAATGCCACCAAGTTATATTGAATTAGGTTTTCCGCTTTTCTGTTAGCCAAAGACACGTCATATTTGCCCATGTTTCCACCTCTCATGATTTCATCAAATAAAAGTAATCCTCTTTTTGTGTCAGGATTAACTATAGACTTTGATTTGTTCATAGAGCAGACAACCTTGAGCACATACATGACGGCACCAGCAAATTTCTTTAGTCCTACTTGACGAATATCCCTAGCTGCTTGTTCTCGTTCTTCTTGGGACAAATTCTTTAGAACATAATAATAATCTAATATCTGTCGTAAGCCAACGCCCTCATAAAGATAATGCATATAAATATGTGACAATATATATACTGCATTAAATCTACTCGTTGGATAAGCAAACCCTAGTTTACTATCATAATTCAAGAACTGATCTTCAGCCTGTTGGCGAAAGAAATGCTGGAGTTTTCTATGTAAGAATGGATTCCAAGTATATCCTGGCATAAAATGAATTTCCGAATCCACACCTTCGATAATCCGAGCATCAACGTGATGGATTACCACTTGCCCTGTACCTAGGAAGTTCTCCTTAAGGAACATCAATACTTTCTCTCTACCACCCTCAACCCATAGATCAACATCGCCAGGTTGCCTTCTTTCTGGTTTCGGATATAATTGAGCAATACCTTGTCCTTTAAGTACGCAACTTCGCAGCCCGCCGTCCTTAAAAATCCTAGATAACTTCGCGGCTGCATAGTTAACCTCCTTATTACGGTTTTCTATCTGCAACGTATCACCTATCCACTGATAAAACAACTCCATTGGAGGCATTGCTGCCTTATTATCACAATTTAGTTTTTCAACAGCAGAGAACAGGATTCATGTCAAAGCCTGCTTTTCTGCCATTAGATAGGCCTCTTGCCATTCTTCTTCAGTTGGATTATGGCTGAGAGAGTTTCTTTCTCCTAATGCTAATTGTATAAGTTCAAAGAAAAACATTACATGTGTCTATTTTCCTCAGTAACCTCCAGACCTTCAAATGACTTCTCCTGACTAATCAATTGATAATCAAAATCCATTTTACTCATTTCCGGATCATAGTAATACGAAGCGAACATCTTATTTAGCGGCTGCAGGAAGAAAGAACCTAACCATACAAATGGATTAAACAAACGGCTGAACCAGATTCTATGATTGTACTTCTTTGCAAAAAAGCGAACAATATCAACCGTATCTGCTAATTCTTTATTTTGAGGATAGAATGTACCATATATACCACGAAGTATAGCTTGCTTAACGAATTCTGCCAAATTGTCAATATAAAGCATACTACGCTGGTTATGCCAATTCGGGAATATTGGTGTCTTAGTAGCCAGCCATCCCAAACGAAGGAAATTTCCTTTAGAATTAGGGCCATAAATCATTGGAGGTCTCAGAATGCAGACCTTAAACAATGGCGATTCCAATTCATGCAAACCTTTTTCCGCCTGAAGTTTCGAGTCCCCATAGAACCCATTGGGATTTGGCTTGGTATCTACAGTCAACATCTCTGTCTTTAATGACTGGCTCTCATGGAACACAATCATGCTTGACATAAAAATAAACTGCTTTACACCTGCTGCTTTAGCATGCTTCGCAATCTCAATTGTCAAATCACGATTAACTTTATAATATAGTGGTTCCATCTTAGGATCTGCATTCACATGAGCGATACCTGCTACATGGTAAACCACATCATATTTCGTAAAATCAGCCAGCTTCCAGTGGTCTTCGAAAGTATCTACGGCATCTATCTCAAAATCAGAAGATGTGGCTAAGATATATTTTCTGACACTCTCGCCCACATAACTCCCTGCACCTGTTATCAATACTTTATGCATAGTTTCTTTATTTAGCAAACATTTCTAAATAACGTCTCTTCATCTTCACACCATACTGAATATCAATCTTTGGCAATTCTTCCCCCAGCAGCTGCTTAATACGCAGGTATGGCAGATTCAAACCGCCCTCCTTAAAAATCTGCATAGTTGCAGCAATTCTCGGATTAATCTCCATCAACACGGGTTTGCCGTCTCTGTCATACTTAAAGTCTAAATCAGCAGAACCATCAAGACCTAACGCTTTAACAACAGACTCAGCTATTTCGTAAGCCTCTTTGTTATATGACAATGTTGCAGCCTGCGGAATACTAGCCAGATTCACATTGCTCTCACGATAGCACATATAAACTATCTTACCATGGTCAGCAATCAAATCCACAGAGCCCTCTTCGCCAGGAAGATATTCCATAGCCATCATTTCTGGCATTTCGGGACGTTCGTTCAGTGTTGCCTGCAAATCCTCGAATGTTGTGAAGAAAGAATTAGGCTTCTCACCAAACAGTATATCAAATCTTGACTTTGAGGGGTCAATCATTCTAATTCCGCGACTTCCACTTAACTCAGTTGCCTTCACACACACAGGGTGCTCTGGATAGCCTACAGCCTCACAAGCCTCTTTCAATTCAGATGCTATCTTGATGACATGGAACTTGGGAACTTTCAGTCCTTGCTCTTTCATAAAAGCATAGAAGTTATATTTGTTGATGGTTGTCTCAATGGTCTTTCTATCACCAACGGCCACCTTTATACCCAGTTTATCAAATTCATCCTTACGGTCAAGAAGTGGAATAAGTTCTGCCGACATAAAAGGTAGTACAACATCAACGCTCTCCTTATTACAGATATCCAGAATAACATCAATATATTTAGGATCTGAAGCAGCAGGGACTTCATAGATGCCATCATAAAGACCATCAAGTGTGTGGTCATAGTGCATATCAATACCTATGACACGGATTTCACGCTCTCCGTTGTCCTTAAGGCATTTCACCAACCCTGGCGCGAACTGTGCTCCACATGCAGACAGCAGCACAGTTAAATTCTTAAAATCGCTCATCTTTATATCACGTAAGTTGTAAACACGTCCTCAAATGTTTCACCCTTCTTCATCACATAGTATGTGCCATCAGCCTTCTGGCCAATCATTGGGCAGTTCCAGAAAATGAATGGTGGTTTTGAAACATTGCTGTATCCACCTACATTGCCAAAGATAACATAGTCACCTACGCCAAGTGAACCTTTGTAATCAGGATACATCACGTCATGCTCCAAACAGGTGTAACCAACAAACTCAGCCTCATTAAGAATCTCCTGTTCCTTATTCACATGAACAATCTGCAAAGGCATCTTCTTCATCTTGCAGATATCACCCAGATTATCTTTACTGCAATTCAGCACTACGAACTCTCTACCTTTGATGTGCTTGATGCTCTCCACCTTACCGATGAAATCAATATAGCTATTGATAACTGTGGTTCCAGGTTCCGTCATCAGGATAGGTTTTTCTTCCTGAGACAGATGCTTGTAATGCTCAGCAAACGGAACAGCTACTGCTTTAGCATAATCTTCAAAAGTAGGAATGTTATCACCAAACTGCTTGGCCAGCGATTCCTCCATTCGGGCAAACATACCGCTACCCATATCAATGAACTTAGGTGCCTTGTTGGGGAAATACTTATCAGCTAGAGCAAGCATAATAGTTGCACGGTTGCTCCAAGCCTCTACCGTACGACTCTGGCCTACATGACAGTGTAAACCAACTACTACAAGGTTCTTAACAGCAGCCACCATGTCAAAAGCTTTCTGCAAATCAGGACTATCAGAATCAATACCAAAACGGGAAATAAAGTGCTGTCCAATGTTGATATTAACACGAATTCCTATCTCCAGGTTCTTGTCTGGGTTCTCTTCAGCAATCTTGCAGATATGCTTCAGTTCCTCCAGATTATCTATATTGATAATGCCACCATTCAGCAGAGACTCCTTACCAAGTTCCTTTTTGAATGGACCATTATACACAATCTGACAAGGCTCATAACCAACAGCACGAGCCACGGAATATTCCATATCACTCACCACCTCAGCATAACCACCAAGGCTTTTCACCAACTTACAGATAGCCGGTGTATAGTTGGTTTTGTAGCTGTACGCCAACTGATATTTGGAGTAGTACTTGTTGAAGCAAGCCACAAACTCCTTATAGTTCTTCACAAAATCCTCTTCACGGAAAAGATAGATGGGCGTTCCAAACTGCTTTTCTAAAGTCTGCAATTTCTCAATGCTATACATATCAGTAACTTTTATCGTTTATAATCTACTTATCTTTCATCTCTATAGACATGATCACCAGATAGTACAGGAGCGATCACGCCAAAGAATGTTTTCACATCCAACCAGAACGACAAATTATCAGCATAAGCGGCATCTGCCTCAAACTGGTCTTCACGCAAAGCAGCACGGTTCACTAAATCTATTGTACAGAAGAACCCAGGCAGGACATCATAACGCTTTGCAAACCTCTTGTTGTCTTTATACTCACCCCACTCCCAATCAAGAATAGGCCGCGGCCCAATAATTGCCATTGTACCATTCAGAACATTAAACATCTGAGGAAGCTCATCCAAACTTGTACGACGTAAGAAACCTCCCACTTTCGTAATTCTCGTATCACTCGCACTAGTAGCTATACCACCCATCTCGTATGCGTGATCACACATGGTACGGAACTTAAATACCGTAAAAGGCTTTGTACCTTTTCCTAAGCGTCTCTGCTTAAAGAAGACAGGTCCTTTACTATCAAGTTTGATTGCTATAGCTATAATTATCATTGGTATGCAGCTCACCATTAAACCAATGATAGATAGCGTGCAATCGATAAGTCTTTTTAAGAAAAATCTATACATAATATTTTACAACACTTTTATCAGACAATGAATATTTGTTACGTTGACGCCTCTCCTTATCAAACAGCCAACCCCACTTATTAAAATACTGGATACCACTCTTTAATCCTGCCTTAAGTAAGGTCTTACTTTTTCTATGAGCATTTCCATGTGCATGAATAACCGATGCATATGGGAAATAAACGACCTTTCCATATTTATTAACACGTCTTACAAAATCAAAGTCTTCAAAATACATAAAGAATCGCTCATCAAATAGGCCAGATTTCTCTAATACGGATGTCCTCAACATCATAAAACAACCACACACATTCGGGACCTCCCTAGGTTTTGACATGTCATAATTCAAAAACTCATACTTACCATTGATACGCTGGACTATTGAATCGGACAAAAACCTACGCCCAAAAATAACCAAAGGTGTTGGTAATAACATCGCTGCTGCCTGAAAAACGCCGCTGGGATATTTTAATTGAGGAGCCGTCAAGGCAACATCATTGTTCTGATTCATAAAATCACGCAAACAGATAACTGCCTCATTTTCAAAAATAATGTCTGGATTCAATATGATATGGTATTGACTATGAACTTCCTGCGCATATTTCATACCAATATTGTTCCCAGACCCGAAGCCTACATTCCCCTGTCCATAACAATATTCAATCTTTTTAGAATTAAGTTCTTCCACTATTGCTTTTAGGTTGTCAGTTGGAGAATTATCTACAACATAAACCTTGTCAATAATGCTTTTTTCGACACAGAGGAGAACCCTTCTAAGTTCTTCCTCTTTTGTTTTATATAACACTAAAGATGCTGTTATCATAACTGCTTAACTTTTTCCCATCGTTTATTCTCAAAAGAATAGCGCTTAATTGCTTTAGCAGGAGTTCCAACGATCATCGTATTGGGTTCAAAACTCTTGTTTACTACTGAATGTGCCCCTATTACACAGCCATCACCTATCGTCACACCAGGTAATACTATTACCCCCTCTCCAATCCAGACGTTTTTTCCAATCTTGACTGGAGCCGTTATATACTCTCTATACTCTGGGGGGGGGCAAAGGACTTGAATCATTATCGCCTCCTTCATATCTTCCGTGAGTATTGTCGCTTATATATATGTGACTTGCCAATAGACAACCATCACCTATTTCAACTTGGTCTACCGCTGAAATATGAACAAAGTCATTCAGCTGGATATTATTTCCAAAAATAAGCCTTTTCCTTTTATCATTATCATTAGGGAATACCTCAAAGCGGCAATAATACCCTGCCGTCAGTGAATTTCCAAAATCAATAAACTTACGCCCTTTTATTATTAAGGGGAAATTGAAATAACGTATTCTCCAGTCTATAAGCCTCGACCGTATCACGGAGTAGGCTAGCTCACATTTATATAGAAAGGAATAATGCCTTTGAAGATTATCCTTTTTTGATTTCATTGTCAAAATTCTTGTTGCCAAAGAAAATTGTTAATTGTTTATATAATCTACATTGCTGAACTAAATGACCCTACGCGACAACTTCAATTATTAAAGTGTCGGCTGGAACAATTATGATATTTATCACAAAACTATAGGCACATAAAGGCTATAAAAAAAGATTTAATTATTGTTCAATAAAAGCCATATACTCATTAATGAGCCAATTTCTTGTGTATTCTTTGTATTTATCATGCCATAGAATAGAAGCATTATGACCGTAAATTGAAATTTTTTCTTTCGTTATATGTGACAATGTTTCAAGAATATCACTTTCTTTCTCTTCTGAAACAAATCCCGTTTGATAATTTAATACTTTCTTCTCTACTATCGTACCCTTTGTTGTAAACAGAGGCTTGCTGAGGAACATAGACTCATAATACTTATTTGGAGCTGCATATATATGATTGGGATTTACTTTGGAATACATTGCATACATTATATCTGAATTATAAGAGATATTAAGACCCTCTTGATAAGGAACTTTTCCATAGTATCGAATATATGGGCAATCCCTAAGACTTTCTAGTTTCTCCTCCAATTCTTTATCTCCATACCCAGCGATTGATAGATTTATTTTGCCTTTTTCCGCAATTTTTACAATTTCAAACAAACATCTATCTTTTGAAAAGCCACCTACATATGAAAATGTAAGGAGATCATTTGAAAAACTCTTTCGACTATCTTTTTCCAAAAAAGAATTATCATTAAAGAAAGGTATATTGGGTAATACCGTTATAAGTGATTCATCAATAAGGAAAGGAATTTGTTCTATTCGCTCTGGTTCGCAAATAACGATTTTATTTGAATGCTTCACTGTAAACATTTCCATGATTCCAAAAGCTTTTAATATGTATTGCTTTTGGTTATATAGTGTCGCTGAGAACCAATCAAACACGTCAAAGAGTAACTTAGATTTTGGATTAAAAATCTTATATAAAGCCGCTGGGAAAGCGCTATCTATATCACACCCATGAAGGACAACCTCTTCTCTTCCTGTTTTCAGCAACTGCTTTACAACAAAAAACATCCAGCCTAATCTATTTTTGACGGCACAAAAACCACCCACATTATAGCCTGCCTTCTTTTGCCAAAAAACAGCATTGGGCATGTCAGCTTTATTACCATCTCTGTCCCAACCGATAATTTTATATTCAACGCCCTTTTCTTGCAGGAAACGGACATATTTCATTGCTCTCGGGTCAGAAACGACATCATTGCATCTAATTAATATTACCATATTTTTTATAATTACATATTAAATTTTGAGGAGAGAATACATTTCCATTTTGACCTTTTCACTTTTTGTTTCTTATTTCAATTAATGCTTCATTCAATGCCTTAATATATCCCTTACCATATCGAATATCCGGTTCCATATAATTTCCTTCCCCCCATTCATTCCAAGATTTTAAGAATACTATACTATGTTCCGCTTTTTTCGACATTGTAGTAGCAAGAATACTTTTAGCATGTTTCTTAAATAATTTTGGAGTTGCGTTATGCAATACAGATCCACCACAGCCACTTCTTGGCGTATGATCCCAATTGGGCATCATTGTTGGAAAAACGTTCTCTAGGTAATCAATGTCTTTCACACAATGTTTAATAACTTTTTTATATGATATCACGAATGGTATATGAATAAAAACTTTCAAGAAGTTAATTAAATACCAGATTAATCTTGAACCAGATTTGAGACGGTAATATAAATCCAATCGAAAACAATGATTAACGCCATCGAATCCCATATCCAGTACCTTACCAACCTTATCTGCCTCAAGTGTCTGTGCCACGAAATAAAACCCATTTAATCCATTTTTCTTAGCTAAGTTATTCCATTGGTTTTTAAACTCCTGAAATTTTACAAATGAAAAAGGTTGATATATCATAAATAACAATTTTCCATCGATTTTGATATAACGCTTATCTTTAAATGCGTCCAACAACGAATAGAAATGTGCCTCATTGTCTTTTTCTCCCGGATATAACTGTTCTGCCAAAATCTTTTTGGAGGAAGAACCATCTTTATTCCAAAACTTCGAATACCATGATTCGTTAGCCCAGCACAAGCAAAATGGGAAGTCTGGTTTACCTCTTCGTACAACATCTTTAAAAGGAAAATCCAATTCCTCGTGGCCTTCAGAAAACCAGTAATGATAATAACAAAATCCATATACACCAGCTTCTTGAGCTAACTGCACCTGCTTCTCACGTACTTCTGGAACCCTAAGGTCATAATAACCCAGATTCGCAGGTACTTTAGGCTGATAATGTCCGGGAAATAATTTCTTTGCCTTACCTACATTAGTCCATTCGGTAAATCCTTCTCCCCACCATTCATCATTATGTTCTGTTGGATGGTATTGTGGTAAATAAAAAGCTATAACTTTAGGAATCATTTTTATATTTTGGGTAAATTTAAACTATTCTTATTCCATACTCTTCCTATTGCATACCAAAATGGGATGATATAGAAAAAATAAGTGAGCGGGTCTGCGCCTATCATAGCAATTAAGACGCTGACAATAATAATAAATTCAGGGAATAACTTCCTAATATTTTTATATGCTCGTATCAATGTTTTTATTGAAAGGAAATAAAACAAAATGAATCCTATCACGCCCTGTTCAAAGAGCATTTTTAGCGCATTGCAATCAGAGGCACCGACTAGTCCCATTTTTCTTGCTTCACCTCCTCCCGTTCCTATACCTTCCCCAAAGGGATAATTGGTCCATGCATTCATAATTGCAGTTATCTGTCGTGTTCTAGATCCTTCCATCGCTTCTGAAAACGACATGCGCGACCATCGGTCAAGAATCATCGCAAGATAATCGTTTTCACCAAATGCTGCTACTATATAGTTTATTAAAACAAATAATATTGTTGCGAGAACAATTGTAAACAGCCAATGTTCTTTCTTTTTCATATAATAATAAAACAAAAGAGTACCTGTAGTACATAACATGGAAACTCGCTGCAGGCATAACATTGACGAACAATATATCACAAATACTACCGCATACTTTGTTTTTTTCCAGCTAGAATCTACAGCTATAGAATATAGAACAAGAGGCAACGTAAACATTGAATAATAACTAATAGCATAGGAATCAAGGAGGAAAGATTGCATTCTGGAGTTCTCTATAATCCAAATATCATCTTGGAATACATTCTTCTCATATGACCAAGCTCCTGTTACTATATCCAGCACTGCTGTTTGGTACCACACCGGTCTAAAAAAATGAAGATAGATACCTACCACAAATAATACTAAACAGCTATATACTAAAGACTTATAGAATTTATTTCCATTGTCATAATACCCCACATAAGCGACAAGCATTGGCATTACATAGAACGCTACACTATTTACATAAAGTTCAATAGGCTTTCCAGAAATAAGCACACATATTATTGAAAACAAACTATATAAAATAAAGAAACTAAGCAACGGTAGCCTTTTAAAATAAATTAAGAATGCTTTCGTTCCTAAAAATAATATAAATAGTCGTAGAGGCCATACTATTATACCTGTCGTTGGGCTATAATATGGAGGTAATATTGCTCGTGACTGCAAATATGCTATCAAAAATAATACTGGATAAAACCAATAGAAGAAAGGATATATTTTATTTGAATTATTCATATCACAACAATTATAAACACTCTACTATGAACGCCTTATTTGACTAAGCGCCATTTTATTTATCGCTTGACGCATATTACTGTCAATCGCAACATAGTAAAAAACAACGCAAGTCAGCAATACAGAGATAGAACCTGATAATAACAAGCCTAACAGACCTGACAGTTTAAAAGCAAGAAAGAATGGTATGGGTATAATTAATAAAGATGGGCAAAATGACCTCTTGAAAATATTCAAGATATATCTTCTACAAGGAAATTGCACCTTATTTCTCAAAAAAATGACGCGATATGCAAAAACCATCATTCCAATTATGATTCTATATACAAAAATCCATAATATTGAAAATTTCAGATACAAAAGGACCCAGGTAACGGGAATTATCGTAAGGTTTATTATGGACAACAAAACCTGATATCTCTTGATATCACCTGTTGCATGTGCAAGCATCCAAAGGGGAGCCGATAAAGCCGCAATAAATTGAGAGAGAATCAAAAGCACACTTATTTGAATTGAATATTCAGGCACTTTCCCTAACCATGTTGTAAAAATATAATCTGAATTAAGAATTATCGGTAAAGCTAGTAGAAATAATAAATAGTACGATAGTTTTGATGCATTGTCTACTAACGACCATAAGTATTCTTTCTCATTTGCCGCATAAGATTTTACTATTTGAGGGTTAAAAGCAGTTTGAAAATTGGATGCAAATTGATATATAGCAGAGGTTACTTGCTTTGCAATACCCATTGCAGCATTTATCCTTACTCCAATAAAAATATTCATAAAGTAATTAGGCCCCTCACTAGTTGCAATTGAAGTAACTCCGCCAAGAAAATTCCATCCAGAGAATCCCAACATTTTTTTTAAAAGATTGACATCCTTAAAATAATAATATTGAATCGTGTTTCTATAATTTTTCCGGCAATAGTAGATATACAAAGAATTAATCAATACTGTAATAACAAAAATCAGTATAGAATACACAATCAACTTATCTTGAGACGTCACTATTAACCAATATGCAATCACCAATTTAAGAATTGCTTCAAATATGCTCAAAATAGCAAATGCGCTCATTCTTTCGAAGGAAAAAATAATAGCATTATACGGAATTCTGATAAGATTTGCAGCAAAAGTAAATATTGTAAATTGATAAGCAACGTTAGCTGCATACATTCTTTCATCTGGTATGTTTAAAACATAATTCAAAAAATACAGGCCCACGGTCTCAAGAAAAATACAGACAATGACAATAAGAACCGCATGAATATTTATACTCATGGAGAAAACTCTTTTTAATTCGTCATAGTCACCTTTTCCTATTTCATAGCTGAAAAAACGTTGTGTAGAACTAACTAATGTGTTTTGAACAAAAGTCAACGAAACTACTACACTTCCTACAATATTGTATATGCCAAAATCTATCTCACCGAGCTCATTTAATACTATTCTTGAGATATATAGAGACACAAGCATTATAACGGCCATTCTTATATAAAGCATCACTGCATTATAAGCTATCTGCCGCTGACCTGTTTGATTTTTACCCAAATTATTCATTGCCACTTTGACTTATAGACGCCCGACAATAATTCCTTCAGAATATTTGCTACTTGAAGCCTTGCCTCACCCATTATTAAGGATTCATCAAAATATCTTAATCTGGCTTTCTTTCTGCCAGGAGCATACTCAGAATCATACCAATCAAGACAAATCCGTTCAAGAGCTTTATCCAGCTCTTTGCTTGTCTTTATAAATTGTCCTGCACCATTATTTGAAAATGGAACATACAGACCTCTTTCGTGCTTTACAAAATCATCATAATCATAAGCATATAGTAATATTGGCCTATCAAGAACAAGATAATCAATATAACAAGATGAATAATCAGAAATCAAGACGTCTGCTTGAGACAATAAAACTTGCGAATCAATATTATCACAAGAAGACAAATCAAAAATATTAGGATAGCATCGTGTGTCAATTTCTTCGTTTTGGTGGTAGAAATGTTTTTTTATAATAAACACGCAATTATTCTTCTCGCACAATGCTTGTATAAAATCTAGGTTAAATATCTTTTTTGTGTCAATTGGAACATTTCCACAGGATCTATGCGTTGGCATCCAAATAATTGCTTTCCTTCCATTTTTTATTTCATCAACATATTCATTAATCCCTCTCTGCATTCGCTTATCAAAAAAAACATCAATACGTGGTTTATTACAAAAAGCTATTTTATTTGGGGCTATTCTATAACATTCATGAATCTTATCTTTGCAAAACTCACTAGATCCTGTCATATAATAATCTATGTGTTTGCGCAAAAGCATTTGCCTATCACACCATTTTTTATCAGAGTCCGGTTGGGCGAAAGCAATCTGTTTCAAAGCAAAGCCATGATCCAAATCAAAATATATACAATTTGTCAGAAGGTAATTGTTGAAATCAGCGAACTGAACAGAGGAAACCAAAATCTTAGCTCTTAGCTGTTTCCAGAATCCTTTAATAGATTTAGAATAAACGACAGGCATATTCTTGGCTTTCAGTCCCCTGTAGATTTCGATATTTCTTGTGTACCAATATACGTTTCCAATTCCTTTATCCAACATATACTCATATTGAAATCTGCAATTGTCTGCATATTTTTGGCCAAACCATGCAGAAAACAATATCAAGTTGTCTTCCTTAGGTATTATACTTAATACTATTTTTAAGATATATATTAAGTAGGAATTTAATAATGATAAGAGCATATTTACTTTATGTAATCTTTAAAAATTCTGATATTATTATCATAACATGAAACATCACCTTTAAATATAGCCGAAGTTCCAGCCACAAAAATAGATGCGCCTATATTTTTTAGTATTTTTCCGTTGTCTGGCGTGATATTGCCATCCACCTCTATCAATATATCTTCACGTCCCTCTCGTTTCAAAAGATCAACCACTTTCTGTGCTTTACGCAAAGTAGATGGAACTATCTTCTGCCCTGCAAATCCTGGATTAACCATCAAAAGATTAATTCCATCAATATACTCGAGAACTTCTTCCAAGGCACTTACAGGTGTTGCTGGATTAATAGCCAAAAAACGTTTACATCCAAAAGGCTCTAAATAATCAAGAGCTCTCTGAACTTGGAATGTACTCTCGTAATGTACAGACACTATATCAGTCGATTTAATACCAATCCATTGAAATTTGTATTCAGGATCCTTAATCATAAGATGCAGATCAAGAGGGATTTTTGTAAGTTTGCGAAGACCACGGATGTAATCCACACCTAATCCAAAGTTTGGTACAAACGTTCCATCCATCATATCAATATGAAGGTATTCAATACCTTCTGCTTCAAAGATTCTTATTGTTTCTTTAAGATCAATAAGGTCTGAGCACATCATTGATGCAGATATTTCACTCCTATGCATAGCATTGTAGTTTAAGAATTCCAAGTTGTCATAACCTTGCAATACGGTTCTTTATGGTCTCGCATTAACTTAAGGCCATCCAACAATTTTTCCTGAGGGAAAGAATGAGTGATAAGTGATTCTACATTTATCTCTTTTTCTGCGAGAGCTTGTACAGCTTCTGTCCAATCGGAAGAATTTGAACCATCATAGGATGAATTCCATGTTCCTTTCAAAACAAGCTGTTTACGAAGAACACGCCAATAGATATTCTGAGAGAAATTGATATCACCAGAAGGATTACCCATTAAGAGGACCGTTCCTCCAGGTACAGCTGCACCGACCGCTAATTCAATAGCAGATGGAGTGCCTACAGCTTCTAGAACGAAATCGTATTGACCAATTTCCTCCTTTGAAGTACAAATTGAATAATCGAGCCCACATTTCATTACCAACTCTTGCTTCAAATTATTACGTCCTATAACTGTTACTTTGCTTGCTCCATACTTATAGGCCCACTGTCCAGCACTAATGCCTATCATACCAGTACCTATAATGGCAACATTATCACCTTTCTTCACACCACCTATTTTTATTGCATGGAGGGCTACGGAAAGAGGTTCTAACATTGCTGCAGAAGTAAATGGAATAGTATCTGGTAACACTATGAGATTCCATACTGGCACTGCAACAAATTCTGCAAAGCCACCATCTCTTCGAGAACCCACATAATCATAGTTCGCGCACATCTCGTAATGCTTTTCCTTGCATTGAGGGCATTCTCTGCAGGGAATCAAAGGAAAAATCCCAACTCTTTTACCCAAAAGGGACTCATATTCTTTAGACGCGATAGAATATACTTCGCCCGAAAACTCATGACCAGGAATTGTTGGAAAATGATATGTACCCTTTGTAAAAACTCGTGCAATATCAGAACTGCAAATACCTGCTGCACGTACCTTAATTATAGCCCAATCCTTGCCGGGCAATACCGGTATCTCTATATCTTCATATCGGAGATCATCTACTCCATGTAGATTATATACTTTCATCTAAATATCGTTTTTATTGATTATACTCTCAAAATTAGAAAGATCCTCAGGCGTAGTAATTTTGAAATTCATCGGATCGCCCGCCACCATATGACATCTCAGACCAGCTTTATAAGCAAGCTCCGTACTACCATTAATCTTAAGCAAATCGCCACGATTCATATCATCATGAGCTTTCAAATACTTTCCAAATGCAAAAGCCTCTGGTGCCTGACCTGCCCACAATTGTCTTCTGTCTAATAATGAGTCTATAGTTTTGCCATCCTTGCTAAGATATGTTGTATCCTTTACTGGTATAACTGGCATTACCCCGTCTGCCTCTTTACATCCATTATAACACCGGCTTATCAAATCATGACTAACCAACGGACGAGCTGCATCATGAATTAAAACTATGTCATCGTCAGAAAACCCATTCTTTTTAACAACCTGCAAGGCATTGTATATCGAGAACTGACGAGTTTCACCCGGCTGTGCATATAACACAACTTTTGAAGGCGCCAACTTTGCAACACTTTCTACAACAAAATCTTTCCACTCATCAGCTACACCAATTACAATAGCATCAGTGAGATCATCTTCAAGGAATGTCCTTAAACAATAACTAATTACGGGCTGACCATTAACGATTACATACTGTTTGGGTATGTTAAGCCCCATTCGTGAACCTACTCCACCAGAAAGAATGATTGCTATATTCATTTTATTGTTTATCTGATAATGCTCTATATATTTTATTTAATACTCTTAATGGAAAATGTATTGTATACTTTATTTTTCGTTTAATTAAATAATGATAATAATATGATTTACCTACAGTAGAAAAAAGAAGTTCTTTATATTTTAATTCGAAATAACCTCGTTTTGCCCTATCAGTTATAAAGCCCATTACCCACTCATAGCTATCAATCATAGCGGCTTTTGCGATTTTCAACAGAACCTCATCATTGAGTGACGCAATGGATTGAACAATACTCTTATGTGCAAACAAATTTGATAACAACCTCGGATTGAAATCTTTTTTAAGCGAGCCTGTAGCACTGTTTAAATTTTGACGGTATTGATAAACAATATCTGAAGTATAATATACATTCTTATTTACTTGCGTCAAATATTGGATTAGAAAAAGACCATCCTCCTTATAATATATATCTTCTCTAAATCTAATATTCTTATCTAAAATCATGTCTGCTCGAAACATTCTGTTCCATAAATATTTCTGCCAATCTTTATTCTTCGTTTTATAAAAATCTTTAACAGCATCATGAGTAGATTTGACCACTTTTTGTTCCCTCAATGTGAATAAACTAGAGTTATCATCTTCGAAATGTATGAACCCGCCAACGGAAGATCCTATACTAGAATCAGTTATTCCTTCTTTTAAGCTTTGGATACTATATGGATACAATATATCATCTGCATCAATAAATATCACATACTCACCCATCATATTGTCTATACCGAGATTCCGAGCAGAACTAACACCTCCATTTTCCTTATGAAAAACTCGGAAGCGTGCATCTTTATTTGCGTATTCATCACAAATATGACCGCTCCCATCTTTACTGCCATCATCAATCAGAATACACTCCCAATCAGTGTAAGTCTGACCTATAATGCTATCAAGGCATTGAGAAAGATAGTTTTCAACATTATAGACAGGAACAATAATCGAAATCAATTGGGATCTCATGATAGTATGGTTTTTAAATAACGAAATGATGACTCTTGCAATAGTGGTAGATATTTCTTTATCATGTCCCTATCTACAAATGGAATTTCAGAAAGTACAGAGTCTTTATCTACTACATGTTTTGACAAATGAAGCCTCTCCAACAAATCGGTGTATCTATCATCGTGCGTATCATATAATTTGAAAGAATAAAAAGGTGTGCCGAATATTATTGAAAAAACAGTTGCATGAAATGATGAGGTTACAACGCATTTTGCATATTTAATGATAGAAACAAAGTCTTCAACTGAATACTGCATATCAGATAGATCTATAATTTCGCAATTAAGGTGTTTTGCAAATGATTTAGCTTTTCTGTTTAGCATTTTTTCTTCACCTTTAATAAATCTAACCTGATACAGTACAATATAATTACGCTGGCTCCATTCGCTATTTATCAGAGGGGACCAAATTTCTGCATCTGTTAAAAGAGTAGGATCAAGCGCTATTTCTGCGTGAATACCAGCAACCTTTGCTATATCGTCTCGTAGTGTTTCTTCACGAAAGGAAAGATTATTAAAATTACCGATATTACTCCTTATTTCATCTTCTGAAAGTACCTTATGATAGGCTGTTGTTCCACTAATAGCATAACCAAAGACTTTTGCTCCCGGTCCTTTTGGAAAATTACCCCAATAAATAGGATCGTAACCATTAGTACAATGTATGCCCCATATTTGATCACTACCTAAAACATAAGTATCATAATCTTGAGGTATATTAGTGCCATTGAAAGGCTTTCCGCATTTCATAAATGCCAATCTGAACTCATTAAAGAATCTCCTCTTCTTAAATTTATCAAAATATCTTTTTACATATACATACAAACCTTCAAATTCTAATAACAGGCAAAGTTTAATAACATGTCTAAAGCTAACTTGGGGGTTATAGTATTTCTCAATAAAAGGCTGTTTATAGTCTATTATTTCAACCTCATGACCTTGTTTTCTAATTATTTCTTGCAAAGCAAAGCATTGTAGTACAGCACCATAATTATGAGCCCTATGATATGTGAGTATGCCAACCTTCATCTATTCTATTGTTGATTTAAACAAGTTTTAATTACACTTTTTAATGATGAACAAGTTTTTTTTATTATGCTTTCCTTGTTTTCACCATTAATTTGCCTAATAAGACGAAGAACATCTGCATCATCTACCTTCTCTGTAAATGCCTCAAAGATAATGGGTTTACCAGATATCTGTGGAGCAACAAAAATATCAATGCATTTTTTGAATTCGTCTTTTGTTGATGCCGTCAAATAATCGAATCCTAATGCATGAGCCATTTCCTTAACAAGGATGGGTGACTTTATCCCGTTATGACCATAAGCAGCAATAAACTTATCAGTATCTTCTCCAAATTTGGATGCCGCATGCCTATATGTATGAAATTCTACTCCACGTCCGTTATTTATCAGCATAATACGGATATTGGGCGTAACATTTCTATTGCCAATTGAATTTAAATCGTAAAAGAAAGCCAAATCGCCAAGAACTGCGAAATATAACTTCTGTGGATTGCAAATTGCAGTACCTATCATCGTTGAAACAATGCCGTCAATTCCGAATCCACCCACATTGCAAAAAGTAGTTACCGTTTTGTTTACTTCAAAGAAGTTCCAACTACGTAATGAATTTAAAATACCTAAATGTACGCAAGAGTTATCTGGAATTCTTTTCGTTAATTCAGAAGCCATCCAAATATTAGAGAATGGCAATTCTGGCATATTCGCATTAAGGTCTGATATGGCTGTATTAAATTCTATCAATCGATTATTATCAGCTAAATCTCTGTTTTTCGAATAATGGATAAAGAAGTCATATGGTGACATTTCAAAGACATAAGACAACTTTCTGAATTTATCACGCATCTCTCCATCTTCATCTACTCTCCAAACTTCCTTTGGTCTAAGAGCACCCATTGTATAATAATCACCACTTATTCCACCAATATGAATAAGGATGTCACAAGTAAACAATTCTGCACTAATGGGGTTCTCTTGGGTTGCGGCTAGAGCAGACAACACCCGATATTTACCCTTATATCCGCTCGTTTGATCACATAATGCAACTGTTTCGTATGTATTACAAAAGTCATCTAATGCTTTTGTCTCTTCTTTTGTCCATTTGTATTTTTCACCGATAAACACCAGTATTTTTTTTCCTTCCAGTGAAGGTATAACATCCTTATATGTAATCCGTTTGATTACATTCACATCAGGTAGTTTTTCAAGACTATAATTGTTGCAACCCCTAGTTATCAAATTAATGTGCACGGGCCCACCTCCATTGCGCTTCAATTCTGCTATGGCTTCATTAACTTTTATCATTCTATCCCACTCGTCATCCGAGTCTTTTATGGATTCTATACAATAACTTGCTCTGACAGCATCCACGGGAGGAGTTGAGCGATTGGTACATTGAGGGTATAAATGTCCTATCCTAGAAGTAGGCATAGAGGATGTAATTGCTAAAATAGGAATATGACGATAGTAAGCCTCCGTAAGACCTGGAAGATAATTTCTTGAAGATGTTGCTCCTGTACAACTGAGAACAACTATCTCGCCTGACTCTACGGCCATACCACAAGCCATATATGCAGCTGATCGCTCATCGACACATGAATACATCTCAAAATAAGGGTCGTATTGCATGCTTGCGACAATAGACTCGTTCGTAGCACCGGGGGAGGCAACTACCTTTTTTATATTATTTGCTTTGAGAAGTGCAAGTAAAATTTGCACATTCTTTTCGTCTGTGTAATGGAACTCCATATATTAATAATTTATATCATCAAATGTAATAATACCAGCACCACCTGTAATGTATACAATATCGCCAACTATCATACGCCCCAAACCGCTTGTAAGTACAACTGCCATATTTGCTATTTCCTCCGGTAGTGCATATCTACCCGAAGGATTTGTGGGCAGTGATAAATTGGGGTTCTCAGCCTTTACTAACATAGGAGTAGCGGTTGGGCCTGGTGCAAGTCCATTTACAACTATTCCATGCTTGATAAGAGTTTTTGCCAATCCTAATGTATAGCCCCTCATCCCCCATTTTGACAGAACATAAGCTGTATTTGCCGGTCTGTTGCTAGATGAAGAACAAATATTAAGGACATTGCCCTTGATGCCTTTTTTTATCATATTATTGGATATAATACGAGTAATAAAAACTGCACCTTTCAGATTTGTGTCCATTACATTTTGATATTCCTCTTCAGAACAGTTACTAAGATTTCCTCCATTAATGCCAGCATTATTAACTAACATATCAATATCATTGGACACTAAAAGTTCTTCTAAAACTTTTGTATTACCATCAATATCAGAGTTGTTAAGAACAATGCCAGAAACATCAGAAGAGGCATGTTTTTTTTTAAGACTTAATACAGCATTATCAATTCTTCCTTTATCTCGCCCCGTGATGATTACACGAGCCCCTGCACTCAAAAATGCATCAGCTATTGCATAACCTATACCAATCGTTCCTCCAGTTATTAATGCTAAACGGCCTTCAAGTAAATTATTCTTGTCCAATTGTACTATGTTCGCCTTTACATTAACTATAGGCTCCCCACGGAGTATATAATTTAAACCTCTTACAATATAATTCTTTATTCTACTCATTTCAGTATTCGTGATTTAATATTCTTAACAGATTTCACAAAGAATACTCTTTCGGCAGTATTTATTCCAATAAACCAAATTGCAATCACACTAACTACCACACTAGAGAGGCCAACTAATAAAAACCTTAATATACTTTCATCCATTGTTCTTATTAGTAAAAATGGAATTACAATTGACAGCAAAGAAACAGCAATCGTTTTTACCAAAACCTTTTTTATATACTCAATAGGTGATAATCCTATCATTTCATATAATAGTCTTAATCTACAAATAAGCTGGCAAATGAAAATCAAAATTGTTGCTAAATATGCTGTTTCGGGAGGTAATCCTATATAAAAGAATAACCAAGCAAGAGGGAAGACCAACATTCCTAAACCTCCCACTATTATCTGGTATTTTTTTATATCTCCAGTTGCCAACATTGCTGTTATCATTGTGTTAGAAAGAACCATGATTAACGAAACAAATAATGCTAGGCGAGCAAACTCAATAGCATGCTCTGGCACTATTCCAAGCCAAGCATGTAACACAAATCTCATTTCAAATATTAGTGGTATGGCAAAAAACATTAAAAGAAAATATGAATATTTTGCTCCCTTAAAAATTAAGCTAAACATATACAACTTGTCACCTGATGCATATGATTTTGTTATCTGAGGGTTAATTGCTGTTGTAAAATTGTTCACGAACTGCATTACCGCATTATCAACTTGTACTGCAATTCCTCTTGCAGCATTCACTGTAACACCAAAGAATACATTAATTAGTAAATTTACTCCTTGAGTCATTAACTGCCAAGATCCTGCGCCAAAGAAATTCCAACCAGCAAATCCAAGCATTTTCTTTAAAAGGTTATGGTCATAAATGAAATGATATGTACATTCTTCAAAATGGCGTTTACAGTAGGAAGTATATATCAATCTAACACTCCATGCCAACAAAGCAACCATTGCTGCATAAAAAATAAGTCTATCAATAGGGTTAATTGCAATAAAGTACGCTATAACAAATCTTCCAACAGCCTCAACTATTGATATATATGCAAAAGCGGACATCTTTTCATGTGCAATGATTGCAGCATTATATGGTACACTAATAAGATTGATAGCAAAAGTAATAATAGATAATTGAAAGCACCAATTTGCAGCAACCAAACGCTCTTCAGGAATGACCATTTTATAATTCACGAACCATAATCCTACCGTTTCAGCTATCAGTATCATCAACAATGCCAGCCCAATCTGAATGGTGACAGCAGAAGAGAACACCTTCTTTAGCTGATTAAGATTACCAGTACCAAGTTCAAATGTAATAAACCTTTGGATTGCAGCATTTAAAGAACCACTCAGTACTGTGAACATGGTGACTACACCACCTACTACATTATATATTCCAAAGTCATCTACACCTAGTGCATTTAGGACGACACGGCTTGTATACAAAGATACAACCATTAATAGTAACATTCGCCCATATAGTAATAATGTATTTTTTGCTATGCGCTTTGAAGAGGTTGTTGTAGGTTCATTCATCTATCGATATATTTCAATTGTATTAACATCAAAAGTGAGATAGAATAATGGCTTATTATTACTTTTCTAAATTAATTTCCTTTTCTATCGTAAATATCTACATTTATTAATACTATTAAACATGCTCTAATGTTCCACTATTAATATCTTCTTTCATCTCGTCAATTACCTTCAGAAGATACTGCCCATATTGATTCTTCAACATAGGCTGTGCAATCTCACGCATACGGTCTTCAGATATCCAGCCATTGCGATAGGCAATACCTTCCAAGCAGGCTACCTTCAAGCCTTGGCGCTTCTCAATCACCTCCACAAAAGTAGAAGCCTCAGCCAAAGAGTCATGCGTCCCAGTATCCAACCAAGCAAAGCCACGGCCAAAGACCTTTACAAGCAATTCACCGTCTTTAAGAAATTCTTGGTTTACTGTAGTTATCTCCAGTTCTCCCCTAGCGCTGGGCTTAATATGCTTGGCTACATCAACAACCTTGTTGGGATAGAAGTACAGGCCTACTACAGCATAATTACTCTTAGGTTCTTTGGGCTTTTCCTCAATGCTTAAGCAATTACCTTGCTTGTCGAACTCAGCAACGCCATATCGTTCAGGGTCACTAACCCAATAGCCAAACACAGATGCCTTACCGTTCATTTCTGCATCTTCAACTGCCTTACGAAGCAAAGCAGTAAATCCTGCGCCATAGAAGATATTATCACCAAGAACCAAGCATGCAGAATCATCACCAATGAACTTTTCACCTATAATGAATGCCTGTGCAAGGCCATCAGGAGAGGGTTGCTCTGCATACTCAAAATGTACACCATAATCAGAACCATCCCCCAAAAGGCGTTTGAAACCAGGAAGGTCATAAGGAGTGCTTATGATGAGAATGTCACGTATACCAGCCAACATCAGCGCAGAGATAGGGTAATAAACCATTGGTTTATCATATATTGGGAGCAATTGTTTGCTAACGCCCTTGGTTATGGGGTAAAGGCGAGTTCCAGAACCGCCTGCTAATACTATTCCTTTCATATCGTTCAATAATTAATATTATCTATTCTTATATTGTTGCTCGTAATACTTCTGGTAATCACCTGAAGTAACATTGTCTAACCACTCCTGATTATCAAGGTACCATTTCACAGTTAGCTCAATACCTTCCTCAAACTGCAAACTGGGCTCCCAACCGAGTTCCTTTTGGAGTTTTGTGCTATCAATGGCATAACGCAAATCGTGACCAGCACGGTCGGTGACATAAGTTATCAAATCCATGTCTGCACCTTCTGGGCGGCCAAGGAGTCTATCTACAGTATTAATCAGTACCTTGATAATATCTATATTCTTCCATTCGTTGAAGCCACCTATATTATAGGTTTCAGCAATCTTGCCCTCATGGAAGATAACATCAATTGCCCTTGCATGATCAACAACATACAACCAATCACGTACGTTCTCACCTTTGCCATACACGGGCAATGGCTTGCGATGACGGATATTGTTGATGAACAGTGGTATCAGTTTCTCAGGGAACTGGTAAGGACCATAGTTGTTAGAGCAGTTAGTCACAATTGTAGGCATACCAAAGGTATCGTGGAAGGCACGTACAAAGTGGTCTGAACTTGCCTTGGCGGCACTATAGGGGCTGTGAGGCTGGTACTTTAAGTCCTCAGTAAAGAACTTCTCACCGTATGCAAGATGATGTTTTCCACTACTTGCCTTTGTACTGAAAGGTGGCTCAATACCCTCGGGATGGGTCATCTGGAGTGCGCCATATACCTCATCGGTACTGATGTGGTAGAAGCGTTTGCCCTCGTATTTCTCTGGCAGACTCTCCCAATAGGCCTTAGCTGCCTGCAAAAGACTGAGAGTACCCATTACATTTGTCTGTGCGAATGTAAAGGGGTCCTTGATAGAACGATCAACGTGGCTTTCAGCAGCCAAATGGATAATACCATCCACCTTTTCAACTTGCATCAACTTCAACACTCCATCAAAGTCGCAGATGTCCATCTTGACAAACTTGTAATTAGGTTTATCCTCAATGTCCTTCAAGTTGGCAAGGTTCCCTGCATAGGTGAGTTTGTCCAGATTTATTATCTTATAATCTGGATATTTGTTTACAAAGAGCCTAACAACGTGGCTACCAATGAATCCGGCTCCGCCTGTTATTATTAGAGTTCTATTCATACAGATCTATTTTAATATTAAAGGGACTATCAAAATCTTTAAGCAAGGCATGCTTAGTATCTTTATCACTAAGATTAGCTTCGGTTGTAGGTATTCTCCAATCTATGCCAAGAGAAACATCAAGAATGCTGATACCTCCATCAGCTTCCGGATGATAGAATTCATCGCATTTATACTGGAATACAGCTGTTTCTGAAAGTACGGCAAAGCCGTGAGCAAAACCACGAGGCACAAAGAACTGACGATGATTATCTTCTGTCAGTTCCACAGCCACGTGCTTTCCGTAAGTTGGACTACCCTTACGTATATCCACAGCAACATCGAGTACTGACCCCTTTACACAACGCACCAATTTACTCTGTGTATAAGGAGGGCGTTGGAAGTGTAGTCCACGCATTACGCCATAACTTGACATGCTCTCGTTATCCTGTACGAAGTTAATGGTATGGCCAAGAATCGGAGCCACCTTCTCGTCAAACTCTCGTTGAGAGAAACTTTCAAAGAAGTACCCGCGCTTATCACCAAATACTTTTGGCTCAATAATCAGTACACCGTCTATCGGTGTTTTTATAACCTCCATAATTTTATGCGTTCTTTAAATTGTTTATACAAATCTTTAGTGAGTCAGTCCAATAAGGAATCTTGATACCAAATGTTTCTTTGATCTTAGTCTTATCTAATACTGAATAACTTGGGCGAGTAACAGGGGAAGGAAATTCATTGCTATGACATGGTTGGATATCACATCCTGTTTGGCCTGAATATTCAGCTATCATCTTAGTGAAGTCGTACCAAGAACAAACACCCTCATTGCTATAGTGATAAATACCCTCAACGGGATTATTTAGAGCTGCAACTATAGCAGTTGCCAAATCGTAAGCATAGGTTGGAGTGCCCGCCTGATCAAAAACCACCTTCAGTTGCGGTTTTGTTGCAGTAAGGTTGAGCATGGTCTTACAGAAATTCTTGCCAAACTCAGAGTAAAGCCATGCTGTACGAAGAATCATATACTTACAACCTGTAGCGATAATCTTCTGCTCACCAAGAAGCTTTGTAGCACCATATACACCTGTAGGCGTTCCCTTCTGGTCTTCCATACAAGGAGTATTATAAGGTTCCTTGCCAAATACGTAGTCTGTTGAGATTTGCACCAGCCAGCCATCAACTTCCTTCATAGCCTTTGCAAGGTTCTCAGGAGCTGTTGCGTTCAGTTTCTCTACCAAAGCATATTTTTCCAGGTCTTCAGCACCATCCACGTTCGTCCAAGCAGCACAATTGACAATAGCATCGATATTGTTATCTGCTACCATCTTGCGTACTGCCTCAAGATCGGTTATATCCAGAAAAATAGTTTCCACACCTTCTACCTGATTTACATCAGTGAAGATATATCTGTCTGTTGAATTCTTCGAGATGATTCGCATCTCATTGCCCAACTGTCCGTTGGCACCAGTAACTAATATATTCATAAACTTCACTTTGTTTATGCATCATCGGCTGCACCTCAACAATAAGTAAACTTGCTGTATTCGGTTTGCACGATAATTCATTTTCTAATTAAAAACGGGCAGGCCCGCTGTTATTGAACCTTTATTTATGAGAGACCAGCGGGTTCCCCGCCCTTTTGATCATATTTAGAATCTACTATTAAAAGCCTCGTGATATGCCTGATGCACAGCATCAGCTATAAATTTAATATCATCGCGCAACACTGATGCATCTGCTGCCAAAACAGCATCTGCTTCGCCAGAAGCCTTGATTCTAATGACTTCTGGGCGGCCCTGAAATTTCAGTGTCACCCACGGATCATCAGAATCATCCACCTGAATGGTGATTCGTTTATCTTTAACTATACGCTCATAGCCTAACGATAAGGCCAAAGCGTTATGGAATCGTTCTTTATTCATATTGTGTCAAAAGCCGTGCTTTTGTCATTATTTGGTTATCTGTCGTGAAAAGGGGGCAGGATAAACAGCACTTGTAGGAACATACTGTTCAGTGCCCGCCCTCTGCCTCACAGCAGTTATAAGAAATCTTATCTCTTTGATAAAAGTGATAAACACCTATTTTGAGAAAATCATTGTGGCTGTAAAGCCTCTATGATTTTTGTTAAAAGTTAAAATGTTAAATATATGTCTGGAGCACGTCTTCTGTCATTTATTGTACTTCGTAACGATCTACGGCTTCGCCATTGAGGGCACGTACTATGCGGGAGCAGGCTTTGCCATCACCATAAGGATTGACGGCCTTAGACATCTTCTCGTAGGCAACTGCATCATCAAGGAGGGTACTGACTTCAGAGACAATGAGGTCGTGATTGGTGCCAACCAAATGAACAGTGCCGCTCCTAAGCGCCTCGGGGCGCTCAGTAGTGTCGCGCATTACGAGCACGGGCTTGCCAAGGCCAGGGGCCTCTTCCTGAATGCCTCCTGAGTCGGTGAGAACAACTGTACTCTTCTCCATGAGGTAAACGAACTCTAGATACTGTAGGGGCTCAATGAAGAAGAAATTGGGACGAGTCAAATCCTCGCCAAACACTTCGTGAATGGGCTTGCGCACATTGGGGTTGAGGTGCATGGGGTAAACGAAATCCACCTCAGGATACTTCTCGCTGAGGTCTTTCATGGCTGTCACCATGCTGATGAAGCCATCACCAAAGTTCTCTCTGCGGTGGCCGGTAATCAGCACCAGCTTCTTGCCGCCATCCAGACGGGTTACGTCGTAACCTGCATTCTTCAACACATTGATTTGCTCATCAGCCAAAGCCTTATCTGTCTTCAGCTTATCAACCACCATGTGGAGGGCATCGATAACGGTATTACCGGTTACGAAGATTTGGCCCTGTGCCTTCTCCTCCAACAGGTTCTTCTCGCTGAGAGGTGTGGGAGCAAAGTCGTATGTTGCAATGCGACCTGTAATCTGGCGATTCATTTCCTCTGGCCAAGGAGAATATATATTATGTGTACGCAATCCTGCTTCCACGTGTCCAACAGGAATCTGCTGATAGAAAGCAGCCAAGGCAGCTGCCGTAGAAGTAGTGGTATCGCCATGTACCAGCACTACATCGGGCTTACACTCCTTAAATACGTCACGCATACCCGTGAGCACACGGGCAGTGACGTCATAGAGGTCCTGTCCCTGCTTCATGATGTTCAAGTCATAGTCGGGCTTGACATCGAATATGGTGAGTACCTGATCAAGCATCTCGCGATGTTGACCAGTTACACAAACTATAGTTTCAAACTCATCGGGGTGTTTCTGGAACTCCTTCACCAGTGGGCACATCTTAATGGCCTCCGGGCGTGTTCCAAACACTAACATTACTTTTTTCATATATCGAAAATATTTAAATTACCTTTACTGAACTTTCGCAAGTGAATATTCATTCATCAAGCGACTAATTTATACATTTGATAGAGTTTATGGAACTTAGGATTGGCATCAATAACCGCAGAAAGCAGTTCGCTGGCATCGGCAGA
>Ga0326511_10000371_pt1 | contig 38896 bp, 35 predicted proteins | sample 0_2496_0518_D_FD_203701 | JGI IMG/M metagenome (GOLD analysis project Ga0326511, IMG submission 203701) | Bovine rumen microbial communities from UC Davis, California, United States - 0_2496_0518 | ecosystem: Host-associated > Mammals > Digestive system > Stomach > Rumen | place: USA...
CCGGCGCGAACAGCCTGATGCTTGTTCAATGTGATGGTCATACCTTCACCGCTACCGCAGATAGCAATACCTGGATAGATTTCTCCACTCTCAATACCTTTTGCTAATGCATGAGCATAATCGGGATAGTCAACGCTGATGTCGCTATTGGTACCGAAGTCTTCTACTGGGTATCCCTTTTCTTCGAGATACTGCATCACATACTGCTTCAAAGGATAACCCGCATGGTCGCAGGCAACTCCTACTTTCTTAATTTCCATAAGCTTTAAGGCCTTCCCTAAACCCCCATCGCGGGCAAAGCCCGTTCTCCCTGTTGCCTTTCCCTGGGAGGGGGTGAGCCTGCTGTTTGTGGGAAGGGTAGCAGGCTCTTGGGTTATTGAATGATAATTGATGTCTGTTCTTTACAACATGGCTTTCACCTGTTTGTAAACGTTCTCACCTGTGTAGCCAAGTTTCTCGTCGAGCACTTTGTATGGAGCTGAGAAGCCGAAGCTGGGCATACCCCAAACTTTACCGTTGGCACCAACGAGTCCTTCGAGGGTGACGGGCAGACCGGCTGTCATACCGAATATCTTGCTACCAGCAGGAAGCACGCTCTCTTGATACTCTTTGCTTTGTGCGCGGAAGAGTCCTTCTGACGGAACGCTGACGATGCGTACTTTCACGCCGTCTTTGCGCAACAGCTCTGCACCTGCCACGAGGGTTGATACCTCTGAACCGCTTGCCAGCAGGATGATGTCGAACTGTTCATCGCTTCCTGCAACCACGTATGCACCCTTGCGAGCTTGCTCGTAGTCGTTGCCTGCCGGAAGCTTGGCGATATTCTGACGTGAGAAGATGAGGGCTGTAGGTGTCTCCATATTCTCCATTGCCATTGCCCAGCAAACGGTTGTTTCGTCTGCGTCAGCCGGACGGAAGACGCGGATGGAGTCTTTGCCGTGATGATTCTTCAGTTTCTCCATCAGACGAATCTGTGCCTCTTGCTCAACAGGCTCGTGGGTAGGTCCGTCTTCACCGACGCGGAAAGCATCGTGTGTCCAAATAAACTTGATGGGCACTTCCATCAGGGCGGCCATACGTGCAGCGGGTTTCATGTAATCTGAGAATACAAAGAAGGTACCGCAAGCGGGAATGACGCCGCCGTGCAGATACATACCGATACACATACAGGCCATTGTCAGCTCGGCAACACCTGCCTGGAAGAATGCTCCTTCGAAGTCGCCACGAACAATGCTCTTGGTCTTCTTCAGGAAGCCGTCTGTCTTGTCGGAGTTGGACAGGTCGGCGCTTGCACAAATCATGTTGGGTACCTGCTCTGCTAATACGCCCAGACAGGCTGCGCTGGCGGCACGTGTAGCTGAACCTTCTTTCTGAACGCAGGCGCTCCAGTCAACCTTCGGAGCATTGCCGCTGAACCATTCTTTCAACAGGGCTGCTTTTTCAGGATTGGCCTTTGCCCAAGCCTCTTTCTGTGCGTTACGCTCTGCTACAATTTTCTTCAGCTCTTCCTTGCGCTTTGCATAGAGTTCCTGCACTTCAGGGAAGATAACGAATGGGTTTTCTGGATCGGCACCCAGACTCTTCATTGTATTAATGTATGCGTCGCCACCGAGGGGAGCACCATGTGTGTCTATACAAGCTTCATAGCTTGTACCATCGGCACGAAGAGCACCTTTACCCATGATGGTCTTACCGATGATAATCGTAGGACGCTCGGTTTCTTTTTGGGCTTCGATGAGTGCAGCGCGGATTTCGTCAACGTCATTTCCGTTGCATGTGAGCACGTTCCAACCCCATGCTTTGTATTTGGCTGCTGTGTCCTCAGCCATTACCACCTTTGTTTCTGTGGAGAGCTGGATGTCGTTGGAATCGTAGAACATGATGAGGTTGGACAATCCTAATGTTCCGGCAATACGACCGGTTCCCTGTGAGATTTCCTCTTCTACGCCACCATCGGAAATGTATGCGTATATTTTATGCTGCATCACTTCCTTGCCCAGTTTTGTAGCGAGGAATTTCTCTGCAACGGCTGCACCTGCAGCAAATGTATGACCTTGTCCTAACGGGCCGCTGGTGTTTTCGATGCCGCGATTGAGGTCGCGCTCAGGGTGTCCTGGGGTAGGCGAACCCCACTGACGGAACTCTTTCAGTTCGTCGAGTGTAAACCATCCCTGCAGGGCAAGGGCAGAGTACAGCATCGGTGACATGTGACCTGGGTCAAGGAAGAAACGGTCGCGTCCTTCCCATTGTGGATTCTCTGGGTCATAGACTAAGAATTCAGAGAAAAGCACATTGATAAAGTCGGCACCACCCATTGCACCACCAGGGTGTCCGGACTTTGCTTTCTCTACCATTGATGCAGCGAGGATACGGATGTTATCAGCTGCACGTTTCATGAATGCCTTATCGTTCATAATGATTCGTATTAGATATTATAATTTGAATTTTGGATCATTTTTGTACTCTTTCTCGTTGAAGCGATAGAGCGCAGCTCCTCGTTTGGAGGTTTTCTTGTTAATCAAATCGGTCTTTTCAATGAAGTCGATTTGCTTGATGCGCTTGCGGAAATTACGCTTGTCAAGTTCTTCACCCAGAATGGCTTCATAGACATTCTGCAGCTGTGTCAACGTGAAGAGGTCGGGCAGAAGATTGAAACTCAGCGGTTCCGTCTTGATGTGTCGCCGCAGTTGCTCAATGGCCTGTTTGACCATCTTATTGTGGTCGGAGTACAGTTTTGGCATCTCGTCCATATCGACCCACGTGAGTCCATACTTGTCTAACAAAGTGTTGTCGTAGTCAGCCACATTGATTAGGGCACAATAGGCAACAGAAATGACGCGGTCGCCTGGATCACGATCCAGTTCACCAAAAGCGCCCACCTGTCTCATATAGATGTCCTTGATGCCTGTAAGACTTCTCAACACTCTTTCTGCCGCATTTTTCAGACTTTCGTTCCTTTTGACGAATCCTCCATAGAGAGACCATTCACCAGCACCCGGCTCCATCTTACGACGGCCGATGAGTATCTTCAATTTATTGTCATCAAAACCGAGGATAATGCAGTCAACGGCTACAAGAAGCGGCTCGAAATCATGATAAAATACTGTCATAAGTGTTTCTTCTTTTGTAGTATGATTATTCGTTGTTGTAAAAAACTGGTGTAAAGATACAACTTTTTCTAAATAATCACAACATTTACACTCATTTTTAATGATTATATACAAAAAATTAGCATATCTTGTGTGACCCTTGTCCGATGATGACATCAATAACTTTCGGCAATTTGTTGTATTTCTCTGCGTATTTTCTGCGTGCTGTCTCAATGAAATTCTCGTACAGTTCTTCTTTGACGAGGTTGATGGTGCAACCGCCAAAACCGCCACCCATGATGCGCGAGCCTGTCACACCACATTCTTTGGCGATATCGTTCAGGAAATCCAATTCTTCGCAACTGACTTCATATTCTTTGGAGAGACCTTCGTGTGTCTCATACATCTTTTTGCCAACGGTTTCGTAGTCGCCAGCGTTCAATGCTTCGCATACAGCCAGCACCCGGTCTTTTTCTCCCAAGACGAAATGGGCGCGTTTGTAGTCTTCTTCGCCTACTTCGCTGCGTACTTCTTCCAGTTGCTCCCAAGTGCAGTCGCGCAAGGTTTCGAAAATTGCTTCCGGATGGCGAGCTGCAACAGCTTTGACTACTCGTTCACAGGAATTGCGACGATCGTTGTAAGGGCTTCCCGCCAGTTCGTGTTTGACACAAGAATTCAACAGCACCAGCTTGTAGCCTTCAGGCTTGAAGGGGAAGTATTCAAACTCACGGCTGTAGCAGTCGAGGCGCATCAGTTTTCCCTCTTCGCCAAAGACGCTGGCAAACTGATCCATGATACCGCAGTTTACACCACAGTAGTTGTGTTCTGTGGCCTGCCCAGCCAGCACCATATCCCATTTTGATATCTTGTTGTCACCAAACAAATCGTTCAGTCCGCAGGCAAAGCAACTCTCCATTGCTGCCGATGAGGACATTCCGGCTCCCAAGGGAACATCACCGGAGAAAGCGATATTGAATCCTTTGACAGGAACACCCAGTTTCTGCATCTCTTTGGCAATGCCGAAGATGTATCTTGCCCATGAAGTGCGCGGACCTTTCTCATCGTTGAGATGAAAGTCAACACGGTCTTTCAAATCTATGGCATAGCACATCACCATATCTTCTGTGCCATTGACGCGCATTTCTGCTGTTACACCTTTGTCAACTGCACCAGGGAAGACGAATCCACCATTATAGTCTGTATGTTCTCCAATAAGGTTAATGCGACCTGGAGAAAAATAAATACTACCCGTTTTGCCGTCGAAATGCTTGATAAAGCGTTTCCTTACTTCTTCAATTGCGATCATATTATTGTATGAATTTTATATTTTTTGTTATTGCTATTTCATGTGAAACCGTTCAGTGTTTATTTCTTGACACCAAACTTGTAAATGGTCTTCTGTGTATAGGTTTCCTCCGGGTTGAGAATAACCGAAGGGAAATAAGGATGGTTGGGACTGTCAGGGAAATGCTGACATTCGAAACAAACAGCCGAGCGACGCGGGAAGGTTGCTCCGTGTTGCCCTTTGTATCCGTCGGCCCAGTTGTCTGTGTACATCTGCATACCTGGTTCTGTGGTAAACACCTCCATCGTTCTGCCGCTAACGGGTTCATATAAACGGGCTGCAAAGGACAGTTCTCCTTCCTCTTTCTTGTTTAGTACGAAACAATGATCGTAGCCAGCTCCGTTCTTAATCTGTTCGTTGTTGGCATCGATGTCTTGTCCAATTGCTTTCGGCTGTGTGAAGTCGAACGGTGTTTCTTTTACTTTCAGAATCTCACCCGTTGGGATGCAAGTTTCATCAATGGGTAAATAAAAGTCTGCATTGATTTCGCATACCTGATTATCAACCGCTGGGGTAGGGTTGGCGATTCCTTGCAAACTGAAATAGCCATGATGTGTCAGGTTGATAATCGTCTTCTTATTAGTGGTCGCCTGGTATTTGATAATCAGTTCGTTGTCATCGGTAAACGTATAGGCTACCCATACCGTAACCTCACCCGTAAATCCTTCCTCTCCGTATGAGCTGACATATTTCAGCACAACGGCATGATCGTTGACCTGATTGGCTTCCCATACACGGGTGTGGAAACCTGTAGGACCACCGTGTAGGGCATTTGGACCATTGTTGATGGCGAGTTGGTATTCCTTGCCGTTCAACTGGAACTTACCTTCCTTGATGCGGTTGCCATAGCGTCCGATAAGGGTTGAAAGAAAAGGCTCTGGTGAGTTGATGACATCTTGAATGTTGTCATGTCCTTGAATAACGTTGGCCACATTCCCGTTTTGATCCGGAACCATGATGGCTACAATAGCGCCTCCGTAGTTTGTTACTGCAACCTCGTAGCCGAGATTGTTTTTCAGAATATATAAATCTGTTTGCTTACCATTGATAGTGGTCTGAAAATCAACACGTTTCAAACCACAGAGGTTTTCTGTTTCATTTGTGTTCATTATCTTCGGTTTTAGTTAATGATAATAGATTGTTGCAAAGTAACAAAAAAATATCGACAATGACAAATGAATACAAAAAAAAAGACCTGCGTTGAGTTAAAAACATTTAATCGCAGGTTCTTTTTATGATAATAATTGGGATTTTGGCTACAAAATAGCTGTCAGGAAATCGGCAACAATATAGCTGCTGCCCCCTACAAAGATAAAGTCGTCGGGTGATGCATCTGCAATTGCTGCGTGGTAGGCATCTTCTACCTTATTATATATGCGACCATTGAGTTGGTGCGACTCAGCTTTTTGCGCAACGCTATCGGCTGGAATAGCACGATGATTGTCTGCTTGTGTCCAATAGAATACGGCATGTTTGGGCAACAACTCCATAACGGCATCAATGTCTTTGTCATCGACCATTCCGAAAACAATACGCAACTGTTGGCAGGGTTCGGCTGCAATTTGTTTGCTGAGGTATCGCCATCCACCTATGTTGTGTCCTGTGTCGCAAATGACTTTCGGATGTTCCTGAATGATTTGCCAGCGTCCCATCAATCCTGTGTTCTTGCAAACATGGGTGAGGCCGTTTTTGATGGTGATAGGGTTAATGGGGTTATTGGGGTTAATGGGGATAATGGGGATTGATGATAACTGTTGAACAGCACAGAGAATGGTTTGCTTGTTTCGTTTCTGATAGTCGCCTTTGAGTTCGAAATCAAGGTCGCACCCCAACTCTTCTTTATCCTGAGCAAAGATGATAGGGGCGTTCATCGCTTTGGCCTTTTCTTCAAAGACGGGACGGGTTTCATCTGTATATTCGCCGATGACAACAGGAACACCCTTTTTGATAATACCGGCTTTCTCTGCTGCAATCTTTGCTAATGTGTCACCGAGTAATCCTGTATGGTCGAAAGAGATGTTGGTGATGATAGATAGGATAGGGGTGATGATATTGGTGCAGTCGAGGCGGCCGCCGAGACCTACTTCTATCACGGCAACATCTACTTGTTCATCAGCAAAATACTTGAAGGCAAGTGCTGTTGTCAGTTCGAAGAAGGAGGGATATAGACGTTTGGTCGTTTGGTCGTTTGGTCGTTTGGTCGTTTGGTCGTTTAGTCGTTTGGAAATATTGGGTGATGGGTGTTGGTTGACGGGTGATGGAGAGTTGTTCCAACGGATAAAATTTTCCACGAAGTCAACAACGTATTTCTTGCTGATACACTGTCCGTTAATACGGATTCGTTCGCGGAAATCTACAAGATGAGGAGATGTGTATAGTCCTACCTTATAACCAGCTTCCTGCAAGATGGAAGCAATCGTGTGAGAACAGGATCCTTTTCCGTTGGTTCCTGCCACATGGATGGTTGGATAATGATGGTGTGGATGACCGAAATGTTCGTCAAGCACCAGCGTATTTTCAAGTCCTTCCTTATAAGCAGAAGCACCCACATGTTCAAAAACAGGGGTGCTATTGTATAGAAAATGGATAGTTTCCTGATAGGTCATCGTTGGGCGATTCGATATTGAAGTTTTATCGTTTATGAAAAATAGTTGCGAAACTTCTGGAAAATACTCTGCTCAGTAGCTTTGTCGCCTTTGAAGTTGTCGCTGTTTTTGAACTGTTCAATGGCATTTTTCTCTTCTTTCGACAGTTCTTTCGGTACATAGATACTGATATTGACAATCAGATCGCCTTTTTCGTTTCCGTAGCCTTGTACAGGCTTTAGTCCTTTATCGCGCAGACGAAGTGTCTTACCAGGCTGTGTGCCAGGTTCTATCTTGATTTTGACGTTGTTTCCCTCGATAGTCGGAATTTCTACAACACCGCCCAGCGCTGCTGTCGGGAAGTCGAGCAACAGATTATAAAGCAGATTGTTGCCATCTCGGATAAATGTGTCATTCGGTTCTTCTTCGATAAACACCTGAATGTCACCTGTGATTCCATTATGCTTGCCGGCATTACCTTTTCCTGGTACATTGACGACCATACCTTCGGCTACACCTGCAGGAATATTGATTTCTACAACTTCCTCACCTTTGACAATACCTTCTCCGTGACAATGTTGACATTTATTTTTGATGATTTTACCTTCACCACCGCATACATGACAAGTTGTCTGTGTCTGCATCATACCGAAGATACTCTGTTTGGTACGTATTTCTACGCCCGAACCGTGACAGTTCGGACAAGTCTCGCTTCCGCTACCTGCTTCAGCTCCTGTTCCATGACAATGATTGCAGGTGACATCTTTGCGTACCTTGAATTTTTTCGTAACACCAGTTGAAATCTCTTGTAACGTGAGACGAACTTTCAGACGAAGGTCGGAACCGCGATATTGAGCAGGTTGGCGACGACCGCCGCCTCCGAATCCTCCGAAACCTCCATGTCCACCAAACACATCGCCAAACATCGAGAAGATATCATCCATCGAGAATCCTGCTCCTCCTCCGAATCCGCCGAATCCTCCCATATTGGGACCATCGAAGCCAAACTGGTCGTACTGCTGACGTTTCTGTGGGTCGTGCAGCACATCGTATGCTTCTGCTGCCTCCTTGAACTTCTCTTCTGCACTCTTGTCGTCAGGATTGCGGTCGGGGTGATATTTGATGGCTATCTTTCGATAGGCCTTCTTGATTTCATCTTCTGTAGCGTTTTTGCTGACGCCCAGCACCTCGTAATAGTCTCTTTTCTGTGCCATTTAATTGTCAATTCTCAATTGTCACGATTCTCAATGATTACTGTCCTACTGCAACTTTAGCATGTCTGATGACTTTGTCGTTCAGCGTATAGCCTGTCTGCACACAGTCGATTACCTTACCTTTTTTGTCGTCTTCCACTCCTGGAACCATCGCGATTGCTTCGTGGAAATCGACATTGAAGTCTGCATCTTCGGTCTCTATTTTCTTGACACCCAGTCCTTCGAGTGTTTTTACAAACTTATGGAAGATAAGCTCCATACCTTCTTTGATGGCTTTCGGATCTTCCGTTTGATCGGCAATTGCACGTTCAAAATCATCAAGCACGGGAAGTACTGCAGTTATGGTTTTTTCACCACCATTGAGTATCAACTCTGCCTTTTCTTTCAAGGTACGTTTCTTGTAGTTTTCAAACTCAGCGATGGTGCGTAGCAACTGGTCACGTAGTTTGGCATTTTCGTCCAAAGCAGCTTCTAGTGGATCTTTCTCAGTATTGTCTTCGGTGTTTTCCTCTTCAGTTTCTTCGTCTTCAACGACGGAAACTTCAGGTTCTTCTACACCGTTTTCAAGGGTAACATCTTCGTTTTCAAAGGTTTCGTTACCATCTTCTATTTTGATTTTTTTTTCTTTCTTGCTCATAATTATTATTTATTAGATACTTTAAGACCTCATGGCCTTTAAGAATCTCCTTGCAAATATTGTGCCAATTTTTTTCTCCTAACACCTTCTCTCTTTATTCCCCATACATTTTGGCTTTTTGCTCCTTGATACTTTCATCATAGATGTAGTCATCATAGGTCATTAGCTTGTCGATGGTGCCGTTGGGTGTCAACTCGATGATGCGATTAGCCACCGTATTGATGAATTCGTGGTCGTGAGAAGCAAAGAGAATGTTTCCCTTAAAACCAATGAGGTTGTTGTTGAATGCCTGAATAGATTCCAAATCCAGATGATTGGTTGGTGTATCAAGAATCAGACAGTTGGCATTTTTCAACTGCATGCGAGCAATCATACAGCGCATCTTCTCACCTCCGGAAAGGACATTTACCTTCTTCTCCACTTCCTCTTGTTTGAAGAGCATACGGCCAAGGAATCCTTTCATGGTGACCTCGTTGCCTGGTCCATACTGGCTCAGCCATTCCACGAGGTTTAGTTCGCTTTGGAAAAATTCCGTATTGTCGAGTGGGAGATAAGCAGTAGTGATGGTGATACCCCATTTGTAGGTGCCAGCTTGTGGTTCACGATTGCCATTGATAATCTCAAACAATGCAGTCATCGCCTTTGGGTTATGTGAGAGGAACACCGTCTTTTGTCCTTTCTCAATGTTGAATGACACATTGTCAAACAAAACAGTACCATCGGTATCAACAGCTTTCAGTCCTTCAACCTCTAAGATCTGGTTGCCTGGCTCGCGTTCCATTTGGAAGATGATACCTGGATATTTACGTGTTGATGGTGTGATTTCTTCAACGTTGAGTTTCTCCAGCATCTTCTTACGGGATGTGGTCTGTTTTGATTTCGCCACGTTTGCAGAGAAACGACGGATAAATTCTTCCAATTGTTTGCGTTTCTCATCAGCTTTCATCTTCTGATTCTGAGCCTGACGAAGTGCCAACTGTGAACTTTCATACCAGAATGAGTAGTTTCCGGAGAAAACGGTCACCTTGCCAAAGTCGATATCCACCGTTTGGGTTGATACAGCATCAAGGAAGTGACGGTCGTGGCTGACTACCAGCACACATTGTTCCAAACTGCTCAGGTATTCCTCCAGCCATTGTACGGTATCGAGGTCGAGGTCGTTGGTAGGCTCGTCGAGAAGCAAGTTGTCAGGATGTCCGAACAATGCTTTAGCCAGCATCACGCGTACCTTTTCGTTGTTTGACAATTCCGACATCATCTTATAGTGCTGAGGTTCTTTTACACCGAGGTTCTGCAACAATTGCGCAGCTTCGCTCTCAGCCTCCCAACCATTCATCTCGGCAAATTTCAGTTCCAGGTCGGCAGCTCGGTTGCCGTCTTCCTCCGTCATCTCCTCTTTTGCGTAGAGTGCTTCACGCTCTTTCATGTTTTTCCAAAGTGGATCGTGACCTTGCAGTACGGTGTCCATAACTGAGAACGCATCAAATTTGAAGTGGTCCTGTTCCAAAACCGACAGGCGTTCACCGGGTGCCAGTTCGATCGTTCCTTTGTTGGCTTCCAACTCCCCGCTGATGGCTTTTAGAAGGGTAGATTTACCAGCTCCGTTAGCACCGATAATACCATAAATATTACCAGGCGTGAACTTGATGTTTACGTCTTTGTAAAGGACTCTTTTTCCGAATTGAATAGCAAGATTTGTAACTGTTATCATGTTGTCTAATACCTTATTATATTTTATGAGGGTGCAAAGTTAATGAAAACCGAAGACAATACAAAGAAAAAAATAACTTTTCTTTCAGTTGTCTTTTCGTGATTGACATTCAGGACAGATTCCTTTGACAATCATATTGATAGAATGCATAGTATAACCTTTTGGTATATCTACTCGCGGCAAGGGCATATTGTCAAGGCAGTAAGTTTGCTGGCAACGCTCGCAGTAGAAGTGGGGATGCAGGTCTTCATCGTGCATCGGATGATGGCTGTGGCATAGTTCGTATTTCGTTCCTTCCACACTATCTATTACATGTACCAAATGGTTTTCCTTGAAGATGTTAAGTGCACGAAAAATATTCGATTTGTCAATCGTCAGAATCTTTTGTTCCAGTTCTGTCAGCGAAAGCGGACGGCTTGCTGCCGCCAAAGCTTTGGCAATGACGATACGGTTGGCAGTAGGTTTGATGTGGTGCTGCTCTAACAGTTGTGTACTTTTCTCTTCACTCATCGCCTGCAAAGGTAATCAATTAATTCATAATTCACAATTCATCATTCATAATTCTCGTGTTACGATTGTTTTTTCAATTATTTCTTTGCTAAGTCTTTGAATTAAACTATCTTTGCATAAAAAATTCGCAACTGATGACAAAGCGCATCAATATAAACAGTTTGACTATCAACATTTTGAAAAATGAAAAATAGGAATCAGTATCAGCAGCAACAAGATCGATACGACCATTACACGGTAAAGGAAGATTCACCGCTGTTGGAATGGTTGCTGAATCATTTGCAGCAGAGTCGTTCGAAGGTGAAGGCTACGCTACAGGGGAGGGGTATAAAGGTAAACGGCAAGGTTGTTACCCAGTTCGATTTTCTGTTACGACCCGGCATGAAAGTTGCGGTTAGTCAGACTAAGAAGAACGACCAGTTCAAAAGCCGTTATGTGAAAATCGTCTATGAAGATCGCTATCTAGTGGTTGTAGAGAAGAATATTGGCATCCTCTCGATGGCAGCTGGCCATTCTTCTTTGAATGTAAAGACCGTGTTGGATGATTATTTCCGCAAGACTCGTCAGAATTGTACGGCACATGTCGTCCACCGTTTGGATCGCGACACCAGCGGTTTGATGATTTATGCCAAGGACATGACAACGGAGCAGATATTAGAACACGAATGGCACCAGATTGTTTACGACCGCCGATACGTAGCTGTTGTTAGTGGAGAGATGGAAGACGATGAAGGTACGATTGCCAATTGGCTGAAAGACAATAAGGCGTATGTTACTTATTCATCACCCGTTGACAATGGTGGAAAGTATGCTGTTACCCATTTCCATACACTTGCTCGCACAGCGGATCATTCGCTGGTGGAATATCGTTTGGAAACAGGACGGAAGAATCAAATTCGTGTACACTCTGCCGATATGGGGCATCCCGTCTGCGGTGATGTGAAATATGGTAATGGTGACAATCCCATTCACCGTCTGTGCCTTCACGCCTATGTGCTATGCTTCTATCATCCTGTAACACATCAGCGTATGGAGTTTGAGACACCAGTTCCCAATGATTTTAAATTTATTATGAATAACAAGTAAAATGGATAATTTTGGATATTACATAGGATTGCTGATAGCATTGGTCGTGGGCATACTGCTCATCAAAAAAGTGGCAAGTTGCCTGTTCCGAACAGTTGTAACAATCATTCTTATTGTTATCTTTGCTGTCGTATTGCATTATTTAGGGTATTTCTAGGATTTTCTAGGATTTTTTATAAAGTCCTATGATGTCCAAAGATTTCCTATGATGTCCTAAGATTTCCTAGGTTCTCCTAAATATTCTATTCCTTTTCCTCTTCAAACAACCGGTCGAAGAGTGGGCGCAAGCGATTGGGTTCTGCGATATAAACTCGTATCTCGTTGAGCTGTTTGGCATTTGGAGAGTTGGGCAACCACAATTTGATGTAGCCATGCGATGAATATTTGTTTTGCATGTGCTCCATAAACCGTTCCCATTGTTCCTCCTTTGTTTTTTCCGGATAATGGTTGATGCCAAACTGTATGGTACGACGGAATACCGTTTCTGGTTCAAGGTTGCGGTCTGCCTCTGCTACAATCTTCCCGTAAATACTGCGTGGAGCATGACTTGCTGATGCACGATGGTCCTCGACAGCTTCTTTCATCAAATTGATTTGGTCGGAGGAGAACCAGCGTTTCAAGCGTGCATCGGCCATGAGGATTTTCCCACTGGTAAGATGATGGATGGCACGCGGACCTTCTAAACCCAAGTCGTGATAAGCTGCTATGGTGTAAGCCATATCGATGTCTGCTCCCAGCATCTTTGCCAGTTCAACGGAGCGCTTCATCACATTGGTGACATGCGACAGGTTGTGCGCTTTGTCGAATGCTGTATATCGAGGCAGAATGGTAGTTTCCACAAACTCCATCAGGTCGAGGCTTACATATTTTGGTTGCATTTCCATTGTGTCTTCACGATTTATCTCTTTGCAGAGAATGGAGTGATTAATTAAAGAAGTTCCAACTGACACCGAATCGGAACAAGCGTGTGTTCAGAGGATAGTGCGGTGTGAGGAAGTAGTTGCCGCCTTCGCTGTGGTTCACATGACTCAGCATCACAAAGAAACGTGTTTGCTTCAAATGGAAGTTTGCATAGACATTGACAAGTGGGTAGTTGCCCACTTTCACGCGGCTTGCTTCCGTTTCCTGAATGGCAAACTGTCCCAGTCCTGGCGAGTAGTCGGGTGCATAATATTTGGTGAAATAGCGCATATCGGCTCCCAAGTCGCATTTCAATACTCTTGCAATTTTAAAACGCAGGAACAGGTTGGTATATATATTCAGGGTTGGCACGGGAAGGATGTTTTCCTTAGTGCTGTGCTGATAGGTGATTTCGTTTTCCCAATTGACAATACCCAGGGTGAAGTCTTGTTTTAACTGTAGTGTCAACAAGGTGATGGCGTCGTTACATTGTCGTACGGCAACCATGTTGTTGGCACGCGAGTAGTCGCTGGTTACGTCGTATGCCATTCCTAAATAGGTGTAGTTCTTTATTTCGTCGAATGCCACACGCAATTGAGTTCGTGTGCGTTTGAGCGAGAAGCGTCCTTCTATTCGGGAATGGGTGATTTTGGATATGTTGTCGTTGTCCCACCAATAATGTTTGGCGTGAAAGTTTGAATAATAGAATTCTGGCCGATAAGTGTAGAAAAAACCTTTAGCTGCCAACTGTATGGTGTCGTTGAAGAGTCGGAAGTTTACATCGGCATTGGCGTCAATTTTAATATCTCCCGCACGGTCGCCCACCACGCCGATATCTGCCAGCGCGTTATAATGAACGGTCTTGCCAAGCGTCTTGCTGATTTGTCCGCCTACGTTGAATGAATTCTCGTTGTATGATGTCCAACCGTCTTGGTCGTTGGGCAGGGTGTAATGCCTGATGTCATAGGAAGCAAAGAGCTTGATGCCTGCTTTCGCCCATTTGTTGAAACCTTCCAGTAGAGCAACGGCTAACGTGTTCTTCAATTCCCAATGTTTGGTCTTGTCATAAATGGAGTCACCCTGGAAAATGTTCGGGACGTTGTAATTGTTCAGATAGAAGTTTGTTGGGGTGTCGTATGCCTGATAGATACGACGATAGTTGTCGAATTTTACCGTATGGATAAAACTGGTGACAGGTACATATTCGTCCTTCATCCATTCCTCTTCTGCAGGAGGAAGGGGTGCCTGGGCAGCAAGTAAACTATCGGCTTGCTCTTTGCTGTCAACGGAAATGCGGCTGTCTGTATTTTTGGTCTTATTCAGTGTAGGCTCATCACCAGCAATGGTGGCATTTTCCGGACGACCTTTTAACGCTTGCTCCTTCGTGAATTCTTTTTCATCGAACGTGCGACCATCGCGTTTAGCGTTTTTCTCGGCTTTCTCCTTCGCATCTGCGGCAGCATTCTCCTTTTGTGACTCAATGGCAAACTTGCGGGCTTTGATTTCGTCTTCGGTCATCTTCACCTTTCTGGTGAATCCCAAACTATAACGATGGTTGAAAAAGATATGTTGGTTGTCGTTACGGTTCCAGTTCTGGCTGAGTACCGTCGGGATTTCTTCCTCCGAGTAGCTTTCCTGGGTTGCCTCGGGATGTGTCACATATTCATCGTTGGTGATACCGCCATTTTCAGACAGTTTCATGTGATTGGTTGACATCAGCAGATGGGCCTGATAGCGTTCACCCAGATAAGACCCGAACATTGTGTAGTCGAAGAACGATGCCTGTTGGTTAGAGTAGTAACCTCGTTGGTACAAATAGTCGAACTTAAAGCCGAATCCCAAACGTTTGCCGGCATTGACGGCAAAGAAAGCCTTGAAGTGGTCTTCACCATTGGTATGGTTGCCGCAGGTATTGTACGACAGGTTCGTAATAGGGGAGAGGGTGTTCGTGAAATGGAAATCCTCCACAGGTGTCAGAAAATAGGTATAGGGCTGTGTAAACAGGAAGCCTATGTCGCCTACCTTTCTGTCAATGAAGATACGGTTCTGGCGCGGAGACCCAAGACTGCCCAATGTGTTGTATTCTCCACGCAGACCTGTTGTGAAGATTGTGTTCATGTACATGTGGCTAACGGTATCGGGCACCGTAAACGTACGATCGCCAAAGCGTTCGTCGATGGTCCACACCTTCAATCCTTTCGGAATTTCTTTGTGCTGACTTTGAATGCTGTCCGATCTGCCAAAATTCTTGTCCGCAGCACCAAGCGGTCCGTCATCACCAAATTCCCTGAATTCCTGTGCAGTAGCAATACTCACGATGGCGGTCATGAGTATCAATATGAGATGTCGTTTGTTCATTTATGAAGCATTCGTAATATTGATTCTGCCATTTTAAAGACTACGGCAGTAAGGAAAATCAGCAGCGCAAAGGTCTGATTGTCACTAAAGAAATAGACACAAATTCCTGCAATGACGGCAAGGATGAATATCAGGTTCAGAATCTGGCGGATTTTGAAAACGAGGTCTTTGTTCATTTCACAGCCTCCTCCATATTCTTGAATACTTCGTTCTTACGGTCAATGGTCTTGCGGCGGAACTTACCGGAAATAGGCAGCAATTTTGTATGTTTCTTGTTGACGGCATATTTGTCGGTAATCCATTCCTCTGCCTTATAGTTTTCTGGTTTTCCTGCTACTTCATAGATATAACTTACTCGACTCATAATCACATCTACGTTTCCGTCGGTGCAGTTCACTTGCAGCACGTATGATAACTTCGTGCGATCTAAAGAAATAAAGTTTTGTGAGAATACCAGCCACTCTTGGAAGGTGGCTGCAATGGAGTGTTGCTTCTCGTTGACGATCGCCACTTTGCTGCGTTCCAGCTGGTTTCCTTCGTGTGTCATGTTGTCGAGGAAGGTGAACATTGCATCGTAGAGTTGTTTGGCACTTTTACCTGGTGCAGAAATATGATGAGTCCATTGTACCTCGCCATCGATAACTGGTACAGCATTGTCAACCAAATAGGGTGCATTCTTTTCCAGTTTCTCGGCTTTCTCTTTAGCTTTAGCTTGTTTCTGAGTAACGTTCGTGGTTACTTTTTTCTTTGTTTCCGGAACTACCCATTCGTTGTTTGTGGCTGGAGCAGTCCAGGTGTCTTTAGCTTCTTCTGCCTTCTTAGTTCCTTCAGCCTTCTTTGCTTCTTCTGCCTTCTTTGCCTCCGCAGCCTTTCTTGCTTCTTCTGCTTTCTTAGCTTCCTGTTGTGCCTTCTTTGTTTGCTCCAATTCCGCTTGTTCGGCTTTTCTAGCTTCTATGGCAGCTTTTTCTGCAGCTTCCTGAGCCTCGCGAGCTGCCTTTTGTGCAGCCTCAGCAGCTTCCTGTGCAGCTTTTGCTTTCGCTGCAGCTTCGGCTTGCAGTTCTGCCACGCGGTCTGTTTGTGATTTTGTTATTTCGGTTTGCGCCATCATTGTCAGGGGCAAACACATCATTCCGATCATCAATATCTTTTTCATTTTTCGCACAATTAAGAATTTCAAATGGCAAATTTACAATATTTCGGTAGAATGACAAACGATTAAACATTCATTAACCATAATAATTAGGTAGAAAGTAATTTTCGTATCCTTTTATTTTGAATTGTCTTCGGTTTGCACTACCTTTGCACTTCGTCGAAGGTAGGCTGCACCTTAACGATAAAAATAAAACGATTTTTATTTTGTATTGTCTTCGGTTTGCACTACCTTTGAACTTCGTCGAAGGTAGGCTGCACCTTAACGATAAAAATAAAACGATTTTTATTTTGTATTGTCTTCGGTTTGCACTACCTTTGCATTTTTAAATGGGAATATGAATCCAGAGATGATGAAAAACGTACGTCCGCAAGTGGCCATCGTTGATACCAATACGTTGGCTGCGATGGGTTTAAGGCAGATGCTGCAAACCGTTATGCCTATCATGGAGGTCGATGTGTTTTCATCTTTGGATGAGCTGCAGCAGGAAGGAATGGAGAATTATTTCCATTATTTCGTTGCAATATCCATCGTATTGGAGAATCGGCAGTTTTTCTTAACCTATCGTCGTCAAACGATTGTATTGACGATCACGACAGACCCCAATGCTCAGTTATCAGATTTCCATTGCCTCTGTGTGCAAGTTCCTGAAGACGAACTGGTCAGAAAGCTCCTACAGATGGTGCAAAATGCTCATGGTGGCGGTCGTAATCTTCCTCCGATGCCACGAATGCCTCAAGCAAAGGTGCTGTCGGATAGAGAGATAGAAGTGCTGTCGTTGATCGTACAAGGTTATCTCAACAAGGAAATCGCCAACCTCCTTCATATCAGCATTACCACAGTTATCACCCATCGGAAGAATATCATGGAAAAACTTGATATGAAGAGTGTTTCTTCATTGACCATCTATGCCGTTATGAACGGTTACGTCGATATCAGCAAGATATAAAAAGAAATCGAAAAAAGTTTTGTACTACAGGAACGGAGCTAACAGATGGGCAAACCATCCTTTGAATCGTTTTGAGGGCGAACGCCATTGTTTCCACTTTTCTTCTGTTAGTTTGAAACTGTCGGCTTTTTCGCGGTCAAAAAGGTCGCAGAGTTCCTTTGTGGTGTGTGGGTCGATGATAACAGCATTCTCCTCATAATCCCATCGCAGGCTGCGTGCATTGAGGTTGGCACTGCCGACAGTACAGAAACGTCCATCGACCATGATGATTTTTGTGTGATGGAATCCAGGTTTGTACATCCATACTTCCACACCGGCTTTCATCAGTTTGTGGGCATTGTAGAAACCACAGTCGGGGGTCAGGGGAATATCACTCTTGACCGACAGCATGAGTTCTACTTTCACGCCTCGTTTGACAGCATTCTTCAAGGCTTTCTTCAACTTGTGGTTCAGTGTGAAATATGGGTTGATGAGTTTGATGGTGTCTTGCGCATCGTTGATGGCATTGAGGTAGAAATCGCGAATAATGGCTTTGGTGACATGTGGTTCGCGGTTGATGATACCTATCATCTTCTGTCCTGCCGTAGCCGTTGTGTCAGGCTTTAACCCAGTGATGTAGCTGGTATCTCCCAAACCTCGATAATACTGAGGTCCGTGAATGTCTTCGCCAGTTACCTTTTTCCACATGCGCAGGAATATTTTCTGTAAGGTGTTCACCTCGTCGCCCTCGATGCGGCAATGCATATCGTGCCATTCACCTACAACTTCCGTTCCGTTGATGTAGTAGTCGGCTACATTCATACCGCCTGTATAAGCGATTTTTCCGTCAATCACGACAATCTTCCGGTGGTCTCGGTTGAAGATATCGTCTATCCATGGAAAACGTACTGGGTTGAACTCATAGAGCTGCACACCTGTTTGGCGTATTTTCTCCACGTGTTCTTTCTTCAGCGGCTGGTTATTGGACGAGTTGCCGAAACCATCATACAATGCCCGCACTTCAATACCTTGTTTGGCTTTCTCTGCGAGGATGTCGAACAGCAAGCTGGCGATGGAGTCATTGCGGAAATTGAAGTATTCGAGATGCACACTCTTCTTTGCCTGTCGGATGGCGGCAAACATATCGTCAAACTTTTCCTGTCCGCTCATCAACAAGGTGACGGCATTATTGTGCGAAAAGGTGACACCCCGTTCGCGTAACTGTTTGACAATAAGTGAGTCACTTGTCTGGGCATAACTCAGCAACGAGATGCTGAGCAGCAAGTATAAGGTAATTGTTTTATGGTTCATATCATACATGAATAATGGTCAACGATACCCAACAGGTGTAGTTCTTTGTCAACGACAAGCACCGTGTGGATTTTGTATTTTTGCATGATGCGCTGAATCTCCGTAATCTTCGTCGTAGGCAATACGGTCTTTGGCTTGCGTGTCATGATGTCGTCAACGGTGTGGTTGAAGAATTCTGCCTGCCATTTCTCCATTGCCCGACGGATATCACCATCAGTAATCAGACCGCATACCTGCTCGTTCTCGTCTAACGATACTCCCAATCCGAGTTTTCCCTTGCTCACATGGATGATGGCTTCACCCAAGTGCATTTCTTTCGGAATAACAGGGAGGTCGTTGGTGCGCATCACATCGGTGGCGGTTGTCAGCAAACGTTTACCCAGTTCACCGCCAGGATGGAAATGGGCAAAGTCTTGTGGCTTGAAATGTCGCATCTCCATGAGTGCGATGGCGATGGCATCGCCCATCACGAGTGCTGCTGTCGTGCTGCTTGTTGGTGCCAGATTCAGCGGACAGGCTTCTTTCTCTACTTTCACGGTGATGTGGGCATCAGAGTATTTGGCCAATAGCGATTGTGGATTTCCGCTGATGCCTACGATGGGAATGTTCATGTGGAGCACCAAGGGAATGAATCGAAGCAGTTCGTCGGTCTGACCGGAATTGCTCAAAGCCAATACGACATCGTCTTTCGTCATCACACCCAAATCGCCATGAAAGACATCGAGGGGGTTGATGTAGAAGGCGGGGGTGCCAGTTGATGACAACGTGGCTGCAATCTTTGCTCCGATGTGCCCGCTTTTCCCCACACCTGTCACGATAATCTTTCCGTGACAGTTGAACATCATCTGTACGGCGCGGTCGAAATTGTCGTCAAGTTGAGGAATCAGATTTAGAGTTGCCTGAGCCTCATCTTTGATACATTGGATGGCGTATGTTCTGATTTTTTTCATTTCTATTGATGTTGTGGAGATACATTCGGAGTTTGTAGTATAGAACGAATGACATTTTCTAATTTTCTGAGTTCCAACATGTTGGCAGCATCACTCATTCCTTCGTCTGGAGTGGGGTGGACTTCAAAGAACCAACCTGTAGCGCCAAAGGCTTTCGCTGCTAATGCCATCGACGGAACAAAGCGTCGATCGCCGCTCGTCTTGCCGTCTCCGGCACTCGGTCGTTGCACGCTATGGGTGCAATCCATGATAACGGTAGGCACAATCTGAAGCATGTCGTAGATATTGCGGAAGTCAACCACAAGGTTATTGTATCCGAAAGCATTGCCACGTTCGGTGAGCCATACATCTTGTGCACCAGCATCTTTCACTTTTTCAACAGGATAGCGCATATCGCGCCCACTCATAAACTGTGCTTTCTTGATGTTGACAATGCGTCCCGTTCGTGCTGCCGCTTTGAGCAAATCTGTTTGTCGGCATAGAAACGCAGGTATCTGAACAACATCGGCAACCTCACCTACGGGAGCTGCCTGATAGCTCTCATGAATGTCGGTCAGCACGCGCAAACCATATTTCGATTTGATGTCTGCCAGCATCTGCAATCCCTTCTCCATTCCAGGACCACGAAAGGAGTGTGTCGATGTGCGATTGGCCTTGTCGAATGATGCCTTAAAGATGATATCGATATTGAAAAGCTTGTTGAGTCTTACCAATTCTTTCGCCACCGTCTCCAATAATTCCTGTGACTCAATGACACATGGGCCTGCTATAATGGGTTGTTCCATACCATTTTCTATTTTGAATGGGCAAAGGTACGATTAAGTGAGCGAAAATGCAAATTTATTTGCAATTTTCCGAACGTGAGTACATTCGAGACAAAATCTCAAAGGATTATCAATATCATCGAGATAAAGTTTCAAGTTGCATTTTTTTAAGAAAAATATGAGAGAATTATTTTCTTTTCATAATTTTTGTTTATCTTTGCCGTCTCTATTATATAAAAAGGTTGAAAAGATGGGAAAGACAAACAATCACGTCGTTATTATGGCTGGTGGCATAGGAAGCCGCTTTTGGCCGATGAGTACAGAAGAAAAGCCCAAGCAGTTTATTGATGTATTGGGCGTTGGTCGAACATTGCTGCAGCTTACCTATGACCGTTTCGATAGCATTACCCGACCAGAGAATGTTTGGGTGGTAACCAATGAGCGGTATGCTGGCATCGTCAAGGAACAGCTGCCAGAGATACCTGTCGGCAATATTCTCAGCGAACCATGTCGGCGAAACACAGCGCCGTGCATTGCTTATGTCAGTTGGCGTGTCAAAGAGGCCGACCCGTCTGCCAATATGGTTGTGACACCAAGCGACCATATTGTTACCGATATCGCTGAATTCCGTCGCGTCATCAATCAATGTCTGCGCTTCACCAATGGAACCGATACGATTGTGACGTTAGGCATTAAGCCCAATCGTCCTGAAACGGGTTACGGATATATCCAAGCCGATTTGTCGTCGGCAAGTGCCCGCAACAAGGAAATCTTCCGCGTGGATACCTTCCGCGAGAAACCTGATTTGGCAACAGCCACACGCTATATCAAGCAGAATAATTTCTTCTGGAATGCAGGCATCTTCGTTTGGAATGTGTCCACCATCGTGAACGCTTTCCGTATCTATCAGCCTTCCATCGCACGCATCTTCGAATCGATGCGCGATGTTTATGCCACACCTGCCGAACAGGAGCAAGTCAACCTGCGCTATCCTGAGTGTGAGAGTATCAGCGTTGACTATGCCATTATGGAGAAAACGGATGAAATATTTGTTTGTCCTGCAGATTTCGGATGGAGCGACTTGGGTACATGGGGCAGTTTGTTGATGCAAAGCAAGCGCGACCTCTACGGCAATGCCATCATCGGACAGAACGTATCTTTATATGACACCAAGAATTGTATCATCCACACGGCAGAAGAGAAGAGAGTCGTAATCCAGGGATTGGAGGACTGCATCGTAGCAGAGAAAAACGGCACACTCTTGATTTGTAAACTGTCTGAGGAACAGCGCATCAAACAGTTCTCAGAAGGTTAACCTACAGGAGTGAGGCTTCTTACTCCTTACTCCTTATTCCTTATTCCTTATTCCTTTTCTCCTTACTCCTCTTCACCAAATACTTCCCAACGAAATAGATGATTGCGAGTGCAACAAGTCCGAAAATCACGTACTTGATGTATTCGCTGTATCGGTCGATGGTTGCCTCCAGCTCTTCTCTTGGTACAAAACTGTTGAGCCACCATCCTAATGCTGCTAAGATACAGTTCCAGACACCAGCACCCAGCGTGGTGAAGAATAAGAACCGCCAGAAGTTCATGCGGGCCATACCTGCAGGAATGGATATCAGGTGACGGATACCAGGTATCAGACGCCCCGTAAGGGTTGCTGTCGCTCCGTTCTTATCGAAATACTTTTCACTTTTCTCCACCTTCTCTTGGTTGAGCAGACACATCTTTCCCCATTTCGAATTGGCAAAACGGTAGATGATCGGACGCCCCAGATAGCGACCGGCGATGTAGTTGATGGTGGCACCACAATCAGCACCCAAGGTGCCATAGAGGATGATCAACCAAATGCTCAACTGCCCATCTTCTGCTGCAAAATAGGCTGCTGGCGATACGACCAACTCAGACGGGACAGGGATGACGGTGCTTTCAAGCAGCATTAGAAAAAATATCCATCCGTAGTTGAGGTGTTCTATAATAAATTGAAAAAAATCAAATTCTCCCATAAATAATATGTTTACGTTTTAACTTTTACGGTTTACTGTTCAATCTGGTGGTTACACCTTCTTTTTATGTGGGGCGGGGTCTGTCTTCAAATAATCCGCTGGTGTAGCATCCTCTGGATACAAGTCTGCAAACATAGAACTGGCCTCATCGGGGTTTTTCTCTACCGCGATGGCGAGGTATTTGCGACATTCCTCTTTTTCGTCCAACTCGTAGCAGCAGCGAGCCATATAGGCATAGCCGTCTGTCCATTCATCAGAAGTTCGGTTAAAAAGAACTTGTAAAACATTCTTTGCCATTCCAAGATAGCCACAGTCAAAGACCGATACGGCCATTTTGAAAAGGATGAACGGATCGAGTTGGGAGTCATACAGGGCTTGCTTAAAGCACTCAATGGCTTCAGTGTAGTGGTTGTTCTCCAAATAGACATGCCCTTTGATAACCAGCAATTCGTTGGCATCAACGGTTTTCAGACGCAACAGCTTCTCCAAACATTGGAGGCTTTCTTGCATCCTGTCGAGATGACTGTAGGCAAAGGCCATTTCCATATAGACTTCATGTTGCCCACGGACGTTCTGACACTTTTCTGCTTTCTCGGCAGCATGCTCCAAATGAGGCAACGCCTCCTCCCAACACCCCATGTTGAGCAGACATAAGGCCTGAAACAATTCTGCTGTTTCGCTGGTTGTATCCAGCTCACCATAGCGCTGGTAGTATTTTTGTGCCTCCTCATAGTTGCCTAAATAGTATAATCCGTTGGCCTTGTTCAACGTGGCTTCTGTATCATTGGGGTTGATAGCGATAGAATATTCGCTGCTGGTGATGGAGTCGTGGATTTTGTTTTCCATAAACTGCGTCATCGCCAATCGGTTCCAATAAGGTGCAGAGTAGGGGTCGCTGTCTATCAGCTCGTTGAAAAGGGCCTCACTCTCTTGATACAACCCCTTGCTGACAAGGATGCGCCCTTTCAGTTCCTTGTAATCGGAAAGAGAGGTGTCGCTAACAAGTTGCAACCAGTGGTCGGCATAGTCGAATTCATCATAGTCGCCAAAGATCAAGGCCACATCCAATGCAAAGTCGTCGATATCGGATGCATCCACTTCCTCCATCTTTTCCTCTATCATGAAATTGGCTTCTTCCAGTTCTTTGCGGGCGATTTTTATTTCCACTTTCGCATAGAAATATTCCAAATCGGATTTGTCGATGATTTGGTCAAGATAATATTCGGGGGCTTCCAAATCGGAAAACTCGTTTGTTAGCGCCAGACGGGACATCAGCACCAAGGGCATCGTAGAACCGGGAAACGTATAGATCGCCCGTTCCAACAGTTGCTTGGTGATGATGTCTTTTCCTTGATGATGATAATATTCGGCAAGGTCACTCAGTTCGTCGGCATCAAAGAAACCGCCGTCGCCTGTCTGCGCTGCTTTTTCATAGCGTTGCAGCAGCTCACGGAATTGCTTGCTCTGAAAATAATTATCCATTCTTTGCTTGCTTCGCCCACGTATCTTTCAGTCCTACCGTTTTGTTGAAGATCAGTTTTTCGGCAGTACTGTTGATATCGGCCATGAAGTAGCCAATGCGTTGGAACTGAAGATATTCGCCGGGCTGACGTTCAGCGGCATATTTTTCTACATAACAGTTGTTGAGGATTTGCAAACTCTCAGGATTGAGCAGCTCGCGGAAGTCGCGCTCGTCGGCCGACGGATTTTCCACATTGAACAAACGATCGTAGATGCGAACCTCAGCCTGCTGGCAATGGTCGGCACTGACCCAATGGAGGGTACCCTTCACCTTGCGGTTGGCTCCTTCCATACCGCTCTTGCTCGTCGGGTCGTATTCTGCCTGAATCTCAACGATGTTGCCGGCGGCATCTTTGGTGCATCCAGTGCACATGACGATATAGGCATTCTTTAGTCGCACTTCCTTTCCTGGAGTCATGCGGAAGAACTTCTTGGGAGCATCCTCCATGAAGTCGTCGCGTTCTATCCAGAGATGTTTCGAGAAGGTGATAGTATGGGTGCCGTCAGCTTCATTCTCCGGATTGTTCACAGCTTCCATCTCTTCGATCTGACCGTCAGGATAATTGGTAATAACGAGTTTCACGGGGTTCAATACAGCACTTACGCGAAGGGCTTTCTTGTTCAAGTCTTCACGTACGGAAGCCTCCAAGAGGGCCACATCGTTCAACGCGTCGAATTTCGTGTAGCCTATAGAGTCGATGAAGTTGCGGATACTCTGTGGCGAATAGCCGCGACGACGCATACCGCTGATAGTTGGCATACGGGGGTCATCCCATCCGCTGACGAATTTTTCTTCGACCAACGCCAACAGCTTACGTTTCGACATCATCGTATAGGTGAGATTCAAACGGTTGAACTCAATCTGACGCGGACGGTAGTTGGCTTGCGCTGGCGCAGCATTCGTTTCTTTCTCTATCAGGAAGTCTATGAACTTGTCGTAGAGCGGACGGTGCGGCACAAACTCCAACGTACAGATAGAGTGGGTGACACCCTCGAAATAATCGCTCTGTCCGTGTGCAAAGTCATACATCGGATAGGCGTGCCACTTTGTTCCGGTACGATGATGGGGTGTCTGGATGATGCGATACATAATAGGATCGCGGAAGTGCATATTAGGATTCGACATATCGAGTTTGGCACGAAGTACCATACTGCCCTCGACAGCCTCCGGTGTGTTCATCTGCTCAAACAAAGCGAGGTTCTCCTCGATGGGACGGTCACGATAGGGACTTGCCACACCAGGTTCCGTAGGTGTACCTTTCTGACGGGCAATCTCTTCTGATGTCTGTTCGTCAACGTATGCCAAACCCTTCTTGATGAGCCATACGGCAAACTCCCAAAGTTTATCAAAATAGTCGCTGGCATAGTAGATGTTGCCCCATTTGAATCCCAACCATGAGATGTCGTTGAGGATGTTTTCTACATACTCGTTGTTTTCTTTCGAAGGATTAGTGTCGTCGAAACGGAGGTTACAAATACCATTGTAGTGTTCTGCTACACCGAAGTCCATACAGATGGCTTTGGCGTGTCCAATATGCAGATATCCGTTAGGCTCTGGTGGGAAACGTGTCTGTATGCGTCCACCGTTCTTACCTTCCGCGAGGTCTTCCTCAACGAATTGTTCTACGAAACTCAAACTCCTTTTCTCTTCGTTTGTATTGATTTCCATATTCTCTAATGCTAAATTCTGAGGGGGCAAAGTTACATATTTTCTTCCGTAAAACCGAAAAGTTTCGATAAAATTACGGTATTTAAGAAAAAGTTTTAAAAAAACTTGAAAAAAATTTGTTTGTTTGTGGGAAATGCTTTACCTTTGCACTCGTTATCCTGAATACAATCTTTTTACCTTAAAAAAGGCTAATACCTATTGAGATTGAGTGCCTATCGCTGTGAAGTGAGAGGCATTTCTTTTTATATATACCCTCGTTCCTTCTCTCCTTACTCCTTACTCCTTCTCTCCTTATCTCCTTATCTAATCCCCCTCTCATTCAGCGCCTTCACATACTTTGCTGCGTTGGCTTGATGCTCAGTATAGGTTTTGGCAAAGTTGTGGGTACCGCTGAAATCCTCTTTTGCACACATATAAAGGTAGTCGTGGTGGGTGTGGTTCAGGACGGCATCAATGCCTACCACCGAAGGAATACGGATAGGACCTGGGGGCAGACCTTTATATTTATAGGTGTTATACGGATTATCCACAGCAAGCATACTGTTATAGATGCGTTTTGCTTCAAAGTCTTTCAATGCGAATTTCACAGTCGGGTCGGCCTGTAGCAGCATGTCGGTGTTCAGTCGGTTCATATACATACCTGCCACCATCGGCTTCTCATCGTCGTTGGCTGTTTCCTCTTCAACAATACTTGCCAGGGTGGTCACCTCTTCTGGAGTAAGACCGATCGTCTTCGCCTTTTCTTTCCTGGCAGCTGACCAGAAACGGTCGTACTCTTTCTTCATACGATTCAGGAAGTTGGTGATACTGGTGTTCCAGAACAAATCGTAAGTGTTGGCAATAAACATACAGGGAATGGTTTCCTTGGTGAACCCGTATCGTTTGCATACACTTTCATCTTGCAGGGAGTCGAGGAGTTCTTCACCGGAGAACATCATACGCTTGCCAATTTCCTCAGACAGTCGATCAATGGTTCTTACGGAAGGAATGGTGAGCATCAGCGGTGCTTGGATGCCGTTCTTGATATGACGGAAAGTGGTGAACGCACCTTCTTTGCCTACCTCATAGCGACCGGTACGGATGTGGTCGCCGTAACTGGTCATACTGCTCAGAAACTTGATGGTTTTCAGGGCTGTAGGACTGACAACCGGTTCCAGCTTGTTGAATACGGAATCTTTCGTGTCGTCCTGGTCTATCAGGATATAGGCAGCCTTGTCTGTTTTGCCTACCGGCCAAAACAGGAAATAAAGCATTGACACAATGCCCAGCAAGGCAATGACACCTATTATATTATATACTTTTCTCGATTTCTTCTTTTTCATACCTTCTTGATAATTTTGCCGGCAAAATTACAAAAAAAATCAATACACCATCTTTTTTTCTTCCAAAAAGTATGTTCTTCGACCTTTTGTTTGTATCTTTGCGTCGAGATTATCCTATTGAAACAATGAAACTACGATTCAGTATCAATTATACGACCGCATGGGGTGAAAGTCTTCACGTCATGATTTCCTATCGCCAACGCAACGGAAAAACAAAGCACCAGAACCTGCAGATGCAAACCCAGACCGGCGAGTGGTGGTATGTGGAGACAACTGTTATGGAGTCGCGCCAGAACCCCATCTTGTCTATGAGCTATCACTATCAGGTAGAAGCTGAAGACGGCTACGTGTTGCGCAGGGAATGGAATATGGTGAAACGGACATTCCCCGTTGACTCATCGAAAAACTATGTGTTTGATGATGTGTGGCGCGATGTGCCGCTCACATTCCCACTATATACAAAGGTGATGTATGCCACAAAGGAGAAAGAGGCTGCGCCCATCGTAGAAATGCCGAATGCGCTCTATCGCAAGACGGTCATCTTCGATGTGGCTGCCCCACAACTGCAAAAGGGTGAGGCGCTGGCCGTATGCGGCAGTCATCCTACGCTAGGCGATTGGAATCCCTCGCGCTATCTGATGATGCATCCAATGGGCGACGACCAATGGCGCCTGACGGTGAATGTGGACAATGTATCGTTGCCGATAGCTTATAAATATGTGGTGGTTGATACGGCTACCCACGAACTGAAGGCTTGGGAAGAGGGCGACAACCGTATCGTTGGTGGCGATAGTCGTATCCTGGGAGGTGACAAAGGCTACAACGATGAAAATATTTCGCTCTCTGATGGTACTGTCTTGGTGCTGCAGGGACACCCCTTGCGTGTAAAGGAGCGTTCGTGGAAGTGTGCTGGCATCAGCATACCCTTGTTCTCGTTGCGTAGCGAACATTCGTTCGGCGTGGGCGATATGGGGGATCTGAAACGACTGGTCGATTGGGCATCGCTGGTTGGCATGAAGGTGATACAGCTGCTACCGTTGAACGATACCACCAGCATGCACTCATGGACAGACTCTCAACCCTACAACGCTATCTCGCTGCGGGCATTACATCCGCATTACCTCGATTTGGAACAGATGCCTGAACTGAAAGACAAACAGGCACAAGGGGTGTTCCAACGCCAGCGTCGTGAACTGAACGCTTTGGAGGACAGCGACTATATGGCTGTTGACCGCGTGAAGACCGACTATATAAATAAGGTATATGAGGAGAGTGGGGAAGAGGTGCTCACCTCAGAGGCTTTCTATACATTCTTTAAAGCCAACGAGTCGTGGCTGCTACCCTATGCTTTCTTCTGTGCGCTGAGGGATAAGTTCGGAACGGCTCACTATGAAGACTGGCCGCAATATGCTACCTATCAGCAACGTGACCTGATGAAGAATACGCAACCCGACTCGCCGCTATATGCACATATCCGAAAGACTTATTTCGTACAATATCATCTGCATACGCAGTTGCTACAGGCTTCGCAATATGCACATCAAAAGGGGGTCGCCCTAAAGTGTGACATTCCCGTAGGTGTCTATCGCGACAGCGTGGAAACATGGACGAATCCCACCTTATTTAATATGGAGATGCAGATGGGAACGCCGCCGTCACGCGATGAACTGATGGGACAGAACTGGGGATTCCCACCCATGCGCGATACGGCAGAGGCTATCGCCTTCCAGCATGAACTGCTGTTGTATTGGCAACAGTTCTTCGATGTGGTACGCTTGGATCATGTCGTGTCGCATTTCCGGATATGGGAAATCCCACGCACACAGCTGTTTGCGGATATGGGGCATTATATGCCAGCCTTGCCCATGAGCGAAGAAGAGATTGGTCGGTGTGGATTGGCGTTCCGAAGGGAACTGTTTACGCGACCGTTCATCAACGACCACATCTTGGAAAAACTCTTCGGTGTGCATGCTCCATATGTGCGCGAAACCTTCCTGCAGAAGAAAGCCTACCACCTCTACGACCTCCGCGAGGAATATGATACGCAGGTAAAGGTGCAGCGGTTCTTCGAGGGACGCAACGATGAGAATAGCCAGTGGATTCGCGACGGTCTCTATCGACTCATCGCCAACGTGTTGTTCCTGGAAGACCCCTACCAGCCAGAGATGTATCATCCGCGTTACGGCGTATTCAATGCACCTGTGTTTGATATCCTGACAGCGGAGGAGAAGAATGCTTTCATGACACTATATAACGACTATTTCTTCCTGCGTCACAACGATTTCTGGCGCCATCGCGCAAGTCGTCGTTTCGACAAACTGCTGGAGGATGTGCGCATGCTGGCGTGTGCCGAAGACCTGGGGTTGTTGCCCGATTGTGTGCACGAGGTGTTAGACGAGCAGCGAATGCTCACCCTGGAAGTACAGCGTATGCCGAAAGATTCGGAGGTTGAGTTTGGACGTCTCTCTGCCTATCCTTATCGGAGCGTTGCCACCATCAGCACCCACGATATGGCTCCCCTGCGACAGTGGTGGGAAGAGTTTCCTGGGCGCACCCAACGCTATTTCGCCACGATGATGCAGAAAGAAGGACGGGCACCGAAACATCTGCCTGCCCATCTGGCAGAAGAACTGATTGCACGCCATCTGTATGGACCATCCATGATGTGCATCTTGTCGTTGCAAGACTGGTTGGCGATGAGTGCCGACCTGCGGCGTAAAGATCCTTGGAGCGAACGCATCAATGCTCCGTTCGACCCATACAACCAATGGAAATACCGCATGCATCTCACTCTTGAGCAGTTGATGACGGCACAACAGTATAATGGAAAAGTTCGTCAGATGATTGAGCGCAGCAAACGATTGTAGTCACGATGTATAACACCTATATCTTTGATTTAGACGGAACGCTGTTGAATACGATTGATGATTTGACAGCCAGCACGAATTATGCGCTCCAAACCTACGGTATGCCAACGTGGTCAACCAATGATGTGCGCCGTTTTGTGGGGAATGGGGTGCGCAAACTCATCGAGCGTGCGATACCAGAGGGAGCACAGCATCCGCTGTTTGAAGAAGTCTTTCGTTGCTTCCGAACCCATTATGCCCAGCACGATATGGATCACACCTGTCCTTATGAAGGCATTCCAGAGATGTTGCACAACCTGAAAGAGCGGAAATGCCGACTGGCCGTTGTCAGCAATAAGTTTCATGCAGCCACACAGGCGCTCTGCCGTCATTTCTTCCCAGATACCATCGAGGTGGCCATAGGCGAAAACGAGGCGGCAGGCATCCGCAAAAAGCCGGCACCTGATACGGTCCTTGAAGCACTCCGTCAGTTAGGGGTAGGGAAGGAGCAGGCTGCCTATGTTGGCGACAGCGATGTAGATATACAAACGGCTCGTAATAGCGGTATGCCGTGCATCAGCGTGTTATGGGGTTTCCGCGATCAAGAATTCCTCTTGGCTCATGGAGCTACAACCTTCATCGAAACACCCGAAGAACTCTTGAATCTCTAAAAGCTTCAATAATCCATAACCACTCACTCTCTCCCTTTAGGGGGAGTCGGAGGGGCTTTACCTCAAGCTCTGCAACCTTGCGATATATTTTCCCAAGATGTCAAATTCCAAGTTCACAACCGTACCCACTTGGATATCCGCAAAGTTGGTATGTTCACGCGTATAAGGGATGATAGCCACCTTGAACGTGTTGTCGGTAGGTTCACAAACCGTCAGCGACACACCGTTCACCGTTACCGACCCCTTGTCAACCGTAAAATAACCGCGTCCAATCATCTCCTTGTCAGAAGCGTATTGGAAAGTGAAATACGTGCTGCCGTCAGCATCTTCCATCGCTATACAGGTAGCCGTCTGGTCAACGTGTCCCTGTACGATATGACCGTCCAAGCGACCGTTCATCAGCATCGAACGTTCCACGTTCACACGGCTGCCTACTTCCAGCTTGCCCAGATTCGAGCGGTCGAGCGTTTCCTTCATCGCCGTTACCACATACGTACCGTTCTCGATGCTCACCACCGTCAGACAGACACCGTTGTGTGCAACACTCTGGTCGATTTTCAGTTCATCAACAAATGAACACTTGAGCGTGAAGTCCACGTTCTCACCATATTTCTTGATGGCAACAACCGTTGCCATTTCTTCTACAATACCACTAAACATATTCTAATTATGCATTAAGAATTATGCATTACGCATTTAAAAAAGGGGTCGTACCGCGATGTGATGAAAACTCCTTATGATAAGATTTGAGGATTCTCTGCCTTTGTAATCCACCGGCTTTGCAGCTTAGTTCCGAAGAGTTTATATGGCCCGCCATTAGCAGAAGAATTGTCCTCGGTTTTCAGTATTATTTGATGAGTATCCCGATCTGTCCGATACGACCCGCTGTTTCTTCCTTTTCTGGTGCAAAAATACACATAATTACCCATACCTCCAAATTTTAAGCACCTTAATTTCTTTTCACCTCACTTAATTCATTAAAAACTCACCCTCAAATAAGAAATATGTTTTCTTTTTACTTGTTTAATCGTTTTTTTCGTATCTTTGTCCCCAATACGACAATCTGACCGTTGACTGTTACGTATCATAAAAACGATAACAATAACTATAATTATAACTAAAATACAAGATTATGATTCTATCAACAACCCCACAAATTGAAGGTCATCCCATCCGCGAATATAAAGGAGTGGTGACAGGTGAAACGATTATCGGTGCAAACATGTTCAAAGACTTTATGGCTGGCATCCGCGACATCGTAGGAGGTCGTTCCAAAAGTTACGAGAAGGTGCTTGCCGAGGCTAAGGAAACTTCCCTTCAGGAGATGATGCAGCGTGCACAGGCTCTTGGCGCCAATGCCGTTGTAGCTATCGATATCGATTACGAAACTATTGGCTCCAATGGTTCGATGCTGATGGTTGCCACCAGCGGAACTGCTGTAGTGATATAATTGCAATCGACCTGACAGTAGGAGCAAAGAGCAAAGAGTAAGAAGCGAGGAACTAGAAGCGAGGAGCAAATATGACAGGTTACAGGCTGTTGTTCGTGCATAAATATTCAGAAAAGTGGAATATTTAATGTAACGATACATCAAAAAAATGAAAAATAGACTGACAGACTGACAGGAGCGCTGTGTATCAGATAGTTGCAGTCTTTTGAGACTGACAGAGACTGACAGGAGACTGACAGGTTTTGGAAGGTAAAAGGTATGCTTTTGCACAAAATTCTCTAGAGAATTTGTTGCGAAAGCAGTCCTCTTACAAAAAATTCTCTAGAGAATTTCATTTTTGCAAAAAGTAATTGTTTTGAGAAAGTTTTGAGTTTGAAAATATGAGTTATTTGTTTGTTTATCAAATATTTGCAGACACAAATAGAATTTGATAAAATGACTTTAAAAAGAGGTAAAAATCAGCCTAAAACTGGCAAAAATGGCGCTGAAAAGAGCGAAAAAAGGATTGAAAAGTGCAAAAAGTGATAAAAAACTACTTATTGTATGGAGAATTTAAAGAAAAATGCATGAATTTGACGGATATTTATGCAATTTAAGTTCCTGTAGTTAAATAGGTGGTTATTTCATTGTTTTATTATTTTGATATTTCGGGAAAAGTTATTATTTTTGCATCAGTAATTCAATCACAAAAAATATGAAGAAATTGATATTTGGTTTGACGATGCTGCCGATGCTGGCTCTGGGACAGACGCTCGACGATTGTCAGCAGGCAGCAGAGAAGAATTATCCGCTGATACAACAGTATGGACTCATCGAGAAGACAACTGAGCTGACGGTGGCCAATATCCAGAAGGGATGGCTGCCGCAGGTGTCGGCATCAGCACAGGTATCATACCAGAGTGATGTGGTGGCTTGGCCTGATGAGATGAAAACGATGATGAGCGGTATGAACATTGGCGTGAAGGGTTTGAAGAAAGACCAGTACCGCGTGGGTGTTGATTTACAGCAGACAATCTATGATGGTGGCGCCATAAGTAGTCAGAAACGCATAGCCCGTGAACAGGGCAAGGTGCTGGCGGCACAGAACGATGTGAATATATATAATGTTCGAAAGCGCGTGAACGAAATGTATTTCAGCCTGTTGCTGATTGACGAACAGATGAAGTTGAACGCTGACCTGCAGACGCTGCTGGCGGGCAACGAACGCAAACTGGAGTCGATGGCTAAGCGGGGAACGGCATCCGAAAGCGATCTGCAGAATGTGAAGGCTGAACGTCTTCATGCAGTACAGCAGGCCACCGAACTGGCATCGCAGAAGCAGATGCTGCTGAGAATGCTGAGTACATTCTGTGGGATAGAGGTAAAAGCTGTGCAGAAACCGCAAATGAAGACTGAAGGCGGAAGGCTGATGGCTGAAAACCATCGTCCGGAACTGAGAGCACTGGATGCACAGTTAGGTGTGCTGAATGCTCAGGAGAAAGCTCTCGATGCTGCATTGATGCCGAAAGTAAGTGTGTTTGCTCAGGGGTATTATGGTTATCCGGGTTTGAATATGTTTGAGGACATGATGCGCCACAAATGGAGCTTGAACGGTATCATTGGTGCCCGTGTCACGTGGAATATCGGTGCCCTCTATACCCGCAAGAACGACAAGGCAAAACTGCAGTTGCAGCGTGATATGACGGAAAACAGCAGGGAGGTGTTCCTCTTTAATAACAACCTGGAACAGATTCAACAGAACGAGAACATAGAGCGATACCAGAAACTGATGGTGGAAGACGGGGAGATTATCGCGCTGCGACAGGCGGTGAGAAAAGCGGCAGAATCGAAACTGGCGCACGGAATCATCGACGTGAACGACCTGGTGAGTGAGATTAATCAGGAGCATGCCGCCTATGTGCAACAGTCGGTACACGAGATTGAAATGCTGAAGGAGATTTATGACAATAAATACACGACAAATAATTAGAAATATGAAAAAGATATATTTACTTGCAGGTGTGGCGCTGATGATGGCTGCCTGCAAAGGAGGTGAGAAGGAATTCGATGCTACGGGTACTTTCGAAGCTACCGAGACTACCGTGTTTGCCGAACAGAGTGGTACATTGCTGTCTTTCGATGTGAACGAGGGCGATATGATCGAGACTACTCGCCAAGTGGGACTTATTGACACAACGCAGACGTGGTTGAAGATAATGCAGATGGATGCAACAAAGTCTGTGTATCAGAGCCAGAAACCTGATATGGAACGGCAGATAGCGGCTACACGCCAGCAGTTGGCTAAGGCTCAGCAGGAAGAGCAGCGTTACCGCGAACTGGTGGCCGACGGAGCGGCTCCCTCGAAGATGCTCGACGATGCTACGAGTCAGGTTAAGGTGCTGCAGAAACAGTTGGATGCGCAGATATCATCGTTGAGCATCAGCACGAAATCCCTCGACAAGCAGACGGCTGCTACTGAAGTGCAGAAAGCTCAGTTGCAGGATATGCTGCGCAAGTGTCACATCATCACTCCCACCAAGGGTACGATATTGGAGAAATATGTGGAGCGAGGGGAGTTCGTGAGTGTGGGTAAACCATTGTTTAAGATAGCCGATACTGAGGCGATGAACCTGCGTGCCTACTTTACTTCTGCTCAGTTGCAGAACATCAAGATAGGTCAGAAGGTGAAGGTGTTTGCCGACTATGGCAACGGACAGCGCAAGGAGTATGCCGGTACGATCAGTTGGATATCTTCTCGCTCTGAGTTTACGCCCAAGACGGTCCTTACTGATGATGAGCGGGCCGATTTGGTGTATGCTGTCAAGGTTGCAATCAAAAACGACGGATTCGTGAAGATTGGTATGTATGGAGAAGTGAAATTAATTAATAATTGACAATTGATAATTGACAATTGATAATTGAGAATTGACAATGATGGATGCTGTTGTTGTTAATAACGTGTCAAAATCGTATGGACGGGTGCAGGCACTCAGCGATGTCTCGTTTGCTGTCGGCAAGGCTGAGGTGTTCGGACTGATTGGCCCCGATGGTGCCGGCAAAACATCGATGTTTCGCATTCTCTGTTCGCTGTTGCTGCCTGATGCGGGCACGGTGGCTGTTGATGGCTACGATGTGGTGAAGCAGATGCGTGAGGTGCGTAGCAGGGTGGGGTATATGCCTGGCAAGTTCTCACTCTACCAGGACCTCACCATTGAAGAGAACCTGAAATTTTTTGCCACGCTTTTCGGCACCACTGTTGATGAAGGCTACGACTCCATCAAGGCCATATACTCGCAGATAGAACGCTTTAAAGACCGCAAGGCGGGTGCGCTGTCGGGGGGTATGAAACAGAAACTGGCCCTTTCGTGTGCTTTGGTACATCAGCCCAGTGTTCTCTTCCTTGACGAGCCTACCACGGGTGTTGATCCCGTGAGCCGTAAGGAGTTGTGGGAGATGCTGCTGATGCTGAAGGAAAGTGGTATTACCATTGTGGCTTCAACGCCTTATCTCGATGAGGTGCGCTGTTGTGAACGCGTCGCTTTTCTCGATCAAGGAAAGGTGCGCGGCATCGGCACTCCTGATGATATCCTCACCCAGTTTGCCAGTATCTTTAACCCGCCTGGCATTGATGGAGGTGATGAGTTTAAAGTGAAAAATGAAAAGTCGGATAACGTCATAGAGGTGGAACATCTGGTAAAGGCCTTTGGCTCGTTCCATGCTGTTGACGACATCTCATTCAGCGTGAAGAAGGGTGAGATATTCGGATTCCTGGGTGCCAACGGTGCGGGTAAGACAACGGCGATGCACATGCTGACAGGACTGAACCAACCCACCAGTGGAACAGGTAGGGTGGTTGGTTTTGACATCCGCACAGAGTATGAACAAATCAAGAAACACATAGGTTATATGTCGCAGCGGTTCTCACTCTACGAAGACCTTACCGTAGCCGAGAATATCCGTCTCTTTGCTGGTATCTATGGCATGAAAACCGACGTGGTGGAGCGCAAGATGGACGAGGTCCTGAAACAGTTGAAATTTGAGGATCACAAGAACGACCTGGTAGGCTCTCTGCCTCTGGGATGGAAACAGAAACTGGCCTTCTCCGTCTCGATATTCCACGACCCAGGTGTAGTGTTCCTTGACGAACCAACAGGTGGCGTCGATCCCGCTACACGTCGTCAGTTCTGGGAGCTTATCTATGAAGCTGCCCGTCGTGGTATCACCATCTTTGTGACTACTCACTATATGGATGAGGCAGAATATTGTGACCGCATCTCTATCATGGTGGACGGGAAGATCAGTGCCCTCGGCACACCCGATGAACTGAAACAGAGACTCCATCAACCCGATATGGACCACGTATTTACCTATCTGGCCCGTCAGGCCACCCGTAGTGACAGTTGAGTGTTTAGAGAAATGAAACAGTTTATAGCATTTGTAATCAAGGAAACCAAACATATTCTGCGTGACAAGCGCACGATGCTGATACTCTTTGGTATGCCCGTAGTGATGATGCTACTCTTCGGCTTTGCCATCACCACCGATGTGAAGAATGTGCGTACAGTGGTGGTTACCTCAGAGATGTCACCACGCACACAGCAGGCGGTAGAACGGCTGGCGCATTCGGAATACTTCATAATCACGCAGACGGTGAACACTCCACAGGAGGCCGAGCGGCTCATTCGCTGTCAGAAGGCCGATATGAGCCTCACCCCCAGCCCCTCTCCAAAGGGCGAGGGGAGTAGTAACCCTCAGTGGCAAATCATGGTTGACGGTAGCGACCCCAATATGGCACAGCAATGGACCAACTACGCCCAAAGCATTCTGTCGCAGCCAGCAGACGGCAAACACTATTCACTCCCATCTACCTTCGGAGAGGGGCAGGGGGTGAGGCTTCTATACAATCCCCAGATGAGGTCGGCCTATAATTTCGTGCCTGCTATCATGGGTATGCTGTTGATACTTATCTGTGCGATGATGACCTCTATATCGATTGTCCGTGAAAAAGAGAAAGGAACGATGGAGGTCCTGCTGGTATCACCTGTGCGACCATTGATGGTGATTATTGCGAAGGCGGTGCCGTATCTGGTATTGGCCTTTGGCATCCTCATCACCATCCTGTTGATGGCGCGTTTCGTTCTGGGAGTGCCCGTGGCCGGCTCGCTGTTCTCGATATTAGCCGTGAGTACGCTCTATATTCTGCTGGCGCTATCGTTAGGACTGCTTATCTCCAATGTGGCACAAACACAACTCGTAGCGCTGCTGATGTCGGCTATGGTACTATTGATGCCTGTGGTGATGTTGTCGGGCATGATATTTCCTGTTGAATCGATGCCGCAAGTGCTGCAGTGGCTAGCTGCAGTGGTGCCACCACGCTACTATATCGAGGCGATGCGAAAGCTGATGATTATGGGCGTGGGCATAAGTGAAGTGGCACACGAGGTTGCTGTAATGGCTGCTATGACAGTGGTGCTGCTGGCTATTGCACTGAAGAAGTTTAAACAACGCCTGGAGTAAATTATCAATTATCAATTATCAATAGTCAATTATGCTCAAGTACCTTATACAGAAAGAGTTCCTGCAGATACGTCGCAATTCGTTTCTTCCCAAACTCATCATCATGTTCCCCATCGTGATTATGTGTCTCATGCCGTGGGTGATGCAGATGGAGGTGAAGAATATCGTGGTGGATGTGGTTGACATCGACCACACGGTGGAGTCGCAGCGATTGGTACAGCAGATTGTTGCCTCTAACTACTTTATTTTTGGCGGACAGAAGGACACCTATGCTGAAGCAATAAAGGACATAGAGAAGGGAGATGCAGATATTATCCTCGAAATTCGTGACGGCAAATATCTCATTGCAGCCAATGCCGTCAACGGTACGAAGGGAGCGATGGGCAGCGCATACCTGAGTCAGATTGTTGGTAATGTGACTGCAAATCCTCAACTTTCAAATGACAACTCCCAACTGGCAAATCTCATCTTATACAACAAAGGTAAGGACTACAAACTCTTCATGATTCCTGCGCTTTTTGCTATTGTGATGATGCTGATGACGGGGTTCCTGCCCACACTCAACATCGTAGGAGAGAAAGAGGCAGGCACCATTGAACAGATTAATGTCACACCTGTCTCTAAGTGGTCGTTCATCCTCGCCAAACTCATCCCTTACTGGCTCATAGCGCTGTTTGTCATTACCGTGTGCCTGTTGTTGGCGTGGATAGTCTATGGCATCACGCCTGCAGGTCCCTTGTGGCTCATCTATTTGCTTGCTATGCTTCTGGCGCTGTTCTTCTCGTCGTTCGGACTCATTGTGTCCAACTACTCCGACACCATGCAGCAAGCCATGTTTGTGATGTGGTTCTTTGTGGTGAGCATCATGTTGCTATCGGGACTGTTCACACCAACGCGATCTATGCCACAGTGGGCATATCTTACCACCTATATCAATCCCATGCACTACTTCATCGATGCCATCCGCACCGTCTTTATCCGTGGTGGCGGCTTGCACGAAACAGCCCACCAGGTCTTAGCCCTGTTGGGCATCAGTACGCTGATGGGATTCTGGGCTGTACAGAGCTATAAAAAGAATAGTTAACTCACTTTCGCAAGCAAAATTTACTCTTCTTTTGTAAACAATCAAGAAAACTTTCATGTTTTTCTGAAAATAATCTGGAAAATATTTGGCGTGTAATTTTGAAAGTGTTACCTTTGCACCCGCTTTCGCCTTTTTCGGGGCGTTGAGCGGAAAAGATAAGCGATCTTTGAAAGATTTACATAGACAGATAAGAAGTACAAGAAGCGAGTACTCTATGTTTTGAGTACTTGGGTAAACGAACCGTCATTATATTATATAATAAGGTGTTTCTTGACTCAATGACAGGAAAG
>Ga0326511_10000372_pt1 | contig 38846 bp, 45 predicted proteins | sample 0_2496_0518_D_FD_203701 | JGI IMG/M metagenome (GOLD analysis project Ga0326511, IMG submission 203701) | Bovine rumen microbial communities from UC Davis, California, United States - 0_2496_0518 | ecosystem: Host-associated > Mammals > Digestive system > Stomach > Rumen | place: USA...
AGCCCATCAGTGCGCCGAGAAGCGAGCGGTGCGGATCGGTTGCGGGAGCCTGCGGTGCAGTCTCTTCTTCTGCGCCCTTGTCGAACCAGCCAGCAGTCGCGGGATTGAACCCCTGCGGGTCCTGTGCCTGCTGTTCTGCGGGTGCAGTCGGCTTGTATGGTTCAGTCATGGCGGACTTCGGAGGCGCGACGGGAGCCTGCGGAGGCGTAGCCTTGCCAGTACCGCTCTTGGCGTGTGGCGGAGTCGTAGCCTTTTCTTTGGGCGGGTCCTTGATTTCGATACCGAGGCTGTTCTTCTGCACTGGCGGTTTCAGCACCATCGGTGCGGAGAGTTCGGTACCATAGTTCGGTGCTTGGATAGGGTCCAAGTTCGGGTTCTGCTGGGTCCCTGCTGTACGGGTCGGATTAGCCGGAGCGCGTGTCGGAGAGGGAGCACTTCTGTTCGGAGCGCCACCTGCGACGACCGCATCCTCGCGGTACGGACCAGTGTACGTGAAGTCGTCCCGAGTCGGTTCGGGTTCTGGGAGCGCGATGCCCCACGGTACTTGTGCCATTATACGCCTCCGTTGTAGGTCTTTGCCCACTTGTCGTAGGCAGCCTGAGACTTCGGTCCCCAGTTGCCATCGACCTTTACCTTGAGGAACTTCTGCCATTCCTTGACGGAGTTCGGGTCTGCGGTATTCGGTCTCGGAGTCTCTTTCTGGTTACGTTGTTCGCCAGCAGTTGCAGTGTCCCAGATGTCCTGACGAGGCATCATGTCGAACAACTGTCTTTCCTTTTCACGCTTGTCGAGAGCCAAGTTGAGAGCTTGTCTGAACTGGTCCACGTCGCTTCCCGCGCCACGCATGAGTTGTAGCGTAACGTCCTGACCGAGTGGAGCGGGTCCCTCTACTTTGTCCCTAATACCTTGTTCGGGTTCAACTCCCTTGAGTAGTTTATCCGTAACAGCTTGTTCTACTTCGTCGTCAGTGACTCCAGCGGTTGAACCTTGGAGTAATCCGTCCGCGCTACTTTGTTCGGACTGGGAGTCGTCGCCTTTCTTGAACCACGGAATTTCATTGAGGAAAGTGGCGAACTTTTCCAACTGCTGTACGGGTCTGCCCTCTGGGTCAGTTTCCGGCGGAATGTAGCCCGCGTACTGCGGGGTGCTAAATTCTCTAAGTGCAAAACGTCCCATAGTTCCTCCTTACAAGAGAGTCTGTTTCTGACCAGCCAGTTGCATGTTGGCTTGGGTCATGCCGGTGTTCGCTGCGTATCTCTGCATAGCCCTGTCGTTCTGCAAGCTAAGGAGGTCTTCCATCGGTTGCATGTCGGCAGTGAGCTGTTGTCCGGCGAGTCCGGCGGTGCTCGTCGCGCTCTTGCCGAAGTTGGATGCCGCGTTGAGGTTGTTGCCAGCGTCGCCCATAGCGTTGCCGAAAGCCTGTTGCCAGAGCTGTCCAGCCTGATTTGCCACCGCGTTGCTGATGTTCTTGTTCGTAGCACTGGACTGGAGGGATGCACCAGCGTTGCCCTGCATAGCCTGATTGGTTCTGGCGAGCATCTGGTCCATCATCGGGTTCAGGTACTTCTCAACGTTGTCCGCACTGCCAGCGCCAACTTGGTCGAGAGCGATACCGCCAGCGGTTGCCATGCTGTTCTGCGCGTCCTGCATGGTCTGGTCGTAGTCGTCGAGAAGTCCGCCGAAGTCGCGCCCTGCGGATGCGGAACGGAGCGCATTGAACGAGTCGCTGAGGTCGGAGTCGAGCTGTTCGTCCCCGTGCTTCTGTCCAGCGTTCATCGCGTCTTGAGCACGCTTGCCCGCGTTTCGGTCCGTAAGCCCGAGCGGGTCAGTAATGTATTTCTGTACATAGTGTGTAAGGCTTGCCATTAGTAACCTCCGTAACCGCCATCGACTGCACTGGCGATCAACGCCCTGTCGTTGGCATCCATTTCAAGTCCGTTGCGCATGTCAGCCATTTCCTGCTGACCCTGCTGCCAAGCGTTCTGCATGTTCTGCTGGTCGAGCTGTCCCTGAGCCTTGTCGCCCTGCATGAGACCGAGTGCGCCTCCAATGAGTCCACCGACCCATCCGCCACTCTTAGCCCCAGCCATTGCACCGCTTACTGCGCCTTGTCCTCTAGCAGTCATAAGTCCTCCTATGCGTCATTGAACGTAGTGACCGCCGGTCTAGGCATTGGAGCGGTCACGTTCGAGTTCTGTTTTACCACCTGCTCATGTGGCACAGTGGCGTTATATCCAGCAGCCTGCTGGTTCGGCATCGGCACCACGTTCGGGGCGGGCTGTGCTGTCTCGGCGAGAGCCTCCTGCACGGAGCGGTTGTTCTCGTCCGCAAAAGCGTTGGCGCCCTCGTTGATAATCTGGTCCGAGATAAGCGGAGTGCTTTCCGTCTTGATTTCCTCGATGGTACGGATCGCGCCAGCGTAGTCGCCTTTCGCGAGGCAGTCCTGAAGTACAGCCATGCGTGCTTCCTGAGTCTGCTTCTGTTCTTCGGTCCACTGCTTGAGGGCGATTTCGAGACGCTTCGTACGTTCGGTGGAGTCGATAAATTCCTTTTGACGTTCGAGACGCTGGGTAGCCTGCAAGCGGAGCAGTGCGATCTGCGTGTTCTGCTGTTCGATGGTCTTGTTGAGTTGCTGGACTGTCGCCTGCAACTGGAGCACCTGCGGGGACTTGAACGGGTCCTGATTGAACGTTGCCGCGAGTTGCATCTTGGTGGACTTCGGGAGGTCCGCGATTGCGAGCATCTGGACCACGAAGCCCTGAGTGTTCACGCCGCCCTCCTTAGCGAGCTGGTAGAGGCTGGCAAGTTCCGCCTTTTCTTTCTTGCGCTTCACGCTCTCGATGTAGCCACCGAGGATTACCACTCGGTCCGTACCCTTGGCGTTCAGCATGTTCACGCAGCGGTACACTTCCTCGATGGAGTCCGCGACGCGGGTCAGGTAAGTGTTGGCGATCGCGTCCTTTACTTCGTTCGCGGCGAGCACTTCTTCACGGGTCGCAGCTTCCGAGCCGCTAGATACGGTCGGTCCGAGCTGGGTAGCAATGATGTCTTTCCACAGCTGGAAGCTCTGGATGAGGAACTGGTTGTCGTGCTTGAGTTCCTGGACGGGAGGGATTGGGTTTCCGTTCGCGTCCACGTTGTCGATTTCCAGCGCACCGCTGTTCTTCCAAGTGCTCTGGTGGTTGGAGATTGCGTCGCTCCTGACGATGAAGTTGGAGTCGGACTCGCTGGCAGTCCTAATCTGGATTTTGGTTCCAGTGAGGGACATGGCCTTGATGACACAGCCCATCTGGTAGTAGATGCCTCGGTAGTGCCAGCGCTTGTCGGAAAGTTCAATCTTTTCGCCCACGAAGCGCACGACTGGGATGCGGTCCAGACCGGCAAGCGTCATGTGTTCAGGCTTGTTCGGGTCCCTGTCGTAGATGTCGAGCGTGACCACCCCGTTCTCAAGATGGTAGTGGCTCACTTTCACGCGTTCGGAGTTGGAGTCGTACATGACGTACGCCGTCAGTTCGCTCGGGGTAAGCAGGCAATCTTTCTTGCCAGCCTCCTTGCAGCACGGCAGTACCTCGAACACGATTACGTCAGTCGCGTCCTTGAGCGTAGGGTCGGTGCCATTGAACAGGATGTAGCGAGCATCAATCTGCTTGACGATCGGGACTCCGTTCTGCATGCCCACTCCCACGTAAGCGTAGCCGTCGTTGAGCACGTCGTTGTAGGTTTCGGTAAACGCTGGGTCGAGCCGTCCCTTGATGCCGAGGTCGGCGAGTCCGTCTTCCTCGGGTCGGAACGGCGAGCCACTCAGCTTCGCCACCTGCATAGTGATATAGGAACGTACCAAGTTGATGACCACCATAGGGTCATCGGTCACAGAAGCCCACTCCGCAAAGTTCGCGTCGCTGTCCCCCAAGTTGCCAGCCGCTAGGGAACGGCTGATGTTGAGGGCAGTTTCGTCCATCTGCTTGTAGGCGAGCTTGGATGTGAATTTCTCCAGTACCTGCTTCAAGTTGTACTTGGGCATACCAGATACTTCTCCATAAGTTGAGTCTTGACGCTTTCGGCGTCCTCGGATTTCAGTTCCGGTTCATGTCCAGTAGTGTTATTGATCTTGTCAATGAGGTCCATAGCCTTGACCTGCACTCCAGCCTTGGTTCGGTAGTCGTCTATGACCTCTTGCAAGATGTTGAGTATATCTTTGGCTGGCAGTGCGGAGAGCCTGTAAAGGAGGGTACACGCAGAGACGCGAGTTGCCGGTGGCGTGTCGCTGTCGGTTGCAATGTCCTTGAGTTTCTCTGTGTTCTTGCTGTCCAGCATACCGATAAATATACTTTATTTCCCCGCAAGTGTCACTAGCGGTTTGAGTCTTTTTGTGCCGTACTGGTCCTCGGACACGCTAAAGATGCGTACTTCGTTCTTCGTACTGTCGATTTCAGCACGTAGGAAGAAGTACTCCACTGATACATATTCGTGACCGTCAGTCTTATCAGTTTCAGACTGGCACGAGAAGTTGCCCTGCATTGCGCGAACTAGGTCGTCGAGGGAGTAGTTGCCTGAGAGTTTCATACTGATTTCCTTTGAGAGTACAAAAAAGCCCACCACCGAGGAGTACTCGATGATGGGCAGTTATCAACAACTTACAGGAGGGTTAGTCGTCAAAAGCACCTTGTTCCTGCTCCGATGCTTCCACAGGGTTTTCGATGAGTTCTTCGCCCTGATATGCGTGGACGCCAGTTTCTTCCTTGTTCACTGCGATTTCGAGGAACACGAGCTTGCCGTAAGCACCGACCTTTTTGTACGGAGCGAACGTCTCCGTGCCGTCGGGGAGCTTGGTCTTGCCAGTGTACACGATGTCGAGCACGCTCCTGTCGTCGCTCGGCTTGATGCGCATGATGTTGGAGTACTTGCCGTCCTTGCTTGCTTCGAGCATGATCTTGAACGGAGTTGTCCAGAGTGCGCCACCCTCTTCGTCGTCAGTGATGAGAGCTTCGAGGTTCGGCACGTCCTTGAACACTTGAGCCATCTTGGACTTTTCGTTGTACGAGAGAGTCATCCAAGATGTCCACTTGCGGACAACTGTCGGTTCCCCGTCAGAGTTCTTTACGCGACCTGCAAGCAGGAAACGTACGGACGGTACTGGGTCCTGCGACTTGCTGAACTTACTCGGCGGAAGCGAAGCCACCTGATAAGAAATGATGCAAGCGGACACGTACTCGTCAACGGGGAAGTTGAGAAATTCGGTACGGGATGCGAGAGGGGATTTCTTGTTTGCTGCCATTTTATAACTCCTTTAGTTCTGTTAGGCGTTCAAGTTAATCTCATTACACAATATAGTAGATTTTCCAGCGAAAATAAACTACAAAGTGCAATTTTTTTTTTCCATATACACCGAGTCCAAAAGAAAAATCCCACGCGCCAAGTGAGGTCTCGGGAATTGTGTTGTGGTCTTGGCGCGTGGGTACTGACGCAGGGAGTACGTCAGTCGTTTCGTCTCATAGCCCTACGGATGAAGTCCCTCTGTTCAGGCGGGTAACGGCTTATGACCTTTTCCTGCCTCCACATGATAAAGAGCTTCACGAGCGTAAGCACCACGAGAAATGCTATGGTCAGTATGATGTCCCAGTACAGGACGCACAGGCATGACCAGTGCCAAGGCATCGCGGTAATGTCCCAGCTGGCGAACGCGCCCACTCCGCAGAGAGTGAGTACGATAGCCAAGATGGTCCAGAGATGTACGAAAAAGAAGCAACCCACTTTCATGACTCCCCCTAGACGTTGTACTTCACGTAGCGTGTCGGGGCGCCAGTCTTCAAGCACTCCTTGTAGATGTCTGGGTACTTCATCTGGAGGTACTCCTTGTTCACGGAGACACTGCCCTTGCGTTCCACCCAAGTTGCGAACGCGCGTCCGTCCTCTCTTACGAGTCTGGAGTGGTCCACCATCTTGAAAGCGAGGGAGTTCTTGAAAGCCTCGAACTCCTCGGTCGCCTTGTCAGCGGCTTCCTTGAGGCGCTTGAACTTCGCGACAGTATCTTCGTCCACCTTTTCGGGAGGCTGGGCGTGACCGCTTTCGCCTGCCATCGCAGCGATCGCCTGCTTGTCTGCACTGGAGAAGCCGAGACGTGCGGGCGGAGTCTTGAGCTGGATGCAGTCCCAGACTTGGAAACAGCGGGCGAGCATCTTTTCGACAAAGAGCGGGTTGAAGTCCACCTGCTTTTCGAACCACTGGTGTCCGCAGATGAGCACGGAGAAGTACGCCTTGCGGATGCCAGTGACGTACATCTGCCACTGGACCTGTGCCATGTAGCGGTCAGGGATGGGGTTCCACTTGGCGGCGTTCTGACCAGTCTTGCACTCGATGATGATGGGTTCGCCATGCTCGTCGAAGCACTGGGCGTCGAGGGAGCACTTGCACCAGTCGCGCTGGTAGAGACGACCCTGAGTGCAGCGCGAGAATTTCTCGTGGCGTTCCATGAACTTCGCGACAAGCAAGTCTTCGATGCGGTGTCCCCACTCCATGAACCCGTCAGGGTCCGACTGGTCGTGCTGGGTCAGCCCGAGCTTTTCGGAGTACACGGTCATCGGACTGCTATGGGAGTCCGGGAACATGATGCTTGCGGCTTCCGTCGCAGTGATGCCCTGCTTGCGCCATGCCAGCCACTTGTCCGTACCCTGTTCGGGAGCATCGGCAACCTCGAACTTGAAGTCGCGGTCCGAAGCGGCGATCGGGTCGTCGGCGAGTACATGGTCGTCGGGACTGCCGAAACAGTCGAGACCGACAGCGATTACCTTAGACGCGGTGCTTTCGGCACAGACGACAGGTTCAGTTTCTTCTTCGAGAATTGGTCCTTTCACTTCAACACTCCTTAGAGGGATTTGCTTTTCCACTGGTGCCGTCAGTGTCTTCATCATGATGTCCTTGCTTCCACACAGCGAGCAAAAGTTCGGTTGCAACTCAGCGGTCACAACCGAGTCCTTGCCGCAGTTGGAACAGAACACGCTAAAGGTTCCGTTTTGTTCACTCATTAGCCAACGTTCTCCATGTCTTCAGTGATGCCGAGCTTGATGTCCTTGAGCAGACAGAGGCAGTCGCCAGTGACCTGCTTGACGACATAGCCCTCCACGAACGGAGGGACGCGGACGACGAACACGTCCTTGCTGGCGTCATATTCATCAACGCGGTTCAGTCCCACGAGCAAGCCGATGTTCTGGGAGCTGTTGTCCTTGACAAACACTGTCGGACATTCCTTGTCAGGAACGACAGCGATGTGCTTGAAGTCGCCACGGGAGATGTTGCCAGCAGTGAGGCACCAGTCAACTTCGTACTTGGTTTCGGAACCGCGATACTGCACGCCGACGAGTGCGCCGAGGTACACCATCTTCGGAACTCTGTCTTCGTCTTCATCGTCCCATGCCAGCACGAGATGGTGCTGTTCGATGGCAGTCATGACTTCCTGATGGGAGTTGATGACCAAGCACTTCTTGAGGAGCTTGTTGAGGTTTTCGTAGAACTTGAGGAACTTGTATTTTGTAGCCATTTTGCTACTCCTTTGTTTGAGTGAGTTTGTTTTGAATTTCGCACCACTCGTCATAGACGAGCTTTACCTTTAGGAAGAGTTCAGGGTCGCCACCCTTGTCAGGATGGTTCGCCATTGCCCACTTCTTCCAAGCCTGACGCACGTCGGACTGCATGGAGATACCGCCGAGCAACTCGCGTATCTTGAAGTCCACGCACTTGTCGTCAGCGAGCGCGGCAGTTATGTTGTTCAGGAGCTGTTCGTTGTCCACGCACACTCGCATGATGTCGGTCGCATGGACCACATCGCCAGTGAACGTAGCCTCGAAGCGCTCCCAAGAGAAGTACGTGATGACGTTCTCCTGACCAGTCGCAATCATCCTGCGCCACCACAGCACAGTGGACATCTGGTGTACCCTGTACCTGCGCTTGGCGAGACCGAGCATGAGCGTTACGAACGGCACGGACTGCTTGGAGTTCAGTTCGCGGATTACGTGCTGGGGGACTTCGCCCCACGCCTGCTGCAACTTGAGGACACGCGAAGTGTTAGTCGCGGTTTCCTCCAGTAGCTTGAAGCGTGGCTTGAGACGCTTGATGTAGTCAGGGTCAGTGCGGAGCCACTGCTGTATCTGCCACAGCATGTCGTCAAGCTGGTTGTTTACCGAGGCGTCCATCACTTCTCGTCCTCGTACTGGAGTTCTTTCACGAGGTCCTTGTACTTATCGAGGTCCTTGAACATCTTGTCAAAGCGCCTGTCAATGGACTTGGCGTAGTCGTAAGTCCTGCCGTCCCTGCGAGCCTCGTACTTCTTGACGATTTCCTCGCCGACGATCACTCGCCCCTGCACCCAGAGTATGTGCATCAGCGGTTCCTCCTTGTTGAACAGCGGGAAGCGCTTTTTCAGTCTGGAGTTCGTCATGGTGGAAAGGTGCTGGAAGCCGAGCTGGGCGGGATGCCCGTGACTCATGTACCCAGTGCGGACGACATCGCTTGCAACTAGGTCAGTCGCATGGCGTTCCATCAGCATCAGGGTCTGGTTCAGCTGTTCGGTAGTACGGGCATCCATCACACTCGGAATGGCAGTCACAGTCTGAACCTGGGAAACTGCATTGTCCGATGCTTTGGGCTCCGTCTTCGAGTTGATTGTAGTCATAGTTTACTCTCCTGTGAGTTGTGACTTTGGTCTGCATGGTTTTTGTTTTCGCCCTATATAGTATATAGTTTGCGCCCGCGCGGGCTACATCTATCTTTTAAAAATCCATCGTAAAAAATACATCGTACGCCCTTAAAATCTTCTTTCTTTAAAACAGAAAAATTTTTTGAAAATTTCACGCGTGAAAATATAGAAGACAAAAACGTGACGATGTATTTTTTAATCTACTCCGACGTGAGTAAATTACTGCATGGCTTGAAGTGTCTTGATGAGCGCTTCGCGTTCCTCGGTAGTCAGCTTGGCAGCGGCACGCTTGAGACGCGCGGTATTGTCGCCCGAGTCGTACGCGTCCACGAACTGCTTGAGCGAGGTGCCGAGCGCGAGACCAGCCTTTACCTTTGCGTGCTCCATAGCCATGAGCCTTGCCACGGAGTTTACCGTGACCTGCGGTTCGGAAAGGATCGCTCGGGCGGAGCTGATGAACGTGTCGATGAGCTTCTGCTTGTCCGCTTCTTTCAGGTCGTTCACGAAGAACTGTGCTCGTTTGGGCAGTAAGGGTTCCTTAGCTATATGCTCGTTACCCTGTTCTACTGGACGGACCAGCGGTGCCGGTTGGGCGAGCGGGGACTGATGTTGGTTAGGATTTACTGGATAATCTTTCTTAGGCGGTGGGATAATCATTTGTTACTCCTTTGGTTACAAGTTAAGAAAGCGTTTCACTCCCTAAATTGTAGAAATTATGTAGCGAGTACACTACGCAAATTGCTACTATTCAGGTATGAAACGCTCAGTTTATTTTGACATTATAAAGAAACAGCACGAAGCTTTCCGTGCTACTCCCCAGTGGCAGGTGTTCCGCAAGTACATGCTCGCCAGCAGGAACCAGACATGCGAGTTCTGTGGCAAGCAGTACAAGAGGACCGCGTACCTTGACGTACACCATAAGTTCAGCACCAATTACGAGAACTTGGATGAGAGCAGGTTCATGCTACTCTGCAAGACGTGCCACCAGTTCCTCCATTCCAAGTCGGGGACCCCGCTACTCGGTCAATACACCGAGCAGGTGGACGACTAGTAGGAGAAGTACAGGAACATGATGCCGAGGATTACTGCGCCTATGATTGCTCCGCACATGGGACTACCTCCGCGCTGATGCCCCAGCTCACGTCGCTGTCGTCCAGCCCTATCTCCTTGAACACGAGCTTCTCTCGTCTGGAGTTGAACGTCATGAGGAACTTCTCGTTGAGCGTGTCAACGATGCGCCTGCCTATTTCTTTCGGAGGGCGGAAAGGCTCGTACGCCAGCACCAGCTCGTAGTCGGAGTCGCTCCGCAGAGGTATGAAACTGCAAGGGACATGGCACTTGTGGTTCACGTACCGCTCGATCTGGAGTACCTTGCTTGATGGGATTAGCCGAGTCATTTACTGCCTCCGCGAGTGGGGTCGTTAGGGTCGATGAGTATCTCGCTCTTCTTGTCCACTTCGCGGGCGAGACAGAACGAGGCTTCAAGCTGTTGCATGAGCTTGACATCAGTGGAGAGCAGCACATCGCCATCGACCTGACCGCCGGTGCGGTTGAACTTCTGTGCAAGCTTACGGAGCCTGCACAGACTGCCCTGCAAGCGGTCCGCCTTGAACTGCTCTGCGATGTCGTCTGGTAAGTATAACGCGATGACCATTACTCCGCCTCCAGTATTTCAACCTGACCGTTCTCGATTTCGTACTGCGAGTACTGCCTTGTGACGAGACGCCTGAAGTGGCACACCTTGAACAGTTCGTACGCTGCGTTGGATTCCTTGGGTTCGAGGAGCATCAAGTCCACAGCGTCGAGCTGGTTCTTGAAGTCAGTGTAGTCGATGTACCCACGCCTGATGATGTCAGTGAGAATCTTGAGGGCTTCCACAGTGTAGGACTTGCCCTTGATGATGTCACGCTTGACATACTTGTTCAGACGGATGAGGGACGACAGCGGATATTCACTGCCGGTATAGGTGGAGTTCCCGAGCATCTTGAACTTCATCCAGTCATCCGTCCACTCGATGCTCTCCAGTACCGGCGTGCCGATACCGTTATCGGAAGTTTCCGTGTGCCTGTACTCCACGCCAACCTGACAGTGGGAGAAGTCAAACGAGTCCACGAGCTCGAACAGCGTGGTCTTGTAGAAACGGCAGAACTGGATGACCTTGCCATGCACCCTGACGGTCAGCGCGTTCTTGGACTTGAACAGCACCTCGCCGTTGAGAGACTTGAGGTTCCGCCTAATCTTGTCATGGTCGAACGTGACTCCGAACGCAGGGTACACGTCGTAGTCGTTTGGAGTGTCGTCCATGAAGCACCCGCCTGCCACGCGGAAGTTCCAGTTGTCCAGCAGGAACGCGATGTCCCATGCTGGGATGCGCTTGGCGCGAGCACGGATGAGGTCACGTGCAGTATCGATCAGAGTTGTAAGTGTGCTTCCCATAGTACCTCCTAGTCAGTCGGGTAACACTTGTTGCAGATGCCAGTCATGAGAGCCTCGCGGTCGTCCGCCGAGAGTTCTGGGAGTGCATCCTGAATGTTCTTGTAGCCCTGTTGCCACTCGAAGAAGCGGTTGCGAGGGACGTTATCAACTACGCGGACCTTTCCGCAGAACGGGCACTTCGTAGTGACACTGATGGTAAGTTCCTTAGCCATTGTCAGCCTCCTTGTGGTTGAGTCTGTGCAGCCAGTCGTAAGATATGCAGTCGGTGGGCGGTACGCAGTCGTTGTCGAGCTTCAGGTAAGTGTCGTCGGCGACCTCCGTACTGAACCTGTCCCCGCAAGTGTGATCGTCCAGCGTCATCTCCCAGCCTTTCGGAAGACCGTGCCACTTCGGGTCGTTGATGAACTTGTACTGCACGCTCTCGTAGTCAAAGCACATGATGACGTGCTCGCTTTCGAGGAGTGTCTTCAGTTCCAGCATCTTCTGCCTGATGCGCACTGCCGTAGTGGGCGAGGGCTTGAGGCGTTCGTGCAGGCTGGGTCCGAGCTGGCGCGAGGAGCAGTAGTAGTTGCACATCCGCTCGGATCTGTAAAGGTCCTGCACCTCCACCGAGAAGTAGCCCACGTCGAACACGAAGTCGTAGCCCAAGAACAGCGCGGGAGCGTGGCAATGCATGATGCCCGCGTTGAGCAACTGGTAGATGTCAATGTCCAGCGTGACGCCATCGCCCTTGCCGAGCGTGGGCTTTACGAAGAACTCTTCATGCGGGGACTTGACGCGCCAGATGAGGTTCTCTGTCCTGAACTCCCCGAGGTCTTCAAGCCTTACGAAGTGGGAACCGATGGACTTGTAGATGCTCTGGTACTCGTAATGAGTACCGGCGTACACCCAGAACGGTTTGAACTCCATGCCCTTGCCAGTCACATCCAGCTTGGCGTGGAGCTCGAAGTCGTCTTTCTTGAGCGGACCGCTGAAGTAGTCAGTGATTGGATTGTAGAGATAGTACTCCGCCTTGCCGGAGAGATTGTAGAGCTTGATGTTTTCCATATCGGAACTCCTGTTAGTTGTGATACACAAAAGAGCACCGCCCCGAGTGGGACGATGCCTTGCTTGTGGACCACGCCACTGCTATCCGAGGATTTGCTTTAATATGTCATGCAGTACGTCATCCAGCGTCACGCGGTCAAGCTCCGCACGTTCTTCCGCACTGAGCAACGGCACGATGGAAGTGTGGATCTGGCTCATGACTACATCCAGCAGTGCAGGCTTCATCTTTTCGAGAGTGTCCGCAGTTGCGCGGTGGAACCTCGCGAGATGGATGGCGATGGAGTCGTCAGGATGCCTGTCCTTGAGTGCGCCCCCACGACTCCTTGAACACGTCATCAATGCGTTTCATGGAGCGCTGCATCGCTTCGCTGATGGTAAGCGAGCGCATGTCTTCGCGGTTACGTTCGGTGCGTGCCTTAGCCTCCTGCGTATCGGAGGGGATTGCGTTGTCACTCGCTTTTGGAGTCGGACGCATGAGGCTTTCGTCTTCTGCGCAGTCGGGATTGAAGTTGTTTTCGATGTTACTCATTGGGAGTCTCCTGTTTTGTTTCGTTGAAGATGAATGATACTGCCTCCTCCGCCTGACGGATTGCCAGCGTGAGGTCGGCAGGCTTGTAGCCCTTAATCTTTTTGCTCCATCCCTGAACGTAGCCCGCAGTGTTGCGGATGCAGTTCTCTGTTGGGATGTGAAGCTTGCCAAGAGCGAGGCAAGCTCCGATGTCCGCGACCAGTTCCTCCCTCGCATAGCTGTCGCTACCGAAAGAGTCTGGAGTCAGACGGTCAAGTCTCTTGCTGTGTCCCGTGGAGTGTACGAGTTCATGGAAGACCGTGTGCCAGAACTGCTCACGACTCCCGAACAAGTTGCACCCTGGGACTTGGAGTGTGTCGTCGGACGGGGAGTAAAACGCTTCCGTACCAGCGACAAGTAGTTCAAGTCCAGTGCTCTTCGCGTAGAATTTCAATACTTCGTTAGCCTGCGAGTCCTGAACATCAGAGGGGATACCTCCGCGTTCCCACAGTTCCCTGTACTTAGGCTCAACGCCCTCGCACTGGGTCGCCACGTTGAACACCACGAAGCACTTGAGTAGGCGGTAGGAGTTGAGGACTTCGCCGGTCAACTCGTCCGTCTTCTCCACTTGCGTAGTGAAGTAGACTCGCTGACCATGCTCGCCTTTCTTTACCGACCCACCGCAGTCTTTAATCTGCTTGAACGTGGCGTACTCCCCGCCATAGCGGAGGAGCATCCTGTTACGGAGTGAATAGACACGACCGCGATCGTGACTCACTATTCCAGTGGGATTGGTAACCCACGGTTGACTCCACGGTATCACTCCGCTTTCCAACTGGGTTACGAGTTCGTCAATGATAAGTTGAGCATTAGACCTTTCCCTGCTCATAGCGCCTCCTGAATAGAAGAAGTAACGCACTGTCGCGTACGCCATCTAGGAGTTGCTTACATGCAGTGCGTTTGTTGATGTTCTTGTGCGTACGTAGCCAGTGACTAGCTGACCCATGAGTAAAGGTCGCCTCGCCCTCGGCTATTGCAAGAGCGAACTCCCGTTCAGCACCCTCCTTGAAGAAGTCGAGGAACGCATCGTCAGCATGGTCACTGGGTTCCTCAACTGAGTCCCAGTCATAACCATATTGGAACTTGCGTTCCCCGTCTGGAGTGTACTCCCGTTGGAGTTGTTTCTTGACGTTCAACGTGCCGTACTCCAGCAAGTACGAGACTTGTTCGCGTTCGGTGCGGGAGCGGTCAAGCGACAAAAAGGCGATGGACATCGCTGTCCACGCCTCGTCAGGGGAGCACTTGGCTCGCCCTTGAATTGATTTATTTATCCACTCGTAATGAATACTCATGGGTCGTTCCTTTAAGTGCGGTGATGTACCGCTGGGAGTTGTTTAAGGTTCATTAGAATACCTCCTTGATGGTCACTGGTTTAAGTACTGTAAGCATGATGCTGTTACCGAACTTGATACCGCCAACGTGCCTAAACTGGCGCTGGCTGGCTGAAACTGTTACCACTGCCCGCTGGTATTCGTGCTCAACTTCGCAACTGATGCTCGTGTTGAAACACTCCGCTGGCAAGGCGCTGGCATCGTCAAGGCGGATAATCACTCCACCCTTATCAATACCAACTTCGCTAACTATCATAACTGGAGTGCATGGCTCGTCGCCTATCACACTCCACCCGTAGAAGTTGCCGTTTTCAGCCTTATTGACGCAGTATTGTGCGCCATTAGCAGTATAAAGCTTGATGAAGACCTTTCGCATAGATCCACTCCGTATTAAGTGTTGAACTTCTATTATCTATGGTCTTTATTGGGCGCGTCACGTTCGCGCCACGTTCCGAAGAACAGACTAGATTTTAAACCACTCAGGCGCGCGGTCTAAGTCTTCGTCTGTTAAATAGTAGATGTCGCACAAATCACCGCGCTTTAATCCGAGCTCGTCTTCTATTGCGTTCTGTTCTTCTTCGTTCAGCGTTCTGTTCACTAATGTGCCAATAATATATAGCCCATTTTCTTTGTCTTTATACTTCGGTACAATTTTGTGGACGGAGTTGAACGTGGCAGGGATGTCAAACTCTCCCCACGTTTCAAGAATAGACGTAACAGAAGACAAAACAGAATTTACAAACGCGTTCCACGCAGTCAGGCGGGCGCGTTCTTCTTCTTCTCGTTTTGCGCGTTCTTCTGCCAAATTAGGCGCCAAGGAGTTGAGAATAAACTCACAAATTGCGTTCTGCTCGTTATATTCTGTTCTGTCCTTATTGCACGCTTGAAGAGCATTTTCTTTGTGTTTGTTCCACTTGTCGCCAATATATCCCGCGCTTTGGTGCGTGATAATTGCCAACATCTGAAATGAGAAGGGCGCGGTCTTGCGAGCCTTGGACTCAAAGACTTCGCCCATCTTTTTGGCGTCCAAATCATCAACCCACGCGCGAAGACCAGCTTTTGCAATTTCCCACTCTTCAAACGTGTTAAGCGGTCGTTCCCATGCGGTCACGTTCGCTGTCGCGTTCTCGGTCTGTTCGTTCGCGGTCTGTTCGTTCGCGGTGGAGTTAATGATTTCTTCTTTTTCGGTTGCATTGATTGTGTTACTCATGATAATGAGTCTCCTATTTGATAGATGTTTAAATAGGGTCTTTCGCCCTAATATCCACCACGCGCAAACATGATGTATATTAGGGCGAACGAAACACGCCCAATAAAGATCATAGATAATAAAACCGATTTTTCAAGATACGCACCGCGCTCAGGGACGCGGGCTCGTGGGCTTGAGTTTGTCACCCTCAACCACGACAACAAATGTAGAATAGTTTAGAACAAAAAGCTAAACTTTTTGCAGTTTGTATAGTCCAAATTGGAATAATTACCAAATGAGCACTAAACCATATCAATGTTTAGCGGTCGTTTGTCGGTCTTCTTTGGAATAGGTCTTTATTTGCGTTTTAAGGGCGTTTTAAGCCCGTTTTTAGTTTGCCCATGCTAGAATATACCCAAACAACAAATAAGGGCTAGGCACAAAATATCCCCAAACTATTCACAAACTATCAACACTGCAACAAAATCCCCAATTTGTCAAGGGTTAAACCATGTAAAATTATGTTTACCTAAATCGCGGTGCTGAGTCTTCTATGATTATAAAATAGTTTATTCATGTTTCTTTATATGTTGTCAATTTGTGACGCGTCAGTATTTGACAACATATAACATATTATATGTATATATTATATATAGTCAATATATGACAATAGTTTATATTAAATAAATTATGTCAATTAGTGACAATAGATATTAATTTGTATATAGTCAAAATATGTCACAATAATAATAATGTCAAAATATGTCACAATAATAATGTCAAAATATGTCACAATAATAATAAAGGTTTGACCCAACTCCACTGACGCCCCAGTTGTGAATATATTGTTGATACAGTGGATAAAACGGGTACTGAGCAGTGGATAACATGTTGATAAGTGGTGAACATGACCAAAAGTTTACAAACATCAGTGGATAAGCATGAAACGTAAACATTTGTAAACGTTTAATACTCCGAGTACAACACTCCGCGGGAGTTGATGGGGGACGGGGGGTCGGACATGCGTGTACTCCAGAACCATGTTCCAGACTTTCATTCATACTCACCATGCTTTTCATTCACACTCGCCATAGTTTCACTTGACTTTGCGTATAAGTTTTGTTATATTCCCCAGTGTACCACCATAGCGCATGGGGCAACCCGTGCCAACCCTAGCTAGGAGCACCGATTATGAGTGATATTTCCTTTACCGAGATGGGCAAGGCTCTCGACGCAGCCACCCAGACCCGAGCACCACAGACAAGCGTCAGTTCCAATACTTCCGCCAGTACTGAAGAAAAGCAGAGCGTGTCAACTCCGGCAACTCCGGCATCTGGCGAGGGGTCGCCCACTCCGACGGGTACACAGCCGTCTGGTGGGGTAAGTTCCCAACCGCCCAAGACAGACAAATCCCCGTCTGCTGTGGCAGAACCGAAGAGCGACCAGCCTCCGACCGGTCCGCAGGGGACTCCTACCGCTACTCCCGATGACAAGGAAGCACGCGAGAGACGTGAACGCAACCGCTGGTTCGCCCAGCAACGTATCGCGGCTAAGGAAGCGAAGAAGAAACGTTTTGAGGAAGAAAAGGCACGACTCGAAAAGGAGCGTGACGCCTACGCCGACGAGACAGGCAAGTTCCATAACCCGCAGATGGTGGACGTGAAGAACGACCAGCTCCGCGAACTGGAAATCGCCCGTATTCAGGAAGCGCAGATGGAATGGGAGCAGGAAGCCTACCAGCTCTTCTCTCCCGAAGACGCCAAGACCTTTATCGAAGACTCCAAGACCCTCGGTCAGTACCTCAACGACCGTGAGCCTGAAATCCTTTCCTACTTGGATCGTCCGTACGGCAAGCATCTACTCAAGGGCTGGATGGACAAGATTGCCAAGAACAGGGAAGCGGCAGCGCACTGGAAGAGCCTCAACTCGTATGAAAAGTCCAAGATACTCGACAGCTACTATTCCCAGCTGGAAAAGTTCGGAAACGACTACGCTGAGGGCAAGATTGACGCGAACGGCAACCCAGTGAACGCTGGAACGCCAGCACCGGCAACTCCGACCCAGACGCAGACCCAGACTCAAGTTCCGAACCAAACGACTCCTCCGCAGAATGTACCTGTGCCGGGCAGTGGACGTGACACTAACACCATGCCTCCGACCAACAACTTCGCACTTGCACTGCAAGACGCGATGAACAAGAGGCGCATGTAAGGAACTTAACAAATGGGACAGATTGTAAACCAAAACCTCATGGCGAACCTCGCCGTGGAATTTAACGTCGGTGCTGACATCCTCTCCAAAGGCAACCGCGAAATCGAAAGCAAGCTCGGTGCATCCAACATGAGTGGCGACACCGTAAGCGTGACCATCATGGACTCCGGCAAGGTCTTCCAGAACTCCCTCGACCTGCAAGGTCTCCGTGGCACTCTCGGCGTGAAGCGTGCCTCCGTGCCGGTGCGCGTATCTCCGATCGGCATTGCAGCCGAAGCTTCCGAAGGCGAACTTACGCTCGCTATCGAAAAGCCGGAAATCATGGCTAAGCGTGTTGCTAACCTCCAAGATGAAGTGAACAAAAAGGCTTATCGCGGCATCGTCGGTTCCTGCCAGCCGTACGCTTTCGACCCGACCGGCATGACTGGCGAACAGATTGACCGCGCCATCCGCAAGGTCAGCTTCCGCGCTCAGGCTCACTCCGAAACCTCCAAGGTCGGTGGCAAGATTTTCGGTCTCGCCCATCCGCAGACTTGGAACGAAGTTGTCCCGACCCTCCACGCTAACTTTGGCGCAAACCCGAAAGTCGGCAGTGACCTCTACAAGAACGAACTCGGCGACTACGTGGGCGTCCGCTTCACTAAGGGCGTCGATACGCTCCGCATCGAAGCTCAGGATGTCGCAGCACAGGTCGCAACCCTCTCCGTCGGTCTCAACGGCGAAGTCACCGGCACCATCAGCGGTATCGGTTCTGGTACTGAAGATGGCGAAATCTTCCCGATGCCGTTGTACCTCACTGACAACGTTGCTGGTGCTGACGGTGTGAAGCACAAGCTCCAGTGCGTTGATGCACTCGGCAAGCCGACCGGTATTCAAAAGGCTATCTACTTCAAGTGGAAAGTCGATTACTGGGCAAACGTTCCGGGCTACGGCTGGATCCCTGACCCGAACCAGACTCCGAACGGTCACTGGGAACTTGCACAACCGCTCTTCCTCGCAGGTCCGCGCAAGAACGCCCACTCCGTCGCGTACGAAGAATACGTCGCACATGGTACTCGCGGTCAAGACCGTCACGGCTTCATCCAGCCGGACTACGACTGGTACACCCAGCAGGAATGGAACCGCACTCCTGACAACGCTCAGGACCCTGTAACCGCTGGCGTGCTCACGTTCACGACCAGCAACGTGCTCAAGGATGGCATCACGTACCTCGCTCCGATGGTCATGTACCATGAAAGCGACTTCCTCATCGCAGTCAAGGGTGTCGAAAAGATGTCCTCGGCAGACTCGTTCACGATCCCGACCGAGTTCCGCGACAAGGGTATCATTCCGTGGCGTGGTACTTTCTGGACTGACCCGTACACCAGCCTCGGCTTGTTCCGCGTGGACGGCTTGATGGGCTTTGGCATGTATCAGGGCGTGTCTGGAGCAGGCATCTACATCCCAGAAGTCTAATACACCCTAGCGGTGGTACACCAGCTGGACGTGACTCTCGGAGTGCGTCCAGTTTTGGGGCGTAGGCGGAGCGTCCCTCGACCAGAATAAAATCCGCCACCATTTTTACACTTACGAGGAATTTATGGCACGTACCCAGTCCCAAGCTTTCAGGGGTGGCGCTATTTCGCCCGGTCAGGGTCTTGATGAAGACTCCATTCACCCGCTTGTTATCAACAGAGTCCGTACCGACGGCACTCCTGACTCCAAGCAGTACGACCCGCTCCAACCGGCTCAAGTGTTCGACTTTGGCAGGTTGCATGTCTCTAAGAATGGCGTACCGATGGGGAGCTACGACCCGTTCGACACAACCAAGACTGTTGACCTCCCTGCGCCTGACTACGAGCAGGATGACCCTGACGCTGCCGACTACATAAAGAACCGTCCGACATACAAAACTGAATATTTTGACGGGAGCGATCTCGTGGTCGAACTGGACGGTGGCAGAGTCTATACCCCAGACAACCAGTGCGTATGCGTATGCGATGACTGGGATGGCGGATGGAATTTCAGCAACCTAGTAATAGAAGCGCCCACACGTGCAGCTTGCGTAACCATAGTACTCTCGAGGTTCCATTGCTTACAGAATATTGATCTGACCGTGAAGCAGGGTGACGACACCTTGCTGAATGGCACCTTGCAGGATGGGAGCACCTATGTCATTTTCATAAGAGGTGACCAAGCAACCATCATGGACTGGGGGACAGCATCCCTTGAGCAAGCTATAAGCGCGATAGCGCAACTGATACCAGTGTCTGCATCGTCTGTGAACCAGTTGGTTACAGCAGAACAGTTGTCTGCTACAATCCACTTTGTAACGCCGGAAATGTTCGGAGCCGTTGGTGATGGCGTGACTGATGATACCAATGCCTTTATAGCAATGGTAGCTGCTTCTGACAAGTATCTTTTGACGCAAAGATATGTAGTATCCGGCATTGTTATTGCTAAGACTGTAGAAATAATCGGAACTCCTGGTAACTCGCTTATCGCATTAAACAACACGCAAGAATTTGTACTGCGACTGGATAGCGGCAGAAATAACCGTATTATAGGAGTAAATTTTGATGGCAAAGGTAGTACCACTCAAGGTCAAAGAGGCAATGTTGTAGGCTTACTACTTAATTCCTCATCGACAGTGGAACTCACCTTAGAGTCTTGCACTTTTAATATGTGTAAAACTGGGCTTTTTGCACCAAATACGTTTTGGCACTCCGAAATTAGTATGTGCAGATTTAACTATTGCGAATGTGGTATAAGCATAGGTTATTCCACCAGTCCAGCTGATAAGACTTATCTGGAGCTATCGTTTTCTTTAGTCTATTGCAATGACTGCGATACTGCCTTGTACATTGAATATGGCACCAACATTGAGTTTACTAATTGCTCGTTCGGCAATGGAAGTACTGCTTCTGGCAACCAGTTTTTCCGCAACAGGTATGCGATTAAGAACTTGGTGTTCAAGTGCTGCAATTTTGAGGGTTGCTACGTCAACACTGACAATGGAGTGTTTTATTTCACATCGTCCCTAATTGTGATATTTGAAGATTGTTTGTTTCAGGCGCTTTATCCCGTAGCTGGAGTATCTGCCGACAGTACATCTTTTATTCTGTCACGAGTAAGTCCCGGCAATAATACAATTTTTAGACGCTGTAGATTTGCCGATATTCATATAGGCTACGTGATGTATTGTGCTTCTGGTGATAGGCAAACCTACGTTATAGACTGGTTTACACTCATGTCTGCGTCATCCACTTTTTCAAGAAAATTCGACGCTAGGGACGTGTACAGTGGCAATGTTCACAGTTTCGATGTCACTGACATTATATCTAGCGACGCTATGCCGACAAGTCAGCCTTGGTCATCGAACCTTAACAGGTTTTTCAGAGGTGTTACTGTTCATGTAAACAAGAGCACAGATTTTTATATGTGGGACGGAGGCTCTTGGGTAAAGTTGGTATATGTACCTCAACCCCCGAGCGACGCAAATACCTACACTTTAAAGAATGTGGCGGGAACTTTAACTTGGGTACAAGACACCTAATGGCAAGGAGTATCTAAATATCCGTGACGCTATCGATCACCATCAATAATGCATCGAGTTTCAAACCTGACTGCGAGTTTAAAATGGACAAGTTTCTGCATGGAGCCAGCATGGTGTTCGATGTGGAGGGCGTTACTATTGGAAACGTCGAGACGACTCCATAGGAGGAAGACATGACTGGAACGGAAGTGGACTTGACAAATCTTTACACGACCATCGGCGGAGTACTTGGTACGCCAGCCGCTATCGCTATATGCTGGATCATCAACAAGATTAAGGCATTGGAGGCGGAAGTGGCATTTCTCAAAGCTGACAACGCTGAGTCCAAGAAAACACTCGGCGACATCCGTGCTGATGTAAGTTATATTCGGGGAGTGCTGGATAAAACCGAAAATCCATCGTAAAAATATATCGTCATGCTATCTTCTATATTTTTACGGGAGGAAATTTTTAAAATTATTTTCTCAATTTTTAAAAATTAGTTTTTAAAGGTATGACGATACATTTTTCAATCTACTGAGACGGGAGTTGACTATGGCAACACTTGAACAGAACCTATCCAAGCATGGACATGCGTTTAAACGGGAGTTGAACCCTGAACTGTACGACGAGTTGTACGGCATGGACTCAGCACTCCAAGAGGCGCAAGCCAAGCGTGAACCTAACAAGTACCGTGTTACGGCGGACAACCTCAAACTCCCAGCGGAGCACGAGAGACAAGTCGAAATCGGACCAGCCGACGACTCCCCAAAGGAGTACGCATCTGACGAGGAACGCCAGCGTCTGAACAAGGAGGCGAATGCTCCGTTCGACCGCTACGAAAAGGATAAGCAGGCGATGATGCACGCTGCGCTGTTCGCGCTCGGCGACATCCTGCCCGCAGCAGCGACGAAGCTCGCTACCAACGGCGCCCCTCGTGCGGCAGGTCTCAAGATGCAGGAACTCATGGAGAAAGTCCCTATCAACCTCAAGCTCATCACTGGTGGAAAGAACCCGCTCGCCATGAGAGTGAACGACTTGAAGCCGACCGGCACATTTGTCGAGAGCGCAGAGGACATCTATCCAGAACTGGGCTACTCTCTGGAGCGTCTGGAGAACGCCTACCGTCAGGTAATCCCCTACGGCAAGGGCAATCCCCTCTACATGACCGAAATGCAGAACCTCAAGGGCGGAGTCGGTACGGAACTTACCGAGTTCGGCGAAGAGGCGCTGCCCGCAATCCTTGAGGGTGCCGACGTTGCAGGCGCCACTGCCGCGAGAAGCAGGCTCCTGAAGCAGATACCAATGAAGAACGCTATGGAAATGGAAGCCCCGTACCATCCGCGCTACGACTGGGTAAAGCCGAAAGCTGGGGACGACGTGCTGAAATACCCGACCAGCCCGACACGCTTCGACTACCCGAGCTACGGCAAGGTCAAGAAGTAAATAAAAAGACGACCGCCTAAGTTGGGACGATCGCCGGATGAGTATGAATGTTTGGGTGCCTTAATTATAGCAAATCACTGCTCGTCCGTCAACTCTATCTCGACGGGTTCGGTCCTGCCGATGTCTGGACCTCCGTGGAACAGCTTTTCGATCGCAACCCTGTTCTCGTCGCACTTTAGCGTCATCTGCTTCTTGAACGACGCCACTTCACGGAAGCCCTCGCAGGGACATTCGTATTCACTCACATAGACGTGCTTGCCGCTCTGGACCAGTGCCGAAAGCAGGGACTTGAACATGATATGGCTGAACGGACTCCTGTTGTAGCCAGTCGTTCCCTGATACGGCGGGTCGAAGTACAGGATGTCGTAGTTCTCGAACGGGATGTCGAACATGCTCTTGCAGAACACAGCCAGCTTCGTGCCGGTCTTGCACTCCCGCATCGAGTTCTCTACCACGTGGAAGCGGTTGAGGTTCGTGAGCTGTTCGTTATGCTGGAGGTTCTTGATGTCGTCGATACTCAGGTTGTCCTTGACGATGGCGGACATGAGGTCGCGCATGGCGCTCCGCCTTTCTTCGAGCGTGGGCAGGCTGACGGCGTTGTGCATCAGCGTCTTGTACTTGATACGGGACTCTCCCCATAGGTACTCCTGACCCTTGAACCCGAACGAGCAGGTGTAGCGGATTAGCCAGTCCTCAAGCGTGGCGTTGCGGTCACGGGCTTCGTAGAACTGCTGCTTGGAGACCGGCGGGAAGTTGTCGTAGTCGATACTCCCGAAGTCAATCATCGTAGCCTTGATGAGTCCGATGATCGCCTTGTTGATGTCGTACCCGTGGACAACCTTGTACTTGCCAGACAACACGGCGGCTTGCAGTATCGCACCGCCCCCGCAGCAACAGTCGCAGAACCTCTCGCATGTAGGCAGCTCTGCCACAATTCGTTCTGCTATTGCATTTTTCGAGCCTTGATAGGGAAGTCCGTAAGCCATCCATAATCCTCCGATAAAAAAAAAAGCCTACCCGAAATATACTTAATCGGATAGGCTTTGACTAGTGGGGATTACTTGGAAAACGGGTCGAGGAACTCCTTGTCGAGCCATTTGCCAGTGCGGGCGCGGTGGATGTAGTTCTCCGCTTTCATCAGGTCAAGCTCGATAGGCTGGTCCGCCTTTGCACCGAGTCTTGGCGAGAGGTACTTGAGGGCGCAGGTCACGTCGTACGCCCGTTCGGGAGGTACGTTGTTCTCCAAGAGCTTGACCATCATGTACTCCAGATAGTCGATAGTCTCGAACTTGCCGTCGTAGTAGTCGCCAGTCGCGGTCTGGCAATTCTTGACTTGTGACACTCTTGGGACATCTTGGGACATCTTGGCGATGACGTTCCCTGCGAACTTCCTCAGTCTGGCTACTTCGTCATCAAGCAATTTCTTGTCGCCGATTGTCAGTTGCGGTTTCTTCATTTCATTATCCTCTGTTGATTGTACTCGTACCAGCGGTCTCCGTCCTTGATGAAGCATCCGCCTATCAGGTTGAACCGATACTCTACGCCGAGCATTTCAGCCTTGCGACTGCACGTGTACTTGGCGGGCATCCAGTAAACAAATGTGCAGATCGCGATTACGGCTTCGCACACGATTACTCCGAGACCGGCAGTGAACAAGCCGTCGTAGTCACAGCTAATCCCTATCCAGACTGCGAAGACCGCAAGCACGAATACCACTATTGCAAATATTGTCATTTCTTGCCTCCCATCTTCATTCCCGCGAGCATCCCGTGAAGAAACGCAGTAGCATCGCCAGGATGAACACTGTCGCAGTCGAGAGCCTCGGCAATAAGCTGTTCAGCAGTGAGAGAGTCATGGTGCTTTTCTATCGGAGTTCCGAGATTTTTAATAAACTCTTTTTCAACGTCCATTACTTTGTCCTTTGTTGAAGTGTTACAGATAAAAGAACTCCCCGTTCCAGCCTTACTGCCACGCGGGGAGTCCAATCCGGAAATTAGTTTGTTATAACCACGTCACTGAAAACGTGAGGACTCCGCACGCAATCCAGTACACCGTATGCTTCAAGTCGCCATGAAACATGTACGGGAACGCTGCGCAGAAGTCCAGTATCATCAGTATGGTCGGGAATATCTTTGGACTCATCCATCCCCCGAACAAGCTGCAATAGTGATGCAGAGAACTGTTATGAGGCACAGAGTCCAAAGACTCCAGTAATGATTTTCTATGAATTCAAGCATCGAGAACTCCTTGGACTCATATCGTAGCCACCACGAGTATCGTCTTCGTTACCCTGCGCTCGTCGTGGTCGAAGATGTTGCACAGGCGTTCAGTCCAGTCGCGGGAGTACCTGAGTTTCTTGGAGATTGTCCCGCTCGGGTTCCAGTAGCGTTCGCCAACGAGGATGCACCCTCTGCTGTCTTCTGGCGAGTTTCCGGCGTGGAAGCGAAGCCCCCTGCTCGGATCGTAGTTGCCCCTGTCAAAGAACATGGGGAGCTTGCGTCCGAACTTCGGGCTGTCGTTGTAGTCCACCTCGTACAGACCGCACGGAACTGCGAAGCGCCTGTTCTCAAGCGTATCGCAGAAGTAGGTCCCGTTGATGTAGAGCTTGCCGAAGATACCGAGTTCGGAGCTGTCAATGTCTTGGTCGCGTTCCACGAGTATCACGCGAATATCATTATTAGGTCTCATTAGCCCACCTTGATGAAGTTGTCAATTTCTGTCACTGGAATGTTGTACTTGATACACTCCGGCAACAGGAACTCTTGGAAAAGCTCATAGCTGTTGAAACCGCACACTTCGCATTTCTCGAAGCGTACGTGCTCCTTTGACTTGAGCTGGTTACTGCGTTCGTCCAGTTCGGACAAACGTTGCTGCATGACTTCGGTAGCCTTGTCGAAGTCCTCCGATGTCATGAGCGAAATGTTGTCTCTGCTTGCAGAAAGCTGGAGTTCGGAAAACCAGTTCTGGATTGTCTGGCTCGCATAGTTGAACTGCTCGGGCTTCGCCTCGGGGAAAAGCCTGATGAGGTCGATACGAGTACCGGCATCCGTCGGAGTGCAGAAGCCCTTGAAGTTAATCTTGGGATTGAACAGCGCACGCAGTATCGGGTTCTTGAGGGAACCGAGCACCACCGACTGAGGACGTATCGGGATGCTGTAACTGCGGTCGTCCTTGTTGATGAAGTCAAGGAGCGAGTGAGCCATTTCGTTCTGCACGAGCAATGCCTCCCCGTTGTATATGTTGCCGAACAGGGAGTTGAGGTAGTCCTGATTTTTCGTAAAGCGGTTCATCATCAAGTGCAGGAGGTTCGAGCAGTGGAAGTTCTGGAGTCTTCTCTTGATACCGCTGTCGTCGAAGTAGATGTACTTGTTAGAACTGATTACGAAGTTCTGGTATGTTTCCGCCACAATCGGGTCCACTCCCTTGCCCTCGTACTGGAAGTTGTCACGACCAGTCATCGACTTGATGAGAGCCTGCAACTGCTTGGCAGTATCGGAGTCTTCGTATTCACTGATGCTGACCAGTCGCTTGCCCATGAGACTGATGGTAAAGCGGAGCTGTTGCGTCGAGAACGCTGTGAACGAGTCGCCGAACATCCTGTGCAGGAGTCCGATGAACTTGGACTTGCCGTTACCGCCAGCGTCGAAGTCGTTGAGGTAGAGGACGTAGCCCGTCGCGCTGTTCGGTACGCGCACCATGAAGTGAACGAGGTTATAGAGAGCCTGCCAATCCTTGCCAGTACCGCCTGCCACGAGGAACATGAGGAACATAGCCCTGCGGAGGGACTTGGCGTTCACAAGTTCAGGGTTCACTGTCGTCATCTGCGAGCACACGTTTCTGTACATCTGCCCGTCGCGAGTGAAGAACCCGTGAGGCTCGTCCTTGGCGAAACTGGAGATAATCTTGATGCGCCTCAAGTTGGCGGACATCTTGGAAAACACTCCGTCGTAGGGTCCGTCATAGGGCTGCTTGCGGAGTTCCTTGAGTCCGTCAAAGGTCTGTTCGCTCCCGTTCGGTGCGACACGCGTGACGAGAAGTCTTGCACTGATGATGTCGTCGTCAGCCTTGAGACCCTCCAACGGCATAGCCTCGGCGGAGCAGTGGCGCATGTTCGGGATGAGACGGAAGTCGCCATCGCGGTTACGATAGATGTTGTTCACGATGAAGTCGATCTGCTCGTCGTTGAAGTACAGCGGTTGCAGCGACTCCGCGCCCTTGCCCTTGAACGCTTCCAGAACTTCCGTATCGTTCGGGCGCATGTCCCTGTACGCTTCGAGAAGTTCGCGCTGGGTGGCGTTCTTGCTGACTGAAATCATAGCCTCCACGATCTTGACGTAGTTCTCGCTGGGAGTCATCTTGTCAAAGTCGATGACGTTCATCACGACCGACTGGGACTTCTTCGGGAACTGCGAGAGGATGTTGAGCACTTTCTGGAGTCTGTTCATTTGATGTTCTTCCTCCGTTCAAGTTCACGCTCGCACCATTCCACGAGTTTCGTATCTCCGTTCAAGTCCGCGAGCATCAGCGTGTGCGCGATTTTGTGGTTGTCGCACTGGATGCGGTAATCATGCTTGGTTCCCATTGTACTTCTCCTTTTTCGGAAGTACGGCAGTGGCTTCAATGTCTGTCAATTTTCGACACTTGATTGTTCCACGGCAGTACGGTTCGGACGGGCAGTATTTGCAAAGTTCGGATTTCATTTACACTCCTGGTTCTGGGACAAACTCCGCTTGCAACAAGGCAACTTGTTCTTTCAGTTTCCCAATTTCCTTGTCCTTGTCCTCTATTACTTTGTCAGCTTCGGACTTGATGTAGAACATATTGTCGTCTAAGTGACGACTGCACAGGTCTCCCACCTCTCGTTCGACTTGTTCCACAGCCCAGTATATTCGGTTGCTACTAAACGTTTCAAGTTCGCTCATTTGATTTCCTCCGTCCACGGATAGAGCAACTGCGAAAGTTCCTTGAGGCTCTTGGGACTCTTGATACCCTTAGCCCTGCGGGTCTTCGTATCGCCGAGGAAAGTACGGATATGGTCCTTGCGGTCCCACAGCCAGAAGTTTTCGTCAAGGTCGCGCTGGTACTGCTTGTAGTCAATCTTGTCCTTGTACTTCTCCAAGTCCTTGATGTCAAAGGCGAAGACCCCGTAACGGCTCTTGATGCTCCCGTTCTTCGTGTCCATGAGAGTGTTCGAGAACTGGACGGTGCCAGCTTCGGGAACGTCGCGCGTAGTCCAGAGGAAGTAGTAGTTCTTGTGGTCGAACGGGACTCCGTTGAACGCGGCGTACTTGCTGGACGATGCCTTGTGCCACTTGTAGATAAAGTCTGTCCAGTCGTACTTGCTCCAGTCCAGCTTGAGTTCAGGGCGGAGCAGGTTGTTGAACATTTCAAAGATGACTGCCTTTTCGTGGTTTTTCTTGATGGCGTCGGAGTAGTCGAGTCCGCGTCCGTCAAGGAGGTTGCCGTCCTTGTCGTAGATGCCGTAGTTGTTCACGTCGCGGAAGTAGGCGCGGTCGAAGTGTTCTTCTTCAAAGAGCATGTCGTACTTCTGGAGCATCTGTGCGCACTTCTTGCGCATGAACTCGATATTGCGGTCGCCCTTGATGAATACGGAGTCGGTGTTGATTTCCACCACGTCCTCCCAGTCGGGGCAGGCAAGCGCAAGTTCAATCACGATGAGCTGACCGATGTAGCACATGGCTTCGCCCACAGCAGGGTCGTATGCAACTGACGTACCAGTACGGATGCGGAAACCGCCAGAGAGGGAATTGAGCGTGAGCTTGATGGACGCGTCAATACCAGCGTCGTATTCGGGAGTACCCTTGAGCTTCTTCATGGCGAAGCGCCTTTCCATGAGGTCGCTCCATCTTGCGAGAGCGTCAGGCGTCTTGAGGAGCGCCCAGTGGCGGGTAATGCGCGGATATTCGCTGGCAACATCGAGAGCATAGATGTTCGTGTGCTCGCCCTTTACGATGTAGTGGCAACCGCCCTTGCCAATCTGGATGCCCTTGTAAACACAGCGGGCGGCAAGCTCGTTCTTTTCCCTTTCAGTCATCGGATGGGAGTGGGCGAGAAGCCTGATGATGTCCTTGACTTCGTTCGGGACTTCAAACTCGTTGAGGTCAAAGAGTTCCAGCGGGTCGTTGGTCTTTGGCGGGATGGGAGCGTTCGTGCGGTAGATTATACCTGCCGAGAGAGCCTGCGCGGTGCGGTCGAACTTGAACGGCATGGACGGGTCCCACAGCTCCACGATCTTCAAGCGGGCGGGGAGCGGGTAGATGTTGCGCCACTTGATTTCGCCACTTCCGAAACGCCAGAACACTTGAGCCAAAGCCCAGCAGTCATGATAGCAGTACGAGATGATGTTGTCTTTCATCTCCTGAGTGAGAGATGCTTTCGGGTCGTACGGGAGTTCCCTGATTGGGAGGTTGCAGTACATTTCCCACTGCTTCAAGCTCTTACCGAGCAGGCAGTTGTTGAGAACGTCAAAGTGCTTGGCGTTCCACGGTCTGTACTGGTAGAAGTTGCGAGTCATCGGGTTGCGGTTGTCGTCGAAGCTGATGAGCATATTCGCGTCTTCGTGGATGTAACTCTGGGAAGTCTGGCACATCTTCTTGATGTCCGACTTCATCTTCGCGAGTACCGGCAAGTCGAACCGCGTCCCGTTGTAACTCAGGATGAAGTCGCCAGCGTTCATCAGGTAGTCGTTGATTTTGTCGAAGTCGAACTGGTCCACCACGCCAGTCTTGAAGTCGCTATGCACGCAGAGGCGCGATACTTCGCTGTGGTCTTCGCTGTTGTAAGTAATTCCGCAGAAGCAGAACAACTCGTTATAAGTTTCAATATCGAAAAATGTAAGTTTCATGTACTCACCTGTTAAGTGTTGATGATGTTAGGCGGTCTAATTCCGCATTGATATAGTAGAAAATTTGGTGGTCTAAAATCTACATTCATCGTAAAACATTCATCGTAAATAATTCATCGTAACCATGCGAAAAAGCCCGCGTTTTGTGGCGCGGGTCTTCTTATATGGGTAACAGAAAAACGCGTTTGAACGCGTGTTTACGTGCAATTATTGTGCATCAATTCTAAGACCATAAATTTGCAGTCTTGCGGGGGAGGTCGTACCGACTTCGAGCAATACGGAGTTTCCGCTTCCGAGGTTGCGCCACTCGATGACCTTGTTGTTCTGCCCTGCCCTGCCGAACTTTCGGTACAGCGGTTGCCCGAAGCTCAAGCCTCGGTTCACGGATAGCGCGATGTACACTTCCATGTCGTGAGGCTTCTCGCCGTCGGGAGGCGGAACGTAGTCGTCGGAGTAGCGTCCGGCATCCATCGTACATTCGACCCTGCGGAAAATCACGCGCCTGTCGAACTGCTCGAAGCCGTCCCTGATGTACCGCTGGAGCCTGCGCCCGCTGTTGGTCAGGCGACTGCTCTCGTCGAACTCAAGGATGTCCCCGTTGAGGCTCGCGGCAAGCTCCCCGTAGATCGTGCAGACCACTGGGTTTTCCTCGTCGGCAGGGGACTTCCAGCTCGACCACCTGCCCTCGCGGAACAGGAAGCCAGACGACTCCTTTGTGCGCACGTACAGGTAGTTCTCGTGGCGCTGGGCAATCAGCTGGAGGTCAAGGGGATGCCCGAGCCTGCGCTCGATTTCGGCGTTGCTGATTTTCTCGAAGTGGTCAGTGAACATGCCAACTCCCTCGTGACCGCTGGCATCCTTGCAAATGATGAACAGCCTGTCCTGAATGATGAGCGGGCAGCGTCCGCCGTAGTGGATGACCTGAGTGGTGTTGCTCTGGATTGGGCTATCCTCGTTACCAGTCCTGCCCCAAATCTCGACCGAGTGGGTGTTGATGAGGTAGAGCTGACCCCTGAAGCTCGCCACGTCCACCAGCCTGTCCGCGCTGTTCGTGGACGAATACCACGAGTTCCAGAGCGGGAAGTTGTCGATAGGCGCGGACGGAATTACGCTCGGGTTACGGAAGAAGTAGGCAGGGTCAGTACGGCTAATCCATACTGTGTTCTTGTCCCTGCTCCGCATGACCAGCTTGTTGTCGAACCAGCAGATGCTTGCAGCCTTTGAAATCCCGTCCTCGGCGATGTCGAAAGCGTTGCCGTCTTGGTTCTGGAAGTAGTCGATGACGTTTGGCTGTGCTTCGAAACGCGGAGTGCCGTTGACCTCGCCCGGTACTGACATGCCGGGGAGCATGAGACCGTTCACGATAAAGCAGTTGCGGGAGTTCAACCCTGTCCTGTTCTCAGTGGTGTTCCACATGTAGATGTACTGCCCGTCGCACATGTACACGACTGTCGGCTTGATACTGGACTCGCAGAACGTCACTGGATGTCCAGTGTCGATGGACAAGATATGGTAAGTCTGGTCTGCATCGCTCCAGTACAGCATCGGACTGGGAGTTGCATAGCCGTCCACTGTCGGTCGGAGCAAGTACAGGTACGGACCGATGACCATGTAGATGTTGTCGCTGGAGTCTTTAAACGAAGCACGGTACTTGTAGTGGAGTGCTGACGGGGAGGCGTTCGGGTACTTAATCCTGTCGCCCACTCGGTCCAAGCACGTGTCCCCCATAGGGAGCATGTTCATGTATTCACTGACGGCGATCCCGTCATGATATTCCCTGATACCCTCGAACTTACCCATTGAAGCCTCCGCCATAAGCGCTGTTGGTGTTGCCTACCCTCCAGCCCCTGCCACGTGCCAAGTATTCCGAAATCTTGCGGGTAACGTCCTGCGGATGTTCGTGCTTGGACGGGTTCTTGAGTAGGAAGTTATATGCCTTTGCCGCGAGCTTGTCCATAGCTTCGGCAGACGCGATGCCGTACTCCACGGCAAGCCTGTACGCCAGAGTGAGCGTGATGAAGCTCCTGAACTTCTCGGGCGCCACAAGTTCGCCCTCCCACGGTCTCGGCTCGTCGAACTGGTTGATGATGCGCACCGGCACTGGGAGGATGACGAGCGCTTCGCCGGAGTAGTTGCGACCGAAGCGGAGTCGGAGCCTGTCGGGATAGTCCTCAGTCATGAACACGAGTTGCGCATATCTGAACTCGGTAGATACGAACTCCCCTGCGTGGATGTACTTGAGTGCTGCACCGTCGCACTCGCGGTAGATTTCGTCCACTCGCATCGGAGTGAACGGGACATTGTAGAGTGGATTGACCTTTGTAACGTCAGGGTCGCACTCATGACCACTGTCGATTTCCACGAGGAAGTGGTCGTCCGTCCATACTGCGATGTTACGCGGATTGCCGAATTGGTCGGTGTCCCAGTACTCGGTGTGGTTCAACTCCGTCGGGCTGTTCCCGAAGCCGTCAGTGATGCCGTAGCTGTCCAGCAGTACACGGACGTTCACTAGGCACGGGACTTCCGCGCCCTGATAGCTCACGTTCTCGACCTTGAGCAGTTCGGCTTTCGTCATCGGGCAACTTCCGTAGATGCGTCTGCGGTAATTGTCGGGAGTCGTGCGCAAGTCCACGACGCCATTCTTCGGGCAGGCTCGGTGGATTACTTCCGTAACGTCGAGCTGTCTGTCACAGTTGATACATGGGATAATCTCGAAGCGAAGGATGTCGGCACCGCGAGCCTGAACGTCCTCTGGAACTTCATCGGGATTGAACGACGGCACCACTCCAGACTGAAGAGCGGCGCGATTAACTATATCCATTACCTGCATACTTGGGTCTCCCGTATTGTGGACGGCTAAGGTTTACTGGTGGTACGTTAGAAAGTTTGCGAGTGTCTGGCAACTTCGTCAGCCACGTAAGTCCCTGCACAACGGCGTCCACGATGTCGTCGTGCTTGCCATGAGGGAACTGCGTGAACTGGCTCTGGATTTCTCCCCACACGAGTCCGTGAGTAGAGAACGAAACGTCGCCAGCGTCGAACAGGTACTTGACCACGATAGCCCGTTCAACTTTGTCCTTGGTCGGAGTCGCCTCTAGGATGCCACTCATTTCACGGCGGAGTAGCTGGATGGCAGCAAGACCGTTGGACTTGTTCTCGATGAGGACTGGAGTCGTGGAACCCCAGCGTCTGCGGACGTCCTTGATCTTCGCCATGAGCATAGTGATGTCAGCGTGGAAGTTGAGCACTTCGAGGACGTAGTACTTCGGACCGATACGACCGCACACTGCGATGGCGTTGAAGTCGTTTCCGATGTCGCCCTTGCCAGCCGCGTCCACGCTGATGACGAGACGCATGGCAGTGGTCGCCGGTCTCGTGAGCGAGAACGTAATCTGGTCTTTCTTGAACATCTTGCCGATGTCGTCGAGTGGCACCTGCAAGTACTGCGCGTTGTACGTGAACGGGTCGGACTTGTACTTCTCGATTTCCGAGACCGGCAGTCGTTCGGGGCAGATACTTTCGCCGTTCTCCTTGATGGCGGAAAACTTGTAGTGTACCCACTTTTCTTCGGTGTCCGCGAGTAGGCACCCTGTCAGGTCCTGGCTGGCTACGCGTTGCTGGATGATGAGGATAGGTACCTCCGGCAAGTCGATACGGTTGCGGATGGTGCTCTTGAATACCTGCCAGCGTCTAGCGAGGATGGTCGCACTGATGCGGTCTTGAGGCTTGTTCGGGTCGTCGCAAACGAGCAGAGTGTTACAGCCACTACCTGTCACGTTGGAGTTCGTACCGCGAGCCAAAATCATACCGCCAGCTCGGTTCGTCCATTCCTTTTTGCCGTTCGCCTGAGTGAGAGGCTTGAGGTCGGGTATGTCGAAGTACTTGGAAAGCCAGACGAGCATTTCCTTGATTTCGCGGTTCTTTCTTGCGACGAGTGCTTCGTCGTACGAGCAGTAGATGACTGTCGAGCTAGGGTCATTGAGGAAGCGCCACCCGATGTAGCACTTTGTAAGGTCGGTCTTGCCGATACGCGGAGGCGCGTTCACGATGACGCGCTTCGTGTTCGGCAAGTCAAGCAAAATCTGGGCAAGCTGTTTGTGGAACTCGTACCAGATAAAGCATTTCTTGTACAAGTGGACAAAAATGAACCCCACGAAAAACATGAAGTTCTCCTTGCACAGTTGGAGTTCAATGTCCTTTTCTGTCATTACGGCTCCTCGAAAGTACCCGGCGATACGATGACGCCTGAACTGGTCGGACGCACCGGCACAGCGATCTTCTGCTTGGAAACACAGAAGCAACGAGTGTCATCGTCAAACAGGTCAGTGATGCTTACGCTGTTACTACCGAGCACGCCAACGTTCTTGAAAAAGATTGCTGCGTTCCCGAAGTTGGACCCGTCTTTGTAAACGGAGTAAGCGTCAATGTCAAGATGAACAGTTGTCTGTACATCCAAAGTAAGTGCGCCATCCACTTCGAACACGATGGATGGATGCTCGTTATCATGCGGGAACGAACTGCGGTTCATCCCTGCCAGTTGCATGAGGTACGGGATGTTCACTCGGATAGTGTCCTGCGACGGGTTGGTGCGTTGCAACTTGTACGTCCACACGTAGTTGTTGTAGCCTACGTACGAGATACCGAAGTTCTTGTCGGAAGCGCCGTTCGCATTGCCACTGAGCAGCGAGAAGTAGATGCCGGACTTGTGGACGATGAAGCTGTTTACTCCGACGCCGATAGGGATGTTCAGGTCCCCGCTCCCGAACTGCAACTTCAAAGTGAACGTGTCGGACTTCTGGTTGTTGATGACAAAGTAAATTACTTTATCAGTAAGCGTGTCGCTGTCGAAGCTGAGAGTCTTCATCGTCAAGGTGGTAGCCGAACTCGGGACCACCCATTCCACTCTCGTCACGTCTGGAGCGACGCCCTCGGTAAGCCCTCCGTTCGGTACAAACGTGTTGCCAGCCTTGTCGAGACAGTTGGCAAGCTGGAGGAACTCTGAGTCGGTCGTACTGGACGGCGTAACGTAGAACTCCGCAATCGAGAAGTTCGCGATGGCGGCGATGTTGATTTCACTGCCAGCGCCGTTTACGTTGGTCACAACTCGACCCTTGACGGTCCACAAGTCTTGGAGGAAAATCCTAATCCTGCGTGCCTTTGTCACTGCGGACTTTACAAACAAGCGAAGCTTATTCAAGTCGTTATGGTCAGCCGTACCGACAAAGACCACTCGCACGATGTCGGGAGTGTTGTCATTGATGACAAGCGGTGCAAGCTTGGAGTTCTCGTTGATTTCCGCTGCCTTGTCCTTGTCGTAAGTTACCTGCCACAGCATCCCGAGACGTTCCAAGTCAGGTGCTCCCCTGAACGGAAGTCTGGTCTCGGCAGTTCCGAACAAGCTAACGAACTTTCCGTTGTTCACATTCACTCCGTCGAACGCGTCGAGAACGGCGATGACTTTCGGAGTCTCGTCATTGGACAACAGCGTGAGTCTCCACGGAGTCCAGTTGCGGACGCAGACCAGCTGGGCTACTCGGCTCGGGTCCGCAGTCAGCTTGATTTGCCAAGTCGTGTTCGGGTTGGCATCGCGAGGGTCAGCGGGCTTGAACTTCCACGTCCCGTCAAATTCCCAGTCTTTCGGACCAACACCCTCGTCGGCAGTGATGGTCATGGTCTTGGCGAACTTGTCCACCTGAACAGTATCGTCCATCTTTTCCATGATTACGAACTGCTCCAGTTCCATCCACTCGTTGATGCGCGGGCGGTTGGTCAGGTGGTTGTAGTCCAGCGTGTAGTCTTCCTTGGAGTTCGCGCTCCACTTCTGTTCGAGGTTGTCAGGGGAGTCCGGGGCGCTAGGGTCGATTACGCCGAGCAGTCTGCCGTCGTTCACTTCCGTATCGTCGTCCACTACCACCTGCCAAGTGGTGCTCGTGCCATCTAGGAACGTAGCCTTTACGAAGCCGTTTTCTCCGAGGAAGATGCCCTTGGAGTAGATGTTGCCGTTCTCGTCGCAGAGATACCCGCGAGCGTTCGTCTTGACTTCGAGATAATCAAGCGATCCGTCCCTGCCGTGCTTGAACTTGAGACGGGTGGTTGTCGGTTCTCCGTCAGCCCCAATCTTGTACGCAGTGATTACCGCGTTCGGATAGGGGAGCCTGTGCGTGTCGCAAAGCGAAATAGTCTTAGCCATATTTACTCCTTTTTGTCTTCGTACTTCACGGGTTCGACTCCCATGATTTGACCGAACGGGACGACGTTTTCCGTCAGGCGTGCTCCTACTCTCTGCCACGGTCTAGCGTAGTTGGCGTTCTGTTCGCGCTTGAGGTTGTACAGAGTCGTGAAGTCTGGGATTTTGTGTTCCTTTCTTCTGTGATAGTCAGCAGCGGACTTCTTGCGTGCCTTGTCTTGGTCGGGCAGTGCCTCCCTGAACCAGCGTTCGCCGTCGTCATCTACGCCACCAGTACCGAATTTAACATTTTCGTAGAGCTTGTGGATGCCAGTATTCTTCTGCGGAACGTCCCCCTGCGCTGCGACTTCGCCACGGTACTTGCGACGGTCCTTGGCGTACTCGCCCGGAGTGATGATGTCGGGTTCCTCCCCGAAGAACTGCTTGAAGTCCTTGTTGTTGCGGACAGCCCACAGCGCGTCCTTTTGCTCGTCAGTCCAACCTGCGAACATAGGGTTCGCAAAGTACTCGTCGTACTTCTGCTTGCCAGCTTTCGGTGCTGGATAGCGGAGTGCCATTTCGTCAGGGTAATCTTTCTTGTACTGCTCGTAGGCGAGACCCCTGTACTTCTGTTTAGTACCCCAGTCGGAAACGTTATCCACTCCCGTCTTCTTGCCACTGGTACGCTCTTTCATCACGCGCTTTACATCACTGATGTCACCAGTGGTCACGGTCTTCGGGTCCTTGCGGTCGATGACCTGCCTGATGCGCTGACCATAGGGGAGTCCCTTGCTCTTGAACACTGGACGACCAAGTGCTCCGCCGAGCAGTATCGCGGCACTTGCGTCAACTGCGTTAATCGGGGAGTTGTCGCTACCAGTACCAGTCGCGGCATCCAGTACAGTGTTCTGCAAGCGTCCCACTCCGTAGTCCGCAAGTCCAGAGGTCGCACCGCCAAGCATCGCACCAATCTTTTCGGCAGTTGGAACGAGACCGTACGGCACTCTCGTTCCGAGTGCTCGTGCGCCCGCCCCTACAAACTTCGGTCCGTAGAGCAGTGGTAGCGCGTCCACAAGTGCATCACTGCCCAGACGCGCACCGGCTTCGAGGTTGGAAGTCTTGTAGTTGAGTTCGGGGTCGAAGTGGGTCTTGCTGAACGCGGGAGCCAGCAGGTTCGCTGGTGCTGTCTTCAATGCGCTCGGACGTTCAAACTCTTCGCGGTCGAGCCACGATCTGCGAGCTTCCGCCTGCTTCTGGCGCAAGTCCTCAAATGTCGGGTTCCCCTTGGAGTAATCCCAGTCGGACATTAAGTGTCTTTTAAGTGCATTTAAGTAAGTCGGGTTCTTGGACGCCATGTCTTCCTGCATGGTCTTGAGGAACTCGTCCTGAAGCACGCGCTGCATGGCGTAGTCATATTCTCGCCCGATACCCTCGTCGCTCGTGATGGCGTCCGACAGCTCGTCAGTCGTACGATACCACGGGGACTCGCCAGCTTCTTCGCGTGTTCCGTGACGGAGTGAATAGTTCCTGCTGTTCTTAGCCCAGCCGGTAACGTCGCTCACGAACTTGTCGTAGAGTGCCTGATACATCTGCGGATTTGTCTGCTTGAGCATTTCCGCTTCTTCCGTATCTTCGCCCCAGTACGAACCGTCGGAAGCCTGACGCGGCTGGAACAGTCTGGACTCTGGAACTGGGTTGTCCTTGATGTCCAAAATCCAGCCGTAGTCCTTGTCCTTAGCCCAGTCCTCGTCGGAGCTGTACATGCCCAGACGAGCCTTGACCATCTGGTTCGCGAGCGCCCTCACGTTCGGGTGGTCAGCATCAAGTTCTTCGACGGTCTTGTACTTTCGGTTGAGCGGGTCGTGTTCGCCCATGATAGCCCCGAAGCGGAGCAAGTCGTTGAACGTGTCGAAGTCTTCGCTCGGACCTTTCTGCGGAGCCTCCCAGCCCGGCGCAGTGCCACGGATGTAGCGCTTGAAGTTGTCTGGGAGTTCGCGTCTGTATTCGTCACTTCTCAGTAAATCCATTATCTTCCTCCTTTGCCAACACCGAACGGAACGCCAGTAGAGACAGGCTTAGGCACGTGACCATAGGCAAGTCGTGCGTTCTGCATGACTCCAGATGTCGGAACTTGGGACTGCCAGTTCTTGAGATAGTCGCCAAAGCCCCTATCGACCTTGCGCGGAGTGTAGCCCCATCCCCACTGGAGACCGAGCTTCGGGAGCTTGGAATTGTACTTGCTCTGGTACATGCCGAGCTGGTCCATCGCCATGTCCCACACTGCCTGACGGTCCACGTTTGCGTTCTGCATCGTGTACTCAAGGAACGAGTCCCTAGAGTTCTTGTAGGAGCTGACAGCCGCCTGAATGTTGATCGGGATGTTCGCCTGATTTTTAATCAAGTTCACGTACCCGTCCGTAAGCGCGTCGAGCCAGTAAGATACGTTGTCCGATTGCGTAAATCTGCCAGTCTTCTTGTCGAACTTGCTGAGCCGTTCGTTTCGGTCCACCATGCCCATGAGCTGATTGAACGACTCGACAGTCTGCAATGCGCTGTAATCGCCAGCGGCTGCGAGTGCATTGACCTGTGCAAGAGTGTTCGCGTCGAAGAAGTTTCTCATGAAAGCGTCGAACACGATACGGTCCTGCTTCGGCATGGCTTCCACCTGAGCACGGACCTTTTCCGCGTCCGCGATTGCACCCTTGCTCTGCGCCCAGTTGATGATGACATATTCTGACAGCTTGTCGAACTCCGCCTGTGCTGCGGTGCTGTTGAGCCAGTTCGGGTCTTGGGAAGCGTGTTGCTGGATTTGTTCCATCCAGCTCCCGAGCCAGTCGAGCTTTTCGCGGTCGTCCGCAAGGTACTTCTGGAAGCCCTGCGCGAAACCGCCAGCGTTGATGCTAGGCGGGCGGAGAGTGTTCGGGTTGATGCCCTCCGCCGCGAGTTCGTTACGGAGGTTGTTCGCAACGCCGTAGAACCAGTTGAGGCTCTGCTCGTCGCCAGCGTAGCGACCCGCGTTCCAGTCCGCAAGGAGCTTGTCCCACTGGTTCATGAGAGTACGGCGCTTGGTTTCCTTTGCCCTAAGTTCCTGACCGTAAGTGGCGCCCGGACCTGCGAGTCCGCCCTGATTTTCCATCTGTGCCATCTTCGTGATGTTGTTCACGTTCTGCTGGGAGACGCCCACAAAGCCATGCTGCAAGTAGTGGTTCCACTTCTTTCCGTACGGGATGTCGTCCCAGCCCATCAGTGCGCCGAGAAGCGAGCGGTGCGGATCGGTTGCGGGAGCCTGCGGTGCAGTCTCTTCTTCTGCGCCCTTGTCGAACCAGCCAGCAGTCGCGGGATTGAACCCCTGCGGGTCCTGTGTCTGCTGTTCTGCGGGTGCAG
>Ga0326511_10000373_pt1 | contig 38836 bp, 39 predicted proteins | sample 0_2496_0518_D_FD_203701 | JGI IMG/M metagenome (GOLD analysis project Ga0326511, IMG submission 203701) | Bovine rumen microbial communities from UC Davis, California, United States - 0_2496_0518 | ecosystem: Host-associated > Mammals > Digestive system > Stomach > Rumen | place: USA...
TTCTTTACCGCCATACGTGCATTAAGCAGCGACAGTTCCATCTGCAACACCTCGCTTTTCGTTGTCGTAGTCAGGTTTAGCCTGCTCTTGGAAATCTCATAGAGACGTTAACGGTCTTCCACCGTTGCGAGACTCTGCTTATAGTCCGACTGGACGGCAAGTACATTGAAGAACAAAGAAGTCACCCTTATAGTCACATTCTGCATCGCACTTACATAGTCTCGCTCTGCTATCTGGTATTCAACAGGAGCGGTTTTCTTTTCCCATTTCAGGGAATTGAACGAACGCAGACTTTGCGTATAGCTGATGCGAAGAGGCTGAGAGTTATATGTTTTCTCCTTATAGTCAAACTGATCCAGACGATACAGATATGACTGCAAGGATATAGTTCCACCAGTTGCTGCAATCTTCTGGTCAAGTGAGAGAGTCAGGTAATTAGTCATGGTGTTGTTATTCACCTGATTCACTCGTCCTGTCTCAGGATCACGAGCCTCAACGACAGAATGATTGAAGTTGCCCAGCATACCGCCAAGGTTTACCGAAGGCTTCAACTCTGCCTTGAACGAGCGATATTGCCAGTATTTGCTCATAAAGGAGAAACGGGCTATCTGGGCATCAAGAGAATTCTCCTGTGCTATCTTTATCGCATTCGTAAGGGTAAGCGTCTGGGCATTCACAATACTATAGCCCATCAACAATAATATACCTATAATTCCAGTCTTCTTCATTATGAATCGTCCAAATGTATTCAGAGTACAAAGATAATAAATATTTCTGAGATACTATAAGAAATCCATTGCTTTTTTCTTCATATCCCTTGTGGCACGAGATTCTATCTTGGGTTTCTTCTCTATTACCCGTCTTGCCAAGGCTCTTGCTTTCTGCTTGTCTCCGCTTTCCTGATAAAGCATCATGAGCTGATATAGAGGATAAAGCCTGTTAGGCATCACCGAGAACGCCTTGTTATATGCCTGCTCTGCCAAGTCGTAATGCTTCATATCCTTGTAGTTATTGCCCATAAGTACATAGAACATCTCTTCTGTTCTCTGCTGTACACCTTCATATGCCCTTCACCTTGCTGAGGTACTTGAGAATACCGACGGCGTTTCTATTGACGACATGAAGCTCCGTGTAGGTTTCTTCGGTGCAGAGCCTTGGACAGAGGGTATGCGTAAGGAACTTGAGGATAAGCTTCACATCAAGGCTATGGATATCTACGGTCTCACAGAGATGAGCGGCCCTGGTGTTGGTGGTGAGTGTGAATATCAGGACGGTACTCACCTTTGGGAGGATATGTATTACCCAGAGATTATCAATCCTGACACTCTTGAGCCATGTGAACCAGGCGAGTTCGGTGAGCTTGTCTTCACGTCACTCACAAAGGAGGCAATGCCAATCCTTCGCTATCGTACCCGTGACCTTACCCGTCTCATCTACGAGCCATGTAAGTGCGGACGTACTGCTGTTCGTATGGATCGCATCCTCGGCCGTTCTGACGATATGATGATCATCCGTGGCGTGAACGTATTCCCAAGCCAGATTGAGACTTGTCTCACTGAGTTCCCTGCCTTCACACCTCAGTATTTCATCACCGTTGACCGTAAGAACAACGAGGATACATTCGACCTTGACGTTGAGCTTCGTACAGAATACTTCTCTCCAAACCCTTCAAAGCAGATGCCATTCATCAAGCCTCTCTACGACCGCATCGTATCTATGGTAGGCATCAAGCCAAACATCCACATCAAGGAGCCAGGAAGCATTCAGCGCTCAATTGGTAAGGCTAAGCACGTAAACGATAAGAGAGTGTTTAAGAATTAAAAGACAGCCCCCTAGCCACTCACAAAGGAAGACCCCTCCCCAGCCCTCCCCATAAAGGGGAGGGAGTAGATAGTGTGATAAACGCAAATAGGGAAGGGAAAAGGCTATTCTTGTAAAGTTCTTAAATACAATAAATGAACAAAAACAGTTTCACCCCGCTGACAAAGGTAGTAACTACTCCCCTCCCTTTATGGGAGGGGTAAGGGGGTGGGTCTTTATATGTTAAATAGAACTATCGTCACCGAGGCTATGGAGAGCATGGCGCTCGGTGATTTTTCGCAAGCGACCATTCGCGATATTCAGGCGCTGTCAAAGCTCCTTGAGGAGAAAACAGGACAGCAGGTTATTCATCTGGAGATGGGTGTTCCTGGTCTTCAGCCTTCAGAGATTGCCTTGAAGGCTGAACAGGAGGCTTTGGCTAATGGTTGTGCTACCCAATACCCACCTAATGGTGGTATTCCTCGTATCAAGAAGGCTGCTTCTGAGTTCTGCAAGGCTTTCATCGGACTTGATATCGACCCTCTCTGTTGCATCCCTACAACTGGTAGTATGCAGGGCACATTCGCAACATTCCTCGCCATTCGTCACGCTATGGCTGACACTAAGAAGGACACCGTGCTGCTCATTCAGCCGGGCTTCCCTGTGCAGACAACCCAGTGTGATGTAATCGGCTTGAAGCACGTAGGTCTCGATATCCACGGCTATCGTGGTGAGGCTCTTATCAAGAAGCTCGATGAGATAATGTCTGAGGGCAATATCAACAGCATCGTGTATTCTAATCCTAACAATCCGTCTTGGGTTTGCTTCACCGAGGAAGAGCTGAAGGGCATTGGCGAACTGGCTGACAAGCATGACGTCATTGTGCTTGAGGATCTGGCATACTTTGCTATGGACTTCCGTCGCGACCTCTCTCATCCTTATCAGGCTCCTTATCAGGCTACTGTTGGCAAATATACCGATAACTATGTGCTGTGGGTGTCTGGCTCAAAGGCATTCTCCTATGCCGGTCAGCGTATCGGTGTCACCTGCATCAGCAATAAGCTCTATCACAGGGTTTATGAGCCATTGAAGAAGAACTTCGGAGTGGGTGAGTTTGGTAACTTCCTCTGCAACCGACTGATGTACACGCTCTCAAGTGGCACTACTCATAGCGTTCAGCACGCTATGGCTGCTCTTATGGAGGCTGCTTGCAATGGTAGCTATAACTTCCTCGACGATGTTAAGGAGTATGGTCGCAGGGCTAAGTTCATGAAGGATGTACTTCTGGCAAACGGCTTCTATCTTGTATATGACAACGACATGGGGGCTCCTCTTGCCGATGGCTTCTACTTCACCGTTCAGTATCCTGGAATGACCGACCTCGCTCTTACCAAGGAGCTCATGTACTATGGCATCGCGGTTTATCCTCTTGACACTATGGGCTCTACCCAGCAGGGTGTTCGTGTATGCACCTCTTTCTTCAAGAAGGAACAGGAAGAGATGTTCAAGCAGAGAATTGAGGATTTTTCAAAGGCACACCAATGAATCTACTGAACTTTCCCACAGTTCGATGAATTCAATCTGTTGACAGCAAGCTGCTTTTTACTGACAATAATTACCAATCTTCACAATCTTTACAATCTTAAATTTATGAATTTTGGTTCTACATCCCAATATTTATTGGAAAAAGATTGGTAAGATTGGTAATTATTGTCAGTTCAAGCACCAAAGGTGCACATTCAAATTGAATGCCATAAATTCGTCGAACTGACGTGAAATTTATTTTGGCTGGGTTTAAAAGTATATAGTTCCCATAAAATAATAAGGAGGAAAACTTTTATGAATTTACTTGAAAGACTGAATACATCTGACCGCTTTGCCAATGGTATAGGTGCCCAACTCGTGGAAATCCGTGAAGGCTATGCTCGTGCGGAACTCACGGTTGAGGAAAAGCACCTTAATGGGGCAAATGTGTGTCAAGGTGGTGTGATGTACACATTGGCTGATCTTGCCTTTGCAGGAGTATGCAACTGTCATGGCACTCTTACTCTTGGTGTTAATAATAGCATCACCTTCCTGAAATCAGGACAACTTGGTGAGAATATTATTGCTGAGGCGGTAGAAGTCCTTGATCACCATAAGTTGCCTTATTGCGAGATTAAGGTCAGAAACGAGCAAGGTGAACTCCTTGCCGTGATGACAGGTCTTGGCTATCGTCTCAAGAAAGACTTCGAGTTTGATACTTTGATGTAAGAAATCAGAACATAACGTTAAGATTTTCCATCTTAAACATAATAAGCAAAGGGCTGGCTCCTATATCTGGAGTCAGCCCTTTTTCTTTATTCTCTCACATGTGAATGCGTGTGCAGACACATGTGAGAACTGTTCAAAGTTTAGTGAACGACAATATCAATAATCATCATCAAATGACCATGAAAAGCCCTTGGCCGAGGCCTCTCCATCGTCTCCACCTATGGTAGGATTGTTATCGGAGCCTCCTGTTGTTGTACCGCCATTGCCGCTTCCTGAATTGTCAGTTGTGGCTGACCACTCTAGCAAGTTGCTCTTCGTCTTTAATTCGTGAGCATCAATGCTTGGTTGTTCATAACATTTCTTCATGTTCTTTCTTTTTTTAAATACTTTTATTTGATGATATATTTCTTACCATTAACCATGTATGCTCCCTTAGGAAGATTCTGAAGGTTTGTTGTATTCTTACGAACGATCTGTCCCTGCATGTTATACACATTTGTGCTCTGAGTCAGGATGCCGTTCATGAGAAGTACATTCTCAATGCTGCTCTCTTCCATGCCAGTAGCTTCACCTTCATTGAGCTGGTCATCTGGATTGCCGAGTAAGATAGTATCAAGAGTCTTAGCTGAGCTGTATATGCCAGAGAAGTTGATATATGCACGGTAAGGTTTGAGGGCAATTCCTGCATCCTTTGTGCATCTTGACAGGCTTCCACTTGCATTCATGTAATATGAACCCTGAGGTGCTGTTACACCAGTAAGTGTTCCAGTGAATGAATACTCTTCCATACCTCCATAGTTTTCAGAAGCTATTGAGATACCTGTCGTTGTCTTGAAGCCCTTGCCTGATATAACAGGGATACTTGCTGTTGTGGTAGGGATATAAGCATTTGTTGTGATCTTCTCTACAGCCTTTGTAGGAAGGATGAAATATGGATAACCAGCGATGATGTCCTGATTCTCGTGAGCAATGAAGTTTGCTGTAGTCAAGCCTGTTTCCATCTTTGTCTTATCCTGCACATCACGCAACAGGACAACACGTGTCCCCACACCAAATACCTCCTCCATAGCATTCTTATTCATAGAGAATGGCAAGCAGATAGAGTTCCATGTGTTAGCTGCGAATGAACGGTTGAGAGTTACAGCTACAGCTCTATTATCCTTAGTTATAGGATATTCTACATAACCACCTTTTTTAGGACTCTGTACTATTCTTGTTGATGTAGTTGGTTTTGCAACTGTAGTATAATCAACTCCATCATTCAATGTAAGCTCTGCAAGTTCCATATCCTGACGGCCGAGCTCATCAGTTGCATTATTACGATATACGTATGGCTCGAAGTAGTAGCCTGCAAAGCCGATACCTGCCTCTGAACTAAACATATAGTAAGTCTTGCCAGGATATACATTGAAACTATACTTCACATAGCTATCATTGTTGGTGCGGAAACCTGCCCAATCTCTATTATCTACATCATTTTTGTTTGCGGTCTTGCAGAATACGTTTTCTGATACAGCGTTACCGAACTCGTCAGTGATGTAGTATCTCTTTCCACCCTTCTGGAATACATGTACATTGAGTACACCAGGAAGTGTAGGTTCAAACTTCAAGTAGCCACCACGGCATGGAAGAGTCCATGGAGTGAAGTTCTCGATATAATTAGTCATGAACTCACCACCTATAGTATTAAACAGACCTTCGCTTGCTGGATGATAAAGATTACCTGTAGTGCTCTTTGGCATCAAACTCTCGCTTGTTGGAGCAACTGTGTTACGTGAGATTACAGAGAAACCATCTACAGCAATTGAAGAAGCACCAGCAGTTTCATCAAGGTCACTCCATGAATCAGTTACTTCTGTTCCATCATAAGCAGTATAACCATTGTTTCCTGCATTATTCTTCCAACCACCGTAGGTTACAGCCATAGCGTTAGGAGTGAATGCCCAAGTATTACCTAAACCTCCTTCTACTTTACCGCCATTAATACCAGTTACAACGCGCATGCTTGGTTGTGGTTTAACTACGTTCTGTTCATAGCTATACTGAGAATAGAATGAAGATGTCAGGTTGCGGTTTACACCGATACGGTCGATTGATGTTTCTTTGGTGAACTGCAAGATACATGGTGTGCCGTTTACGCCAGTGTAATTGGTTTTCATAAACTTCTTACCATTGACGTTGTCAAAATTGGACATATTTAGCACGCTCTGACCTTGGAGGTCTATACATTCATTCTTGATATAACCTAAGAAGTTGTCAGCATTCTCCAAAGCGATATAGAGGATATCACGCTTGTAGTGGTGCAAGCAGTTTATGTAGTCTGGAAGATTGTTTGTTGTTCCTTCTATTGTTCCATCTGCTGGACGTGTATCATAATTCATATCGTTGCGGAATGTGTTCTCAACGTATGGAATATACATCTTAACGCCATTGTTTACAACCAAATGAATACTTCTGACTCTGCCATTGGCAAGTTCAGCCTTGATTTTTACTGTATTTGCATCAGCCTTGAACTTAAGACCTGCAGCTACAGGTATCACACTTGTTCCATCGTATGTAAGTTCTGAATATGAACTTGTCTGGGTATCATTGCCTGATGTGCCAAGTGCCTTATTATAAGAATAAGTTCTTGTTTCATAAATACCAGAAGTTGTTCTTGTCATAGTCCAATGACTGCTATTCATCTGGCTTGCAACAAAGCGATACTGGTCACAGATGTCGAAATTCCACTGAACCGCCAAACGGTTGTTGTAATTAACAGCACCAGGCTTGCAGACATTCACGGTAATAACATAAGGAGCTGAGCCTTCAAAGCCACCATTACCATTTGATTGCTCTGCATCTGCACCTATATAATACGTGCCAGTTGCATTATCTCCAGTAGGTGCAGTGAAGGTATATACCTTATCCTCTACCAATTTACTCTTACTACCAGTCTTGTTATTACCACTTGTTTGATATGTATATTCTGGTGTTGCACTATAATATTCTCTCCAAACAACATGAGGATTCACGCCACCAAGAGCCTCAGCCTTAAAGGTGTAAGACGCACCTGGAGCCAAAGAAATAGACTTCATTGTAGGAGCAAGAACTGATATTTCTGGCTTAGGACGCGCAACTACATTTACAGTAATAACTTGAGGTGCAGAGCCTTCATATATTTCAGACCCTACACTAGACTCTACACACAACTGCAGTGCATCTGCTCCAATGTAATACGTACCTGTGGTTGTTGGTGCAGTATAAGTCAGTTCATCACCATAGACCAATGTTGTTGGTCTTTGACTTTCAGCACTATACCATGTATTTGTTGTATATCCTGGTTTGTATTGTCTCCAAACAACTGTCGGATTACCCTCACCACCAGAAGCATGTGCCTTAAACACATAGGTCTGACCAGCGACTAATTCCAGAGTATTTGATGTTGGAGCAATGACAGAAATCTCAGGTAAAGACTCTTTAGCAGAATGCCTTACTATCTTTATGCTACGAATTGCAGTCGTATTTTCCCATTCGGCATTACCATTATCATTGTTAGCCCAGTAGCCTGTCAATATGATATTACTGGTGCTGCCATCAACTGAATTTATGTCTTCTTTAGTAATTTTATGATCTAAACTATATGCGCTCGTTAAACTAGAAGAGTTTCTATAAGTCAGATTTGTTCTATTCAATAGTTTATAACTTACAATCCCATTCGTTGTTGTCTGCTTAACAGTATAAAAGCCTATGTCACCACGATTTATACAACGGACAATCTCCACCAAGAGATGGTCTCCTGCTTGGATTTTTCCGTTTGCAAACAGGAACGTCAAACGCTCTTTATCGACAGCGCATCCCATAGAAATGGCATTTTTGCCATTCGATGTAACGATATTCGCATCATTATCACCTCTCAGCCCAGCCGTCCAAGAGAACTGGCCATTAGAGACATACTTAGTGCCCGCAGTATTGGTCACAACCGCCGTCAAATCCTCGATATCCATCAGGACTTGTCCCCACGAACTTCCTGCCCCTATGCCAAGCATCAGAAGCATGATTAATAGAATTTTGTGTTTTAATTTACTCATAATTTTATGTGTTTTTAATTTGGTTTTGGTCAATTGTGTATTGCCTTTTAGAGATATTATCTAAAATATCAATTACGTTAATGATTTGTTTGATGATTATTTTATGAAACAATTGCAAGAATAATTCTTGGTGCAAAATTACAAAAAACTTTTCAAACTCGCAAATTTTCCGCCATATTTTTTGCGAAAAAAATTACACTTTAATGCAATCAATTGCACAACACTTCTACACCCAAACACAATCCCCCACCCTTCGGCAAGCACAAATACATCCACGAATCACAAACAAAAAGGTTTTATTCAAGTTCTAACTTGCTTACTTTAACGTCAATTCGACGAATTTCTAATCTTCAACGTGAATGTGCACCTTTCAGTTTTTGGTGGAGTGTAATATCCGTAGATACTCCATCGTTCCTCCAAAAATCAACATCGAAATTTGGAGGTGTGAGAAATTGTTTGTATCTTTGCAACCAACAATTCAAAGAAAGGCTACACTATGGCAAAATATCTTGACCCAAAGGCAGACCTAACCTTCAAAAAGGTATTTGGCGAGCAGAAAGATCTGCTCCAGAGTTTTCTCAATGCCGTACTTCCATTGAAAGAAGGCACAGAGATAGAGTCTCTGGAATATCTCTCCCCTGAAATGGTGCCAGAGAACCCTGCAAAGAAATACTCTATTGTGGATGTTCGTTGTACGGACAATCACAACCGCCAGTTTATTGTTGAGATGCAGATGTACTGGACGGAGGATTTCCTTCAGCGTGCACTCTTCAATACATCAAAAGCGTATGTCCGTCCACTTGAAAAAGGGGATGGATATGACGAATTGCGTCAGGTTTATTGTGTCAGCATCATCAATGATATTGCCTTCCCTAATCTGAAAGACGAGTTTTATCATCGTTATATACCTGCGAATATTGATCATCCGGAGAACACAATAAAAGGTTTTGAGACTATATTCCTTGAATTGCCTAAATTCCGTCCATCGAGCGTAAGCGACAAGAAGATGATGGTGCTCTGGCTTCGTTTCCTTACCGAGATCAATGAGCAGACAAAGGAGATTCCTGCGGAGATGTTAGAGAATGAGTTTCTCTGCAAGGCTGTGGGTATCGTAGAGCAATCAGCATATACAGATGCCCAGCGTATGGCATACGACAAATTCTGGGACGAGATTGTCAGCGAAAGGACTCTTATGAAGGGTTATTTCCGTCAGGGACATGCAGAAGGACGTGCAGAAGGGCGTGCAGAAGGTCGTGCTGAAGGACATGCAGAAGGTCGTGCAGAAGGTCTTGTCAAAGGCGAGAAGAAAGGCCGTGCGGAAGGTCGTGCTGAGGGTGACAAAGCACGTCAGATTTCCACAGCAACATCCTTGAAACAAATGGGCATCCTATCTATTAGCCAGATTTCGGAAGCCACAGGATTAAGCGAGGATGAAATTCGCAAATTATAGTTCTATCACTTTGCAGTCTTTTCAGTTTTGGGTGGATATTAATGTGATGATCCCTTGTTTTCCCTTCGCTATGCTTAGGGGGTAAACTCAGTGTGCCTTCGCTTCCTGTTCGCTATAGAAGCGAAGCTTCACTGAGTTTACCCCCTTGGCACTACGGATGATGAGCGAGACATCAACTTCTCTTTTTTAACTTTAGAAAAAATGTTTATCGATGTTCCTGTTATGTTTCTCTATGTTGAGCCTTTAGGCGACTATTAAAGTCGTCGTTTTGCTCCTCAACATCTACAAACATTTATAAACATGAAAAAGACCGGTCAGTTCGTGTAGTTCGTGGTTCTTAGAAAAAAAGAATTAATGTCATAATTAATGTCTCAATTATTGTCATAATTAATGTCTGCCGAAGGCTTGATAAACGGCAATAGTTTATGTTTTTTGCTTGTGCCTACACTAATTAAGACGTCAATTGGGACGTTAATTAAGACATTAATTGCCTTACGGCTATGCGAGAAAAACACGATGAATTTTATATTAACCACGAACCACTCGAACTAAACGGACATTTACTACAAGTTAACAGTCAAGGCGTAAGCCAACAGTCCGGTCAGTCCGTGTAGTCCGTGGTTCTAAGAAAAAGACTTAATGTTTTAATCAACAAAAATGTTGATTGATGTTCATTTATGTTTCTCTATGTTGAGCCTTTAGGCGACTATTAAAGTCGTCGCTTTGCTCCTCAACATCTACAAACATTTATAAACATGAAAAATAATTGTTTTCTCATATTTTAACGTCAGTTCGACGAATTTGTTAGTCGCTTGATTGATGAGCCCCGAAGAGGGCGTCACCTAAAAGGGCAGTCTATAAGGATATTTTGATTGGTGAGCGCTGTAAGTGCGACATCTAAAAACTGGATGATATAATAGGTGTCGGACTTCTTCGCATAGGCTCAGGCGAGCAAGCTCGGAGTCCAGCCCTCACAAACCAACACCATTCAATATAACAGCCCTCACGGACTGCCCTTTTAGGTGTCGCCCACTTCGGGGCTCGCACATCACAACCCCTTTATTTTTCTGAATACCAAATATTTGAAATTCGTCGAACTCACGTTAATTACCATTATTCCACGTTTTTTTTGCCATTAGATTCATCCTGCTTCTTCCAGACTTACAGATAAGTCTCCCGTTCAATGTCTTGGGATGTCAATGTGAAGAAAGAGCGAAAGCGTGCAAAAAAACTTCTATAAAAAGTTAGAAAAGTTTAATAAACGGATTGTATTTGAAATAGCGGCTACAAATACCCAACAATACACGTTATTGGATAGATAACTTAATGTATTCACGATAACATAGAACAATGGATCACTTAACATTGACAAAAACTAATTTCTTTAAAATGATTGGGGGCGAGGCGGAAATCAATCCGCAGAAAGCCTATCAGGAATTTATTATGCAGGTCATCGAACTATGCAAACAGACGGATGAAGGATACAGGGCAGTAGCACTGACCTATGCTGAAACAGAACTCAATTTTGTGAGTGGTGTACCACCTGACATAGAACTCTGCGCAAAGAAGGCACTTGCATTTGTACAGAAGATGCTCAGGCTGACAACAGAGGGAAGGGAAATAACATTTGTAAAGGAAAATGCCCTTACGTCACCTGTCATGCAGTGGACAGGAAAGAAAGCCGACTTTGTAGAATTGGTCTATGGACTCCAGACAATGGGTGTTATAAATGATGGGAACATCAGCGTTCGTGACCTGCTTGAAATCCTTAACCGGATATTCGGGGACTTACTTCCGTTTGAGCAATGCTACGGAACCTATCAGGCCATCAAAAGAAGGAAACTGACGGCACGGGCCGCATTTCTCGAATCCATGATGCATGGACTGCATAACCGAATGGCGGAAGATGACAAAAGGGAAAGAGAAAGGCGTTAGCTAACCAACATCAGGTTAAGTATGCAAGAGAAATCGGAAGAACCAACAAGATTTTGTTGAGTCCTTCCGATTTCTATTTGTCACCCCTTCTGTTGCAACAAATGTTGCAAAGCGGGATCGTTCTTGATGCGCTCCAGCTCATCACGTACAATCTGCTTGACCTCATCCTTGATACGGTTGTAGTTATCGCGGATGGTCTGCTCCATGACGTCATTTCCGTTTGCATCCGTGAAGTCCGCAATGACGGGAATGGGCTGGTAGAGTTTCATCTCTGCATCCACCTTTGCGGAGTCAACCACAATCTCAGCATGGAAGATCTTCTGCTCTATACGCTCATTGAAGTTGTCGGACACAGATCCGACGAACATTCCCTGCGTAAGCCCCGAAATCTTGCTTGGCGGGATAAGACTGTCCATCTGCGTGTTGATGGATGTGGAAACATCCTGTCGGTTTATGGAAATCGACTGGCGTTTCTGGAGCACCTTACCGAAACGCTCACTGAGCTGCTTGGCAGTCTCACCTACGACCTGACCGCTAAATATGTTTCCTACGGTATTCATAACAACCTTCGCTTCCTTATCACCATAGTCACGTACAAGCTGGCTAAAGTCCTGAAAACCAAGACAGACGGCAACCTTGTTACTTCGGGCGGTGGCAATGAGGTTATCTAGCCCCTTGAAATAGATGGTGGGTAGCTCGTCAATAATGACTGATGACTTCAGTTTTCCCTTCTTGTTAATCAGTTTGACGATACGGCTGTTATACAGACCGAGAGCTGCGCCATAGATGTTCTGTCTGTCGGGATTGTTACCGACACAGAGGATTTTCGGCTCATCAGGATTATTGATGTCAAGCGTAAACTCACTGTCGCTCATCACCCAGTAGAGCTGTGGTGAAATCATTCGTGACAATGGAATCTTGGCACTGGCTATCTGGCCCTGTAACTGCTCGGCTGCCCCTCCAAGCCATGCGTCCATGAATGGTGAAAGGTAGTTCTCCAGTTCTGGATATGATGTAAGAACAGGAAAAAGATCCTCATATCTGCGGTTAAGCAACTCTATGGCATGAGGAAAGGTGCAGAATCGTCCTCCCTGATAGAGGCGCAGGAACCATATTACTGCCGCAAAGAGGATGATAGGCGACTCCACGAAGAAGTCACCCTGCTTCTGTACCCATGTCCGGTTGAGGTTGAGCATGATTGTGTATGCACTTTCGTAGGCATCGGCAATATCGGTCATGAAATCCGGATGAATGGGGTTGCACCTATGGCTTCGCCGCGGATCGTCAAAGTTGATGACATAGAATTTCGGTTTGACCTTGTAGCCGTCGGAATGCGTCAGCAGATGGTTGAAGGCTATGGTGGAAAGGTCAGGGTATTTGTAATCATAGCAGTAAAGCGAATATCCCTTCTCAATCTGCTGCTTGATGAAGTTGTTCACGACTGCATACGACTTACCGCTGCCTGGCGTACCGAGTACGATTGTGGCACGGAAGGGGTTGACCACGTTGATCCATCCGTCATGCCATTTCTTCCTATAGTAGAAACGGCTCGGCAGGTTCACGGAATACTCATTCTCCATCAGGCAGGTCTCCTGCATGAAACTCTCGTTCTCGTTGTTGAAGACATCCTCCATCAGGTTGTACTTCAGCAGACGGCTCATCCACAGGCCAGCCATCATCAGACAGACATATCCGACGGCGATAGTGAGGATGTAGAGTGCTGTTACGACATCGGCATGGATGGGTAGCAGCAGCATACACCAGTTGATGATGAAGTAGAAAACGATACCATTGGCGAAGATTGCCCATATCCTCGGCCAGGTGATCTTCTCATTGATAACTCCCTTCGTGCCGAGACATGACAGGGCAAGCAGGAGTACAGCAAACAGCTTGGTGTAGAGTATGGAATGAAACAATCCTGCCTCGCGGTTGAAGTTAAGCAGAATCCTGTCGACTACGCCGATATTGAAGCCATGCGCCTCTACGCAGGCATAGCAATACCAGTACACGTTCATCACCACGAGGATGATGCTTACGGCACGGAGAAAGTCCATGATTTTCGCCAGTGCCCTCAAATCGTCTTCCTGTTGCATAGTAAAATGGAATTAGAATTAGAATTAGAAATGTAATTGAAGTGCATTTGAATTATTATAATAGATTATAGCTTCGGAGCACGATGCCTTTTCTTCTTTCCCTGCATCCTCCTTCTGAACTCTTCTTCGGCAGGATCAACCACAGGATCGTCAGATATGAAAGACCCGAAACCGTCGAAGTCGGAACGGGAGTGTTCATAGTCAGAGGATGCAGTGAACCGAGTTTCCCATAGGTCGGCACCATTGAGAGAGTCACCACTATAGACTTGCCCCGCATTCACTACCTGCTGCGTAGCTTCATGGTTATGAGAACTGTTGCAGAAGTGTTGTTCCAGTGCATTGGCGGAAAGTTCCCTGCACATCCTAGAACCATTCAGCACATTGCGGCTGTCGTGATCAATGAATGTAGCTCCGTAGATGCTGCCAGAGTCCGTATAGCGGAAAACGACATCCATGCCCAGGTGTCGCAACCGTTCCCTGAAATCCCTTTCACCGGTACTTGCAGAAAGTATGGGAAGTATCCTTTCTTTCAGCGAAGCTGCTATGCCACCCTGGGCAATCTGCTTCTTGGACCATGCGAAGCATTTCCGAACCGCCTCATAGCCGACAGAGGTTCCAATATTTGAGGCCTTGAATGGATTGCCCACCTTATTTCCGTTGTCATCGGTGGCTGAATACACCAACCCGTGATACTCACGGTTTCGTGCAATTCCCCTCGTTTCCTCCACATCTATATTATATAAGGAAAGGACGGCACGCAGTTCGCCCAATGTTTGGTAGTGGTAGCCGCGAACGACAGCCTTGACTGTATTGGCAACCTGCTTCTTCACGTCACCCTCGCTAGCATTAACCTTTCGGAGAGGAATCTCGGAAACCGCCTTACCATGTTCTGCCGTGTGAAGGTTATACTTCTTCTCCAGTTCCCTCGTAGCCTTCTTGCTACGATAGAAATTGTTGCTAGAACTGATTGCTTTCCCGTCCTCCTTGATCCTGATGGAGACGATGTGCATGTGGTGGCGGTCAATGTCCTCATGCTTATATACCATGTAAGGCTGTCCGCCAAAGCCTATCTTCTCCATATATTCACGGGCGATATTCTCCATGTCCGTATCCGTAAGCCTGTCATCCGGATGAGGATTGAGGGATATGTGTACTATGGGATTCTCCGTACGGCATCTGTCCGGGATGAAGCGCATGAAGTCCTCCTGTGTCATGTGGATGTTCACCATGCCAGAGCCATCGTCGAAGATACGGTTGGTGGCAAGCAGTTTCCCCTCGCCCTTGTTGATCTTATTGCCGTTGTAGGCCAAGACCCCGAACAATGAATTTCCCAGACTTATCTTTGCGACCATTTATCCCTGTATTCATTTGTGAGTTCCAGAATCTTCATTGCAATCTTCACGAGTTGCTGCATATACTTCTCCAGCTTGTAGGTTAGAGCCATCGCCCTGCGTTCCGAGAAATGGCTCTTCAGTTCCTTCAGAGTCTGGTTGTAGTTGTTGCCTACCATGCGGAACTGCGCGTGAAAGTCACTCAGTTTCGTGTAGTATTCGTGCAGTCCCTTGTCGAAAGTGACTACATGGAACGTCTCACCGAAGAACTGCGCCTTGATAAAGGCGGACTTGCTTGTCATGCCGGAGTGGTCATACATTTTAAGGAAACGCATATGTTCCTGACTGGTAAAGTTTACAGAATAGCGGTTTACCGCTGGATCCGGCTTGGGATTTCTCCCGCCCTTATTCAGTATTTTGTTCATTTCAAAAAATCTTTTTTGTTTGACATTATAGTTATCACTTACTGCTTACATCCTTGTATGGGGTATATTTCAAATGTTGAAAGGAACAGGCATGACGACTTCGGAGGCAAGTCCTAAGCCCTCGGCAGGGCAAGGTGTTTTCTGCAGCAAACATAGTTTCGTGCAGCAGAAAACATACCTTGCTATGTTCTCTGGAACATTAACATCCGCCAAAAGAGCGGACATACTCTGACTAGTCTAAAAAGACAGGTCAGATGTATTATTCCCTATACCGCAGTATGCGGTTAGATGTTCTTCTTTCCTGTGAGAAGAAGGATAATCTTCCCACATGGCGAAGAGACCTGAACTTTTCCATCAGGAAGCCATACAGGCTTATGAAATGTAGTTCATCAACTCATTTCTTCTGAATCCGGCTGCAAAATTACAGAGATTTCATGAGTCTGGACATAGGCTACCGAAGACTAATGCCGCCACATCAAAGCCATGTATCGTCATGGGGGCTGAATACTTGTCCGTATAGAAAAAACACTGTTTCTTTGCACATGGAAATAGTTCCATAATCATCAAAACAATCATTTATGAATGTAAGTTTAAAGTTCCCCAATCGCATACGCAACCAGACATGCAGACTGCTATCCATATATAAATGTAGGTGTTCACCGGAATGTTTGCATAGCTATATAAGTACGTAGCTATATAGCTGGATAGACATTCGAACATTCAAGCGAGTAACAGATTACCTGAACTGGCAGGCACAAAGCCGAAAGTCTGTATAGGTATATGAATGTAACTGCAATCATTCAAACGGACATATCAACAGACACATAGAAAAATATGGAGTTAAAGACATGAGTAAGGAAAAGACCAATGAACTATATGTAGCAATAGCTACACAGAAAGGGGGCATCGGCAAGTCAACCATCACAATGCTGCTTGCCAACTACTTCCACAACCTCTGTGACAAGAATGTTGGTGTCATTGACTGTGACGATCCACAGCATAGCATCTGCGATGCCAGGGAACGTGAGTTACTGCTTATCAGGAACAATGAACCACACATGGAGGCCGCAAAGGATGTTTTCCGTAAGACAGGAAAACGTATATTTCCGGTTGTTGCCACCAATCCCGTTGACGCCATCGAGCAGGCAGAGATATTGATCGAGGACGGAAATATAGACATTGTAATGTTTGACCTGCCTGGCACTATCCGAAGTAAGGGAGTCCTGAGCACGTTGGCAAGGATGGACTACATTTTCGTCCCAATCAGTGCAGACAGGCTTGTATTGGAGAGTGCTCTCCAGTTCGTAGCCAACTTCAAGGACAACCTTATGACCACAGGCAAGGCGGCAACCAGGGAGATATACCTATTCTGGACTATGGTTGACGGACGCGAGAAAAATAGTCTCTACAACCTCTATGACGAAGTTATTGGTGACCTCGGTTTCTCCGTTCTGAGAACCCGCATTCCAGATAGCAAGCGTTTTCGCCGTGACTTCTCTGAGCCGGATAAAGCAGTTTTCCGTTCCACCATCTTTCTGCCGGATTCCCAGCTTCTGAAGGGAAGCCGTATCAGGGAATTGGCAGACGAGATACTTTCCATCATTGACAAGTAAGGAGCTATGAGCAAAAAGAACAAGACAGACTTCATTGATGAAGACGAATTCCTGTCAACCGTCACTATGAACAAGAAAGGAGGCTGTGTCAGGATGGGAAAACCTCCTCATGGAAACGAGGAACCCTCTCGTAATGAGGATATGCAGGAAGAAAGCATCACCTCAGGACAAACCGGGCATGAAACGCAGTCCCATCCTACGCAAGGCAGGGAAGAGGCAGACAATAAAAGGACAGAACGCCAGCGCGGGCATAACGGGACACTTGCCAGACTGAAGACATCCAGGGAGAACGTACAACGTATGTCTGCGTATATCAGCATTGACAATCATAGGCGATTCTCTGTTGCCGCAGGAGTCTATAAGACAACTATCGGCCAGATGGTTGATGCCATTCTTGACGACTGGTGGGAGGAGCACCGTGACGAGGTCAAGGACTTGTATTATCAAGATCGGAAAGTTTTTGAAGACACCTAGTACAACATTGGGACAAGATGAACACAGTGATAGTCATATTGTTGATATGGTTGATCGTATTTCTGCATTTTGTATGGCTCGACATCAAGCCATGGGAATTGATGCGAGACCGAAAAATACAGAAACAGCCACAAGTCAGATCACCAGAAACGGAAATAGGGAAGGGATCGGATTTCATAGGGAGAAGTCATGTTAAGATCATAGTCAATGAGACAAATGCCGCCAATATTGCGCCAAAAGCACCACGCACAGAAGAAGGCGAGGATGTTGACGCGAAAGACGTTACCTTTGCACCGTCAAAGCGGGAAAAAACGCTCAGGCAGATGACTCCCGAAGAGGAAGAAGAGGCATTCAGGAACTTCACTTACTCTAAGGAAGAACAGATTGACGAGGACGAGTATCCAGCCGATGGCTATGCTGAAGGACTCACTAGTGAGGAAATGGAAAGAGCCGTATCCGTAGCCAACGGAACCAAAGCCACAAGGGAAGAAGAACGAAAGGCATGTCAGGTTCTCCGGGAAATGGATGGCACGGAACTCCTTGACCTGCTCACAAGGAACAATCAGGCATTCAGGTCCAGGGTACGTGACTTGCTTGACAGATGCGAGATGATGGAAGCAGACGCAAAGGATGAAAGTCCGTCATCAACCGTAAAGGGACACGAGTCCATCATGACAGAGAAATCCACGGACATAGACATCCGTGACTATATTTAACCATCTTAAATCATTAACAATTTAAAACTGTTTTCTTATGACAAAGAACAACAAGAGAACCGGAATTATCGCAGCACTCGTAATTGCTGCAAGTGTCAACGCAATGGCCCAGGGCAACGGACTGGCAGGCATCAATGAAGCCACCTCGATGGTCAGTTCATACTTTGACCCTGCCACCAAGCTGGTGTATGCCATCGGTGCAGTCGTGGGACTCATCGGAGGCGTGAAGGTATATGGCAAGTTCTCCAGTGGCGATCCCGATACCTCGAAGACCGCAGCCTCATGGTTCGGTGCCTGCATCTTCCTGATAGTGGCAGCTACCATCCTCCGCTCATTCTTCCTCTAAACATGCATCAATGTACAGGAGAAAATGACGATGACCGTGTACAACATCAACAAGGGTATAGGTCAGTCAGTCGAGTTTAAGGGACTTAAGGCGCAGTACCTCTTCATCTTCGCAGGTGGACTGCTCGCCGTCTTCGTCCTGTTCGTCATCCTCTATCTTGCTGGAGTAAACCAGTGGGTGTGCATCGGTACGGGTGTCGTGTCTGCCTCACTGCTTGTGTGGCAGACCTTCGCCCTCAACCGACGCTTCGGGGAGTACGGATTGATGAAGCTGATGGCGAAGGGTAACAGGCCGAGATTCCTCATTAACCGAAAGAAACCTTACCAGACAATCAACAACCGAGTGAACAGCGAGAGCAGAGCCGAACTTGTTCAGGCTTTGCCGAGTCATGAACGAGGAAGAACAAAGTTCAACAAGCTAAACAATAGACTGAATGAGAAATATCCTGAAGGCAACGACCATTGAGAACAAGCTGCCCCTGCTGGCCGTTGAGAACGGGTGCATAGTCTCCAAGGATGCCGACATCACCGTCTGCTACGAGGTGACGCTGCCAGAACTTTACACCGTGACCTCAACGGAATATGAAGCCATTCACGGCTGTTGGTGCAAGGCCACCAAGGTATTGCCCGACTACAGCATCTTGCATAAGCAAGACTGGTTCATCCGTGAGACGTATGAGCCGGAACTGCACAAGGACGGCATGAGCTTCCTCTCGCGCAGTTTTGAACGGCATTTCAACGAACGTCCGTTCCTGAAGCATACGTGCTATCTCTACCTGACGAAGACCACCAGGGAGCGTAACCGCATGCAGAGCAATTTCTCCACCCTCTGCCGCGGTCACATCATTCCAAGGGAAGTGAACAGGGACACGGCACGTAAGTTCATGGAAGCCGTCGATCAGTTCGAGCACATCATGAACGACTCCGGTTTCGTCTCGCTCCGCAGGCTGTCAGACGAAGAAATCGTCGGCACCCCTTCGAAAGCCGGCATTATAGAGCGCTACCTCTCGCTCCAGCCGGAGGGTGACAAGTCCCTGCAGGACATTGACCTCGACCCGGCAGAGATGCGCGTGGGCGATAACCGCCTGTGCCTATTCACGCTCTCCAGCGTAGGCGACTTGCCCGCAAAGGTCGGGACGGACGTGCGTCATGAACGACTTAGCACAGACAGGAGCGACTGCCGCCTCTCATTCGCCAGTCCCGTTGGACTGCTGCTAAGTTGCAACCACCTCTACAACCAGTATGTGATTCTCGACAATAGCGAGGACAATCTGCAGCGCTTTGAGAAATCATCAAGGAACATGCAGTCGCTCAGCCGCTACTCCCGAAGCAATGCCATCAACAGCGAGTGGATTGAGGAATATCTGAACGAGGCACGCTCCAACGGTCTCATAAGCGTCCGTGCGCACTACAATGTAATTGCGTGGAGTGAGGACGGCGAAGAACTGAAGCGTGCAAGGAACGACATCGGCAGTCAGCTGGCATCAATGGAGTGCATCCCGCGTCACAACACCATCGATTGTCCGGCACTCTACTGGGCAGGCATCCCCGGCAATCAGGCAGACTTCCCGGCCGAGGAAAGCTTCTACACCTTTATCGAGCAGGCGGTGTGCCTTTTCACGGAGGAGACGAACTACCGCAGTTCACTCTCTCCGTTCGGTATAAAGATGGTGGACAGGCTGACGGGGAAGCCCCTGCACATCGACATCTCCGACCTACCTATGAAGAAGGGCATCATCACCAACCGCAACAAATTCGTTCTCGGACCTTCGGGAAGCGGTAAGAGCTTCTTCATGAACCACCTCGTCAGACAGTACTATGAGCAGGGTGCACATATCGTACTGGTGGATACGGGGCATTCCTATTCTGGACTGTGCGCCATGATCAACCGCAAGACGCACGGGCTGGACGGCATCTACTACACATATTCGGATGAGAAGCCCATCTCGTTCAATCCGTTCTATGTGGACGATATGGTGTTCAGCGTGGAAAAGAAGGACAGCATCAAGACACTGCTGCTGACGCTCTGGAAGAGCGACAATGAGAAGGTGACGAAGACGGAATCAGGCGAGCTGGGCAGTGCGCTGAACGCCTACATAGAACTGATACAAAAGGACAGGGATATTGTGCCGTGCTTCGACACCTTCTATGAGTATGTGCGCGACGTGTACCGTCAGCAGATGGCAGAGCGTGACATCAAGGTGGAGCGCGACGACTTCAACATCGACAACTTCCTGACGACGCTGCGCCAGTACTACAAGGGCGGTCGCTATGACTTCCTGCTGAACTCGAAGGAGAACATCGACCTTCTGGGCAAGCGCTTCGTGGTCTTCGACGTGGATACCGTGAAGGACAACAAGGAACTTTTCCCTGTGGTGACCATCATCATCATGGAAGCCTTCATCAATAAGATGCGCCGTCTGAAGGGCATCCGCAAAGTCCTCATTGTGGAGGAAGCGTGGAAGGCACTGGCATCCGAGAACATGGCGGAGTACATGCTCTATCTCTACAAGACCGTAAGAAAGTATTTCGGCGAGGCCGTCGTCGTGACGCAGGAGGTGGACGACATAATATCTTCTCCAATCGTGAAGGAGTCCATAATCAACAACTCCGACTGCAAGATACTGCTCGACCAACGTAAGTACATGAACAAGTTCGACCAGATACAGGCATTGCTCGGTCTGACCGACAAGGAAAAGTCGCAGATACTGAGCATCAACATGGCAAACGATCCGTCGCGGCTCTACAAGGAAGTGTGGATCGGACTTGGTGGTACGCAGTCGGCAGTCTATGCCACGGAGGTAAGCCCTGAGGAATACCTCGCCTATACGACGGAAGAGACGGAGAAGATGGAGGTATGCCAGCTGGCGGAACAACTTGGCGGCGACACGGAGCTTGCCATCAGGCGACTGGCAGACGAAAGAAGGAAGAAGTAAGGTAAACGGTGTAAAAAGGCACCAAGTATTAACCATTAAAACAAAAAACAGAATGAGAAAGAAAGCATTAGTGATTATCGGCCTGTGCCTGACGCTGTGCGTCGGCGAGGCATGTGCGCAATTGGCTGTTGTTGATCCCACCAACCTTGCGCAGGGTATCGTGAACTCCACCCGTGAGATCGTACAGACCTCCACCACGGCTACGAATATGATCAATAATTGTGCGCCCGTCAAGGTGATTTGGTAAATATAGCTTTGGCAAGCTATTGGGTCTGAGTTCCTATAACCCATCATCACCCTACTTATCCATAGACGAAAGAATATGGGGAGTGTAGCATGTAGGGAAAAGTCGTGAGTTATCTTAGCTATCAAGGTACGACTGAACGGAAGATGAAAGAGAATGGTATGAGGATAAAATCTGCATTGATTGAATGATAGTCCAAGCGGTACACCATCAGACTATAGCGTTATGATAGCAATACCCGCTATATCATAGTAGCTGTTTTATGGAAGTTTTATAGAGCAGTCAGGAATGTACTATGACGCAACTGCAATAAGCAGCAAAGGACGAAAGTCATATCCGACAACCTATCTAAGCCAAGTTATCAATTCACAAACGGGGATTGCCTAAATCGGAATGCCCATGAGGCTATGAGGTGCAGACCTCTGAATATCCGACACGGCAACGGAGTCTCCATAGTAGTCCGAGCAAGGGAAAGCCTTGTACATGGCGAAGGGAGACAGCCAGTAATTTTAATACGATTAACGGAATTTGTGCGAGACAAAATGAGAAATCCAGAAAAAGTATTGAACAGTCTATCGGTGCATAGCCGAGAACAAGAGTATAAGTATGAGAGAATATACCGCATCCTCTTCAACCCTGAGATGTACTATGTCGCATATCAGAGAATAGGCTCAAAGCCTGGTAATATGACATCAGGCTCCGATAATGAGACCATTGACGGAATGAGCCTTAAGCGTATTGAGGATATGATTGGCAGACTGAGGGACGAAAGCTATCAGCCGATGCCGTCACAAAGGGTGTATATCCCTAAGAAAAACGGGAAACTCCGCCCTTTGGGCATTCCTGCCATCAATGACAAACTGGTGCAAGAGGTAGTAAGAATGATATTGGAAGCCATCTATGAGCCGCAATTCAGCAATATGTCTCATGGTTTCCGTCCGTCAAGAAGCTGCCATACGGCACTCGCAAGCATTGAAAAGACTTTCTGCGGTATAAAATGGTTCATTGAAGGTGACATCAAAGGCTTCTTTGACAACATCAGTCATGAAGTGATGATTGGCATCTTGAACGAACGGATTGGCGATGAAAGGTTTATCCGACTCATCCGCAAATTCCTACGCGCAGGGTATCTGGAGGACTGGAAATTCCATCACACCTATAGCGGAACTCCGCAAGGTGGCATAATAAGTCCCATCTTAGCCAACATATACTTGGATAAGCTGGACAAATATGTTGAGGAATACATCCAGTCATTTGACAAAGGCATGGGCAGGAAAATGAGCGAAATGTATAAATCTCTGCAATACAAAAGGAAATGGGCTATGTATAAGTTGAAAGAATGTAGGGAAAAAGGCGCAAAAAGGAAACCATTGGTGAACAACCTGAAAACCCACATTAAGGCAATGGCTTTAGTCTCGTGTGGTGACGAAATGGATGCAGGCTACAAGCGTCTCAAATATGTGAGATATGCGGATGATTTCCTGATGGGAGTTATTGGCAGCAAGAAAGATGCCGAGACTATCAAGGAAGATATTAAGAAGTATCTTACTAATAGGCTTTCATTGGAAATGTCCGATGAGAAAACACTCATCACCCATTCGGGTGACAGAGCTAAGTTTCTCGGTTATGAGGTCTGCGTCCAGCGTTCCAGCTCAATGAGGCGAAGTAAGGATGGCAGTCTGAGACGAGCCTTTAACAAGCGTGTACGGCTGATGCTGCCCAAGGACCTGATAAAGAAGAAACTCCTGAGCTACAATGCTGTCGAAATCAAGACGCATAACGGCAAGGAGTTTTGGAAAAGCAAGTCAAGGGGTGGCCTGACAGCACTTGACGACCTTGAAATATTGAAAAGATACAATATGGAAATAAGAGGTCTGTACAACTATTATTCCTTAGCTCACAACTGCTGTGAAATGGCTCAGTTCGGTTATATAATGAAGTATGGCATGTACAAGACTTATGCCCACAAATACAGGACGAAGAGTAAAGCCATACATCGGAAATATGACAAGGACGGAGTGTTTACGCTGACAATACAGCTAAAGAATGGCAAGTCCAAGGACTACACATTCTACCAAGGGGGGTACAAAAGGCAGAGCGCAATCGAACTGGCAAAAATAGATTATGCTCCAAGTCTGATGGTATTCAAGACTACGACAAGCCTGATTGACAGGCTAAAGGCTGGGAAATGTGAAATCTGTGGTGCAACAGAGAATCTGGTTATGCACCATGTGCGAAAGTTAGGAGAACTCAAGGGCAAAAGCACCTGGGAGAAACTGATGGTCGCAAGGAACCGCAAGACCATAGCTATATGTAGCAAGTGCCACAAACAAATACATCTTGGAAATGGATAGACTGACATTATTGGTGGAAAGCCGGATACGCGGAGACGTGTACGTCCGGTTTGGGGGCGAGCATTTGAAAACCTGCCGTAGCAATACGGAAAGGCGTCGGATGCTTAGCCTACTCCAGGAGACGGTGAAGATCTACGAACAGGGCAAGAAGTACTATGATGCCCTGAAGTCCGTGAACAACCTCGTGAAGGATGCCCGCAAGGTACAGCAGACCATCGTCATGGTCGGCGAGATCACCGACATCTACGTGAACTCCTTCCAGAAGATGATGCATGACGAGAACTTCACCGTTGACGAGCTGTCTGCCATCGCCTTCGGCTACACCAAGCTGCTGGAGGAGAGCAACGGAGTGCTCACGGAACTGAAGAACGTGGTCAACATCACCACATTGTCGATGACCGACAAGGAGCGCATGGACGTTGTGGACAAGTGCTACAATGACATGAGGCACTACCGCAATCTCGTTTCGTACTACACGAACAAGAACATCAGTGTCTCGTACCTCCGTGCCAGGAAGAAGAGTGACCTCGACCGTGTCTTCGGACTCTACGGTACGGACGGACAGCGTTACTGGTAAGCATGGCAGACTAACTGAAGGATACAGGAAATGATGAATCTGTTATTAGCCATCGACTACGGAAACCTGCATACGCTGCTGCGCAGCCTCTATGACGAGATGATGCCGCTGTGTTCAGGCATGGCCGGCGTGGCGAGGGCGATAGCCGGATTGGGGGCGCTCTTCTACATAGCCTACCGTGTCTGGCAGTCCCTCGCCCGTGCGGAAGCCATCGACGTATTTCCGTTGCTTCGTCCCTTCGCCATCGGCCTTTGCATTCTGATGTTCCCCACGGTGGTACTTGGCACACTCAATGCCGTGATGACCCCCATCGTGCAGGGCGTCACGACGATGCTGGACGGTGAGAAGCTTGACATGCAGAAGTACCGTGAACAGAAGGACAAGCTGGAGTATGAGGCCATGAAGCGTAACCCCGAGACGGCCTACCTCGTCAGCAACGAGGACTTTGACAAGGAACTGGACGAACTCGGCTGGTCACCCTCCGACCTCGTGACGATGACAGGGATGTACGTTGAGCGGGGAATGTACAGCCTGAAGAAAGGAATCCGCGACTGGTTCCGTGAGGTGCTTGAACTGATGTTCGACTCTGCGGCTCTGGTCATTGACACTCTGCGGACGTTCTTCCTCATCGTGCTGGCGATACTTGGGCCGCTGGCATTCGCCATATCGGTATGGGACGGTTTTCAGTCCACGCTTAACCAATGGCTGTGCCGGTATATACAGGTGTACCTCTGGCTGCCCGTCTCAGACCTGTTCAGCTGCATACTTGCGAAGATACAGGTGCTGATGCTGCAGAGCGACATAGAGCGGATGCAGGCAGACCCGGACTTCTCGCTGGACTCCAGTGACGGGGTGTATATAATCTTCATGGTGATAGGCATCGTCGGCTACTTCACCGTGCCGACCGTGGCAAGCTGGGTTATACAGGCCGGAGGCATGGGCAACTATAGCCGTAATGTAAGTAATCTCACCATGCGCGGCGGTGCCATTGCCGGAGGTACGGCAGGTGCTACGGCTGGGAACGTCGCAGGCAGACTGAGGAAAATATTCTAAACGTAAAACAGGAAACAGAAAGGAAAAGAATGGAATTTAAGTCATTGAAGAACATCGAGACCTCCTTTAGGCAGATACGTCTCTTCGCCATCGTCTTCCTCATACTATGCACCGTGGTGGTCGTATGGAGCGTTTACAGCTCCTACGCCTTCGCCGAGAGGCAGAGGGAGAAGATCTACGTCCTCGACAAGGGCAAGTCCCTGATGCTTGCCCTGTCGCAGGACCTGTCGCAGAACCGTCCGGCAGAGGCACGTGAACACGTGCGCCGCTTCCACGAACTCTTCTTCACCTTGTCACCCGACAAGAGCGCAATTGAACATAACGTGAAGCGTGCCCTGCTTCTGGCGGACAAGAGTGCATACCACTACTATCAGGACTTTGCCGAGAAGGGGTATTACAACCGCATCATTTCTGGAAACATCAACCAGACGGTGATGGTGGACAGCGTGGCTTGCGACTTCTCGGGCTACCCGTACTCGGTCAGGACCTATGCACGCCAGATGATCATACGCTCCAGCAACGTAACGGAGCGCTCGCTCGTGACCACGTGCCGGTTGCTGAACTCCAGCCGCTCCGACGATAATCCGAACGGCTTCACCATTGAGGGCTTTACAATCGTAGAGAACAAGGACATGCAGACAGTGAAGCGATGAGGAAGGCTATGAGGACGTTACGGGCGTCTGCCTACCGCTGGTGCAAGGGACTTTCCGTCTGGGAGAGCTGCGTGGTTGCGTGGGCGATGCTGACAGTACTGGGAGTGCTTACGCTCCTGACGATGTGGGACACGATAGCAAGCATGTGAAACAATTAACAGACAAGAAAGAATGAACAAAGAAGAAAAGGATAATGGTCAGAATCCTCCTGTGAATGGCAAGGAGCCACTCACGGAGGCAGAGCGCATCAGGCGCAGGAGACTTGTGGTCTATACGCTGATGGGACTGATATTCCTCGTAGCGATGTGGCTGATATTCGGCACGTCAGACGACAGGTCACCAACGTCAGTGACAAGAGGCTTTAATACCGAAATGCCCGATGCCAACAGCGGTGACATCATCGGTGACAAGACGAAGGCTTATGAGGCTGGGCAGATGGAGGACAAGCAAAAGGCAAGGGAACAGGCCCTGGGCAGTCTCGGTGACCTCTACAACAGTCCTTCTTCCAGTGTGAAGACTGACAACTTCAACCTGATGGAAGACAGTACGACACAGATGTATGAGGACGATGCAAGCCGCAAAGCCAAGGAGAAAATCACCTCGTCGGCTGCTGCCTACAACAACCTGAACACGACGCTGGGCGGTTTCTATACCAGTGATCAGAGCCGTGAGAACGAGGAACTGCGACAGCGTGTCGCAGAATTGGAGCAACAGGCCAGTGCCATGCAGAACCCGACAAGCACCGTGGACGACCAACTGGCACTGATGGAGAAGTCCTACCAACTGGCGGCAAAGTATATGCCAGGTGGCGTACAGCAACCAGAGGGACAAGCCACGACAGTAGCCAGTGAGGACAAGGCTCAAGTCACTCCCGTGAGGAACGTACCAAAGTCAGTCGTGTCGGCACTCCCGCAGGAGCAGGCCAATGAGGACTTCGTGGCTGAATATTCCGTGGAGCGCAACATGACCTTCAATACGGCAGATGGCAAGGCTCATGAGCTGGAGAAAAACACCATTTCCGCCTGTATCCACGGCAACCAGACGGTAACAGACGGGCAGAAGGTGCAACTCCGACTGTTGGAACGTATGCGTGTTGGTGACATCATCATCCCGACGCACTCGATAGTGACAGGCTCGGCAAGAATTACGGGAGAACGTCTCGGTATCAACATAACCTCGATAGAGTATGCCGGTTGTATCCATCCAGTGAAACTGAGCGTGTATGACACAGACGGACAGCATGGTATATTTATTCCTGGTTCAATGGAACTGAATGCCACCAAGGAGGTGGCAGCGAACATGGGCACGTCAATGGGAAGCAGCATCAACATCTCCAGTGATGCAAAGGCTCAGCTGGCATCAGACTTGGGAAAGGGCTTGATACAGGGAACAAGCCAGTACATTGCCAAGAAGATGCGGACGGTGAAGGTGAATCTAAAAGCTAACTACCGTGTCATGCTATATGCAGAGAAACAGTAATCAACCAAGTAACAACCATTTTTTAAACATCTTAATTTCAAGACATGAAGAAAGTATTTGCAGCATTCGCCCTAATGTTGGGCATCGTATCTGTCGCTTCGGCACAGACTGACAGCACTGGTGACCTCTTTGATGGGTACACCAGAAAAATCACCTACGACCGCATGGTTCCGCCTCACGGTCTGGAAGTGACGTTTGACAAAACCTGTCACGTCATTTTCCCTGCCGCCATCGCATATGTGGATCTTGGCTCTGCCAACATCATAGCCGGAAAGGCTGACGGTGCGGAGAACGTCATCCGCCTGAAGGCCGCCAGACGCGGATTCAAGGGCGAGACAAACATGAGCGTCATAACGGAGGACGGCGCATATTACAGTTTCAACGTAAAATATTCCCGTGAGCCACGTATCCTGAACGTGGAGATGGCGGACTTCATACACGACGGGGAGGCCGTGAACCGTCCCAACAACTCAATGGACATCTACCTGAAGGAACTTGGAAGCGAGAGCCCCGTGCTAGTGCGCCTCGTCATGAAGAGCATCTGGAAGGAGAACAAACGCAGGGTGAAGCACATCGGCTCAAAGTCTTTCGGCATCCAGTTTCTCCTGAAAGGCATCTATACGCACAACGGTTTGCTCTACTTCCACACGGAGGTCAAGAACACGAGCAACGTTCCGTTTGACGTGGACTATGTCATCTGGAAGATCGTCGATAAGAAGGTGGCAAGGCGCACGGCCATTCAGGAGCAGGTGATCCAGCCTCTTCGCACACAGAACTTTGTGATGAACATCGACGGCAACAGCAATGAGCGCACGGTCTGGACGATGGATAAGTTCACCATGCCCGATGACAAGTGCCTGGTAGTGGAACTGGCGGAGAAGAACGGAGGGCGTCACCAGTCGTTCATCATAGAGAACACAGACCTCGTAAGGGCAAGGGTGATCTCAGAGCTGAAAGTGTCTAACCAGTAAGACGCAGTATAGAGGACTATGAAGAAGAAAATGCTATTGACTTTCGCCGTGCTTGCCCTGACAATGGGGCAGGCAACGGCGCAGAGAGTACTTCCGAAGATGCAGGGCATAGCCATCGTTGGCGGATTTGTGGACGGGAAAAGTGACTCATTCTATGGTGGCATGACGATAGACACCTACACCAAGGGCGGCAACAAGTGGGTATTCGGTGCGGAGTACCTGCAGCGTAACCACAAATATGAGCATGGCGAGAACGGCAGTCAAACCATCCCCGTTGCTCAGTTCACGGCGGAGGGCGGTTTCTGCAAACTCGTACTTTCTGATGCATCGAGGTCATTCCTTGCATATTTCGGTGTATCGGCACTTGTCGGGTATGAGACTGTCAATTGGAACGACAAACTGCTTGATGACGGATCCTGTCTTACAGGGAAGGACGGCATTGTCTATGGCTGTGCCGCTACGCTCAACGTGGAGTGGTATCTGTCGGACAAGGTGGTGCTGACGGGCAATGTGCGTGAGCGATTCCTCCGGGGCAATACTTACGGGCATAGCCATGCGCAATATGGCATTGGGCTGAAATTCATCATCAACTGACGAACATGGTGGATATATCGAAAATAAGGGAAACGCCGATTGCCGACCTGCTGGGTCGGCTCGGTTTCCAGCCGGTAAGGAAGCATGGTGCCGTATTGTGGTACCATGCACCTTACAGGAATGACAGGAGTCCGTCGTTCAAGCTCGATACCAGTAGGGAGAAATGGTTTGACTTCGGCATTGGTGAGGGTGGCGACATCTTTACGCTGGCAGGCAAGCTGATTCCGTCAGATGACTTCATACGTCAGGCACACTACATCACTGAGAGCATGAGCCTGCCGATGCCTGAAGTCAAGGGAACGGAGTATCAGAATATGGCAGGGAATGCAGAACCTCAGTTCTCGAACGTGGAGGTGCTGCCACTCAGGCACTATGCCCTGCTCCAGTACCTTGCGGAAAGGGCTATACCCTTTGAGGTGGCTTGCAGGTACTGCAAGGAAGTACACTACGACCTGCGTGGTAAGCGTTACTTCGCCATCGGATTTCCGAACGCCAAAGACGGTTATGAGGTACGCAACAGGTTCTTCAAGGGCTGCATAGCCCCGAAAGATACGACATTCATAATGGCTGGTAATGAGCCCGGCAGTGACTGCAACGTATTCGAGGGATTCTTTGACTTCCTTTCAGCAGTCACCATGAATAATGATGTAGCGCAAAAGGACAATCTGATACTCAACTCCATCATCTATCTGCGTAAATCGACGGACTTGCTGGCCAGATACGAGCACGTTCATGCATTCATCGATAACGACGAGGCTGGAAAGAAGGCGGTGCAGATGCTGAAGGAGATACTGGGGGATAGAGTCGTCGATAATGCTGCCAGCTACTTCGGATGCAAGGATCTGAACGAGTTCCTGATAAAGAAACGACATGACTACAATAACAACCATCAAAAAAAGACAAGCAATGAAAGCAACATCAACAATGAAGAAGGCAATCCGGAAGATTGCGGGGCTGTGCTGCATGACAACGGTCGTATTTTGCATCACAGCCTGTGACGGTAGCCTGGATATTCAGGATGCCTATCCGTTCCATGTGGAGACCATGCCAGTTCCTCTGAGGGTGACGATGGGGGAGACTGTTGAAATCCGCTGCTCGCTCCTTGCTGACGGCAGGACTGATGACACTCAGTACACCATCCGCTGGTTTCCCTATGACGGGAAGGGTACGCTGAAATACAATGGCCGTAGCCTGAAAGCAAACGACCGCTATGTACTGACAAAGGAGGAGTTCCGTCTGTACTACACTCCGGCATCACCGGATTCGCACAGTTTCATCGTGGTCATAGAGGACAACCACGGGCAGAGCCAGCAGCTTGAATTCAAGTTCAGCAACGAGGGGAATTCCGACATTGCTTATGGAGGGCTAAGCGTTGAGGGTAGGCAATAGCAATAATCGGATACCAGCAGGACTGACGGTTGTCGTCCTGCTGATGCTCCTGCCCCTGATGGTCATGGCGCAGAAACATCCACCATCCATGACAGAACAGCAGCGTTTCAGTCTTGCGGTGGAGATAATCAGGCACTTCGAGGGTTGGCACACCATCCGCGACTATCCATACGTGGGATGGGGACATAGGTTGCTTCCCGGGGAACGGTACGATGCAAGGACGATGACGAGGGAACAGGGGGACAGGCTTCTGCGTCAGGATCTGATGAAGATGTACCGGATGTTTGACGGTTACGGCAAGGATCAGTTGCTTCTTGCCGTCCTTGCCTACAATGTAGGGCCTTATGCGATACTCGGAACGAACAACCGCCCACGGAGTACGCTTCTGAGGAAACTCGATGCTGGCAACCGTGACATATTCCATGACTATATGCGCTTCTGCAGATACAGGGGAAGGATGATGAAGTCAATAGAGCGACGGAGATATGTGGAGTTCTCGATACTGTACATTAAATAAAACGCAATCCCTGACGAGTCAAAGCTCGTCAGGGATTGTCGTTTCTGTCTATAGGAAAATGGTCATGAACACGGGCAGAAGTGTAGTTGCTTCATCTTTGCCGTAGTCTTTGGAATAGATGAGATAGCGGTTGCTGATGCGGTTGGAGAATTTCTCGCAGAAGGCATCAAGTGAGGCGTGAGTCTTATAGCCGGAGGATTTCACCTCTATCGGCCATATCTTGCTTCCACGTGATAGGATGAAATCTACCTCATAGTTGTGGTTGCTGTCCTTTACAGGCCATGTGTGATAGAATAGCTTGTTGCCTGCTGCCGTAAGCATCTGAGCTACGATGTTTTCGAATACATAGCCGAGATTAGCGGATAGCTTGTCGGAAAGCAGTTTCTCGTAGATGATATTTTCCGTGACATTCTTATCCCAGAATGCAAGCGTGACGAATAGTCCCGTGTCTCCTACGAACATCTTGTACTGGTCATTGTTGCTGTTGAGGGGGAAACCTACATTCGGATCGTTGGAGTGGTAGGCGAAATTGACCACCATACTGTCCTTCATTGCCTTCAGTACCTCTGACAGATTCTTGCGCTCACTGTCAGACAGTACGCTGCCAACCTGATAGCGCGATGCATTCTTGCTAAGTTCCGAAGGTATCGCCTGAAACAGTTGGGAGGCGCGTCCTGATGAATCTATTTTGAGGAAATCGTCAATATAAAGCTCGATAATCTCTCGCTTTACCGCATCTACCTTGCTGAGATTGTTGGTGTCAAGGTACTCATTGACGGCTTGGGGCATTCCTCCGACGAGCATATAGAGACGGAAGTCGCGCATTGCCTTGCGGAATGCCTGTCCGAGGGGCATGTGCTTGTCATAGAACTGGCGTAGAAGCGGTATCGTTGCCTTGTCGCCCAAAGCCCAGCGGAACTCCTCGTAGTCCATAGGATACATGTCGATGCGTGTCTCCTCACTCGGGATGATGATGCCCTCGGTGTACTTGCGTATGGAGATTAGCGAACCTGTCTCTATATAGTCATATCGATGGTCTTTTACGAGTTGCTTGATTGCCTGGCGTGCAAGAGGACACTTTTGTACCTCATCGAAGATGATGACGGAACGGCGTTCCTGGAGTATCACATTGTAGATTGCCTGCAAGCGCAGAAAAATGTAATCGAGATCCATCAGGTCGCTGAAAAGTGATTTCACCTCTTCGGATGCTCTCGCAAAGTCGATGAGCATATACGAGTCATATTCCTGACGTGCAAATTCCTCTACGATAGTGGATTTGCCAACTCGTCGGGCACCCTTGACCAAAAGTGCCGTCTTGCCGTCGCGCTCCTGTTTCCATTGGAGCATACGGTCGTATATCTTTCGTTTGAAAACTCTTATTTCTGACATAACTTGAACTTTGTTTTGGTGGCAAAGTTAAGCAAAATTTCCATAATCCCCAAATTTTATTAGTATTAATATTCCAAAATCCCTTAATTTTGCAAGCTCGAATATTCCGAAATCCCCTAATTTAAGGATGACACATGTTTTATGCAAGATGGAACCGAGTTTTCTTTGCTTCTTTCTTTTTTCGCCTTCCATGCTCATGAAAGAAAGAAGTCGGGCGGAATTTTCGTCCGTCCGACTTTATTGGTCTTTGATTGTTTTGGCTTATGCCGTCATTCTCTGCCTTATGCTGTCTGCATTGCTATTCACAAGGCTCACGATGCGGTCGTGGTACTCGGTGTTCTTGTTGCACACGCCACGGCTCTGCACTACCCGCAGTTGTCTGAGGTCAAACTCCACCGTCTCTACTCTCTCTCCCTTGATGGTGGCGGAGAATATCAGGCTGTTCTCGTTGGAGTAGTACCTTGCACTGAATACGCAGTGGTGCATGTGGCTTCCCTCCTGACGATGTTCCTCCACGCTTTCCAATACGCGGACGTTGATGAGTCCATCCGTGAAAAGGAGTCCGAAGAATCTGCCTTTCATCGCCTTGAACTCTGCTTCGCTCTTGGCTGCTATACTCATTTCCTCTGCCTTGCGCTTACGCTCTGCCTTCTCTTCTATCTTCTGCACCAGATGGTCGTGTGCGGATTGGAGGTCAGTTGGGCATACGTAGTGTGCATTGCGGATATCCTTGCCCATATTGCGTAGCATTCGGATGGTGTCGCACCATAGGCTGATGTTTCCGATGTAGTAGTGGTTGCGAAGGGCAATCTTGTAGGAGTTCCAGCAGTTTTCGAGGTCGTTGGGGTGCGTTATGAAGTGGCGGAAATGGTCGATGCGTCCCGATTTGAGGAGCGTTTCGTAGCGATTGTCTCGGAGCAATGCCCTGAACATTGTAAGGGGAGCAAGTCCGCAGAGGTCTCCCGTAAAGCCGTTGCGCCTCAGTTCGGGGATTATGCGCCTCCTCGGGTATGTGGGGAAGGTGGCAAGGTGACGATAGGCTTCGTTTTCGTGGCGGAGTGCCATTCCTTCATTGTAGGAGAAGGTATCGATGTACATACCCATCATGCGCTTCAGTCCGATGACCTCGTAGTTACCTTGTCCATTCATATAGTAGCGACATATCTCGCGTATGGTGTATGTGGCTGGCTGTCCCTTGCGCTGTTCTGTCTTCAACAGGGCGACACGGAGAACTTGGAAACTTTTCCTTGTGGTGAGCGTTGTGAAGTAGGTTGCCTGATGTAGTGTTCGCTCTCTTGTCTCCTTCACTTCCAGTTTGTGTCCGCAGTGTGGGCAGATGAGGTGTTGTTTTTTCTTTTCTGCGTCTGTGATGCTCCACTTGTGTCCGCAGTCCATGCAGGTGTGGTGTAGGGATTTGGGATAGCGGTAGGCATAGTGTTCGGTGAGTTCATCTATTGCCCAATTGATGGCAGTCTTGGTGATGGATGCCATGCCCTTGTCGGACTGGCACACCATCTTTTGGAATCGTGTTCTCGGTTTCATAATGAGTATGTGTTAGAAGTTAAACAATGAGAGTTGCTGAACGGAGGTTTGCGCCTTAGTCTTTGGCTTCTTGCGGTTGGCTATGCGCTGGTATGTCTCGTTCTCCAGTCGGCGGATTGCATTGTGCCGTGCTTCTTGCTTTTCCTCCTCTGTGAGTTCTACGATGTGATTCACCTTGATGTCGCACTCCAAAGGCTTGCCAACTTCCAAATTCCTTTCCTCGGCTGCGTGTATGGCGAGAGAGTAGATTTCATCATCGGTAAAGCCCATGCACCCACTTTTTGCCACTTGGTTTAGGATATAGGTCACGATGTCGTCGATAGGTCGGCTTACCTCGTGGTACTTCTCTGCGAAGAGCGTGTCCTCGCTTGCCCTCTGCTCCAGATAGGAGTGAATGGTCTTTTTGAAACTTTCTGTTCCTTTCATTTTCTTTATCTTTTATTGATTATACTTTTTTTTCAGCGTGACACAATCCAAAGGAAAGTGCCTGAGAGTAGGATGATGGTGAGGAATGTCACCACCCATGATAGTATGATGGCTATGACAGTTTCTATGATTACTGCCGTAAGGTTATATACAAGGCTCATCAACCAGTATATGATACGTAATGGTATCAGAGCCATTTCCATTGCCGTCGAATTTGTATTCTGTCTCATGTTGCATTGGTTTTGATGTGGATGATATTGCGGTTTCCACGAGTCGGAGGAAGTGAGTTTCCTGCCTTTGACCTATATGTATGAACCGCTGGACTTGCCATTTTTTTTGCGTCTGTCCTGTCGCCGTTGTCGTTTCGTTTCGGCGGCTTCATCAGGGACACGAGGAAGGCTATACAAGTTTTTCGTGAAAAATACTACCTCGGAACGGGCGTGGAGATTTTTTGCGAAAAACTTGGAGAGCCATAATCATGTGTCCGTACCTTTGCCGCCCTAAACGGAAAGATCGGGACAGGACTGGGAAAAGTGGCAATTCGCGACAAGAACAACATATATTGGGCTGGAATTCGGCTTTCCGGCTTTGTGGGGATGCCGATGATTCACTGTTATGAGATAATGTGAAGATGGACTTGTCTGAATATGAGACAGTCTGCCAACGAGCCGAGAAAAGCAGGGACGGCAAGCCCATAAGGCAAGTGTGCATCGAAAGGGACGGACAAATGTTTACCATCTGTCGGACCATTCCGACGTACTCTTGTGGGGCTTGCCTAATTGCAGACAACTCTCTGTATTTTTCCCGTCGTACCTGCTACGATGCGAGAAATACAGAATGTTGTATGCCTGGATGCTTTTCCTATTGTTCCTCCTATACCTCATAGCCGACAGCCGTCATTGAGTGCTCTTCTTTTAGTTAGGAATGGCAGACAGAGAAGTGAGCCAAGCGGAAGAGTCTGCCCGAAGACTTTCAGGCAGGTATTCGCTTCGCTGTCTTCTCGCCAATCCGCTGCCGTGTCATTCTCTGAGGCTTGTCCCCAGAGTATGAGACGGCAGAAAAAGGACAGCACCAACGACGAAGCCGTCGGCCATGAGGAAACTGGAGGAACTTGAAAACGATATGGTATTAGTAACAACTATGAAAAAGGAATGGATTATATTGTTGAAAGAAGAGCATTTGAGAACTGACATATATATATGTATTCTGAAAGAACGGAACAGAGGTTTCTTTGCTTCTTTCTTTCTCGCCTTGCGTGCTCATGAAAGAAAGAAGTCGGGCGGGTTTCCGTCCGTCCGACTTCCCTACTCACTTGTTGATTATAACTTGCCCTGCTCGTGGTAGGAGTAATACGCTCCGTCCGTCACGATAACGTGGTCGAGGAAATGGATGCGCATGAGCTCACAAGCCTTCTTCACGCTCTGTGTCAGCGTATCGTCAACCCTGCTGGGGCGTGTGCTGCCGCTGGGGTGGTTGTGGCAGACTGCCATGACGGTCGCATTGTTGAGGACTGCCTCACGTATCATAATCCGTATGTCTGCGCTAACCTCTGTGATACCTCCTTGGCTGATACGCTCCGACTTGATAAGGCGGAAGTTCTGATTTATCAGCAGGACGTGAAACTCTTCCGTTGCGAGGTCTTGCATCTTGGGAAGCATGTAGTTGTAGATACGGGTGGCGGTGCTCATGTCGGGATGCAGTTCGGGTGTTGCCATCTGTCTGCGTCTGCCCAACTCCACGGCTGCGAGTATCTTGCAGGCGGTCTGTGTGCCGACTCCCTCGGTGGCGAGGATTTCATCGAAACGTGCCTTGCCCAATGTGTTGAGGTTGTGGTTGAACCTGCCCAACACATGGTTGCCAATATCCACTGCGCTGTACTGCTGCGTACCACTGCCAATGAGGATGGAAAGGAGTTCTCCATCGGTCAGTGACTCTGCGCCTAAACGCTGTAATCTCTCGGTGGGGCGGTCTTCTAGTGCCCACTGCTTAATGCTCTGTCTTACTGTTGCTGTATTCATAATCAGTTGTATTGATATTTGTTTGTTCTACGATAATTCTTGGTCTTGGCGAGAAACATAGCCATTCTCACATGTGCTCCTACCGATTCCATACGCTCCTTGAATGCGTCTGATGTCCTGCCCGATGTGCAGATGTCGTCAATGAGCAGGATGCGCTTGCCCTTGAAGAAATCTTCGTCTATCCACACGTTGTCCTCGGCTGCGTATTCACCGCAAATGTGTACCTTATCTCGCTTTCCGATAACCTGGATATGCCCGAAGCCGTCTATTGCGCCACACATGGCAGACAAGTCGGCTGAGAATTTGCGGAACCTGCGGTTATAGGTGCGCTGACAACTTGCAGGGATGCAGACTATCACTGTGTCCTTCAAGTCCATCAATGAGAGTGCTTTGCCGATGAGCCGTGAAGCCTTGTCGGTTGCATAGCGTCTTCCTGACTTGAAGTCGAGGATTAAGCGGTCATTCTCCTGTGTGTCGAATGATGCACGACGGAGGTAACGCTGTGGCACATAGTCGAGAAGGGCGTACTTTAGCATATCCAAACTGCTTTTGATGTTCAACTTTTGTTTTTTGCGGATTCAGGAGCTGTGAAGTGAGTTCCTACTGAATCAAATCCGTACTCCGTGAATCCTTCGTTTTTTTTGCGTATTTCTATCGCCGTTTGTTTCGTTCCTGTGGCTTCATCAAAGGTCGCAGATTGGATACGGCAAGTTTTTTCGGCAAAATACTACCCCTTGCGGTGTGGAGATTTTCCAGAAAACCCTTGTGGTATGAACTTTCCATTCCAAGCTACGGGATTACCTTTGCCACGGGAACGTATCTAACGGGCGTACAGAAATACCTGCGAAGGTTCGCGGGTAGGATTGCAACCAAGTGGCTTGCCCACCTTCTGGCAACACCTGAGAAAAAGAGAGTTTTGGATGCTAAAGAATGTGTATTAGATAGAGTTTACTACAAGAAAGGAAGTTGATAGTGTGACAATGACCAGAGAAAAGCAAGGACGGCAAGCCCAAAAAGCAAGTGTACATCGGAAGGGACGGACAAATGGTTTCCATCTGTCCGTCCCTTCCGACGTACTCTTGTGGAGCATGCTTAATTGCTGACAACTATCTGTATTTGCCCCCGTCGCACCTGCTACGATGCGAGAAATACAGAATGTTGTATGCCTGGATGCTTTTCATCTTCCATCTTATCCCTATGACAGACTACCGTCATTGAGATCGTCCGAAAGGAGTGACATCGGGAGAAGTTAGCGAGCTTTCTTCACGTCGCTCCATTGCCATAGCATTCTTTTCGGCTTGTCCAAGAGTATGTTACGGCAATAAAAGGACAGTCCAACGACGAAGTTGTCTGTTGTGGGGAGAACTGCGGAAACAAGAAAGTAGTATAAGAAAATGGAATTTGTTAGTTTGCTGATAGCAAAAAAATGGGGCAAACGTGCTAAGTTTTGGAAAATATTTACTACCTTTGCAAACAGAAAAAAGTGTTCTTTGGTAAGATGCAAGTTAGCGCGGATGAAAGTATTCAGCTCGTTTCTTATCCGTTAGCAGTTACCAATTGAGAACTGTCTAACTAGTTGATTTTAATCGGGTTATAATTTATATTATGACTAAACCTACACTAAAACCTGAAATTTTCAGAATTTCAGGTTAATGGATAATTAATAATTGATAATGTATAATTTAGTTTGATACAAACGTTTATGATACTATTCACATTATTCATTATTAATTATTAATTTCATGCCTTGACAGGCATGATTAGTGTAGGGTTGGTGTAGGTTTAGTGTAGGGTTGGAGAATATTTGAAAACGCTGCAAGTTATTGATGTATAGAAGAATACATAGGGTGGCGATGTAGGGGTGTAGGGTTTGCGCGAAAAAGTTTTTTCTGAGGACATTAAACTCTCGCAAAAAACGATTGAATTCCCGACATCACTAAATGGTAAATAACGAGAGTTCGACAAAAAAATGGAAACGGATTTATCTGAAATAAATCGCGAAAAAATTACTGCGCCAGCTATCAGATAAATCTGTTTCCCTTATTATTTTTACTGTTAAATTAACGTGAATTCGACGAATTCAAAATTCTTTAATAAACGCAACTTTGTTGCTTGGTTTTACAGAAAATTATTCACGATGACCAGAAAATTCAACCCAGAAAATTTAAATTTTCTGGTAATTTTCTAAA